>Ga0209938_1001520_pt1 | contig 11518 bp, 5 predicted proteins | sample SalPonR2_C_D1_MG_FD_185708 | JGI IMG/M metagenome (GOLD analysis project Ga0209938, IMG submission 185708) | Salt pond soil microbial communities from South San Francisco under conditions of wetland restoration - Salt Pond MetaG R2_C_D1_MG... ... | reverse complement strand
GGATTGACAACCTGAGCATGTTCAATGCGCCATCGGCGATCATTCTTTTCAGACAATATTTTTCCATATAAGTCCAGTACCAACCGATTAGCCGAATCGCCAATGGCATGTGTGTTCACCTGGTAACCATGATTAAATGCACGACGTGCAATATGTTCCATTTTTTCAGGATTGGTTATAATGAGCCCGTAATTATCCGGATCATCGCTATATGGCTCAATCATACAGGCTCCTCGTGAACCCAGCGCACCATCGGCATATAGTTTAACTGAATGCACATGCATGCGTTTGGTTCTGTAAACCCCATGTTCCATGAATTGCTTAAAATTCTTCTCTGTTGGAGAAAGCATGGCATACACCTGCATTTTCAACTCGTTGGTGCGCTGCATCGAGTCAATCAAATTGATATCGTCATAAAACAATCCGGCATCTGCCACAGTAGTTAATCCAGCGGCATAGCAATTTTGAGCACCCTGATTGATATATTTTACCTTTTCGCTTAATTGTGGTGCATCGATATGCTGACGCACCAGTTCAAGTGCGTTGTCGATGAGTATACCAGTGGGTTTGCCGTTTTCGGTTATAATTTCACCGCCATCTACTTTTGTATTGGCATCAATTCCTGCAATTGCAAGTGCTTTATCATTGACAATGGCAGCATGCCCGTCCACACGGCGCAAAAAGACAGGTTTTTCAGGGAAAAGTTTATTTAGCACCTCATTGGTAGGAAATTTCTTCACCGGCCAGTCGTTTTGATCCCAGCCCCTGCCAAGAATCCAGCTTGCTTTGTGAGCTACATTCCATAATTGCAATTTTTCAAGGATAGCATCAAATGACTGTGTACCGCGTAAATCGATTTGCCTTAAATTCATGCTATACCCATAAAAATGGCAATGTGCATCAATTAATCCCGGATACACATATTTTCCTTTAAGGTTCAATTCTTTTTTTGCTTCGTACTCTGATAAAAGTGTTTTATCTCCGACTGCCACAATTTCACCATTGTTTACAACCATTGCAGTGGCCTTAGAGAAACCAGAATCAACCGTATAAATAGTTGCGTTTTTTACGATCAGATCTACTTTTTCTTTTAAAGAATTACAACTTACAGATATCAAAATAATTAAAATTGTTATTAAATTTTTCATGAGAGGAGTTTTAATTTAAAGCATAAATATAATCATTTTCAGGCGGTTGCACGTATTATGCAATTAAATCGGCTCAATAAGCCCATAAATCCGGGGGTTTCCTGTGCGATAGGAAACTTTAAAATTATCGAGCCAAATATCATTTTTCCCTTTATTCCAAATAGAGAAACGCACATGCAATTCACCACCATTCAATCGTATGTCTGACAGTTTTGCAGAATGAAATGCCGTATACCACTGCATAGAATCGTTGTTTGTAATAAACTGCTCAAATGGCCGTGCTTTCCAGAAAATGGTTTCGTCGCCATCTTTCACATTAAGCACAAAAAGCATTTCGTTAGGTTTTGTTTTACTATTAAATTGAATTGTGGCATCGATAAAGTTATTTTGATTGGTCAGCACAGTATCAAGTAAAAGTGTATACCCCGGCCCCCATTCCATATCGGGTTTCATGTGATATACAGAATTTGTGGAATCATCAGTTGCCCTTGTCATACCTTTCTTTTTGATGCCTTTCCAACCATACTTTTCTTTTTTATCAAAGGTCATAGTAGCAATCACATTCCTATCGGCACCTGTTTCCTGTGAAAAAAGGTAGGTATCTCCTCCATGATAAGTATTGTGCCACAACACTTTTGGAAAATAGCTTTGTATTATAGGTATAATTATGGCAGAACTTGATGACAAACCGCCAAAATAGACCTGTTTGTATTTGTGGCTCTGCTTTTTCAGAAATGAAATGAATGCTCCCTGTGTATTAAAATCATTGTATCTGACATAGTCTAAATCATAACCGTACTTATTTTCATAATATTTATTAATCTCTTTGTCGGCATGAATAATTGCAAGGGTTTTATTTTCTGTGTTTCCTGCATTGGGATTATCAATTACAATATGTTCGTGTGCATTATTGTAGAATACTTCATAGTGCTTCCGTTTTTCAATGAGCGTGTACAAACCAGAGATCAGTATGAGAGCAACAAGTGCCCCATTGATCCATTTTTTCTGATTTTTGATATGTCCGAAAATAGCAAAAAACAAAAAAGGAAAGCTAAAAATTAGCACAGAATATTGAATAACCGCATTGATGTACCTTGAGTACAAAAATCCAATGACCAGGGGTAGCAAAAACCACGCAGTAAAGAGCCAGAACTTATAATTAAATTTCAAATTAAATTTGCCTGAAAGTAATGGAATAAGTACAATAAATACTGTAATACCTGTAAGCATTAGAGAGAAGTGGAAAATATATCCCAAATATTTTAATATAAAATCATTGTCGGGTTTGGAGAGCCACCCCTCTATTCCACCCAAACTCAATTGATGCAAGAAAATTCCCAGATGTGGTAAATAAAGCAGAATAACAATTGCGCCGGCAATAATGTATTTCACTAATAGCGCTCTTTTAATCAACAACAATCCTGTAGCCCACACAATACCAGCCATTAAGAGGCTGAAATGGTGATTATAGGCACAGAGGGTACTGGCGATAATTAAACCCAGGGCATTTTTCCAAAAACTCATACCCGGTTTTTTAATTATCAACGTCCAGAACCACACCATTGCAAGGGTAAAAAATAAACCGCTGATATAGGGTCGGGCAATTTGGCTGTACATTACCGGATATTGCAAGATTGCCATAAAGGCAGCTGAAAGCAGCGCAACGGTATCATTATACCACTTCCGGCCTATTAAAAAGATGAGCAAAACTGAGAGAATGCCAAAAATTAAAAATGGTAGTTTTACAAGCCACGGAGCTTGGCCGACCATTTTTGTCCAATAAAAAAGAAAGACCTGTATACCTGCTGGGTGGCCATCATTGCGTACACCCTGATCAATTAATTCACTAAAAGTATCAAAATCGGTACGAAACAGGGCACTAAATTCATCATGGGTAAAGGGAATTTCCGTAAAATGATAAAACCTCGTGGTGATAGCAACCAAAAGAATTATGAAAAGGATAGTTTTATTCGAAAAAAATTTCATGGCAGTGTGGGCGTTTATCTAATATTCAAAAATAACTAAAAGAAGCCAAAAGCAATAAAAAAAGCGCCATTCCTCAAGAACAGCGCTTTTGTATTTAGTTTCGGTTAAATTTATTTCGTAAAGACATCGTCCCACTCTTTTACCTGGATATCTCCATATTTTTTAAGTCCGTCCATGCTTATTTGTTCGGCATCTCCCACCAAAGCAATCACAACGGCTTTATCTTTTATTTTTTGTTCATAAAATTTCACAATATCATCGAATGTGAGATTCTGATACGCCTTCACTTTATCCGGGATAGGATCTTTATCAAACCCTTCCCGCTTCCAGGTTCTGTCTTTCCAGGGCAAGCCCCTGAAACCTGGTTTTTTAGTAATTGCAGAATTTACCAGGTAATTTCTGATCATGTCCATTCTTTCAGGTTTTTCAGGCATATCACGGATAAGTCCGTTAAAAATCTCCAATGCTTCGAGGGTTTTATCGCACTGCGTGCCAACAAAACCTGCAAAAATGGCATTGTGTTCCTTCTGAACGGGCAATTGAAAATTGGCCCCAGCAGAGTATGCCATGCTTCTGTATTCACGTATTTCCTGCAGCACAAGACCAGAAAAGCCACCGCCAAAATACATATTAAATGCTTCTACCAAAGGAACCTCATCGGGTGCTATCTTATCCTGATTAATAAATAAGAACAGTTTACTTTGTTTTGCACGCTTATGATCAATGAAATAAACCTCATTTTGCTCAAATTTCCTGAAGCCGGGAGCCGGGAAACCATTTCCGTCAACCTTTACCTTAGCTAAAAAAGGACAATGTGTTTTAATCTCGGCCACAGTTTCATCAAGGCTGTTTTGGCCGGTGTAAAACAAATCGGCTTCGAAAGTCAACGCATCACGAAACGGATTAAAAAGTTCTTCAGGATCAAGTCTTTTAATATCTTTTACAGGCAGTCTATTTAAATAAGGCGACTTATCACCATAAATCAAGTAATTGTACAATCCCGAAGCCATCATATCCGGCTCAGTCTTTTCCATTTTGCGGGATATTTTTTCCTCTTTGTACATTTGCTTAATCTTGTCTTTGGTGATGGTCGGGTTGGCAATTAATTGGCTAACCAGGTCATATGCTTCTGGCAATTTACTTTCTGGACCTTTAATGCTGACTCCGATATAACCATTATTTGAATAAAAATTATAATTACAGTTTGTATTTCCCATTGCCTCTTTAAACTGCTGCAAATTCATTCCTTCAGGAGCCGCATTGTTCATAGCGCGAGCGGTGTATGCTAGCATCATATCATGTTTGCGACCTTTATTAAACTGTATATGCAGCTGCGCAATATCATTGAGTGGGTTATGCGACTGGCGAAGATGTACTTTGGGATATATATCAGCTTTAAGGACTGATTTGTCCAAATCAACAGGCTCTATTTCATAATCGGTCGAGGGAATTTGCTCAAACTTTTTGCGATAGGGCGATTTGGCATTGGTGTTGGACACAACAGGCTCGTAACCGGGTTTCTGAAGTTTTTCTTTTTTGGGGAATCCCATTTTTGAATACATGACAAGCCGGTTATCGGTAAAGTATTTATTGGCCATTTCAACGATATCGTTTTTAGTAACCGCTTTAATCTTTTGAGGACGCTCATAAACACTTTGTGGGTCTTTATCATTGGTAAATGTATAGGCAAGATTGACAGCCTGGTTTTCGATAGACTCAAGCTTTAACTGATAAGTTTTATACATTTCGGCTTTTATGGCCTCCAAAAGATCATCAGAAAAATCGCCTTTTTTGAGTCGTTCTATTTGGGCCATTATTTTTTTCTCACCTTTTTTAAGGCGTTTAAAAAATCCCGGGAAGTAAATCATTACTGTTTGGCCATAGTCCTGGTAGGGCATGTTTAAAACAGTTGCCAAAGGCATCTCATTATTGACCATCAATTGATCGAGTAAGCCGGTTTGCATTCTATTGGCAAGCACTTTCACGGTCATTTCCCACTTTAAAATATCATCGTTTTTTTCAGATGGGGAACGAAAACCAATGGCTCCAAGCGGAATAGGCGACATACGGACTTTCTTGAATTCGCGTCCATCAAATGGTTCTTCTGTGTAAGTTTTATGTGAAGGAACCTCACCTTTCTCCCATTTACTAAACTTTTTTGCAATCAGTGGTTTTATTTGTTCTGTGTTAAAATCGCCTACCATCACCAATGCCATATTATTGGGGCGATACCAATCGGTGAAAAATTTATACATTTTACTAAGCGATGGGTTTTTCAGGTCTTCGGCCGTTCCAATTGTGGTGCGTTGCCCATATGGGTGATTTTTGAAAAAATCTTTATTGAAGGCCTCGTATAATCCGGTAAAAAACTGGTCATCATACATATTTTTTTCTTCATATACGACCTCCAACTCCGACTGAAAAGTTCTGAATACGGGTTTATAAAACCTTTCAGAATAAAGGTCGAGCCATTTTTCAATCTGATTGGGGGGAAACTGATTGTAATAAATAGTTTGATCGGGTCCTGTTCCGGCATTAAGCCGGGTACCGCCCATTGCATTTATCAAAAAGCTGGTTTCATTTAATATAGCATACTCACCTGCAGCCAGGGAAGCTTCATTAATCTGCTTTTGAATGGCTTTCCGGGCTGAATCATTTTTAGTTTGACCCAATTCATCATACAATTCGAAAATTCGGTCGATGTGCGGTTTTTCTTTTTCCCAGCTTGTTGTACCAAGGCTTTGGGTGCCCTTAAAAAGCATATGCTCCTGGTAATGTGCCATACCAGTGGCATCGGCAGGATCATCTTTAGCTCCTGCCCTGGTAATGACAACGCCAAAAACTTTTGGCTGCCGGTGATCTTCTTTAAGAATTACGGTGAGTCCGTTTTTTAGTTTGTAGGTTTCAATACGGGGTTTTTCGGTTGCACCTGCTCCGAATGCAGAGAGCAAAAAGAGCACTGTAAGTGCCCATGTGGAAATTTTCATAACTGTGATTTTTATAGTTTATTAAATGTAACAAAACTTTGACGAAAGTTACAGTGTTTTAGTTACAAATGAAAGGTGTTAAAAAACAGTTAAGCTACACTATAAGGTTATTTATTTTTGATCCAGTTCATTTTTTAACCGCTCAATCTCCAGATCTTTCTCTTTTACCTTAGTAAAATCGTAGCCAATACCCACTATTTTGTGGATGGTACCTTCAGAATCGGTTACTGGAATATAAGTCTCTTCAATATATTTGGTTTTACCTGCAATATTGACTTCTGAGATACGCTTCTTTGTTTTACCCCGGTTGAGATCTGACCAAAATTTCTTATAGGCACCAGAAGCAGTAGTATTATCCAACCCAAGGCTTTTATGATGCTTTCCCCTCATCTTTTCTGGCTGAATCCCCAGTAAATCAACACATTTATGGTTTATATTCAGCACCATTCCATCCAGATCAAACTCAGTAATCAGCACGGAAGAGCCCAGGGCTTCAATTAATGCATTCATCTCTGTTTCGCGGCGTGCAGCCTCTTCCTGTGTAGCCTTCAATTCCTCAAGGTTTTGCCGCATTTCTTCCTCTTGTGACGACAGCTCCTCACGTTGGTGCTGCGACTCCTTAAGCAACCTGTTGGTACGCTCGGTAACTTTCACACTTGAAATTGTGGATGCAATGCTTTCGGCAATTTGCTCAACAAACTGGATATGATATTTTTCAAATTCATTAAATGAAACCAACTCCAAAGCTCCATATACTTCATCATTCAGAATTAATGGCACAATCAAAATGCTTTTCGGATTGGCTTCTCCCAGACCAGATGTGATAAAAACATAATCATCGGGTACATCGGTCATGTATATGGTTAGTTTTTCGTGTACAACCCGGCCAATTAATCCATCTCCGGGTTCAACCACATCTTTCAAAAGTTTTCGCCTGTCGTAAGCTATGGCTGAAGTAAGCTGGTATTTTTCTTCTTCCTCATCGTCTGTCCGCACATAAATGCAACCTTGCGAAGCTCCAATATAATCGACAAGGTTTTTCATGATATTAAAGGAGAGCTGCTTTAAATTATCGTTATTCTTTCTGAGTATATCGCCGAACTTTGCCAGTCCTTCTGTTATCCAGTTCTGACGCTCTTCCTCTTCATTACGTCTCTTTTGTTCGAGGCGCGCATTTCTTAAACTCTCCTGCATATCAAGCAAAGCATGCCCAAGCGTATCGTTTTCTGATAAGAGATTATATTCCGTATCGAGTTTCCCCTCTCCAATACTACGGGCAAACTCTGCGGTATGCTGTAACCCGGACATCAGTGTATTGAGTGAGTCTGACATATCCTGCAGCTCATCTTTTGATGTTACTTCCAGTGTAGTAATATCTTCGAGGTTTCCTTTTGCGAGTTTTTGTAATACCCTTGTGGTCGATTTTATGGGTCGTGTCACTGACCTGCTGATAATCCATACAATTACCGTCATAAGGGCTAAACCAATTAAACCTACAATAAGTGAAATAAATACACCTCTGCGCGCCTCTTCCATTATGGTATCCAATGGTGCTTTTAACATCAATGACCAGGGTGTTGTAGATTTTCCGACGTATATTGGAGCAAATGAATAAAAATATGTTTTACCGTTTTCGTATTCAAAGCTTAGAGGCTCGCCATCGCTCACGTGTTTTTCAATACTAAACGTATCAACCAATGCGGGAAAACTCTCATTAAAATGCTCACCCAACATATTATCATCGGGATGCGTCACAAAGCTATTGTCATTGGCCAACAAATACAACTGGCTACCCTCAATGGGTTCAACCTGATTAACTACCCGTTGGTAACTTTCAAGACTTATATCCATACCGGCCAATCCAATAAATTGATCATTTTGCAGAATTGGTACACAGAGGCTTGTTTCCAGTATGGCATCTTCTTCGTTGCCAGAATATGTGAAGGAGTATGGATTAAGAATGGTTTCTTCCTTTGAAACTTTCATTTTATAATACGCACCATCAACTTTATCGCCTTCAAGGTCTAAAAGCTCTTCGCGATATTTTAGTTGCCCTTTTTCTCTGAATATGGTAAACCGTCCCCTGCCATAAGGCAGCGTCCATGTAGTATCGAAGGTTTTGCGTTCCCAAATGGTCCAAACTGCAAGAAACTCCTCATTTTGGCTGGCAATATTGTACATCATATTGCTATCGATCGACATCCTTTGCTCAACAGGTAAATTGGTAAAACCATGCAATGAATGACTGAGGGCCCGGGCCATACCCATATCGATATTCAATCGGTCCTGAATGTTTTTGGCGTAGCCATTTGCATAAGATTGTGCTAGCTCACGGGCATTATTAAGGGCAAGTTGCTCGCTTTTTATTGTGACGTAGGATAAAACTGCTCCAAGAATCAGCAGAAAAGTCAGGAAAAGCGAATAAAGCATTTTTCGTCTCAGGCTACCGCCCAATTTAAAAAAGTCCCTTAATCTCGACATACAATATGGGTATTTAGAATAAACCTTATAAAATTAAGTAATTTTTAATGCCAGCCGAAATATATCAGATTTTTTCACCAATGCGGTGCATAGTTTCACTGTTTTTTCTCCTTCTCATCCCGTTGTTTAAGTTCATCAACCTCATATTGAAAAAACTTAAAGTGATGGTGCATTTTATCGCGTTTAGTTTTCAGATAAAACATATTGTGTGGATTAGGCTCAATTTCGATCGGTACATTTTCTATTATTTCAATGCCATATCCTTCTAAACCGACACGTTTTATCGGATTATTTGTAAGTAATTTTAGTTTACGTACTCCTAACTCACGTAGTACCTGGGCTCCTATTCCATAGTCGCGCTCATCGGGGTCAAAACCCAACTTTTCATTAGCTTCGACGGTATCGTACCCTTCTTCCTGTAGTTTGTAGGCCTTTATTTTATTCATCAGGCCTATGCCCCGTCCCTCCTGACTGAGGTAAACTATGGCACCTCTTCCTTCTTCTTCGATGGCTTTCATTGCTTTATGCAATTGCTCACCGCAGTCGCATCTTTTTGAGCCGAAGATATCACCGGTTACACAGGAGCTGTGCACCCTTGCCAATACAGTATCGTTTTCATCCCAATCGCCTTTTATCAGTGCAACGTGTTCTATTCCATTGGTTTTCTGAAGGAACGGAATTAGCCTGAAATGTCCATATTCAGTGGGCATGTCAACCTCTACTCCTCTTATTACAGAGCTCTCTTTTCGTAGTTTATATGCAATGAGGTCTTTAATAGAAATGATTTTGAGATCAAACTTTTCTGCCATTTCCATAAGCTCGGGGAGCCGGGCCATGGTACCGTCGTCATTCATAATTTCCACGAGTGCACCACCGGGTTTAAGTCCGGCCAATCGTGTTAAATCTACAGCAGCTTCTGTATGACCGGCACGCCTGATCACACCCTTTTCTTTTGCTTTAAGTGGAAAGATATGTCCGGGGCGTCCTAAATCTTCCGGAGTTGTTTCATCCTCCACAAGTGCTTTTATTGTTTTTGAGCGATCAGCAGCTGAAATACCTGTAGTACATCCATGGCCAAGCAAATCTACAGATACCGTAAAAGGGGTTTCGTGTAATGCGGTATTTTTGCCTACCATTAACTCAAGGTCAAGGTCTTCGCAGCGGCCTTCAGGAATTGGCGCGCAAATCAAACCACGACCATATTTGGCCATAAAGTTGACCTTCTCAGGGGTTATAAGTTCTGCTGCTGTTATAAAATCACCTTCATTTTCTCTGTCTTCATCGTCTACCACTATTAAAATATTACCTTTTTTAATTTCTTCAATAGCTTCCGGAATAGTATTCAGTTTGTATGTATCGTTTTGGTTACTCATAGAATTTATTTTGCTGCAAAATTAATATTTTTAACGGGCTCTTTTAGCTCTTTCCCAGTTAACTGACTGAGATTTCTTCAAGTACCTTGCCAGTCCACGTATTTGGGCAATATTTGTAGTTACAAAATAATAAGGCAAATAAAACACGGATGGAAACTTTTGTTTTTCCAGGATCCAGCCACTAAGTGCAGTTATATAAACCAGAAGGTGGGCTATTGCAAGTATTACATATAGCAAATTATCGGGATTAAACCACACTACAGCAACATGTACAGGGATTAGTACCAGTAATGCCAAAGGGCATATCAGCCAGCGAAACACCTTGTGGGAAATAAATTGGAATGCCAAACGTGGATATTTTAATGGGTTCAGCAAGAAACTTAATCTTTTTAATGACTGAAAACCACCTGCAGCGATTCTTACTTTTCTTTTCATTTCTTCTGAAACACTGTAAGAGGGAAATTCCCGGGCAATAGCTCCCGGTTCATATGCTACAGCATAACCCTGAGCAGCAATCCTCAATGATATAATAAAATCATCGAGCACCGTGTCTGATTCTACCGGTTCATATAAATTTTTGCGCACTGCAAATAGCTCTCCGGCCGCACCAAGTGTGGTATTAAAACGGTAATCAAGTTTTTTTATGGTGGATTCATACTTCCAATAGGCCCCTTCACCTGCTCCGGCTGCTGAATTACTATCTATTATTTGTTTTTCGCCGGCTACACATCCAATTTTAGGATCCTGAAAATGACGGGCAATATTGATTAATGTATCCTCAGTTAAAAAAGTATTGGCATCGCAAAACACAATAATATCTGAATCTACTGCCTGTGCAGCACGATTCATGGCATGTATTTTCCCGCGACGTGCATCTTCATGCATAAGTTTGACCTGTGGATACGCTGCAACTTTTTCAGGAGTTCCGTCGTCTGAGCCATCAGTAACCCAAAGTAATGTAAGCTTATCTGATGGATATTTCAGTTTTTTTGAATTCCGGATTTTTTCATCAACAAAATCCCGTTCATTAAAAGCGGTAACAAGAAGTGTGATTTCAGGAAGTTGTTCATTGTCTGCAGATTGTAGTTTTTGGCGATTCCTCCCGAACAAATATCCGAACACATATAACATCACAGGATATACTGCATAACTATAAAACACCAAAAAAAGCAGTATCCAAAAAATATAAATCATGCCTCAGCACTGTTTAAATGAGAATTGAAAAAATCAATCAGCCGTTGGGCGATTTCAGTATTGTCAAATTCGGTTTCAATAAATGACCTTGCATTTTTAGAAACCTCAGTTACTTTTTCTGGTTTTTTTATTGTCTCCAGTATAGTATGTGCCATTTTCGAGGGATCATCGTCAATAAAAATATTCTCCTTGTCAGTAGCATTTAGTCCTTCGGCACCAATAGTAGTTGTAAAAACAACCCTACCCGTGGCCATACCTTCCACAATTTTAACCCGCATACCGCTTCCTGACAACAGGGGCACAACCATAAATGTAAATTCATTCAAGTAATCAAGTGCATCATTTACTT
>Ga0209938_1001518_pt1 | contig 11522 bp, 6 predicted proteins | sample SalPonR2_C_D1_MG_FD_185708 | JGI IMG/M metagenome (GOLD analysis project Ga0209938, IMG submission 185708) | Salt pond soil microbial communities from South San Francisco under conditions of wetland restoration - Salt Pond MetaG R2_C_D1_MG... ... | reverse complement strand
CAGTCGACGGCGTGAGGGCGGCTGACCCAGTGCAGGGTGCCGCGCACCTTGCGCCCGTCGGGCGCCTCGCCGCCCCGCGATTCGGGGTCGTGGCTGCATCGCAGCTCGACCACTTCGCCGGTGTCGTCCTTCACGACCTCGTCGCAGGTGACGAGGTAGGCGTGCTTCAACCGCACTTCCCTGCCGGGAGAAAGGCGGAACCACTTCTTCGGCGCGTCCTCGCGGAAGTCGTCGCGCTCGACCCACAACTCGCCGGTGAAGGGCACCTGCCGCGTGCCGGCCTCCGGGTCTTCGGGATTGTTCTCGGCCTCGAGCCAGTCGACATGGCCCTCGGGCCAGTCGGTGATCGTGAGCTTCAGGGGTTTCAGCACCGTCATCACGCGCGGGGCGTGCTGGTTGAGATGCTCGCGAACGTAGTACTCCAGACGCTCGAACTCGATCACCGAGTTGTTCTTGGCCACGCCCACGCTCTCGGCGAAGGCACGGATGGCCTCGGGTGGGTACCCACGGCGCCGCATGCCGCTGATCGTGGGCATGCGCGGATCGTCCCAACCGTCGACGATGCCGTCCTGCACCAGACGCAGGAGCTTGCGCTTGCTCATGACCGTGCGCGTGAGGTTCAGCCGCGCGAACTCGAACTGGTAGGGCCGGTCCGGCTCGTGAGGAGTCGGGCAATTGTCGACGAACCAGTCGTACAGATCACGGTTGTCGGTGAACTCGAGCGTGCAGAGGGAATGCGTGACGCCCTCGATCGCATCGCTCAGACCGTGGGCGAAGTCGTACATCGGGTAGATGTGCCAGGTGTCGCCCGTCCGGTGGTGCGTCGCATGGCGGATCCGGTACATGAGCGGATCGCGCATCTGCATGTTCTTGGCCGCCATGTCGATCTTCGCGCGCAGGACGTAGCGGCCTTCTTCGAACTCGCCCCGCTTCATGCGCTCGAGCAGGTCGAGCGATTCCTCCGGCGGGCGGTCGCGCCAGGGACTCGGCGTTCCCGGTTCCTTCACCGTGCCCCGCGTGGCGCGGACCTCGTCGAGCGACTGTTCGTCGACGTAGGCCTTGCCCTCGCGGACCAGGTGCTGCGCCCACTCGTAGAGCTGATCGAAGTAGTCGCTGGCGTGGTACTCGCGGTCGTCCCAGTCGAAACCCAGCCAGTGGATGTCGCGCTTGATCGACTCGACGTACTCCTCTTCTTCCTTCAGAGGATTGGTGTCGTCGAAGCGCAGGTTGCACTTACCGCCGAACTCCTCGGCCACGCCGAAGTTCAGTGTGATGCTCTTGGCGTGGCCGATGTGCAGGTAGCCGTTCGGCTCGGGTGGGAAGCGCGTGTGGACACGGCCGCCGTTGGCGCCCTTCGCCAGGTCTTCGCGGATGCGTTCGCGGATGAAGTCGCGTGCGGGCCGGTCGGCGCCGGAGGCGTCGGTCGGGGTGGGTTCGTCGATGGCCATGGATCGGGCTCCCGCCTGCGGGCGTCGTGGGTGCGCGGCCGGCGTGTGGGGTCGGCGCCGGCGATCCGGTGAGGCTAGTCAAGGGTGGGCGGGGTGTCCAGGGTGGCTGCCGCCGTCCGCGAGCGCTCCGCAGCACGCGAGACCACTTCGCCGATGTCCCGGAGCAGCGGCCGGAAGACGGTCGGGGTTCTGCCCAGGCCCGCCCCTCCGGGCACGACCCCGACGACGCCGAAGACGCGGTGGAGGCACCGACCCCATGCAAGGTCACCCGACCGGCAGACGAAGGCCCGACCATCTGCCGATGGCCGGGCCCTTCTCGGTCTGACGAAGAGTCGAAGGATCACTCGAGCAGGGTCATCCGCCGCGCATGACGGAAGGTGCGCCCGTCATCGGTCACCGCGTCGATCCGGTAGAGATAGACGCCGCTGGAAACACCACTGCCGCGCGCGTCGCGCCCGTCCCAGACCACGTGGTGTACGCCCGCCTCGCGCCGAGAGCGAACGAGATCGATGATCCGACGACCACGGAGGTCGAAGACGGCGAGCGAGACCTCTGCCGCGGCCGGAAGTTCGAAGGAGATCGACGTACGCGGGTTGAACGGATTCGGGCGGTTCATGGCGAGATCGAAGCCACGCGCCGGCGGAGTCGATGTCGCCTGCCCGGTCGGTGCGGGACCCGCCGCGAAATTCTGGACGACTTCCTCACTGCTGAGGGCCCGACCGAAGAGGGCGATCAGGTCGAAGGTCCCCGACCACGGCCGGTCGCCCGAGAGTTCGTTGCCGAGCGCCAGACGGAAGGTCTCGTCCCAGTTCGACAGGTCACCCGGGTTCGTGCCGCGGGCGACTTCCACGCCATCGACGAAGATCGACGTCGTCCCACTCGGGCGACGCGTGAAGACCACGTGGCTCGCGAGTGTCTCCAGGGATCCCTCGGGAGACGTCAGCGAGGGTTGTCCGTTCGCATCGGTCCCGGTCGACCGGAACCGCACGTCGAACACGTCGGAGGCTCCCCCGAACACCCCCTGCCCGAGCAGGAAGTTGCGCGCGAAGGGCCCCGAAGACAGCGTGAGAATGCGCGCCGGACCGGTCTGGGAGGTGTTCGCAGGCTCGATCCAGGCCTCGATGGTGAAGGCGTTGCTCGCTCGCGCCGCGTCGATGACCTTCGAGGGTGGATCCGACGTCGAGATCACGGTGGAACCGTCCACCGTCAGGGCACCATCGGACCACGTCACGGCGGAGGTGTCCTCGATCACGAGATCCGCCGGGCTCTCCGTTCCCGAGCGGTCGAACACCGTGTCGCCACCGGCCTCTTCGAACGTGTAGAGGACCAGCTGTCCGTCGGTCACCCGCGGGCCGGGCACGAGAACCGTCAGCGTCGCCTCGGGGCTGGACTCGCCCCCGAAGGCGTTGGACACCACGCACCGGTAACGCGCGCCGTCGTCCGCCGCGGTCGTGGGCGGAGTCGTGAACGTCGGGTCGGTGGCGCCCTCGATGTCCACTCCGTCGCGCTGCCACTGGTAGGTGGTCGGCTCGGCACCGAGCGTGCTCACCGAGAACGTCGCCGACTGACCCTCGACCACCATGGCGTCGTCGGGAGCGTCGGACACGTACGCGGCGACGTCCGAGAAATCCTCGAAGCGAGCGACCACGGCCGGGCCCGGCCAGAGCACCTCGACGCCGTGGTGCGTCGACTCGGCGTAGTACTCGATCTGGTTGGTCCCGTTCGCCAGGATTCCCACCGGCAGTTCCACCTGATCGAACGCGTAGAAGTGGTCTACGCCGTAGGTCGGCGTGGTCCACCCGTTCACGCGCGTCCAGTGGTCCTCGCCCGGCTCGGACTGCCCCGCGATTCCGTTCCAGGTCCGGGTGAGCAGGCGGGCAGCCTGGACGTCGGTCAGATCGTGCGACGAGGCGATCTGGACGGTGCTCGATCTCGTCCGCCCGGCCCTGACCCAGTAGCTCCTCGGAACGTCGCTCGGCCGGTACAGACGGACATCCACTCCGGGGCGGTCCAGGGACAGCCCGGTCACCCGGTCGGTCACGAACCACAGTCCACTGGAGTCGCGGATGCGCGCGACGGCCTCGATCGATTCCGGGTCCTGATCCGGGATCCACTGGGTGTCCCATGTGACCCGGTGCGGCGCGGTGGTCGCGGTTCCCATGTGGTCGCGCACGACCATCGAGGGATCGTTCTTCGTCGGGCGGTGGTAGTTCTGCTGCCATTCACGGTACACGCCGTCGCCGTCGGCGTCGTAGGCGTCGTACAGACCGACGAGGTCGACCCGGGTGACTCCCACGGGACTCATGGCCTCGATCTCGAACATCGGATTCTCGCGCAGCACTCCGCCGTCGGCCGGAGACACGATGTTCCCGGCCGGAGCCGCCTTCTGCAAGGGGTCGTAGTAGATCCGCAGCATGAACCCGTACCAGCCCCACTGGCCCCAGCCGAAATCGAAGCAGGTCTGCGGCCCCGATGTGCCTTCGAGCACGTTCATGCCCTCGACGAGGTGCTCCAGCGGCACCTCCACCTCGAGCGACACCTGATGCACGTAGCACTCCGGAGAACTCGGCGTGTTCTCGATGTCGGGCACGTCGATCCAGGTGCTGTCGTTCAGCCGGAATTGCTTGCCGATCGTCCCGACGTGCCCCCCCCAGACGTCGATCACCGCGACGGCGCGGATCGCCCCCTGGAGGTCATCCACGGTGAGCTCCAACTCGGGGTTCGGAAGGAAGGTCGACGGTGAGTTGTACGACGGCCCTTCGAAGGGCGCGTCCGGGTCGGTGACCCGCCAATCGTTGCCGGTCATGATCCGGGAGTACTCCCGGTAGACGAGTCCGGGGGCCACGGCCGCCAGGGTATCGGCCTCGGAGTACTGGGCGTGCGCCGTCTCCCCGGAGACGACGATGAGAAGAGTGGACAGGAGGAACCATCGGGTCCACTGCGAGCGCATTGTGCTAGAGCCTTTCCGGGAGCGGTCGGGGGCTTCGTGATCTGTTGGGCGCAGATGCCCCTGAATGTATCACGAAATCAATACGAGTTGTTCGCCAATCGACCCGGAATCCGTCGCGACCGTGCGCGGGCACGTTCGGTTCGGCGAAAGCGTTCGTCTACCGAAGAAGGAGCTGAGGAGTTCGCCCCTTCCTGGGATGTCCGGCCGCGGATCGGTGCGCGATGCCCCCGGCGGCCTCCCGGTCTCGGAGGGCCCCCGGCCGATCGGCCCATACGATCGACCGCGAAGGCCCCTTCTGCCGCCAGCGGAGGAAGAATGCCACGTTTCCACACCCACCGCGGAGCCTTGCTGATCGCCGCACTGATGACCGTACCGGCCCTCGCCCAGGAACGCGAGATCAGCGCCGAGGCCGCGGTCTTCGACCGCTTCGCGCCCAGCACGTTCACCGTCAACGCCGAATTCGCGCGCGGCAGCGGTTTCCTCGTCGACGCGCAGGGGCTGATCGCCACCAATGCCCACGTCGTGGAGAACGGGGACTGGATCCGCGTGCGTCTCGACGACGAGCGCAGGGTCGAGGCGACGATCGCGCACATCGACCGGGAGAGGGACGTCGCATTCCTGCGTGTCCATCCCTCCGTCGTCGAAGGGCTCGAAGTGGTCACGTTCCGTCGGAACGACGAACTGGCCGTGACCGGGGAGCGGGTGATCGCGATCGGCAGTCCGCTCCACCAGGAGCGCGCGTTGACCACCGGAGTGGTCAGCCGCACCAGTTCGAATGCTCTGATCTGTGATCTGAACATCAATCCGGGGAGTTCGGGTGGTCCCGTCTTCAACACCGCCGGAGAAGTGCTCGGCATCAGCACCTTCGGTGACGTCGCGGCGGTGGGGGCGGGACTGGCCGGCGTGATCCGCGCCGACGTCGTCACGCGGGAACTCGACGACGCCCTCCGGGCACTCGATCCGGACGACGTGCCGTCCGACCGGCTGCTGCAGCCGTACCCTGCAGGTTCGTTCCCGTTGCCACACCTGCGGTTCGCTGCTCTCCAGAAGGATCGGCCCGACACACCGTATGAAGTCGCGAGCCCCGACGCGCCCCGGTGGGTGCGGGCCTCGGCGGATTCACAATCCACGGCGCACCCCGTCTACATGCCGAGGTTCAGGATCTACGTGACGACGCCACCGCATCGCTATCACATGGGCAAGAGGGGACAGATCGATCACGCGGCGCCGACATCGGCCGGGGAGACCACGGATGCGGGGTTCGGGGACCTGAAGGAATGGAACGAGGACCTCGGAGCGTGGAAGCCCACCGTCGACATCATGGGTTTCCCCGAACTCGACGTGTCCCGGTCCGTATGGACGGGCGAGGTGTCGGCACGGTTCGAGGAGGGACTCGAGCGCTTCGTGCTCTTCCGCGACGGCGAGTCGGTCGAGGAGCTCGACCGCGACATGTCGTGGATCGAGTTCGACATGGCCACACGCCGTATCGAGGAGTCGTCCGAGCCGGGAGCGAATCGCGTTCGCGCCGGACAGTACCGTTACGACCCCGCGATCTTCGCGCCGAACGACGATGGCACCTGGCCCGAGCTCGTGCTCCACGTCCTGACCTCCGAGACGGACGAACGGCTGCGGATCCGGCTCCGTCGCGACACCGTCGAGCAGATCTGGGCCGACTTCGAGCCCTACTACTGGTCACGCCGGAGCCGGCTGGCCGAACTGGAGGTCGGACAGCGATGAAGGCCATGCGAAACACCGCCGGTGTGGTTCTCGCCGTCCTGGCCGCGACCGGTCTCACCGCCTGCGCCACGACGGGACCGCGGATCGAGTACCGCCCCTTCTCCGACGATCAGATCAGAGCGCTCGAGGTCGGCATGACCATCGCCGACGTCCGTGTCCGTCTGGGAGCCCCCCACCGCGACTTCGAGATGGACATGGGACAGGACACCGGGACGCCGTGGACCGGCTATGTGTTCGAGTACGACGCCACCCACGACGAGCGATTCGTGGAGATCGAGACCCCGAAGGTGAACCGTCTGGTCTTCGCCTTCGTGAAGGGCGACACGCTGCTCAATCACTGGAGCGCCGAGGCGACGCTTTCCGTCGTCCCCTGAGTCCTGCGTCCTGCACCGGCCGAGAGCCACGATCCGGACCGATCGTCCCGAGGCTCCATCGGAGATCTCGGAACTTCACCTGTGCGGTTGCACGGTCATCGCGCGTTCTCATGAAAACCAGGCCTCTGCCGGCCCCTGAACCCGAAAGGACCACCATGCGCCGCATGCTCTCCCGTGTCGCCACCCTGGTCAGTCTGTTGCTCGTATTGCAGACCACCACCGCCCACGCGATCCCCGCTCCCGGCGAGCGCCTCGACGGCACGCCGTCGGAGTGGTACTGGCTGCACAACGTCACGCCGCAGCAGGTCACCGACCTCATCGACGACACCGGCGCCCGGCTGATCGACATCGAGGTCCAGTCGGCCGATCCCCTGCGCTTCTCCGCCGCGTTCGTCCAGAACGCTGGCGTGCACCAGGTGTCGAGCTGGTGGTGGTACTACGGCGCGGACTTCACCGACGTGGGCAACCTGCTCGACACCAACCAGGCCCGGCTGATCGACATCGAGCGCTACGCCGACGACCGCTTCGCGGTGATCATGGTGAACAACACCGGCGCCGAAGAGAAGACGTGGTGGTGGTACACCAGCCGCACCGTGTCGCAGATGAGCAGCCTGCTCGACCAGAACGGCGCGCGTCTGATCGACATCGAGTCGCGCGGGACGGCCGGCGGCACCCTCTACGACGGCATCATGGTCGAGAACACGGGCAACGACGCCAGTGGCTGGTACTGGTGGGTGAACGTCGACGAGGCCTTCGTCACGGCCCAGATCCAGGAGACGGGATACCGCGTCGTCGACCTCGACGTCGTAGGTGCGGCCGACGGAACACGCTTCGACGTGATCATGATGCCACCCGAGTCGAACTGGTGGTGGTACTACGGATTCACCGCGAGTGGGGTCACCGACCTCGTGAACCAGACGGGATCCCGCATCGTCGACATCGAGCCCTATGCGACCGTCAGCGGCACGCGGTACGCCGTCGCCCTGACCAACAACGCGAACGCGCTCACCACGCGCCTGGCCGAGGAACTCGGCTACGGAAGCGACGGAACCACCGGCCTGTACCTGCGACAGCTCAACGGGCCCACCCTGGCTTCGCTCAATCCGGACTTCCGGTTCGAACCGGCGAGCACGATCAAGATCTTCCACCACTTCCACGCGTGGCGGATGATCGCGACCGGTGTCGACCAGACGAACAGCCTGATCTCCTACGACGAGACGATCATCGGCAACAGCTGTCCGGCCGGTGGCAGCCCGACCGTGGCACGCAGCCTGTACGACACCACGCGCCTGATGATGTGGTACTCGGACAACCCCGCCACCGAGGCGATCCGGGCCCGCTACGGCGAGTTCGACATCATGAACTCCGTGCGCACCTTCGGCGGCGTCAGCACCGACAGCGATCTCAACCACGCGCCGCTGGGCTGCGGCACGCCGGCGGTGACGGCTCCGAACGAACTCACGTTGCGCGACGCGGGCAACCTGTACGAGCAGATCGTGAACGGTGCGGCGCTATCGACCGTGCGGACCGGGTTCTACGAGACCATGCAGAGCCACCTGACGCCCGCGACCGACCAGTGGTGGCTGACGAACCAGATCCAGCAGATGGTCGTCGACGAGGCGAACGCGACCGGTGTCTCGCACCTGGCCGCGACCTATCTCGACGAGATGGAATGGGCGTGGAAGCCCGGTGGCTACACGCTGAACGGCAAGGAGTTCGTCTCGGTGGCGGGAACGATCCAGATCCCCGAATGCGTGCGGAGCCGTTTCTCGGATCGTGACTACGTCTTCGGCCTGTTCCTCGACGACGCGATCGACACCCAGCGCCTGTTCGACGTGACCCAGGAGTTGTTCCGCGATCTCGTGCGCGAGGGTCTCGAGTCGTGCGCGACGTCCACCTCGGCGCCGAGCGCCACCGTCGCCCGCGCACTGACGCTCGAGAACGCGGTGCCGAATCCCTTCAACCCGCGCACGCAGATCCGCTTCGGCCTGGCCGAGGCCGGACCCGTGCGCGTCGACGTGATCGACCCGCGGGGCCGCGTCGTCGCGACGCTCGCCCACGGCCACCACACGGCCGGTGAGCACACGGTGACGTGGAACGGTCGGGATGCGAACGGATCGTCGGTCTCGTCGGGTGTCTACTTCGTGAAGGCCACTGGTGCCGGTGAGGTGAGGACGCGGAAGATCACGCTGCTGAAGTGAACGCGTTCCGGTCGGAACCCACGGCCCGGTCGCTCGTCGTAGCGGCCGGGCTTCGTCGTCGGCGGTATCCAGACCGTGGTCGCTGCGGCGGAGGTCGAGCACGCGGCCAACCACGCTCACTTCCGCCGCGGACGTGGTCGGAAGGAGGTCCGATGGGGATGTTCCGCGCGGGAACTCCGACTTCCGCACCGGAAGTGACATCATCGCCAATCGCCGCCGTTCCCGCGGGTGTTGCTCGAAACCTCCCCCGTCCGCATGATTCCTTCGGTCCCAGGCGGCGCCCCGATCGACACCCGCCTGCGCTGGCGCAGCGCCGAGATCGGCGAAGGAGTCCTGCTCGGCGACGCCCACCGTATGGGCCGAGTGCGGACGCGGTCCACGTGCTGCACGGGCAGATGGACGTCGAACTCGTCTCGATCGACGCCGACGGGGCGACGAGCCGCGTTGTCGGGATCACCGGCGAACGAGAGACCGACGACGAGACTCCACCGCACACCCCACTTCCGCCGCGGAAGCGCCCACACCAGAAGGACCCGTCGGGGAAGTTCCGCCCGGAAACCCACGAGGAACGAATCGCCCGAGTCTCCCGGAATCGAACCGTCGACCGACGAACGACCGCGACTTCCAGGGAACGAACACGGCTTGCAGGGAATGAGCGCGGCTTCCAGGGAACGAACGCGCCCTCCAGGGAATGAACGCGCCCCGCCCTCCCCGCATCACCGCACACCCAACCGCCCGAGATCCTCGTCCATCCCGGCCACGACCCACTCCTCGTCCTCACACCCCCGCGCCGTCGCGATCGCCGGCCGCGCATCCTCGACGCCCAACGTCGCCAGCATCCAGCTCGCGGCCTCCCGCAGCACGGGCTCGGCGTCGCCGAGCAGGTCCACCGCCGCCGGCACGCAGTCGAAGTGCTCGCCGTTCGCCGCCACGATCAACGCGTTGCGCAGCAGTCCCCGCCGCCGTGGGCGCCACAACGGCGTCCTGCGGAAGCGCGCGCGGAACTCCGCATCGTCCAGGCGGAGCAAAGACGACAACGACACCTCGAGCAACGCCTCCGACCCCTCGAAGGCCGGATCGCCGGCATCGGAAGCACCGATCTCGAACGGACAACACGTCTGGCACAGGTCACAGCCGAACAACCACTGCCCCATGGCCGGGCGCAGCGCGCGCGGGATCGGACCGCGGTGTTCGATGGTCAGGTAGCTGATGCAACGACGGGCATCGAGCACACCGGGCCGGACGAAAGCACCGGTCGGACACGCGGGCTGGCAGGCGCGGCAGGTCCCGCACGATCCGGACTTCGCCGGCGTGGGTTCGAGCGGCAGGTCGGTGATCAGCACACCCAGGAAGAAGCGGCTGCCGTGCTGCGGGTGCAGCAACAAGGTGTTGTTCGCCGTCCAGCCCAGGCCCGCCGCCTCGGCGAGCTGGCGTTCGAGCACGGGGCCGGTGTCGACGTAGGCGTGGGACTGCAAACCCGCATCGTCGGCGCGCAACACCGCTTCCAGATCGTGCAGGCGCTCGAGCAGGACGTCGTGGTAGTCGACCCCCTGCGCGTAGCTCGACACGAAGCGCGCGAGTCCGCTCCGACCGGGATCGACTCGGTACGAGCGCAGCACCACGATCGCGCTGCGCGCCCACGAGAAGCGCGTGCGCAGGTCGACGCGCACCTCGGTGTTGCGCGTCATCCACTCCATGCCGCCGTGGTGGCCGGCGGCCAACCACGCGCGGAGGGGTTCCTCGTGTTCGGGCACCGAAACGGGTGCGATGCCGGCGGCGTCGAAGCCCGCCGCCCGCGCCCGGTCGAGCACCTGCGCGGGATCGGGGAGGGAGCGCCCGTCCATGGGGCTAGGGCCGCGGGTAGTTCGGAGCTTCCTTGGTGATCGTCACGTCGTGCGGGTGGCTCTCGCGCACGGCCGCCGGGCTCACCCGCAGGAACTCGGTGTCCTCGCGCAGTTCCTTCAACGTGCCCGCTCCGCAGTAGCCCATGCCCGAACGCAGCCCACCCATGAGCTGGTAGACGCTGTCGCGGACCTTGCCCTTGTACGGAACGCGGCCCTCGATGCCCTCGGGCACGAGCTTCTCGACGCTGTCGGTCGCCGCCTGGAAGTAGCGGTCCTTGCTGCCCTCCTGCATGGCGCTCATCGATCCCATCCCGCGGTAGACCTTGTACTGACGGCCTTCGTACAGAATGGTCTCGCCGGGGCTCTCCTCGGTCCCGGCGAACAGACTGCCCAGCATGACGCTCTCGGCGCCGGCGGCCAGCGCCTTCACCAGATCACCGGAATACTTGATCCCGCCGTCGGCGATCACGGGTACGTCGTGCTTCGCGGCGACCTCGACCGTCTCCATGATCGCCGAGATCTGCGGCACGCCGATACCGGCCACGACACGCGTGGTGCAGATGCTGCCCGGGCCCATGCCGACCTTGATGGCGTCGGCGCCGAGATCGATCAGGGCGCGCGCGCCCTCGGCCGTGGCCACGTTGCCCACGATCAGCTGCTGGTCGGGGAACTCCTTCTTCACCCGCCGGGCGGCGTCGATCACGTTCTTCGTGTGGCCGTGCGCGGAGTCGAGCGTGAGCACGTCGACGTTGGCGTCCCGCAACCGCTCGGCGCGTTCCATCAGATCCGCACTGGTCCCCAGCGCCGCGCCGACGCGCAGGCGTCCGTCGGCGTCCTTGCAGCTGTCGGGGTAGTCCAGCTTCTTCTGGATGTCCTTGATCGTGATCAGCCCGCGCAGGTTGAACTCGGCGTCGACCACCGGGAGCTTCTCGATCCGGTGTTCGTGCAGGATCCGCGAGGCCTCCTCG
>Ga0209938_1001517_pt1 | contig 11527 bp, 6 predicted proteins | sample SalPonR2_C_D1_MG_FD_185708 | JGI IMG/M metagenome (GOLD analysis project Ga0209938, IMG submission 185708) | Salt pond soil microbial communities from South San Francisco under conditions of wetland restoration - Salt Pond MetaG R2_C_D1_MG... ... | reverse complement strand
CATGGTGAGCCCGCCGATGACTGTTCGAGCCATCGGGCTCCAGGTTTCTGATCCGGCCCCTAACTGTAATGCAAGCGGCACCATCGCAAGAATAGTCGTCAGAGCCGTCATTAAAATCGGGCGGAGTCTGCGTGTTGCACCTTCCGAAATTGCTTTAAGTCTTTCATTGCCCCTGGCCTGTAGTATTTTGATGTAATCAATCATCACGATACCGTTATTCACCACAATACCGGTTAGCAGCACAAGCCCAACCATCGCTGTGACACTGATTGGCGTTGAGGTAATCCACAACATCAGAAGTACACCCGTTAGCGCCAGTGGAATTGTAACGATGATAATCAGAGGTTCAACCAAACTTTCAAATTGAGACGCCATCACCATGTACGTCAAAATCCCTGCGATTAAAAATGCCAGAACCAGAAACTGAAACGATTGAGCCTGATCTTCGGCAGACCCCGCTACTTCGTATCGATAGCCTTCCGGCCAGTTGATTTGATCAAGCACAGCACGGGCGCGCTCGGTAGCTGTCTGCAGATCCAATCCGGCGAGATCAGCTTCTATTTCAAGCATACGCTCCTGATTTATCCTCAAGATACTTGACGGACCGGTAAAACGTTCGATTCGTGCGAGGTTATCAAGAGGCATCCATGTACCAGCCGCCGTTTGTATTTGAATTTCCTCCAATTCATCGGATGCGGATCTATCTTCGGGACTAAGCTGTACCAATACCTCAAACTCAACACCTTCGTCCACAAATGTTGTTGCTACATCACCCCTCACAGCATTACTTACGGCAGTTGCAACCTGGGAGGTGTTCAGACCCACTCTCGAAATTCTTTCACGATCCATTTGAATCCGAAGTTCTGGCCTCCCCTGATCGGCGCTGCTAAAAACACTTGCTATTCCTTCTGTTTCCTTCAAACCCGTTAGGGCAAAAGCAGCCAGGTCCTGACGAACTTCAGGATCGAATCCATAAATCTGTACAATCAATCCTGTTTCACCGTCCGGACTAAGAGGGTCTTCACGAAGTTCTTTGATATTTGCGCCGGGTATGCGCTGCATGGATTCAAGAAGTGATGCAGTAATTTCAAACTGACTTCGGCTTCTCTCTTCGACGGTAACCAGCTCAACACGAACAACACCCTGGTTCCCGCCCGGATTATCCGCGCCCTCAATACCTGTTTTGTCGCCATAATCCGAAACAATTAGCCTGGCTTCGGGCACTTCATCACGGATGGTTTGTTCCACTTGTTTAATTGTACGCTCAAGCTCAAAAAGGTTAACTCCAGGCTCTCGCTGTACCTCAAAGACAATATTGTTTTCATCTACTTCTGGGAAAAATTCGCCTCCCAAGAGAAAGTATATTGGCAGTGACCCAAGAAGTAAAACAAACGATGCCAGTACAACCAGACCACTCCGTTTGAGCAATTTGTTCAAAAGACGATTGTAGGACTGCTCCAATCTATTGAGCTGCTTTGTCAGGAAGGGTTCTATTTTACCGCCGATCCCCTCAGACAGGCTTCTTTTAATCACACCAAAGAGCCAAATCAATGGATAAAGTGGAATAATCACTAAATAGACCGGAAGTGAGAAAAGTAAGTTTCGAACAGATTTTTTCCTGTAGTCTGCCAGCTTCTCAAAAACTGATCTGTCGTCATCACCCTCAAGCTCTTTTTGAAATAGTTTCGAACTCAGTACAGGAATGATGGTCAATGCAACCAATACTGAAACAATTAGCGCAAATGAGATTGTCAAAGCCAGATCACGAAACAAAAGCCCGGCAATACCGGGAACAAAAAGTACAGGTAAAAACACAACGAGTGTCGTGAGTGTACTTACTACAACAGGAGTGGCTACTTCCTGGGCTCCTTTTACTGATGAGGAAGCACCGTCTTCACCCTCTTCCTTGAACCTGAAAATATTCTCAAGAACAACGACAGCATTATCCACTACAAGACCCACAGCAAGTGTAAGACCGGAAAGCGATATGATATTGAGGCTAACATCGAAGTAACTCATGATACTGAATGTTGTCACGATCGATACAGGAATCGATATAGCTACAATCAGTGACGATCGGCCGCTTCTCAAAAACAGAAGAAGCATAAGCATTACCAGAACAATTGCCTGTATAGCCGTGATGACCAGGTTACTGATCGACATTTCGATAAAATCAGCCCGGTTGGTTAGTACATCAAGTTCAACTCCAGCCGGCAGAATATTGCGCAAATCATTCAGCGACTCTGTGACACCATCTGCTGCTGTCACGATATTACTGTCGCTCTGCTTATATACATTTATAATAACGCCATCATTACCCTGAACGCGCACATTGCCAATAGGCTGGGAAATACCGTCCTCAACAGTCGCTATATCTTTTAAATACACAGGATTGCCGTCTTTAACAGCCGCGATACTGTTTCGAATCTCTTCTACATTTTTAAATTCACCAATTGTTCGAAGCGAATATGACGTTTCTCCTTCAGATAGTTCACCCGCCGGTACCTGTACATTCTCCTGGCGGAGCCTGTTGGCCACTTCAGCAATATCTACATCGAAGATTCTCATCTGTGCATTGCTGAGCTGCACATTTATTTGGCGACTTAAGCCTCCCGCCGTTGCGGCTGATGCCACGCCAGGAATGCGTTCAAGGCGCTGTTCAAGCTGTTGTGTTGAAAACGTTCTAAGTTCACGAGGGCTTCGGGTGTCTGATGTAAGTGTCAGCACAACGATCGGCTCGTCATTGGGATCGTATGAAAATACAATGGGTTGCTCGGCATCATCAGGAAGACTGCGGCGTATCTGATCCAGCCTTTTGCGGACTTCAGTTTCTGCAAAGAAAAGATCTGTTCCCCAATCAAAATTCAATCGTACAACTGAAGATCCCTGGCTCGAGATCGACCGAACGCGTTCGATACCGGAAATACTTCCTACCGACTCTTCAATTGAGCGGGTAATCAATGTTTCCATGTCTTCGGGTGCAACACCTTCATACGTGGTATAGACAGTTATTGTAGGAAATGATACATCCGGGTAAAGATTCAACCTTAAATCCGAGAGACCGAACAGCCCAAACCCAATGAGAATGAGACTGATCATCAACGATGTAACCGGCCGGTTTACAGCAATTTTGGAAAGATTCTTCATTGGATTAGTTGCTACCGTTTGATTGAGAGTCTGACCGGTTTACCCGGCCCTGTCCAGACCCCCGCGCTGTACTGTCTCTTCGACCTGGGCGTGTATCTTCAGAAACTGAACCATCAGCTGGTTCCATAACATCTATAGTACCGCCTCTGTCTTCAGCAGGAGTTTCCTGACCTGCAATACGAATCCGTGCCCCATCCCGCAAACCTGACTGACCTGTCACAATAATTTTTTGTCCTTCAGCAAGTCCTTCCAGAATTTCTACCCGCTCACCTTGCTCAAGTCCAAGCGTGAGGTCTTGCCGAACGGCAACAGTATCACCCTGGGCTAAATACACTGAATAGTTTCTTCGAAGCTCAACGGTATTGGTTTCCGGTTCAATATATGTTTCAACATTTTCGATCATCGCTGCACGAGGAATAACGATTGTATTTTCGCGTGTCTCCAGCGTAATGCGGGACTCCGCAAGAACTCCCTGCCTGACCATAGGTGTCACTTCAACGAGGCTTATTACAACTTCACCAAGTCCTGTTTCAGGATTCAGCTGCGGACTAATTCTTGATATAACACCCCGGGCTATTGATTGTCGGCTGTTGCTTAACTGTAAATCCACCTGCAAACCCACACTCACTGCATTCCAGTCGTTCATGGGTAAAAACAGGCGGGTTTCGTATCCTACAAGATTCGCGATTGTAAACGCAACTGTGCCGGTTGTTGCAACGTCACCCTCATCGATTTCGCGGCTAAGAATAACGCCGTTTACAGGGCTGCGGAGTACCGTATTTTCAAGATCTTCGCGCGTGCTTGTAAGTGCCGCTTCTGATGCCTCAAGCTGAGCACGTGCCGAATTATATGTTGCACGGGCCTGATCGAACTCAAGGTCACTGATGGCTCCAGATTCAAATAGCTGTTCCTGTCGTGAGTACTGAATACTATCGCGTACAAACGCAACCCGGTTTTGTCTGTATTGAGCCTGAGCTTGTTCGTAGGCATCACGAAATGGGAGCTCATAAATTTTTGCCAGACGATCGCCGGTCCTCACTGAATCTCCGAGGTCTGCATAGATCGCGGTCACACGATTGCTCACCTGGGGGTTGAGATCAACAATAGCCTGAGACCGGATAGTGCCATATGATCGTATTTGATCTGATATTGAAGACTGCTGTACGTCAAGCACTTCTACACTTGTAGACTGCCCGCCTCTCTGGCCAAATCTTTGTCCGGAGTTCTCTTCTTCAGTGTCAAAGCCACAACCGGTGATAAGTGTTCCCGAGATGAATACAATTATTATAAGTGGTAATATTTTTTTCAATTGATCAGTAATATGTTTTTGATAAAATCAGATGTCGAATGTATGGACTTCTACTGACGCATGAACGCCTTGTTACATGATTTAATTTCTGATTACTCTGTTTTGCCCATTTTTTATAAGCTTTTACATATTGAAGGCTTTGGTGGGGTTCTTAATTAATAAGACTCTATTTGATGGACGATCATATCGTAAGTAAGTGAATTGAACGTTAGTGATGCACAATGATCATAATATGGGTTTAAACCGAAAGGTATAAACTCAGAATCCACCACTTTTAATATCAATGATTTAATCTATGAAGTGTTTTTTTTAGTAGACAGAGAAAAGATTACCAACCCAATGAATGAGGCAGTTCGTTTTGCCACGAAGCCACAAAGACCCAAAGTTACATAAAGTTCCATATTATCAATTGAATAACTTTCTTGATCCTTCAGTTTTCGAGAATTCCCACGAAGGTATCCTCTTGAGAGTGGCATACATACCGATATTTAATTTTGTGAAATACGTACGGTTCAGATAGGGATTACTTCTCCTCAAACCCTATACGGTATTTAACAATAAACTCAGCATCGGTTTCTTCATCGATCTCTTTGGCGAAAAGATATCCGTCTTTGATATCGAATATTTGTAAAGTACTTGGACGCTGCAGTTTTGCAAGAAGTTCTCCACCAGGGGCCAGAATCCACCACTCATACATCTCCTGTTGTGGATCCATCGGAACCGCCGCCCAAATTCTGTTTTCGTCATCAACGATCAAATCGGCCAGTACGGGGTTGGTTTCAGGCAACTCCTCTTCACTGTTTTCAAATGCATTCCGGATGTCGCGGCTGTTGTATCGCGAGGACTCTGTATGGTCGCGTAGATCAAACGGCGATCCGGTTACGGGATAGTATATGGCCGATTGGTAAACCCCGCTGGCATCATATGTTTTGATCAAAAAATCACTCGTCCAAACCGAGTATAATGCATTATTCCGGGAGAGGGCCGTAACTGTATGACCCATAAACGGTAACGTCATGGATGGGGTTGGCGGAGTGGTCTGCGGGCTGATGGTAAACCCGGCCGGAAATTCCAGCGGTTTATGATTCAGAACATGTCCATCTGTGTCAATCAACATAAACTTAGAGACCGGAGACCTCCCCGAAACCGGTACTTTTTCAATGAATACGGCCAGGTGATTGCCGTCATTTCGAGTCATTAGCCGGGCAAAACCCAAATCTTGAACCGCCTCGTGATTATGAACACGCCACTGATCAACCAGTGTTGACCGTTCAAAAGAATAATCTTCTGCGCTATACACGTTCAGACGCTGGCTGGTATGATCCAGTGCATAAACATGGCCGTTACTTACCTTCATGTCCATTAACATCACAAATTCACCAGGACCTTTTCCCCGTCTGCCAATTTGAGTAAGATAGCTCCCATCTGAATTGTAGACGTACAAGTTGTTCTGCGGAGGAAAACCGCCTGCATCCGTATTTATATCCCATATAATCACCCGGCCCTGATCATCGACATTTGCCCGCATAATTTTGGACAGCCAGGGCTCACCGTCAGCCCCAAACACCTGTTCGCGAATGAGATTAATTGTATAGAAAGGCTCAGAATCTCCCGGGAAAATTGTGAGATTTTCGACGTCCCGAATGTGTTGCGGGATTTCATCAATGATTTGGATGTGTTCAAATGTTAGCTCTTTGGTGCAATGAACGAGGAATAAGCAGAAAAATGCAATCAGCAGTTGTCTCATATTCGTAAGTAACTTATAGATTTTCCGAGGGGTTCAAGTGAGTCTATTGTCGGACAGTTTACGAAATGGTTAATGGGTAGCGAAGTTTTTAATGCTTACAATATTGAGGCTGCTTAATATTTGGACAACTAGATGTTAGATATCCTTTTTTTGTTGCTTTTAGGAAGAAAATCTATGTTCCTATTATTCACAGCGGCCAATCAAATTTATAAACAGTGCCTGTTTCTCTTTCAAGGTAGTAAGCGGTACGATTTTCAGCTGACAGCGCAAACATTTCCATGAATCCGAGTTCGTCCGGATCCAAAGATTCGATAGTGATAAGGTCAACATTCCTGCCTTCTTCAGGCACCCAGGCTATCGTCGTAGGTTGATTTTCCGGCATATTCAGCAGTATTGCCACTCCCTCTTCGGTTGTGTCCATCGCAAGGGCATACATAAACATTTGAGTGGGCCCATTGCTTCTCCCAGCCTCAATATTATGTTGTGCGATCTGGTACATTAGTCCCATCTGGCCCGGAATGTTGAGCTCCAACTCCCAGACTCGTTCACCCGAATGTGTAAACTTTTCAAGTACGCCGGTTGTCTGTTGCAGGGAGTAAATCCCATCAGAGCTGCTTCCAAGCATCACCAAGTTCTTAAAAATACCCGGATTTTCTCCTCTCGAGTAGGTTTCTGTGACTTGTTCATGATTGTATATAGTCACAAACTCATCCAGAGCATTTCCCGCATAGATTACCTCACCACCGTCAGGCTCAGTAATAGCAAAAAGTGAGCCTTCGCTGCCTCCGGTTGGTATCAGCAGTTTACCTGATGGGAGAGCCTCAACGGTAATGGGAATACTTCGCCCGGATTCGGGATTAACGGGATTTTTTGTCAGGATCACCTCATCTATCATGTCCCCATTTAGGTCGTACGTTATAAATTTGAAGCTATTGTAGTCATACAACAGGTATCGATCTCCAAGCGGCCAAAACCCTGTAATCGTCTGATATTCACCCGGACCCTGTCCAAGGCTTCCAAACGACATCTGCAGATCTCCGGTGCTGTCCACTTTGTGAATTTTATAACGTCCCGAATCAATAATATAAAGTCCGCCCGGACTGGCTTTAATAGCGGTCGGCCTGCCCAAAAACGGATTCTCTTCCACACTTAAAAACACACTAAAATCCTCTATCGAATGCTCCTGATAATATCTTTCATCATCATTCACTTCTGATGCGCAACCGATCAGTATGCTCACGACACAGAGGATTGCAAGGATTTTTAATCTACTCATAAGCATCTCTTTTAATTTACGGGGCGATTGCTTTACTGTTGTTCAAGTCACAGGGTGCAGGATTCAGAACCCGTATCTCATGTCTCATGTCTGATATCTCATATCTGATTTCACAATAAAATGGGAGAACCCGGATCCCCGCAGGGATTCCTACGGAAAAGTCCGGAATGACGTATTGCTAGAATCTTAATCCAGGCTCAAGTCTCAAATCTCAAATCTCAAGACTCAGAACTAACAACTATTCAATCACATCTCTCGCCACTTGACGTCTACTTTTTCCCAAACACCCATCATCAATATAATTAAGGCCAAACTTACGCCGAGGCCCCAGATCACAACGGTGGCCAGGTCGTTCCAGAATTCATTGGTTCCGATCAGCACCAGGGGAACAAGACCGCCGATAGTGGTCAGCGAGGTGATCATGACCGCGCGCATTTTGTTGCGATAGACCTGGACCCAGCTTCGGAGTCCATGGATACCGCGCGACCGGCAGCGCTGTTTTTCGTGGATCAGCAGAATGGAGTTGTTCACCACTACGCCCACGGCCAGTAGTGTTCCGGCAATGGCGCCCTGGTCAAAATTGATATCGTGGTATAGCGCGCCGGCCATCACCCCAAGAAAACTGAGCGGAATAGCAAGCAGGACCACCAGAGGGTCGCCCCAGCTCTCGAGCAGTGCAGACACAATCATCCAGACGCTTAAAATAGTCAACAACAAGAGAAGCAGGTAGTTTTGAACCTGTTCATCCTGCCCCCAGGAGAAAAACCCACCGCCAAATTCTATTGATGCGCCGACAGGTACCGGCACTTCATCAAGAACCGATTCGATATAGCTCGTTGCAAGACGCGAAGGTCCCAGAAAATCGACGTTAACAGTTCGCTGGTAGGATTGATCTTCGCGAATAATCTGAGACAGCGTTTTTTCGCGGGTCAGGTCGGCAATATCTTCTATGGTAAAAAAGGTACCATCACTTCGGCGCGATCGGTTCAGAAAATCTTCTTCATAATTGGTTTGAACCTGACTTAGCCCCATCAGGTAGAAACGTTCGCCATTCAGGTCTACCCTGCCACGAGTATTTGTTGGATTGGCATCGAGCTGAATGGCATCCAGAACGGCCCGGCGGTCGAGCTCTTTGAGGGATAGTTTTTCATCATTCAAATCGAGCACGTACTGAAACATGTCACTACTCCTCCACCCTGCACTATGAATATCCACCTCTTGCACCCGCGGATTTCGCATCATCCGGGCAGCAATGTCTTCGGCCAGCAGCAGGAGTTCATCATACGAAAATCCTCGCAGACTAATTCTGCGTCCAGATGAGCCACCGCCAAACCCGGTACTGAACCCGTCACCCAATCCACCGACTGAAATACCCGAATTTCCGATTTTGGTTGCAAGAAAGATGGCTTCCGAGTAGAAATTGTAGGGCTCCATCTTGTACAGATAATCCTCTTTGATATAAAACCTAAGCTGGGCACCGGAGTATTCCGACACTGTCGTCTCATAGTAGTCAAACGCATGGGCATAGGGTATCACCGTCTGCTCAAAACTCCGGGCCATCTTGTTGATCTCCTCCATCGGCGTCCCCTGCGGTGTCCGAATGCTCACGTAGATGCTCTGCTGTTCGCCACGCCCCCACGGCGTGCCAAAATACGTCTCATTGAAGAACTTGTAGGTGAGCCCGCCAATCCATGGGTCAACGTCACTTCGGTTATCGAAGTACACCTGTGTAAATTCGGGCCACGAGGTATCTTCCCAGTCCGGTTCTTCGATGGCAAAAAGGGGTATTCCAAACGCAGCGATCAGAATCACATACAACACATACCGGGCGCGATGGCGATAGTAGAAGAGGCGAACCAGCATACGATTTAGGGCACGGCTAAGACGTTTCTTGAGCTTTTTTTCAGATTTCACCCGGTCAGACGGTACCAGCCAGATCAGTGAGTACGGAATCCATGTGAGGGCCACGATTACAGATGATACCAGCGTAAAGGTCAGCGCCACGGCCAGCGGCACAAGAAACAGCTGCAGCTCTTCCATTGCGAAAAAGAGCGGTATAAAAATTCCGACCGTCGTAAGCGTACTCCCAAACACCGGCACAAATGTGTTCGGAAGCTCTTGCTTGATGTATTCGAGACGGTCGCTTCGGTTTGATGGGAGCTTTGGATTGATCTGTTCAAACACAACCACTGCGTTGTCAATAATCATCCCGAGTGCGACCGTGAGGCCGGCAAGGGTGAGCACGTTAAGAGTAAAGTTCATGAAGAAGAGAACACCCACGCTCATCATGATGGAGAAGACGACACTTCCCAAAATTACAAACGGTGCCCGCAACCGACGAATAAACAGTAGAAGGATCACAAAGACCGATAAGAGGCTGAAAAAAGACTGGTACTGCAGGTCGCCAAACTGGCGGCGGAGATCTTCGGTGGAGTCGCGCTCAAGCTGAAGCTTTACATCCGAAGGCAGAAGATTCTGAATCGCCTCCATCTCAGTGCGGATTTGCTCGCCGAGGCGGATGGCGTCGGATCCACTTTCACGCACAAAGGTCATGCTGAGGGCGGGATTTCCATTTAGCCGCTTCAGGCTCTTGACCGGGTAATCCTCGATGGTGACCTCTGCCAGTTCATCAAGCCGCACCTGCCGATTGCTTTCCGGAAGACCAATACGCATCGCACGGATATCTTCAACAGACTCAAATGAGGGGGGAATGAGCATGCTGGTCCGGGTGCCGCTTCGCTCAATAAAGCCGCTCGACTGCCAGTTCAGCTTCTGACTGATCTCCTGTAAGATATTATTCGACTCCAGCCGGTGTCGTTCAAGGCTATTGGAGTTGAACCGGACGGTCAGCGCCGGATCTTCGGCACCCTGAATTTCGATATCAGCCAGGCCGGGAAATCCGAGCAGGCGGAGGCGAATCTGCTCTTCGGCGATCCTGTAAAGCTCTCGTTTGCTGCGATCCCCGCTGATTGAGTACCCCATAAACGTCTCCTGCTCCTGCAGCTCCTGCGGTATAGACCGGTTGATACTTGGCCGACGAACCTGTGGCGGCATTTCGTCGGTGAGTCCGTAAAGATATTCCTGAAGCTCGAGGATCCGGTACTCAACAGGCGTTTCCTTTTCAAACGTGATCGTTACACGAGAGCGTCCCTCAGTGGATATCGACCTGATCTGATCCACATTTCGCAGCCGTGTCGCTACTGATTCCACCCGCCGCGTCACCTCCTGTTCCATCACCTCCGGGCTGGTCGTTCCCCAGCTATAGCTCACGGTCACTGACGGCAACCGCAAGTCAGGCGCCATCTCCAGCGGAATATTCATCCATGCCACAATCCCCACAATGGCAATGGCCATGTAGCTGAGGGAAATGAGATATTTACGACGGAAGATTTCTTTCATTTTTTGAGTGAAAAGTGAAAAGGCAAAAGTGAAAAGTTTTTATTAGGGCTTTAATTCAGATCATATCATGTTAAAGGTTCAATCGTGTAAGGCAAAAGTGAGAAGTTTCATTTTCTTGGTTTAACCATCGCTGATAACATGGCGAAGACTTCATTCGCATTCTCATTTAGAATCATGATATCATCTTTTGTTAAGTAATTTAGTTTAAGACTTAATTCGATCTGGGTATCTACTTCTACCAGGGATGATCTTGCAATCTCGTAAAATCTGGTCCTTTCCTTATGAGTTCTTCTTGAAGCTCCCTCAGAAATATTTGATGCTACTGAAACAGAAGCTCTGCGAAGCTGGCTAATCATTCCATATTTTTCCTCCTTTGGAAACGTGTCAGTAAGTTCATAAATCAACTTTACAAGTTCGAGACTTTTGACCCATACGGTCATTTTCTTGTGGCTTAAATCCAACATAATGGCAAAGATTTATTGAAAGTACGTTCATCATTATGATGCTCTATCATCAAATACCTTACACTTTCGATACAAGCTTTTGCCTTTTCACTTCTGCCTTCTCACTTCTACCTTTCACTTCCTGTTCCCATTCAGCCCAAATTCCATCGGCAGGGTGTATTTCACGCTTACAGGTTTACCATTTT
>Ga0209938_1001506_pt1 | contig 11567 bp, 10 predicted proteins | sample SalPonR2_C_D1_MG_FD_185708 | JGI IMG/M metagenome (GOLD analysis project Ga0209938, IMG submission 185708) | Salt pond soil microbial communities from South San Francisco under conditions of wetland restoration - Salt Pond MetaG R2_C_D1_MG... ... | reverse complement strand
GCAGATTTCTTCGACGGGGCCTTCAAGGAATTTTTTCTCCTCGTCGTTAAAATCCGGATAGTCTTCATTCATCATTCTCTTGAAGTTAGGACTCCCGGAGAAAAGCTCTCCCTCCATCCAAACAGTGCCGGCGTCAATTGCTGTCTGCTCGGTTTCAGAGATTGCCGGAAGGATGTTTAACGCATCCAGCAGCTTCATTATAGGGCCCGAAAAGAGTGTTCGACGAAGCGGCTTGATGTTAAAAATGCCAGCAACCACAAGATAGGCCGCCATCAGCCAGAGCGGTGCGCCAAATCCTGTAAGCGCTACCAGACCAAGAACAGCCCAGATGATTAACGGTGCACCTATATAGCTCAATATGAGCAATACGGCAATTATACTTCCCCATGATGTCCAGCCGGACAGTTCTGAAAAGAATGCGAATTCCTGAAGTAGTGATTCCATAATGTTCTCCTTTTTACGCCGGTGTTTTTTGTGTTATAAATCCTTGAATGATATGGTCGACGGCCTGGCTGACAAACTCTTCGGACGGTATTCGTGTATCGAGCCGTTTACTTATAATAACGGATGCAACTCCGTGTAGTTGTGCCCAAACCATGTAAGCACTCATGAGCGGGTCATCTACTTCTAGCGCTCCTGTACGTTTTCCTTCGCCAATAATAGTGGCCAGCATCTGGTAAATTTTACGGATTTGCTGAAATTTCTCTTTTGGAAACTTTGGCATCTCTTCCGGGCGAACCATATAAATTATCTCGTACTCCTGCGGGTTCTCAAGGGCAAAATCAACAAAAGACCGTGCCATCTTCTCCAGTTTTGTAATTGAATCATCTGAGTCTGAAAGATTGTCTTTCAGCGCAGCGGCAAGTTTTGCGATGCTTGATTCAATCAGCGCGAGCAAAAGCTCATCTTTATTCTGAAAATGCAGGTAGATGCTTGTGGCAGATACACCTGCACGTTTTGCGATCTTCCGCATGGACATTTTTCCAAACCCGTCTTTGACGAGCAATATTCGGCTTACTTCTAAAATATCTTCCCTGAGGGACATAACAGGTAGGTTAACAGTGTTAAGTGAGTAGCCTTAATTTATCAATTAAAGGCGAAAAGTCAATAGCCCGAACTGCTAATTCACGGATTCAGGGAAAATTGGACGTATTGTATCGTCCGGCCTCTCTCAAGATGCTTTTTTTCGTAATAAGTTTTTATTTGAAGCTCGTCTTTAACATCAGATGCAGAATAAACATCATTTATCTTCTCAATCACGGGTAGATCCTGCTCTTCTATAACATCATTTGTAAAGCGAAAGAGTGGTACAGAATCAGTTTTCAAATGCACCACGGCATCAGGTGCTGCCACCTTACGGTATATGTCCAGAAACTTCGGTGACGTAAGCCGTTTTTTTGAATTGCTCTTCTTCAGATAGGGATCTGGAAATGTGATCCATATTTCTGAAATCTCTTCTTTAGAAAAGAAATCCTGAAGATGGTCTATGAAGCACCTCAGAAAGCGTACATTTTCCAACCCTTCATCTTGTGCACGTATGGCACCTTTCCAAATTCTGTCTCCTTTAATGTCAATGCCGATGAAATTGACATCGGGATGCTTTTGAGCCAATGCCGTTGTATACTCACCTTTTCCACATGCAAGCTCCACAACGACAGGATTATTGTTTCCGAATATTTTTGATGCCCAATCTCCTTTCGGGGCGGGGTTCAATTCACCAAAATCCGTATGTTCAAAAACGTTATCAAACCCCCTGTTTTCAGAGTAGCGCTGAAGTTTGTTTTTACCCATGCCCCTAAGGCTGTAATCGTTTATAACTCCACTCATCCCGCTCAAAGGTAAACAGGATTCTGTCATGCAGGCGTGAAGGCCGCCCCTGCCAGAACTCTATTTCATTGACGTAAATATCAATTCCACCCCAATATTCAGGTGTGGGAATTATTGTATTTTTGAATTGTTTTGACACCTTTTCATAATCTTCTTTGAGCTTTTCACGGTTATCAACTTCTGCGCTCTGGCTTGATGCCCATGCGCCAAGTTGGCTTTCCCGCGGTCTGCTTTTAAAATATTCGTCAGACTCGTGTCGGCTCACCTTTTTTATTGAGCCTTTCATCCGCACCTGCCGCTCAAGTTCAGGCCACCAGAAGCTTACGGCGGCAAATGGATTTATTTCCAGATCTTTCCCTTTCCGGCTGGTATAGTTTGTGAAAAAACGGATTGTTCGGTCACCAATTTCCTTCAGCAGTACAACCCTTGAATTCGGAGTACCATCTTCGGAAATCGTTGCCAGAGACATAGCGTTGGGTTCTGCGGCCATGGACTCAACAGCCTCCTCGAGCCATTTTCGGAACAAGATAATCGGATCATCTGTCAGGTCTTCTTCCCTGAGGCCGCCGCGGGTATATTCTTCTCGTAAATTTGCAATATCTATTTTCATAAATCTCCTTTACCCGAAATAATCCGGCTCGTTACCCTCTTTCCATTTAATATTGCAGCCGATGCTTGGCTTCTGATCTTCAGGAACTGTCTCACCGGAAAGAACTTTATCGGTGGCTTCCCTGAGATCTTTACCTGTAGGATCGATGTCGTTACCCGGCCGGGCGTCATCAAATTGTCCCCTGTATACCAACTCCAGAGCTTCATCAAAAAGAAACAAGTCGGGTGTGCAGGCGGCTTTATAAGCTTTTGCCACATCCTGGCTTTCATCATAAAGGTAAGGAAACGGATAGCCGTGATTCTCTGCGTCTTCCTTCATTTTGTCGGGGGCATCCTGCGGGTAATTTTCCACATCATTTGAGCTGATGGCCACAATTCCCACACCTTTGGGCATGTAGTCGGTCGCATACTCCACAAGCTGATCTTTAATCAGCTTTACATACGGGCAGTGATTGCAAATAAATATGACAAGCAGCGCTTTATTGCCCCGGAATTTTTTCAGGTCATACGTTTTACCTGAGATCGTATCCGTAAGTGAGAATTTCGGAGCTTTTGTTCCAAGTTCCAACATTGTAGAATTTACAGCAGACATATTTTGATATTTTTGGTTTTAAATTTCAATAGTAATAAACAGAATTAGCTCGTTTTACATTCAATCATCGAATACATTATTCATATCAGTTTAATCTATTCAAGCAGTACAACAGACTAAATGTAACGGAAGTAAAGCATTGTGTCTAATTTACTTACCGAGAAACATGATTAAACGCGGTGTTCTTTCGATAATAGCATTCATTGCTCCGGGGATGCCAAGGATTCAAAACAGGTTAAGCTGGCCTTCTTCCGGCCGCCTGAACGCACTGCAGTTCAGAGGCTCCCGCTTTGTATCAAGACTAAGCCTTTTTTTATGAATCGCCATTAACTGCCTTATTTGTTCACCGTAAGCCCCCTCTCCCCGAAACCGCTCGCCAAATTCAGATCTGTTAAGTTTCCCGTCCTTAAGGCTTTTTAGTTTATTAATTACTTTCTGCTTTCGATTGGGCTGATGATCTTCAAGCCATTTCAGAAATATATCCTTAACTGAGAATGGCAGCCTGAGAATGGTGTAAGACACCGTTTCAGCACCCGCATCTTTAGCGGCTTCCATAATTGGAACAATTTCATCGTCGGTCAGGCCGGGAATAACAGGAGCAATATTCACGTGTACAGGAATTCCGGCATCCGAAAGTTCTTTCACCGCCTGCAGTCGCTTATTTGGCCGGGAAGTTCTTGGTTCAAGAGTGCCGATCAGTTCGTTTTTCAGGCTTGTTATCGAAAGTACTACCCGAACCGCGCTTACTTCAGCGAGTGTTTTTAGAAGATCAATGTCGCGTGTTACGCCATAGTTTTTGGTAATTATGACGAGAGGGTGACGCGCTTCAGCCAGCACTTCAATACATTTTCGCGTAATGTTCAGCTCCTTTTCCACCGGCTGATACGGATCGGTTACGCCGCTCATCACCAGGGTTTGCGGTGACCAGGATGTCGATGCGAGTTTTTTCCTTAGCAGTTCTGGCGCATCGTATTTCGCAACTATTTTGGTTTCAAAATCCAGGCCGGGAGACATATTCAGAAACTCATGTGTTGGCCGGGCATAGCAGTAGGCACACCCGTGCTCGCATCCCCGGTATGGATTTACACTCACATCAAATGGAATGTCCGGACTTTTGTTGGTAGCAATTATACCTTTAGTATGATCTTTGAGAATCTTCCTGGCGGGTTTCCGAAGCTGACCGGTCAATTCATCAATATCATACTCTATATCTTCATCTGTAAATCGATGGCCGGGATTCGTCGAGGCACCCCGGCCTTTGATGGGCTCTGTTTTCATGTTTTACATATTTTATACATATATGATACACAAAACGGTGCTCCTGTTCAACTTGCCGTAAACGATCACCATTATCCTTCGCTTTTGATGCGCTCGTAACTTTTCTCCAGATCAATCATGGGTTCAGGATAATCCGACCCCAGCTTCACATCATAGAGCGACTGCTGGTCTGGACTCATTTTCCAGGGTTCGTGGACAAATTCCTTTGGAAGATTTTTCAGCTCTGGCAGCCAGTACCTTACATACTCTCCTTTTTTATCATATTTATTTGCCTGGCTTATGATATTGAAATATCGGTTTCTGGGATCGTGGCCCACCGTTGAATTATAGGCCCAGTTTCCCCAGTTACTGCACACATCGTAATCAATCAGTTTTGACTCGAAATATTCGGCTCCCCACCGCCAGTCGAAATTCAGATTCTGCGCGAGAAAACTAGCCACATTTTGACGGCCGCGATTGCTCATGTAGCCTGTCTGGTTCAGCTCCCGCATGTTTGCATCGATAAATGGAATACCGGTTACCCCTTCTGCCCATTTATCAAACGTGGCTTGATGGGTACTTTTGCTTAGATCCTTCTCCTGGATACCGCCCAGCTGAAACAGCTGCGACCCGTATTTAATCATTGAGTAATGAAAGTAATCGCGCCAGATGAGTTCAAATTTCATCCAATAGGTGGATACATTTTCGTGGATTTCCTTTTCATACTTTTGAACTTCACTGTGAATTGATCGGGCTGATATGCACCCGTGCGCCAGCCATGGCGAGAATTTTGATGAGTAGTCGGCACCCAGCAACCCGTTTCGGGTAAATTTATAATTGCGGAGCTCATCAGCCTCATAAAAGTAGTGCTTCAACCGCTCCCATGCCCCGGTCTCCCCTCCTTTAAACTGTATCACAGCTTTTTCGTTTATAGATTGCTCTCTCAATCCAAGGTCGGCGACGGATGGAATATCACCGGCTTCCGGAGATCCCTGCCAGCTAAGCCGATCCGGCGCATCAACAGGTTTTCTGACCGAGCTTTTCTTCTCTACACTTTTCCTGAATTGCGTGAACACGTCTGGGATGGTCAGCAGATCGAATGGAAGATCATCTCTGTGATACATGGCAGTCCCCCAAAACTTCTCAGTGGGCACAGATATCGCTTTTTCGACCAGCTCCTCTACATGTTTCTCTTCAGGAGCGACCTCACCGTGAAAAACTACACGGTCAGCGCCAATCGTATCAACAATGTCGGGCAGGATGTCCTCGGGTCTGCCCGTTGCGACAATCAAATCACTGCCAAGGCTCCTCAGCTTGTTTCGTAATTCATGCACTGATTCAATTAAAAACCGGGCACGCACCGCGTCAGTTTTTGGAAAACCATACCTGCTCTCTTCAAAATGTCTTGGATCAAAACAGTATAGACCAAGCGTATCTCCATTCTTTGCAGCTTCTGCCAGAGGGTTATGGTCGATAGTCCGAAGGTCGTTTTTATACCAGATAAGTGATTTCATGTATCCGTGATGATATGGGGGTTAATGATTCTTTTTCATAACCCGAATTACATCACAAAAGTTGAACGAAAGCTGATTCAGGGAAAATTGTCGGTTTTGAAAAGATTTTTTACACGCCAATTTCTATTTAGTTGATTATGTATTTATAAAAGCCATATGCATTTTTATGTATACAAAAACTTTTTGGTCAATCATCTGTCTGCTCTCTCACTTACAAATAACCGGGAATAAAACGGCATGCAGACATATGCAGAGGGAGTATATGATTTTTTGTGTGATGTGGTCAAAACTACATGGATTATATTTCGTGAAATTTATTTTCGTATTATCATATTTAATATTCTAAAGTTTATTTATAAACTACTTTTTATCAATAACTTAACTGATACTTAAATTTTGATATGGTAGCCTGTTTTTTTAAAATACAGGGAATGATTGGAGGGGCAGTTGTTTTACATATACCTGAAAACAATAAGTTTTAACCTTAATTTTTTTAAGATTAAATTTAAATATATAGATATATGAAAGCGATCAAGACGTTTAGAAGATTTTTAATTGGTACTTTTGTTCTGTTATTAGTGAGCGGTGTCGATTTCACAGCACAAGCTCAATCTGAGGATGATGAGCCGTCACTCCATGTAGGCGGGGCTGTTCGTTACAATATGCTTCTCACAAATTATGAAAGCGAAATTGATGCCAACAGCTCACAATTTACATTTGATACCTGGAGAATAAATGCCGTGTACGATAACCCCGGCGGTATCGGCCTTAACTTTGAGTATCGTTTCTACCCAACGTTCGGAACACACTTCATCAAACAAGGGTGGCTGGATTATAACTTTTCGGACAATGTTCAGGGGCAGCTCGGTGTAACTCAGGTTCCTTTTGGAAACCTCCAGTATAATTCTCATAACTGGTGGTTCAGCCTGCCTTATTATGTTGGCTTAGAGGATGACCATGATATGGGCTTCAAACTCACTAAAACGACAGATAGCTGGCAGTGGGATTTTGCCTACTTTTTCCAGGCAGAACCTGAAGGCCCTGTGGGAGGAAACGGAAGTTTTGGTACGGGCGGTTCTGGACGTTACTCTTATGATGTAATTCCAAATGGTAACACCTCACTCACTGAAAGAAACCAATTCAACGTTCGTGGTGCGTACCAACTTGGTAATAGTGAAGTCGGCGCCTCAGTACAATATGGCCAGCTTTACAACACCGTTCAGGATGATTTCAGTGGCCAGTATGCCTTAGCCGTCCATGCAGATTTAAATTCAGGAAATTTCAATATTAAACCTCAATTTCTGTATTACAGCATGGATGCTATAAATGATGCCGGAAATGATATCAGCACCGTAGCCATGGGAGCATATGGAATACCATACCAGGTGAGCACGGAGGCATGGATTGGCACCCTTGGTATCGCTTATTCCCATGATGTAGACTGGGGCCCCATAACAAATCTGAATTTTTATAATGACTTCAGTTATATGCAGAATACTATTGGTGAAGGTACAACAACGCTGGCAGACGGCAGTACCCTTACACTTGACGAGAATTTTCAACCGACCATTCAGAACATTACAGGATTTCTTCTCTCCGCCGGGCCTGTTTTTACTTACTTTGATATTGCTCAGGGAATCGACCAGCCGTGGTTAACAGATAACTTCGGCGTAGGTGTTGGTCCGGGCCACGAAGATCTCGGATTAGGGGACTCTGAATATAACGTCCGGTTTAATATAAATATCGGTTTCTATTTCTAAACTGATTTTGATAATCAGGATACTGTCCGGCGAGACAAATCAGTACATAACTGTTACGCTTAAGCATAATGTTTAGACGTTCGGCGGCAGTATCCTCAAAAGGTTGGGCAGATGAGTAAATCTCTGCCCAATTTAATTTTAAATGACAATCTAAACGAAAAAAGATAGTATGGCTTTACGAGGAGAAAATGGGACATCGGATAAAGCCGGTGCCAATAAATGGTTCGACATTCATGGCCCGGTTTTTTGGCCGGCTGTGATTTTGATTGCGACTCTGATCATTGGTACACTTATTGCCGGAGATGCAGCAGAAACGGTATTTAATACTGCAAGGGTAAATATTACCGACTGGGCAAGCTGGCTGTTTGTAGCCGGCGTAAATATCTTTATAGGCTTTGCGCTCTATTTTGCGTTCAGCAAATTTGGAAATATCCGGCTCGGCGGTGAGGAGGCCAAACCTGAGTTTAGCACAATGGCTTGGTTTGCGATGCTCTTCAGTGCCGGTATGGGCATCGGGCTGATGTTCTTTGCTGTTGCCGAACCTATGTGGCATCTTCTCTATCCGCCTCATGCAGAAACGGGGACAACACAGGCTGTTCGTGATGCAATGGGTGTGACGTTTCTTCACTGGGGACTCCATGCATGGGCAGTATATGCAATTGTTGCATTAGCGTTGGCATTCTTCGCTTTTAACAGAAACCTCCCCCTCTCCTTTCGATCGGTATTTTATCCACTTCTCGGAGATCGTATCAAAGGCTGGATGGGTGACGTCATCGATATACTTGCCGTGCTAGCCACGCTCTTTGGACTGGCTACATCGCTTGGACTCGGAGCTCAGCAGGCTGGTGCCGGAATGAGTTTCGTATTTGGTCTTGAAAATACCACGACACTGCAGGTCATCATTATTGCGGGAGTAACCCTGGTAGCTACAGGATCTGTGGTTCTTGGAATTGACAAGGGGGTGAAAGTTCTCAGTGAATTCAATATACGCCTGGCAGGTCTATTTTTGGCTTTCATACTTGTAGTGGGCCCTACATTGTACATTCTTGGAACATTCGTCCAAAGTACAGGCTACTATCTTCAAACCTTCGCAGAATATGCAACCTGGACACAGTCTTTCGAAGAAGGAAGCTTTATGAGCACCTGGACAGTCTTTTACTGGGCATGGTGGATCTCATGGTCTCCTTACGTTGGAATGTTTATCGCGAGAATCTCAAAAGGCCGGACAGTAAAACAGTTTGTACTGGGTGTATTAATTGTACCAACGATTGTTACATTTATCTGGATGAGCGGATTTGGCGGAAGCGCCCTGTTCCTCGAAACTGGCGGCGTTGCCGATATTGCGAGCGCTGTTGAAGCCGATCAAACTACATCCCTGTTTATACTGCTAAATGAATTCCCATTGGGTACAATTACGTCTTTTCTTGCAGTTGTTCTTATACTGAGTTTCTTTGTTACATCCTCCGACTCTGGATCACTCGTTATTGACGGGCTGACAAGTGGCGGAAAACTGGACTCTCCTGTTGGACAACGAATTTTCTGGGCTACAACCGAGGGATTTGTAGCAGCCGTTCTATTGATTGGTGGCGGCCTTGGTGCACTACAGGCAGCAGCCATTAGTACGGGTCTCCCCTTTGTACTGATACTTCTTATTATGTGTTACAGCTTGCGGCAGGGATTAAACCGCGAATACAATGAAAACTTAAATAAGCTGAAGGATAAAGAGCGGGATTCATACCGGGAGATATTAAAAGAAACAATTCAAAAACAAACTCAATAAGTCGGGAGCACATTTATGGATATCGAACGTTTAGAAGATTGGTTTGTATGCCTTGATCTGACAAGTATGGACGACATACTAATAGGCTACGCAGACTTTTTAACAACAGAAATAAAACCCAAAAAAATAACTTTTATCCATGTCATCAAATCCACAGATGCTGCAAAAGACATGGTGCAGCTCTTTCCTGAGCTTGAAAACAGGGAAGATTTTGACAAAGTGATTCGGAAAGATCTCCAGCAAAAAATCGACAATTACTTTAACGGTACAAAAGTAGAGACCGAACTTGTCATTAAAACAGGCCGGCCGACTGATAAAATTGTCGATATGATGAATTCAATTCACCCTGATGTAACTATTATGGGTAAAAAAGCCGGGTACACGGGCAAAGGCGTGATACCCCGCAAGATTATGAAATATGTTTCATCATCAATTCTTTTTGTACCCGAATCAGCACGATATCAGCTTACAAAAGCGTTGGTGCCTACCGACTTTTCCGAGCAGTCTGCCAAAGCTATAAAAATGGCCCATGAAATGACGGAGGAAAATGGTGGAAAAGTAATTGCTCAGAACGTTTATAATTACCCTGCTCAATTTTTTCCTTACATACCTCAAGATGATGACGAGGAGAAAATGAACCAGTATCTCAAGGGCAAAAAGGAGGATTTTATCGAAACATACTCCATCCCCGATAACGTCGACTTTGTATTTTCACTGAACGTGGAAGGGTCCAAAATGGATCAGATTTACGATCTCGTGATAAGGGAACAGATAGATATGATTGTGGGTGTATCTAAAGCTGATAAAGGTATTACCAGCGTCTTTCGGGAAGATTTTACCGATAAGATGGCTTATTTCAGGTTTGGCGTGCCGTTATTTATACGAAAAGACAAGAAAAAGCATCAGAAATTTTTGAAGTCACTTTTCGGTTCATAACGTAGCGTTTACGCAATTAAGGCTCCGCCGGTCCTCCCGTCGGAGCTTTTTTTATTTATTCCCCATCCGCCGCCGGCACGAGGTCAGTGACACCGTGTTTATTCTGCAAAATCAATTGTATCTTATGCGGCTAACTGAAACTTTTTGACAACTGATTAACAATTTCATGGCGCAGCCAAAATATATAACCCATCTCGGGATGGTAGATATTCTACCAGATGACGTTCGTAAATGGCAATACCTTGAGCAACTGATCCGAACAGAGGCAGAGCTTTTCAATCTTGAAGAGATCAGAACACCCATTATGGAGCAGACCGAACTCATTGTCAGGGGGATTGGAAAACTAACGGATATTGTCTCAAAAGAGATTTTTTCCTTCAGCCGTGGAGATGACAACTATGTATTGCGTCCCGAATTGACTGCGCCCGTGGTCAGATCCTATGTTGAGCACCATCTAGAGCAGAGAGGCGGATCTCAAAAGCTCTACTACATCGGTCCGATGTTCAGGGCGGAGCGGCCGCAGAAAGGCCGTCAACGTCAATTTCACCAGTTTGGTGTAGAAGTTATTGGAAGTGATGATCCTGTAGCAGATGTTGAAGTCATTGCGTTTATGATTCACATTTATAATAAAATCGGCATCACAAATACCACGCTGAAACTAAACTCCATAGGCGATCCTGAAAGCCGGTTGTCTTACATCAAAGCTTTGAAAGACCATCTGAAGCCAGACTACGATAAACTGAGCGAGGTTTCAAAAGAGCGTTTCAACAAGAATCCCCTTCGAATCCTTGATTCAAAGGAAGAAGAAGATCAGCCTTATATCGAATCAGCGCCATTAATTACTGACTATCTCAGTGAAAAATCACAGGCTCACTATAAACTGGTGAAGACATATCTCGACGATCTGGGAATCAAGTATGAGGCTGATCCTTATCTTGTACGCGGTATGGATTACTATACGGAAACGGCATTCGAACTGATAAGTCCGGACCTGGGATCACAGGATGCTCTTGCCGGTGGTGGCCGGTACGATCTGCTTGTTGAAGAGATCGGCGGACAGCCAACGCCTGCAGTGGGATTCGCGGCGGGAATGGAGCGGCTGTTCATTGCCTGCGAAGAGCTTGGTATACAGCTCGGAGATGAAAAAAAGGTGGATGTTTATATTGTTACGCTTGGTGATGCTGCACGTAAATGGGGTTTATCAAAGCTCTCCAGTATCAGGGCAACCGGTTCTTCTGCTACAATGGACTACAAAGGACGGTCTATGAAAGCCCAGATGAAAGATGCAAATC
>Ga0209938_1001503_pt1 | contig 11584 bp, 9 predicted proteins | sample SalPonR2_C_D1_MG_FD_185708 | JGI IMG/M metagenome (GOLD analysis project Ga0209938, IMG submission 185708) | Salt pond soil microbial communities from South San Francisco under conditions of wetland restoration - Salt Pond MetaG R2_C_D1_MG... ... | reverse complement strand
CCCAACGTCGTCGATCAGAGCTTCGCGCTCCCGGGTCTGAGCGACTCGGCCAACCTTGTGCTGTTCTATGAAACCGAACGCTTCTCCGGCCGGATTGCTTACAACTGGCGCGACGAGTTCCTGAGCGGTTTCGATCAATTCGGCGCTCCGGTGTTCACCGAGTCGTTCGCGCCGATCGATATCAACCTGACCTACAACGTCAACGCAAGCCTCTCGGTCTTCATCGAAGGGTTGAACATCAACGAGGAAACGCAGCGATCGTTCAGTCGATACTCCGAGCAATTGCTCCGGGCCAACCAGTACGGCGCCCGATACAACTTCGGCGTCCGATACCGGTTCTAGGCTGACAACGCTGCAAGCCAACCACTTGACGCCGCTGCCCTGCAGCGGCATCATTTTTTTATGGATGCCGACATGCCAATCCGCAAAATCGTTGTCGTCGGTGGCGGCAGCGCCGGCTGGATTACCGCCGGCCTGATCGCCGCAAGCCATGCCCGGATCCCCGATTCCCCGATCGAAGTCACGCTCGTGGAATCTCCGCAGGTCGGCACGATCGGCGTCGGCGAAGGGACCTGGCCGACGATGCGATCCACGCTCACCCAGCTCGGCATCCCGGAGTCGACGTTCGTCAAGGTGTGCTCGGCCGCATTCAAGCAGGGCACGCGGTTCAACAGCTGGGTCGACGGCGGCAAGCACGACGTCTATTACCACCCGTTCACCGCACCGGCCGGTTACCCCGAGAGCGGGCCCGCAGCCTGCTGGCAGCAAGGCCGCGGCGATCTGTCGTTTACCGACTCGGTCAGCCCGCAGGGCATGGTCTGCGACCGGAATCTCGGCCCGAAGCAGGCCGGAACTCCCGAATATGCCGGCATCCTCAACTACGGCTACCACCTGGACGCCGGGAAGTTCGCGGATCTGCTGACCAGCCACTGCACGCGGACGCTGGGCGTTCGACACATTCAGGATCACATTACCGATATCCACACGGCCGAAAACGGCGACATCGAATCGGTGCAGACCCCGTCGCACGGGCGCATTGCCGGCGACCTGTTCATCGACTGCTCGGGCATGCGTTCGATGCTGCTGGGCGACCACCTGGGCATCCCGTTCGTCGACCAATCCAGGGTGCTGTTCAACGACACCGCGCTGGCCGTGCAGGTCCCCTATGCCGACGACGGCACGCCGATAGCGTCGCAAACGATTTCATCCGCACGCGAGGCCGGCTGGATCTGGGATATCGGACTGTCGAGCCGGCGCGGCGTCGGCTACGTCTACTCGAGCAGGCACGGCTCCGAGGATCAGGCACGCGAGGCCCTGCATGCGTATCTCGAGGCGACCGGCGCGCCGCCGGGCGCCGGAGATTCACCGCGAAAGATTTCGTTTTCGCCCGGTTTCCGCGAGAAATTCTGGCACCGCAATTGCGTGGCGGTCGGCATGGCATCGGGATTCATCGAGCCGCTGGAAGCCAGCGCGCTGGTCATGGTCGAGCTTTCGGCGCGCATGATCGTCGAGGAAATGCCGGCCAACCGGTCGGTGATGGAGATCGTCGCGCGGCGGTTCAACGACAGGTTTCGCTATCGCTGGGCGCGAATCATCGATTTCCTCAAGCTACACTACGTGCTCAGCCAGCGCGACGACACCGCCTACTGGCGCGATAACCGGTCGAAGGAGTCGATACCGGACAGCCTGCAGGAACTGCTCGAGCTGTGGCGCTTCCGTCCGCCCAGCCAGACCGACTTCCCGCACGTCGACGAGATCTTTTCGGCGGCGAGCTACCAATACGTCCTTTACGGCATGAACCCGGACTCGGCCCGGACTTCCCGCACGTCGACGAGATCTTTTCGGCGGCGAGCTACCAATACGTCCTTTACGGCATGAACCCCGACTCGGCCCGGGGACCGTACCAACCGGTCGAGGCCCAGCGGATAAAGGCCCGGCAGCTGTTCGAACAAAACATCCGCGCAGCCAACCGGTGCCTGGCCACACTACCGCCGCACAGGGTCTTGCTGGAGCAGATCGCCCGGCATGGCCTGCCGGCGGCCGGCTGAACAAACATCGCTGCGCGACGCGCCTGGAGAACACGATGACGAATCACGCATTGCTCGACAATGTCACGCACAAGGATCTCCGGATACATCGGAACTTCCGGCCGGGTCACGGCTACGACGTCAACCTTGCCCGGATCTTTCCAGGCGAACTGCTGGTGCTGCAGAACGAATATCCGCTGTTTTTCATCAAGAACCGCGAATCCGGAAATTTCGAGCCCATCGCGCTGTTCGGTTTCACCGAGCACGAGAACCTGTACCTGCAAGACGGTCGGTGGGATGCCGCCTGTCTGCCGCACACGGTGGAACGTCAGCCTTTGCTGATCGGGTTCCAGGAGCAGGACCTGGACGGCAGTCCGACGCCGGTACCGGTGGTTCACATCGATCTCGATCATCCCAGCGTCAGCGATTCGGAAGGATTCCCGCTCTTCCTGCCCCACGGCGGCGAGAGCGAATGGCTGGAGCGCATGACCGCGATACTGAAGGCGATCAACGAAGGTCACAAGCAAATACAACCGCTCTCCCAGACCCTGGTAGGCATGGAGCTGATCGAATCGGTGTCGCTGAACATCGAATTCAAGGACGGTTCCAAACAGGTGGTCAAAGGGCTTTACACGATCGACGAAGCGCGACTGGCCGCGCTGGCAGATTCGGCGCTCGGCGCGCTCCAGGCCAAAGGTTATCTGCATCACATCTACATGATGCTGGCATCGCAGCCGAATCTCGACAAACTGATCGAGCGCAAGAATCGAGCCGTTCTCGCCGAGACCTCATGAGCCGGCCCGGCCGAAATATCGCGGAATCTGAAGGGGCCGATCCCGCGCGGATTCTTAACGCGATCAACGGCCACCCGGAGCCGATCGTGTTCCGCGGGCTTTGCTCGCACTGGCCGATAGTTCGCGCCGCGGCCGGCGGATTCGACGAGGCCGAGCAATACCTCGTGTCGCACTACGCCGGCGCGCCGGTGACGGCGTTCTTCAAGGAAGCCGGGCCGGACGATCGCATCTTCTACAACCAGGATTACTCGGGCCTCAATTTCCGCCAGTTCAAGACCCGACTGGACGAGGTCCTGACACAGATCCGACAGGCCTCGGGCCAATCGTCGCCACCGACGGTTTATATGGGTTCGATGGCGCTGGATCATTGCCTGCCCGGCATCAAGACCGGCAACAGCCTGCCGACGCATGACTATTCGGCCACGGTGCGCATCTGGATCGGAAATCGCTCCAGGGTCGCCGCCCACCACGACGTCATGGACAACATTGCCTGCGTGTGCGCCGGTACACGTCGGTTCATGCTGTTCCCGCCCGAGCAGCTTGCCAACCTGTATCTCGGCCCGCTCGACGTGACGCCGGCCGGCCAGCAGATCAGCGTGGTGGATCCGGACCAGCCGGACCCGGCGCGATTCCCGCGATATGCAGACGCGCTGGAACATTCGCAGTGGGCCGAACTGGAGCCCGGTGACGCCATCTACATTCCCAGCATGTGGTGGCACCAGGTCACTGCGCTATCGGACTTCAACATCCTGATCAATCACTGGTGGCGCGATTCTCCCGAATACATGGGCGCACCAGGCGACGTGCTGGTGCATGCATTGCTGAACATGCGCAATCTTCCCCAGCGGCAACGCAATGCGTGGCGGGCGATGCTGGATCACTACGTCTTCGATCCGCCGCGGGACGCGTTGAATCATATCCCGGAGAACCGCCGGGGAATTCTGGGCGGCGCCGACGAGACCAGCGCCCGACAATGGCGCATGCTTCTGAGAAACAAGTTGAACCGTTAAGCCCCGCTTGTTCAAGCCGGGCCGAGCCGGTTCATCCACGCAAAGGACAGATACGTGAGCAATCTACGCAAAGTGGTCATCGTCGGCGGCGGCACGGCCGGATGGATGGCGGCGGCCGCCATGGCCAAGACCTTCGGCCGCGAACTGGATATCGACCTTATCGAGTCCGACGCCATCGGGACCGTGGGTGTCGGCGAAGCCACCATTCCGCCGATCAAGAACTTCAATCTGCTGCTCGAACTCGACGAGGCCGAGTTTCTGCGCGAGGTCAGCGGCACCTACAAGCTGGGCATCGATTTCGAGAACTGGGGCGATCTCGGCGAACGGTATTTCCATCCATTCGCCCCGCAGGGGATCGACAGCTGGGCCGCGCAATTCCATCACTACTGGCGGCGCGCGCGTTCGCTCGGCGAGTCCGCGCCGCTCGACGACTTCAGTCTCGAAGCCCGCATGGGCCGGGCCGGCCACTTCGGGTCCAGGACCGGACGTGCGCCCAACTACGCGTACCATTTCGATGCCGCCGGCTACGCCAGGCTTCTGCGCCGCCTCAGTGAAGCAATGGGCGTGACCCGGATCGAGGGCAAGGTGGTCGATGTTGCCCAAAACGGCGAGACCGGGTTTATCGAGTCGGTCACGCTGGCCGACGGCAGAACCGTATCGGGCGAGCTGTTTATCGACTGCAGCGGGTTCCGGGGGCTGCTCATCGAACAGACCCTGGAGACCGGCTGGGAAGACTGGTCGCACTGGCTCAGAAGCGACCGTGCGCTGGCGGTACAGACCGAATCCGCCGCGCCACCCCTGCCCTACACTCGCGCCACAGCCCGCAGCTGCGGCTGGCAGTGGAAGATTCCGCTGCAACACCGCGTCGGCAACGGACTGGTCTATTGCAGCGATTACATGAGCGACGAGGCGGCCGCCAGGACACTGCTGGACAACCTGGACGGCCAGCCGATCACCGACCCGCGGCCGATCCGGTTCACCACCGGCCGGCGTCGCATGCAGTGGAACCGAAACTGCATTTCACTCGGCCTGGCGAGCGGGTTTCTGGAACCGCTGGAATCGACCAGCATTCATCTCATCCAGAACAGCATCATTCGCCTGATCAAGATGTTTCCTCGTGCAATGATCGAGCAGGCCAGCATCGACCAGTTCAACCGTGAGGTGAAAAGCGAGTTCGAATACATCCGCGACTTCATCATCGCGCATTACCACATCAATCGCCGCGTCGATTCGCCCTACTGGGAAGATTGCCGCGAGATGTCGGTGCCCGATTCGCTCAGCCACAGAATCGAATTGTTCTCGCGCAACGGCGTGGTATTCCGAGAATATGGAGAACTGTTTTCCGAAGTCTCCTGGACCGCTGTGCTGGTCGGACAAGGCATCGTGCCGGACGATTATCATCCGGTCGTCGACACGCTCGACGACGCTGGAATCAAATCACTGATCGGGCGCGTCAAGTCCGACATCGCCAACGCAGTTCGTGACGGCATCGGCCACGAAGAAGCCATTCGAAAGCGCGGCGGATCGCTGAACGTTTCAAAATGAGTGGTGCGATGCACCAGGGGAACTTTTGACCGAATACCCGCCGGCGCCGGCGGGCGTTACCTCCCGACCTGAACCGCGTCGAACGCGGGCTGTATCTCAGGCGTCCGGATCCGCCGGCGGCGGGTCGCCCCAGAGTCTTTCAAGACGCTGGTCGCGGCCGCAGCGCCAGCGATAGTACTTATAGCTGACCGAACTCTTCTGGTAATAATCCTGGTGGTAATCCTCGGCCGGCCAGAATGCCTTGGCGTCCTCGATCGGCACGATCACCGGCTGGTCGAAACGGCCTGAATCGACGACGGCCTGCCTGGACGCCTCGGCCAGGTCGCGCTGACGATCGGAATGGGCGAAGATCACCGGGCGATAGCTTTCCCCCGAATCGCAGAACTGCCGGTTGTCGGTCAGCGGATCGACGTTCACCCAGTAGGTATCCAGCAGCTGCTCGAAGCCGACCACGTCGGGATCGTATTCAACCTGCACCACTTCGACATGGCCGGTGCCGCCGCGCGTGACCTGCTCGTAGGTCGGATTGTCGACGTCGCCGCCCATGTAGCCCGAAGTGGTCGAAATCACACCGTCGAGCTTGTCATAGGGCGGTTCCATGCACCAGAAGCAACCGCCGCCAAAAGTCGCAACCCTTGTATCACCCGCCGCTGCGCTCGAACCCGAAGATTCGGTCTGATCAGCGCAGGCGATCGCCGCCAACCCTGCAAACGTCGAGAACAAAGCGGCGGCAAGAAAGCGTCGGGCCCCGCACCTCATGCGCGAAGCTCCGGCAGTTCCTCGCCGTCGACCACGAACTCGAGCGCCAGGCCATTGTTGCACCAGCGCTGACCGGTAGGCTGCGGTCCGTCGTCGAACACATGGCCCTGGTGGCCGCTGCAGTTCGAGCAGTGATACTCGGTGCGCGGCCAGATCAGCTTGAAATCCTTCTTGGTGTCGATGGCCTCGTCGTTGATCGGCCGGGTAAAGCTCGGCCATCCGGTGCCCGAATCGAATTTGTCGTCGCTGGAAAACAGCGGCTGGTAGCAGGCCGCGCAGATATAGGTGCCGGCGCGCTTTTCGTCGTTCAGCGGGCTGGTCCAGGCGGGTTCGGTCTTTTCCCTGAACAGGATATCGAATCGCTCTTTGGGAAGGATCTGCTTCCACTCTTCGATGGTCTTGCCAGTCATGGCGTCCTCGTTTTCGGGTGCGGGAGAATCGGCTGCATCCTGCGCGCCAGCACTCAGCACGATGCTGCCGCCGACCACGCTCAAGCCGATTCCGGTTAGGAGATTTCTGCGTTTCATGCCTTGTTTCCTCTCATTTTGCCGCTACATGGTGACGCGACAGGTGTTCAGAACCCGTGAGTGACCCGAATGTTCCGGAATCAGAGAGAAACAGCATAAAAAAGCGCCCGGGCGGGGATACCGCCCGGGCGCATGGAGCATTCAACTGTCGTCTCGGCCTGGCACACTTGCGTGTGGCGGGAGCAGGCCGGCGACGAAGCCAGCGGCTACTCCATGGTACTGGCGCGCGTACCGCCCCTCAGGGGATCGCCGGTCCAGCCGAGTTCGTCCCATTCGACGTATTCGTTGCCCGGATCGTGGCAGTCCATGCATCCATCGATGATGCCACCGTAACCCAGCGCGGCTTTGGCCGGCGCAATCTCGTGGTTGACGGTCAGGTACATCGTCGTCTCGACGAAATCGATCTCGCCGCTGAAGGGCTGGCCGGTGTACAGCGCACCATCCTGAACCGCGAGATTCCAATCGAACTTGCCCCAGTAGGGGTTCGGACCGGTCTTGGTACCGAACAGGTGCGGAACCATAATGGTCTTGTTGACCGGATCGACGACCTGGTCGCCGACCATGAGCTTGAACGGACGGATCATCGCATTCGGATCCTCATGGCTGCCCAGCGGCGTTGCGAGCGGAATCGGCACTTCATCGTAGGTGTCATCCACGCCGACGACCTTGCGGTCCCATTTGCCGTTGTACCAGCGCAATACGGGCCGGACGTTGAATTCCCAATTGAAGGTGCCTTTCTTCTTGTCGTAGGCCGGGCGACCGGTATCGGGGTCGATCGGAATCGGGCTGATGTTCTGCCCTGCATCGGACCAGTACCATTCGGTCTTGGTCGACACCGCCTGGGCGAATTTCGGCAGATGGCAGCTCTGGCAGTCGAGCCGCTCGTGCCAGTTGTCGAAAAACAGCGTGTGTTCGACCGAGGTTCCCCGGTGCACGACTTCCTGGCTGCCGTGGCAGTCGGTGCATTGCTGCATTTCGCCCTCGTGCACCGAGTGAAGCTCCTGTCCGGCGATGCCGTGATTGACGGCGCCGGTCTTGGGGTCGTGATTGGCCGCATGGCAATCAACGCAAGCGAAGTTCGCGCCGTCAGTGCCCATGTGCACATCGATTTCCTTGCTGGTCGAGGCAAGTGCACTGGAAATGTCGCCGTGCTTGACGTTGTCGCCGCCACCGGCAAAGGCGTGGCAGGCAATGCAGTTTTCGCGATTCGGTTTCGAATCACTGGTGTTGATGCTCATTGCGACCCGGTTCAGGTCGACACTGGGATCGGGTCGTCCGGCCGTGGTCTTGCCTTTCTTGTAAGTACCGGACTGGTCGTGACAGACCAGGCAGTCGACGTTTTCGGGGTTGTTGAAATCGTAGGTATTGTCTTCCCAGCCATATCCGACATGGCATTGTGTGCAGCGGGCCTCGTTGGTATCGACGGCAACACAGAAATTGTTGATCAGGTCACGCTTGCCCAGATCCATGCCTTCCAGCCCGGCGATGCGCTCGACCTTGCCGGTCCATTTGAAATGGCCGGTGTCGAGCATCTCCGTGCCCTCCGATTCGTGGCACTGGAGACAGTCTGCAGTGCCTTCGTAGGGCTCATCGCTGAAGACCTGCTCGTGGATATCGACGCCGTTTTCTTCGGCTTGGGCGGCGATTTGTTCGATCTCGGCCTGCGGCAACATGTATCCGCCGCTCTCGGCGTTACTGGCCAGGGCCAGGGCCGGAAGCAACAGAACTGCCGTCATGATGAGGATGGGGACAAGCGCGGGCGCCTTGGGGCGCGGCGCGAGAAAGAAAGTTTCGTTGATGGCATCGCTCATGACCGCTCCTTTGCATGCGATGTTTAGGGAGGAAATGTCTTTTCAGACGGAACACATTATTCAAGACATCCCTAATTTAGTATTTGACATAAATCAGTTAAGCCTACATTAGTTAATATGCACTTTGATTGCATCTTATGGCATCTGATTCCGGTTGATCTCGGCTTCGGAATGTTATAACATTACTTTTTTTAAGAAAACAGGATCGCTTCCACGTGATGAATCGCACTGCACTGTCAAAATCCATTTCGCTGGCGCTCGCCGGCGCCTGGCTGTTTTCCACCACCGGCACCGCGCAGCAAGCCGAACCCGAAGTGGTCGAACTCGAAACAATGGAGGTCAAGGTACTTCCGCAGGGCGGCACCACGCTGGATTCGACCCGGCCGGTGCAACTGCTGAGCGGCGAATACCTGGACGACCGCAAGGAAGCCACGCTCGGCGAGACGCTGCAGGCAGAGCCGGGCATCCACAGCACCTACTTCGGACCCGGCGCCGGCCGGCCGATCATTCGCGGCCTGGGCGGCTCGCGAGTGCGAATCACCGAAGACGGCCTCAACTCGCTCGACGCCTCTGCGCTCAGCCCGGACCATGCGGTCTCGGCCGAGCCCTTGCTGATCGACCGGATCGAGATTCTGCGCGGACCCTCCAACCTGCTCTATGGATCTACCGCCAGCGGCGGCGTCGTGAATCTGGTCGACAATCGCATCCCGGAACAACGCCAGACCTTCAGCGGCGCGCTGGAACTTCGCGGCGGCACGGCGGCCGACGAGCGGGCCGGCGTGGCGCGCATCGACGGCGGATTCGACGCCTTCCAGTTCCATTTCGACGGTTTCAAGCGCGATACCAACGATTATGAAATTCCCGGCTTTGCACTCAGTCCGGAACTGCTTGCCGAATTGGACGCCGAGGAACGCGAAGAACAGGTTCGCGGCCGTCTGGAAAACAGCGCACAGGAAAGCGAAGGCGGGAGTGTCGGCTTTTCGCTGGTGGGCGATTGGGGATTTGCCGGGCTGGCCTACAAAAGATTCGATACCGACTACGGTATTCCCGGCGCCGGCCACGCCCACGAGGAAGAGCATGGCGACGAGCATGGTCACGCCAATGATGACGATCATGGCGAAGGTGAAGAAGAAGAAAGCGTCAGCATCGGCCTGGAACAGGAGCGCTACGAGTTCAAGGCCGGCCTGTATCAACCCATATCCGGCATCGAAGAGCTGAATTTCAAGCTGGTGACCAACGATTACCAGCACATCGAGTTCGAAGGCGACGAGATCGGCACAACCTTCAATATAGAAGCCACCGAGTGGCGCGCCGAGGCCCGACACCAGCCGATCGGCGGGCTTTCCGGCGTCGTCGGTATCCAGTACGAGGACAACGATCTCGAGGCCATCGGCGATGAGGCGTTCGTGCCGCCGGCCAACACCGAGTCGCTGGGCATTTTCCTGATCGAGGAATACGACTTCGATCCGTTCAAGCTTTCGGCCGGCCTGCGCTACCAGGACGACGAAGTCAGCCTGGCCGACGGACTTTCGGTCGACGGTATTTCCAGTCGCGACTTCAGCTCGTTTTCGGTCAGCGCCGGTTCGCTTTGGCGGGTTTCCGACGACTGGCAGGCCAGCCTGAACTGGCAACGCTCGCAGCGCAGCCCGACCCAGGAGGAGCTTTTTGCCAATGGCCCGCATATCGCGACGCAGGCCTTCGAGATCGGCGACCCGACGCTGGGCAAGGAGACCTCCAACAACATCGACTTCGGCATTCACAAGCACAGCGGCAGATTCCATCTCCGCCTCGACCTGTTCTACAACAATATCGATGACTTCGTCTTCCTGGCCAATACCGGTGACGTCGAAGACGACCTGCCGGTACAGATCTGGAGCCAGGCCGACGCCAACTTCTGGGGCGCGGAGTTCGAGGCCAGTCTCCTGTTCGAAGGTACCGCGGTGGGCGACCTGGAATGGCGGTTCTTTGCCGATTCGGTCGAAGCGGACCTGAAGGCGGGCAACGGTGAAGTGCCGAGACTGTCTCCGGGCCGGTTCGGCACCGGTCTCGACTGGCATCGCGGCAATCTGCGGGCCAACGTCAACTACCACCGTGTCCTGGAGGTCGACGAAGTAGCCGAGTTCGAGACGCAAACCGGCGGATACGACGCGCTCAGCGCGAATGTGGCCTACCGAATATTGGTCGATGCCAGCGAGATCGAATTCTTCCTCAAGGGCGACAATCTGCTGGACCAGACTCAGCGCGTGCATACGTCGTTCCTGAAGGATTCCGCCCCGCGGCCCGGCCTCAATATCACCGGCGGCGTTCGCGTTCGATTCTGATCCGCGACCAAGCAACCCGGGGAACCTCTGAAAACGCGCTCCGCACAGACTTGTTCAGAGGTTCCCCAGGTATCCTGCTTGACGGGCGGCTCCTTGTCCGCCCTTTTTTCACCCGGCCGAGCTAAGCTCGAAGTATGGTCAAAACTCGTTCTGTCCGCATTCCCGAGCTGCGCACGGAGGCGGGCGTGCAGGCGCGCGCCGGCAGCGTCGAGGAACTCATCCGGTTTGTCATGGATCACCGCAGTATTGTGGTGCTCACCGGTGCAGGGTGCTCCACCGGTTCCGGCATTCCCGCCTACAGGGACGAATCCGGCCGCTGGCGGCGCCGCCAGCCGATCTTCTATCAGGATTTTCTCGGCGATCCGGTCATGCGACGCCGATACTGGGCGCGCAGCTTCTTTGGATGGCAGGTGATGCAGCAGGCCAACCCCGGACCGAGCCACACGGCACTCGCATCCCTGGCCGGCCACGGGCGGCTATCCGGCCTGGTCACCCAGAACGTCGACGGCCTGCACCAGCGGGCCGGTCACAACGGCGTCATCGAACTGCACGGCGGCCTGGAAAGGGTGCTTTGCCTCGATTGCGGGCTGGGCAGCACCCGCGATGAGTTGCAGCAGCAGCTTGAATTGCTCAATCCCGACTGGGCGCCGGAGGTATTCGGAATCAACCCCGACGGTGATGCCGAGCTGGATGATCGGGCCTATCCGGGTTTCCGCGTCGCCGACTGTGCCGGCTGCGGCGGCATCCTCAAGCCGGATGTGGTGTTCTTCGGCGAATCAGTCCCGCGCGC
>Ga0209938_1001481_pt1 | contig 11710 bp, 6 predicted proteins | sample SalPonR2_C_D1_MG_FD_185708 | JGI IMG/M metagenome (GOLD analysis project Ga0209938, IMG submission 185708) | Salt pond soil microbial communities from South San Francisco under conditions of wetland restoration - Salt Pond MetaG R2_C_D1_MG... ... | reverse complement strand
TATTATCTCGATGGTAAAGTTCATTATAGCTTATTCAATGTAAAAGAATGTAGTTTTCAAATAATTGTGATGTAAATCAATTACTCTTGATTGAATCTTTATGATAATCCAGCTAAAAAGATACTTTCTTAGCCTGCTTTTGTATAGATTAAAGTGAAAGATCTTATGTAGAAAAAGAGATCGGTGAAGAAACAGCATACCAGTAATTTTGCTGCTATGATTAAGTGCCCAGGCTTATCATGAAATAAAAAATAGTGAGTTGAAGCTATATGGAAGCGATAGGATTTATTACGGCCATCGCCATTATTTTATTTGCAAGGCTTGGTATGAGATTGTTAAAAAGGTATATGGAAACACAGAAAAAAGACGAGAAAAACGATTGATACGTTTCGTCTTCCTCGTTAATGAGATATCATAAATTGTTATTATTCTAATTCTCAGAATTACTTCGCCAGGTAAATCTCCAACTCTTCCAGTGATTTTCCTTTCGTTTCCGGGACAACTGTGATAATGAAGATCAAACCGGCTACCGCAAATACGCCATAAATCAGGAATGTGATTGAACTTCCAAAATTGGCAAGCTCCCAGGGAAACACAAGCTGCACCCCAAAGCTGACTGCCGAATTGATGAGTCCCACAAATGAGATAGCGAGCCCGCGAATGTAGTTGGGGAAGATCTCAGAGAAAAGTACCCACATGATAGGGCCGAGCGAGATGGCAAAGGATGCTACAAATCCAAGGATACAGATTAAAATTAGCGTAGCATTAATATCAGCCGCTGCCGTAATCAGCTGTGATTCATACGCTGCAGCAACATCATCACCCAAATTGGCCGAGAGTGCCTGTTTGAATGACAGGTCATTATCGTATACGACGCCTATCATCGGACTCAGCTGCTGCTGATTGATTTCTGCAGGGAGCTCTGTGATAGATTCTTGTTGCAGTGAATACGTTGCACTGCTAAATGCAAATGAGAGAACCAGCATGCAGAGTGCAATTCCCCCCACACCACCTATCAACAATGGTTTGCGGCCCAGCCTGTCGATGAAAAGAATAGCGAGTACGGTGAACACCAGATTGGTGAGGCCAACTAAAATTGCCTGAACAAAAGAGGCATCAGTGCCAATTCCTGTCTGTTCGAAAATAATGGGAGCATAGAAAAAGACGGCATTAATTCCGGTGATCTGCTGAAGAACTCCAATCACGATACCGACCAGGAGTACCAGCTTAAGAGCAGGCTTAAAAAGATCCCGTAGTGTTCGCTTCTCTTCATCTTTTTCTTTTTCAAAACTATTTTTAACCAGCTTATAAACCTCGCCGGCTTTTTCTTTTCCATTAACTTTGGTGAACACGTCCATGGCCTCGTCATCTCTTTCCTTCATCATCAACCAGCGCGGACTGTTAGGCACGAAGAAAAGCCCGATAAAGTAGAAGATTGCGGGAAGAGTTTCCAATCCAAGCATCCAGCGCCAGTTGTAGGTGTCGAACTGAAGGGCCTGGGCCCACGCCAGATCAGATTGGCCTAGCTGAAGTATCATATAGTTGGTGAAAAAAGCGACCGAGATACCCAGTACAATATTAAGCTGATTAATGGATACCAGGCTGCCCCGGATCTTTGTTGGAGCAATTTCAGCAATGTACATAGGAGCGACAATCAATGAAGCACCCACACCCAATCCCCCAATCATTCGCGCGATCACCAAAATAAGAAATGAAGGAGCGAAGGCAGACCCAATGGCAGAAATAGAATAGAGTATGGCAGCGAGGCTCAAAACCTTTTTTCGGCCCAGTCTATCGCTCAAAGGCCCTGCAATCATCATGGCCAGTGTAGCACTAAGTGTGAGCGAGGCCACGGCCCAGCCCAGCTGGATTTTGGTTAGCTCAAATTCAAGTTCAATAAACCGGTTGACACCCGAAATGACGGATGCGTCAAACCCCATTAAAAAACCACCGAGTGCCACAATGAGCGACACAACATACACGTATTTTTTCTGACTCATAGGATCTGTTTTTTTTCTTGTCTTTAGACCATTCCAACAGTTCCCAATGTATGTGAAAATTTTGAAGGACGATAGAAAAAATATGGCGCCCATTAATCTACAAATTTGAACTACAGTTAGAGGCTCAATTGATTGATAAAATTGAACCAGTATTTTTTGAAAGTACTCAAGAAAATCAAAATTAAGGCAGACGATCAGAACAGTTTTTTTGATCTCATTGATGGGGCTTTATATCTATCAGTGGTATGAGGTAGATAGAAATGTGGTAGTGCTTTGTTATTGAGATCTGTGATATGAAGGGCTGATAATGTACCATCTGATGTGTGATTGCAGTTTTGCATTTTGAAACTCATTGGGTAGGGACGACCCGTCGTTAACGACCAACTTGCCAATCACACAGAGTTTGCCAATCTTAATGCTTTTCGGAAACACCTTAAATTAAACTAGCTTAATGGCTAAGCCAACGTCCTGATTGTTTTTGGTTTGTGGCGGGATAGATTGAAGAGCTTTCTGAATGAATCGATAACTCATCACCAAAATGTGTCATGATGAACTCAAACGTAAAAACGAGCCAGGATATGGGAGTAATAATACTTTGCAGACAACCTCGTATATTTAATCTATTCAAAAAAACATGTATCGATTAAAGTGCCCCTGATTTTTTTGGAATAATTATTAGGAGATGGGCATCAAAATCTTAATATGAACAAGAAAATCTTTACTCGGTGGAGCAAAAAGTGAGCTTTTAATGAGCAAAGCTCACACCTGAGAATAACAATCCAATCAAAAAAAAGGATTAAATGGCTGAACAATCCGAATTCAAACGTGATGTGGGTCTTTTTATGGCCGTCATGATTGGAATTGGAGCCATGATGGGCCCCGGAATTTTTGCTCTTCCCAGTGAAGTGGCCGGGTCTGCAGGTCCGCTGGGGATTCTGGCATATCTCTTTATGGGCATCCTTACCCTTTTCACTGCATTTAGCTACAGCGAACTGGGTGCAGCCATTCCAATAGCCGGAGGTGGGTATTCATTCACCAGCCGCACACTGCCGCGACCGGTTGCATTTCTTACGGGGTGGTTTTTTTGGATTGGGAATACACTTGCATGTGCGCTCTATGCAGTCATTTTCGCTCTTACTATTAAAGCCTATTTTTTCCCTGAGATCAGTGTAATTGTAGTGATCGTTCTGACGACGCTTGTGTTTACGGCCTCAAATTTTATTGGCCAGGCAGAGGCGCTTAAATTCATAACCGTTATGAATATAATAGAGCTGATTATACTGATCGGGGTTGGTATTCTGGGTGCGTTTCATGTTGAACCTGCGAATCTGAAGCCCTTTACTCCTATGGGTCTGGATCCATTACTTCCCACTATGGGTCTTATTTACATTTCGTACGTTGGGTTTGACTTGATCACGGTTGCTGCTGAAGAGATTGTTGAACCAGCCAAGAATATTCCCCGGGCAATCTTTATTACACTCGGAACCGGTATCGCTATTTATGTTTTACTGCTCTGGGTAATGATGGGGGTTGTAAACTATACGGAACTCGCAGAAACGAGTACGCCATTTATATTTATTTCGGACTACCTGTTTGGAGCGTGGGGCCGGTGGGCTGGTATTCTGGCAACTATCATGGCAAGTTTATCTGCATTTAGCGTTACACTGGGTGCAAGCGCAAGGGTACTCTTCGCGCTTGGCAGGGATGGTCATTTTCCATCTGTTTTTGCAAAACTTCATTCCAAATATAAAACGCCCCATATATCGCTGTTTGTATGTGCTGCCCTGGTAACCATTTTGGGAGCTTCAGGAATCGTGCGTTTGCTCGCTTCAGCAAGTAGTTTTGGATATTTGATTGCAATAGGTATCGTCAACTATACGGTGATTGCGCTCCATCAAAATATGCCGAATCTAAGGAAGCCGTTTAAAGTATTGCTGTATCCTGCCGTCCCGCTTATAGGTATCATTTCGTGCTGGTTTTTTGTGCCAATGCTCGAATTTCAAAGCATCATGTTGGGAACAGGTTTAACAGTATTTGGCGGTGTACTCTATCTATTACAACCTCAAAACCGGGCAGAGTTTTCTAAAATCCCTTCTTTTATAAAACAGCTAAAAATTAAATTCCAAACATATTGGAGACCATATATGAATATTCTGATTATTGGCGGCGGTAATTTAGGAACTAACATTGCAGACCGTCTTCTTAAAAAGGACGAATTTAGGATGGTGTTCCGGTCTGCAGAATACCAGATCACGTTCATTGAACAGGATGATGAACGGTGTGAAAAACTGGGAAAACGATATAATGTACCCATCTTTCAGGGCGACGGTACCAAACAAGAGATACTCGATCAGGTTGAACCGAAAAAAATGGATGTAGCTATCGCTGCTACAAACAATGATGAACGAAATTCAATCATAGCACTGCAGGCAAAACGGCTGGGTGTCAAAAAAGTGATTGCTATTTCCCGGGACCCGGATTACGTAGCTCTTTTAGAAGAGAACGGCATTGTTTGTATAAGTGCCCCGTATGCTACATCAGCAATGGTTGAAAACTATCTGGATCGTCCCATCATGGCAGACCTCTTCCAGATTGAAGGGGGTGTCGCTAATTTGATCGATGTGGAAGTTCCGGAAAATGGAGTTGTTGTAGATAAGGAAATTCAGGAGATAGATATTCCTGACCAGTGCGTCGTTGCTGCAATTATCAGGGATGATAAATTTGTAGTACCACGAGGTAAGACCAAAATTATGGAAAATGATCACGTCGTGATCGTTGGGCCGGAGGGTTTTATTCAGAAAGTGTACGAACTCTTTTCAAAGACAGTTAGCTGAATTCAGACGTATTTACTATTTAAACTGTAAATAGCCAATAGGTGGCCGGCTCCGATCCGAACTCGGGAACTACCGCTCAACAGCGTAATAAATGATACCACCTTCCCGATTCCCAAACAGAAATTCCGGGTTTCCATCGTTATCTAAATCTGTAATGTGTGGTGCAGAAAATTGTCCTGTCCGGAGTGTCACCGGCAGTTCTGCCTGTTCAAACTCAGGATTCCGGGCTGTCCCGATGTTTTCGAAATATTCAATGCCGTCAAGTTTAGAGCCGAGGAACAGATCAAGATCGCCATCATTATCGATATCATAGAGCGCAGGAACACTTCTGTGCTGAACCTCAACACTCGTGAATGCATCTTCGACAAGCTGAAAATCTGTTTCTAAAGCAGAGCCTTCATTTCTGAAATAGTGAACCCGTCCGCCGGATGATCCGAGAATGAGATCAAAATCACCATCACCATCGAGGTCTGCCAGGGCTGGGGCAGCGTTGCTTCCTCGCGGCAGTTCGAGCAACGTCTCATTTACCTCTTCAAAACCGTCGCCAGTGTTTTGATAGTAAGCCACACCACCTCGCCAACGTCCCAGCAACAGATCATCAAGCCCATCACCATTAAGGTCAGCCATTGCAGGAGCGTAGTGGTAGGCGTCAGGCAGATCCAGGATGCCAGATTGATGAAATTCCGGCGAGTTTGCTGTACCGCGGTTTTGATAGATGTAGACCAGCGAGGAATTTCGTTCACCGGGATCGATTTTGTTTGCAAGAAGCAAATCTTTTATGCCGTTGCCGGTCAGATCGCCGGTAGCAACCATACTTTCATTTCCCACATCGAGTGTGCTGAGAAATTGCTGTGTTTGGAGAGTGTAACGTCCTGCATCATTCTGATCGTAAAAATAGAAATTTTCGGCCAGAGTCTGATTGGCGTTATACGCACCGCCAAGTACGCCAAGGAAAAGTGCAATGTCACCATCAGCTCCCCAGGGCGTTAGAGTTGGTGCATTATATCCGCTGGTTTTAACCGGATTGCCGGATGGGAATGGCTGAGGTTCTCCGCGAAAATCTGGATCTGATGGAGACCCTTGATTTTCCAGAAGCAGAATACTCGGTTCAAAAAAATCACCCCAGAAAATATCCTGGTCGCCATCGGAGTCAATATCCATGAAGGCCATGGTATTAGCTCCGTGAAGGGTGCCAAACTGCTTTACGATCTCAATGTCTTCAAAACGCTCAGTAATTAACTCAAACCGCGGTATCATGTCATCGTCAAACCCGGCAGATTCGTAGCGAGTAACCGTTCCATCAAGCCGGCCGATAAACAGGTCCTTGAGCCCGTTGTTGTCAATATCCGTGACGTTTGGAATATTCTGGCGGTCTGAAAAGACAGGATCTCCGTTGACGTCTCTAAGCGTATCAGCCGCAAGCTCGAACTGAGGATTAGCTGCGGACCCGGAATTCCTGTAGTAACGGATGTAGCTATAGGGTTGTTCGCTGAGCAAATCCATATCACCATCGTCATCCAGATCTACAAAACGAAACCATTCCCCAATATCAAGGTCCTGAAATTTGTCGGTATTCCATGAGAGCCTATCGTTGGCATCCCAACCGTTATTTTCGAAATACTTGAGATCGTCGGTGTTCTCCTGGACAAACAGATCCGGGTATCCATCACTATTAATATCCACGAACTGAGGCCTTGGTGCATTAAAGCCGCCAAGAAATGGAAAGTCCAGCTTGTTGCCATTTTCATCAAATACCGGAAAGGGATTCACCTGTTTCCTGAATCTGTCAGAAGATTCTGAAGTGGTCTGTTGAACGGTAGAACATCCGGAGAGGAGAATGAGTAATAGAAGTGGAAGCGATAAAAATCGGTAAGTCATATCGTAACTAATAAACTAATAGTTGATTTAATTAAATCTGGTTTAATTCCGCGTGCCTCTGGGTCGAAAAAACGAAAGCCCCCTTTAGAGGGGCAAGCGATCCGGACGGCTGTCGGGATCGCTGGGGGTTGACCGTCGTAATCATGCATGATTCAAGACTTTATTTTATTGCACAATTGATCATTCCCAATTGTCCTCCGCCAGCTGGCAGAGGGACACTTCACAAAGAACTCAAAAATGATAAAAAAGTGTTGGAGGCTAAATTTATACTTCGGGGGCTCTGCCCAGAGGCAGTTTATTCCTTCAGCGTTAAGGGGCTCAACTGACTTTTATTAAAGTGCATTGGTTCCTATGCCTGAAGGATAATTTTCAACTTCTATGATCTTCTCGATTTCCCGCGTCTCAGTATTTATGACGACGACCGTTCCGCGGAGGTCGTCACCCGCTGAACCTTCTGGCTGATATGTGCCGTCAAGATTATTATTTGTTACAAAAAGGTACTTACCGTCTTGCGACAATACAGCTCCGTGAGGCTGGGCCAAACCCTCACCTGTAATTGTGTCTTCAAGCGTTCGGGTTTCCATATTCACAACTGAAACTGAATGATCCTGCTTATTACCGAAATAGACATAGCTTCCATCCGGAGAAAAAACAGGGTGCCACGGCATGGCCCCGACTTCGATCATATCAATCACCTCAGGATTCATTGGATCGCTGATATCAAAAACCAGAAGCTGACCCGATACCTGTCCGGTAGCAACCATTAAATCGCCGTCAGGATGAATGGCGAAATTCACGAATACGTGAGTATTGCCATCTACGGTTGTCAGGCTCGATTCGTCCTCATTAGTGTTGATGGATAAAATCTGGTTAGACGACAGGCTCCCAACAAATGACCATTGGCCATCCGGTGTAGTAGTGAGTGCGTGCGGACGATTGAAGAAGAGATCAATTTCATCAGAAACAGACATGTCTGATCGATTGACTACGCCGTAACTCTGTGGCGGATTTACAGCGCTCATAGACCGGCCAACGTACAGCAGATCTTCCTGTGGGTGGAGTGCCATCAGGCCGGGAACTTCCAGTTCTGCCTGGGCGACGAGCTCATTTTCACGGTTAAATTTCAAGACACTGTTTTCACCGATAAGTGTTACATACCAAAACGATCCATCAGACTCCGCGACGGCGTGATGGGGTTTGGCATTCGAAGTAAAACCAAGCTCCTGCAGGTCAATCGTGTCCGTAATCGATTGAGTTTCAGCATCAATAACTGTAATGCTGGCTGAGCCCTGGTTACATACGTAAATGTGTTGTGAGTTACTATCACTCTGTGCAAGCAAAGTGGCACTGATGGTTAAGGCCAGGGTGATCGAAAGTAATAGTCGAGAAAAGTTAAACAGTCGGGTGATCATAGCTTCGGTTCATTTATGACAATTTAAACAGATGCAATTAATACAAGTGTACTGCATCTAAAAGATTACCTGTTTCGGAGCATTCATGTTCCTGTTGCATATAAAAAAGGCAACTTTAAGCCGTCTCCGTTTAGAGAAACTCAAAGCTGCCAATATTTATTGTGCTAACCTGTTAGTCACGATTTGCATCAAGGATAAACAGGCCTTCATTTCCACTCGTCATAAGTATAATATCATCGAAGTAGGGGAAATTACTCCAGGTTCCGGAGAAACCGGCAGCATCCTCCACAAATGGATGCGTATCAAAATACCCGACTCGCTGTGGTTCTTCAGGATTTGTAATATCTATTACCTGTAAACCACTCACATAATTAGACTGATACATTGTATTACCCAGAATATACAGGTTGTGGTCGGATGCAGGATTGTCGACGTAAAACTCATCCACAAACTGCGGATCATCCAGGTCGCTTACATCCCAGATAATTGTTCGGGTTTGGTCTACAAGACCGGTCAGCTCATCGAGCTCATCATTCTGGAAAAAGTACTTATGATCTTCGGTTAACCACCCTTGATGAACATAAGCGTGATCCGGGTATGAAGCCGTTGAGAGTGCGACCGGATTTTCTTTGTCGGTCACATCAGCAATACTGATGGCTGTTTCATTGGCACCCAGGCAAATCTCCTGTCCCTGGTGCTCTTCATCAGGTCCATTATAAATTACACACTGTGCATCGTGCGTGTACCCAGTGCCGCTTCGACCTGTGGATGGATCAGCAAAACAGCCTGCAAATTCCGGATTGGCTGGATCTTCGAGGCTGATCATGTGCAAGCCCCCACCGCAAGTTTGGCCTCCACCGCTGCTTCCAACAGCAAAAGCATAGCCGGTATCTTCGTTAATCACGATGTTGTGAACGCTATTAACATTGGTATAAATGTTGGTCTCTTCAAAGAGAATGGGCTCGCCATCGAATTCCCGAAGCTGAGTGAGGTCGAGGACCTGCATACCGTGCTCGCGAGAGTTGTCAGCAACGATATACACATAGTTCTGATACACTTTCATGTCGCGCCAAGCACTTGGCTGACCTGTTTCGGTAAGCGGCAGGTTACCGATATAGATTGGGTTCAGTGGATCCGTAACGTCTACGAATGATGTACCTTCATTTCGCCCGACAAGAGCGTAGTTCTTGTCTGTTTCAGGATCCGTCCATCCCCACATATCATTAAGTCTTACACCACGGTCGCCGCCAATGGCACTGATAGGCAGAAAAGAGATCAAATCTACGTTTTCACAAAGATACCGATCAGCTGAACCGTCGTTACAGGCAACACGGTTTCCGGTAATCGGCTGCAGGACATCATCGCCTTCACCGATCAAAATTTCCTGCGTCATCCACATTCCGGAAGCATCACGCTCCATGATTGCAGCAGACCCGGCGCCAAAGTCAGTACCCGTAAGTCCGACAACTGCCAGGTCTCCATCAACGGCAAGCGTTCCGGCGAAGCGGTCGCCTTCCTCCTGGTCAGATCTCATTTTTGATACACTGCTCCAGTTACCGTCCGCATCTCGCTGAAATTGGTAAATGGCACCTGCACCGCTGTCGGCATTCGGAGCACCAATCCAGACAGACCCATCAGCAAATTCAATGGCACTGCCAAACGCATATCTTGATTGTCCATCAAACGCCATTAATCGGCTGCTTTCCATCCATTCGCCTGATTCTTCATCCATCGAGAAAATGATAACTGCTCCTGTAGCTGCGCTATGTCGAGGTGCACCAGCAAAAATATGCCCGTCCATCATAGCGATTGTAGCGCCAAAATAACTTCTTTCATCCGCTTGTCGGCTTTGAAGGGTAGATGTATGATTCCATTCATTCCCATCATTCTCATAAACTTGCAGTACGCCACCTTCACGTTGAGGTGCGCTTACCACCATGTAATTGTCTTCCATCGCAAGTTCTGATCCGAAGTTAGAGCCGGAGGTATCAGGATTTGCAAGAGTAGCAACTTCAGTCCACTCACCGTCTGATCGCTGAAAAACTACCACTGCACCCGTTCCATCAGCATGGCCGGGAGCTCCAACAAAAGCGTGATCACCATCCAGAAGAACGCTTGACCCGAAATCGGTCTCTGTGGTATCATTTAGCGACAGAATTGCGGTTTGAGTCCATTCACCGTCACTCATTTCAAAAATGTATGCGGCACCGCGATCATCATTCGTACCGGATGCTCCAACAAGGATCATGTTTCCATCAGTTGAAAAAACAGAACCGAAACTGTTGCCAATCTCACCGTCAGATGCCGACAGAGTAGCCGACTCTTCCCATGTGTCACCATTTTTAACGAACTGATACACAAGGCCTGGCTGGTGATAGTTGGAGGGTTCTCCGATTAAAATGGTTCCGTCCATGATATCAACAGAACGTGCAAACCCCTGCATCGCTTCAGATTCGCCATCGGCTGTAGACTGTGCGTATAGCGGTGCAGTTAAGAGTGAAAAAAATAGAATGGGGACAAATAGAATAAGTTGTCTCATAAGTATGATTGTCAATTTGATCTGATCTAGTGAAATTCGACAGTGTGGTTTGAGCGCCTAAAATACAATTTGATTTGCAATTTGGTAGCGATTAAAGTTTTAAAAGTTTTAAAAACAGTATTTCATTCCCTGTAAGCACGCTGTACTTATCTTTGGCCATGATTACTCATCATTTTAATGAAAGGCTTAAAAAATAGTTTTGTTTCAGAGTCATCAATTTTTGAAATGAAAAAATGTGATAGATAGCCGGGTTCTCCCTTCGTCCTTTTTTGATTGGTATATATGATTCATTAGAATTTAATTGTTAAATCACCAAAGATCACACGCTACGGTCAGCAATGGGTGATGCGTGATCATATATTTAATCAGAGATCTCTTTCTTAGAACAGATACCGTCAATTGATTATAACTGCAATGCTGGTGCTTGTTTCCTCCATTCTTTTTTGGGATGGATTTGGCCATGAACATAACCTGAGCCGAAATTCATAGAATAAAGCGTACAGGGTGTTAAATATTTCGCTTCACTCAGAAAGATTGTATAAGTCGTTAAATAGAAACGTGTTTTTCCATATTACCAAAGCAGATTGAACAATAATAAAGTTTATTAACTGCGCAAGGCAGCTCGATATATCATTTATGCGACTGATTGCATCTGATAGTCATGAATTGATTTTAAATTTAAAAAAATGAGTATCGGTCATGACTAAAACAGCGGGTCGTTCCGTAAGATTTTAAGCAATAGCTGATACAAATTGTCCTGCCTGTAGTTATAGCGAAATTCACACTCTTTAAGATGGTATTTATAAGTAGAGGAGTGAATTCCCTTAAACTTTGAGAGCCTCGACTTCGCGTTTCCCCAAAAGCTTTCAATCCTGTTTAAAACTTTTCGTGATGACTCACTTTTACTTTCCTTTTTTCTTAAAAATTGATGTTTCCCGGTTTTGACGTCTATCATCAGGTCGAAATGGTGCTGGTATTGAGTTTTAAGATCACCTGTATTGCCGGTTTCTGCGATAGCAGTATAAATCTTGCTCTCGTACTCTTTTA
>Ga0209938_1001477_pt1 | contig 11731 bp, 4 predicted proteins | sample SalPonR2_C_D1_MG_FD_185708 | JGI IMG/M metagenome (GOLD analysis project Ga0209938, IMG submission 185708) | Salt pond soil microbial communities from South San Francisco under conditions of wetland restoration - Salt Pond MetaG R2_C_D1_MG... ... | reverse complement strand
CAGCAACCTGGGCATCAACACACTGTGGGTTTCACCACTGGTGAAAAATCCCGAAGAAGCTTATGGGATGTATCCAAATCCCAAAACACGCTTCTCCGGGTACCACGGTTACTGGCCCGTTTCATTTACCCAACTCAACCCGCATTTTGGCACAGAAGAAGATCTGAAACGCCTCGTAGAAACAGCCCATGCCAATGACATGAATGTTTTACTCGATTTTGTAGCCAATCATGTACACGAAGATCACCCGGTTATTAAAGCAAATCCCGATTGGAAAACAAACCTTTACCTTCCCGACGGATCGCTCAATACTGAAAACTGGGACTCGCATCGTTTAACAACCTGGTTCGATACCTTTATGCCGACGTTGGATCTTACGAAACCGGAAGTTACCAATATGCTTACCGATTCAGCTGTGTACTGGATTAAGGAGTATAACCTTGATGGTTTCAGGCACGATGCCACCAAACATGTTCCTGAAATTTTTTGGCGTACACTTACACAGAAATTAAGAAAAGAGGTTGTGATACCTGAAAACCGCAGACTTTATCAAATTGGAGAAACCTACGGTTCACCGGAACTTATTGGCGGCTATGTAAATTCGGGGCAACTTAATGCGCAGTTCGACTTTAATGTATACGATGCATTGGTTGCGACACTGGCAAGCGATAAAGGTTTTGAAGCATTGGTAAATGAAATTCACAAAAGCCTGAAATATTACGGAGCTCAACACATAATGGGCAATATCACAGGCAACCAGGACCGTGCCCGTTTCATTTCCTACGCCTCAGATGCACTTAGCTTTGATGAAGATGCAAAAAAGGCAGGCTGGACACGTGAAATAAAAGTTGAAAACCCTGTTGGATACGAAAAACTTGAAATGCTCAACAGCATTGTTGCTACAATACCGGGGCTGCCCGTTATCTATTATGGCGACGAAATAGGCATGGTAGGCGGTAACGACCCTGACAACAGGCGTATGATGCGATTCAACAACCTTAAGAAAGAAGAGCAGGAAGTCAAAAAAGCAACAGCCGGGCTACTCAATTTCAGACAAAAAGCACTGCCACTTATTTTCGGCGATTTTAAAGTTTTACACCTCGAAAATAACCAATTGGTTTATCAACGCAGGTACTTCGATGAAGTAGTTATTGTGGCCCTGAATGACAGTAAAGAGTTAGTCAGCATTAAATTTGATGATCCTTTCTCAAAAAAACAAACAGATTACTATACACTAAGGGAATCAGAGTATAAAAAGGAAAAAGGTGAAATTCATTTAAATATACCGCCTTACAGTTATGAAGTAGTTACAAATGTGAAACAATAAATATAAATTTTTCAAATATGAAGTCAATATTCATTATGTCGATGATTACATTATCATTCCTTTTCGGAGGATGCAACCAGGCCAAAAAAAATCAGGTTGCAGCACAGGCAGCAAAAGCCGACCCGGTAGAAGCCAGCAAAGCCTCAACCATTTATGAAGTTAATATCAGACAATACACTCCTGAAGGTACAATCGAAGCCTTCATGCAGCACGTTCCACGTCTTAAAGAACTTGGCGTAGATATATTGTGGATAATGCCCATCTACCCCATTGGCGAAAAAAACAAAAAAGGACCTTTGGGTAGCTACTACGCAGTAAAAGATTATAAAGATGTAAATCCGGAATTTGGCACAAAAAACGATTTCAAGAAACTCGTTAAAACAGTGCACGACAACGACATGATGATTATTCTGGACTGGGTTGCCAACCATACAGCCTGGGATCACCCCTGGATAAAAAAGCACCCGGAATGGTATACAAAAGATTCGACTGGCAATGTTGTTGCTCCCGTTGAGGACTGGACCGATGTAGCAGACCTGAACTACGAAAACCAGGAAATGCGCCAGGCCATGACCGATGCGCTTGTATATTGGGTTAAAGAGTTTGATGTAGACGGATATCGTTGCGACGTAGCCAGCATGGTTCCAAACGATTTTTGGGAAAGTGCCAGAACAGAAATGGAACAGGTTAAGCCAGTATTTATGCTTGCAGAGGCAGAAAAACCAGAACTGCACAAAATGGCATTCGATGCAAACTATGCCTGGGAACTTCACCATATCATGAATGAAATCGCCAAAGGCAAACAAAATGCGTCGCACTTACGCAAATACTTCAAAAAAGAACCAACCCGTTTTGCTGATAGTGTTTACCGCATGGCATTTACCACAAATCATGATGAAAACTCATGGAACGGAACTGTATTTGAACGCATGCCTAACAGTTATAAAACTTTTGCTGTTTTCACTTATGCTGCCCCCACCTTCCCACTCATTTACAGTGGTCAGGAAGCAGGCCTAAACAAGCGGCTCGCTTTCTTTAAAAAAGATACCATAGAATGGAAAGAACACGAAATGGGAGCACTTTACAAAAAACTCAACACGCTTAAAGAAGATAACCCGGCATTGTGGAATGGCCGCTATGGTGGAAAAATCAATGTCCTGAAAACAAATCACAGCAAACAGATTTTTGCTTTCACACGTGAAAAAGAAGACAATAAAGTACTGGCAATATTTAATTTATCAGACACTGCCGCAGAGGTAAAATTCAAAAATTTTAAACCAGCGCAGAGCTTTAAAGATGCCTTCACAGGGAAAGAATTCGATGGAAAATCATCCATTAAACTTGAACCCTGGGATTACTTTATCGGTTTAAAATAATAACCCGCCTTAAACGGAGGGTGAAAACTTTTGTAACCACAATCAACGTAGCAGTGTAACTAACACCGCTGCGTTGACCAAACAAACACACCAAACCAATGAAGTATTTTTTAACTATAGTAACGATAATGCTAATGATGAGCATGAATGCGCAAAATAACAGGCTTAGCCGTGTAGAGCCGCCAAACTGGTGGGTCGGGATGGAACACAACCAACTTCAATTGTTGGTTTATGGAGCGGATATTGCTAAAACCGAACCTGAAATTGCAGCGAAAGAAGTAAGCATTGAAGCAGTGCACAAGGTAGAGAATTCCAATTACCTGTTTATTGATTTAAATATTAGTAAATCGGCAAAGGCAGGGAAATTTTCAATTAAATTCAATGAAAATGGGAAAACTGTTGCCAAATATGAATATGAACTCCGGGAAAAAACAACACAGAACCGGGGTTTCAGTGCAGCAGATTTGATTTACCTCGTTATGCCTGATCGGTTTGCAAATGGCAACCCTGGCAACGACGATGTGGATTCTATGCTCGAAAAAGCAGACAGGAGTAACCCCAATGGCCGCCATGGTGGCGATTTAAAGGGAATTATGAACAATCTGGATTATATCAAAGATTTGGGAATGACTGCAATTTGGGTCAACCCGTTCTTTGAAAACAATATGAAAGACTACTCCTACCATGGATATGCCATCACCGATTTTTACAAAACCGACCCAAGATTAGGTTCCAATGAGCTATATAAAAATTTGGTTGAAACCAGTCATAAAAAAGATATGAAGGTCGTGATGGATGTGGTGGTGAATCACTGCGGCATTAACCACTGGTGGATGAAAGATCTGCCCACAGACGACTGGATTAATAACCACAAAAAATTCCAGACAAACTACCGTGGTTCAGTCATCGCTGATCCGCATGCATCAAAATACGACCGTAACCGTTTCAGCACAGGCTGGTTCGTAGAAACCATGCCCGATCTCAACCAAAACAATCCATTTTTAGCCAATTACCTAATTCAAAATATGCTTTGGTGGATTGAGTTCTCAGGCATTGATGGTATGCGAATGGATACCCAGCCTTATGCAGAAATAGATTTTGTAACAAGACTTGCAAAGCGAATAACAGAAGAATACCCGGATTTTACTATTTTAGGCGAAACCTGGCTGCAAAAAGTCGCTCTAACCGCCTTTTTCCAACAAAACAGCCCGGTAGCAAAAGACTACAATTCGCATATTCCAACCAATACAGATTTCCCGTTGTACTATGCCATTAAAACCGGGCTGAACCAGGAAGATGGCTGGACCACAGGTCTTGCACAAATTTATTACGTATTGGCCCGCGATTTCCTTTACAACGATGCCCATAAAAATGTAATCTTCCTGGACAATCACGACCTGGACAGGTTTTATTCATCTGTAGGCGAAGACATCAATAAGTTCAAAATGGGCATTGGAATTTTGCTCACGATGCGTGGTATTCCCATGATGTATTACGGAGACGAAATACTGATGACCGGCCTGGAACATACCGGACACGGAAACATACGAAAAGACTTCCCGGGTGGTTGGGAATCAGATAAACGCAATGCATTCACTGAACAGGGACGCACAGATAAAGAAAACGAAGGTTTTAATTTCGTTCGTAAACTCGCCAAATGGCGTATGCAATCAAACGCAGTTGCCGAAGGTGAATTGACGCATTTTGTTCCTGAAAATAACACCTATATTTATTTCCGCCACACGAACAACGAAGCTGTAATGGTAATTCTGAACAACCACCCCGAAGAAAGCCGTACAATAGATGGAGCGCGTTTTAAAGAAGTGCTGGATCGTTATGGTAATGGTAAAAATGTAATGAGTGGTGAAACGGTTTCAGACAAATCTACGTTTACATTAAAAGCAAAGAGTGTCAAAATTATCGAATTCAAAAAATAATCAACCATAGCTTGATTTTTTCATAACATTTAAGTGGCCCGATCCTATGCAGTCCGATAGTTAACGCTATCGGGTTGCATATTTTCAAATGAGCTGAAAAAATTTCAATTAAAGATTAATTACAATGCAACAAATTATTAGAAAAATATCATTTTTAACCCTCTTCATAACGACCCTGCTATATTCCAATGCACAGGTTATAGTTACATCACCTGCATACCCAACACCCGACCAGTCAGTTACCATTACATTTAATGCCGACCAGGGTAATGCAGCTCTGGCAGGGTACAGCGGAGATATTTATGCCCACACCGGTGTAATTACCTCAGAGAGTACTTCTGCCTCAGATTGGAAGTATGTGGTTACAGAATGGGGCGAAAACACACCAGGAACACAACTAACCAATATTTCAGGCGATGAATGGGAACTAAGCATTAATCCATCGATTATAGATTATTATGGCGTTCCACAAGATGAAACAATTTTGCAGATGGCCTTTGTTTTCAGAAACGAAGATGGCAGTATAGTAGCTCGTGCAGCCGATGGAGGAGATATTTTTGCCAACGTTTACAGTGATCCTTACAATATTACATGGAACGCCCCCAGTACATCGCAGATTTATTCACCCGGCGATATTATTGATGTAGATGCCGTATCCCTGGCAGCGGAATCAATGGAATTATCAGTGAATGGTTCTGTAGTTGAAACAGCAAATAGTACCAATATCACTTATTCCTTTGAAGCTACGCTTTCCGGAATAAATGAACTGGTCTTAAATGTAACTGCACCAGATTCAACCTATGCCGACACGCTTGAAATAGTAGTGCGCGAAAGCACACCAACTGCAGCATTACCATCTGCAGATCTTAAAGATGGTATCAACTACATCGACGACAATACGGTAACCCTAGTACTATATGCACCTTTCAAAGATTTTGTTTTTGTAAATGGTTCATTTGCCGATTGGCAGCTCCTTCCGGAAAATCAAATGTACAGAACACCCGATGAAAACCGTTACTGGATTACGCTTGATAATCTGACAGCAGGCGAAGAGTATGCATTTCAGTATATTGTTGATGGTGAAATAACTATTGCCGATCCTTACACAGACAAAATTCTCGATCCATGGAACGACTCCTACATATCAGAGTCGACCTATCCAAACCTGATGCCTTACCCCACAGACCAGGCAGAAGGTATAGTTTCAACTTTCAAGACAGCTCAAACACCATACAACTGGCAAGTTGAGAACTTTACCAGACCAGCCAACGAGGACCTTGTGATTTATGAGCTGCTTGTCCGCGATTTTGTAGCTGCTCACGACTATCAAACACTTATTGATACAATCAATTACCTTAAAAACCTTGGGGTAAATGCCATAGAGTTGATGCCGGTTAGCGAATTTGAAGGTAACAGCAGCTGGGGCTACAACCCATCATTCTACTTTGCACCAGATAAATACTACGGTACTAAAAACGATCTTAAAGAATTCATTGATGTATGTCACCAAAATGGTATTGCTGTTATTCTGGACATGGTGCTGAACCACTCTTATGGTCAGTCTCCGTTCGTACAGCTGTATTTCGATCCTTCAGCAGGTGATTACGGACAACCTACCCCTGAAAACCCATGGTACAATGAAACATCGCCCAACCCAACTTACTCCTGGGGATTTGACTTCGACCATGAAAGCCCGCAAACAAAAGATTTTGTTAACAGAGTAAATACCTATTGGCTCGATGAATATAAATTCGATGGTTTCCGTTTCGATTTCACCAAAGGTTTTACCAACACACCCGGTGAAGGATGGAGTTATGATCAGAGCAGAATTGACATTTTAAAAGATATTGCCGACACCATCTGGAATGCAGCTCCAGGAGCTTATGTAATACTCGAGCACCTTACAGAAAACTCCGAAGAGAAAGTACTTGCTGAATACGGCATGCTGCTGTGGGGTAACATGAACTATACATACCTCGAAGCCTCAATGGGCTACAATGCAAATTCTGATTTTTCCGGTATTTCATACAAAAACCGTTCATGGAACGAGCCACATCTTGTGGGTTATATGGAAAGCCATGACGAAGAGCGCATGATGTACAAAAACATCACTTATGGTAATGGCACAGCTGTATACGATATCACACAGGAAGAAATAGCCCTCCGCCGGGCAGAACTATCAACCCTGTTTTTCCTTACCGTACCAGGCCCTAAAATGATCTGGCAATTTGGCGAAATGGGTTACGATTACAGCATAGATTACGATTGCCGCGTTTGCGAAAAACCAATACGCTGGGATTACCTACAGGAAGATGGACGCAGGCATTTGTATAACTTTTATAGTCAGGTGATAGATTTACGTAACTCATCGGACCTTTACCAGACCACAAACTTTAACATGGATGTAGGTAGCGATGTAAAAATAATTACCCTTGAGCATAATGGTGAAAAAACAATCATTTTCGGTAATTTCGATGTGGAAACACAAACCTACACACCCAATCTCAGTGGATTTGCCAACTGGTACAGCTTCTTTGAAGGGGGAACTGAAATTAGCGGAGACACAACTTTTACACTCGAACCCGGCCAGTACAGGTTATTAACCACAAACATGACCACAACACCTGAATGGCCCAATTTCCCGGAAGCTCGAAATGTTTACATCACTGGCGATACAGAACAGGGAAGCACCTTAACCGCTCACTATGATTATTTTGATTTAAATGATGATGCAGAAGGTGCAACAGAATTTCAGTGGTATGTGAGCGACGATGCTTCAGGAAGTGGGAAAAGACCAATTCCCGGCGCTACTGAACAAGACCTGGTTTTAACCAGAAGTGCAGGTGAAAAATATCTTTCTGTGGTAGTAAAACCCGTTGCCCAGGGGTCAGAATATCAAATTGGATTGCCAGTAGAATCAGGTTTGTTTGGACCTGTAAATACGAGTTTATCAGCACAGGACCCTGAAAACAGAGCACCAATAATATATCCAAATCCAATCTCAGGCGATCAAATATTATCAATTAAAAATGTTGATCATTACCAAAACATTCAAATAGTAAATGGTGCCGGACAAATTTTGAATAACATCAGAATTGAAGGTCAAAAATCAGTAAATATTGATTTTACACAATACCAGCAAGGTTTCTACTTCATAAAATTGCAGGGAACCGAGCATACTATTGTGGAAAAAATAGTTAAAACACCATAGTTTATTTATACATTAATCAATGTTAAAGCGCCTTCATTGCCAGAAGGCGCTTTTTTTATTGTATAATTAATTTATAACTACTATTTTTGACATACATACAAAAAGAAAGTTCCTCCCACTAAAAATCAAAAAATGAATACTATGAGACTTTTAACACTAATTTCAGCTATACTATTTGTTAGCTTATCTTTTAATGTATCTGCGCAACGTGCAATTGAAGTTTTCAATAACGATGGCGATGCTTTCTTCATTTATCTTAATGGAGAAAAGCAAAACAAAGAAGCCCAAACACGCGTAACGCTCTACGATTTAAAAAGTGAATGGTACAAGGGAAAAATTGTATTTCAGGAAAAAGGAATCCCTGAAATTGAAAAAAACTTAATGACCAAACCCGGGAAAAAAGTAACCTACACAATAAAGAAAAACCGCAAAGGTGCTTACAAACTCAGATTTTTTTCAGAAATGGAGTTCGAAAGATCTGCAGCTAAAAAAGAGACCAAACCACAGAAAACAACTGTGAGCACTTCAACTGCAGCACCGCAGAAAAACCGTACAACCGAAACCCATACGGTTCAAACAACCACAACAACATCACCTGAAAAAACAAACGAAAATGTGAACATCTCAATTAATACGCAGATGAATGAGCAGGGTGCTACAGTGAATGTTTCTGGTGGTGAAACAACTGAATCAGGAACAGTAACCGTTACCACAACCACTGAGGGGAAACCCCGGAAAAAAACGAATAATGCTCAAATGACAGTTTCAAGCACTACAACAACCACAAGCTCTTCAAGCAGTTCTTCAACAAATTTTACTGAACAGCCCGTACAAAAAAGGGAAGCAACTCGTGGTTGCATGATGTCTGCTACTGCATTTGAAAAGGCAAAAAAATCTATTGAAGGAAAAACCTTCGAAGACTCAAAAATGACAATGGCCAAACAAATAACCAAGAGTCACTGCTTAACAGCAACTCAGATCAAAGAGGTTATGGAATTGTTGGAGTATGAAAGTACTCGTGTAGAATATGCTCAATTCGCATATCCAAAGTGCCAAAATAAAAACGAGTACTATATTGTAAATGACGCCTTTGAATACGAAAGTTCCATTGATGAGCTGAATGAATTTATCGACGCACAGTAAAAAAATAAAACATAATTGTGTGAGGGCCTCGCTTTGAGTGAGGCCCTTCTGTTTTTATTTGGTTTGTATGTTCCCAAAACATAGAAAATTTGTAGTTACACTACAAAAATTCAGTACGGCCAATTTTCTCATCTAAAATGAGACCGCTCCGCAAAGGTTTGCGTTAAAAAAAACTGCATACTGCACCTAATAGATTGTCTTTCGACCCCAAAATGGTTATTTTTGCACTATGAACAAATTACTCTACACACTATCTGTTATACTATTAATTCCGGCTCTGGTAAATGCCCAGGTAGCCTGGATGGAACCCGGTGAGGCCACCGTAGATTCTACTGTAACCGTTTACTTTGATGCCACGCAAGGCGATCAGGGTTTAATGAACTACGAAGGAAATGTCTATGCCCATACAGGTGTAATAACCCTGCAAAGCACAAGCGGAAGCGACTGGAAACACGTTGTATCTGATTGGGGTATACCAAACGATACGGTTTTGATGGACAGCATAGACGAAAATCTTTATTCTATATCTTTTAATATCAGGAGTTTTTACGGCATCGACTCAAGTGAAACCGTACTGAGCATGGCTTTTGTATTTCGCAATGCCGACGGCTCTGTAACCGGTCGAAGCGTCGACGGCTCCGATATATTCATTCCTTTGCAAGTAGCGAATGATTGGAGCTATCAGTCTTACAACACCACAGCAAACGGGATGGAAATCAATACAGCCAAGGGCCAAATCATATTAACAGCTTATGAAAGCGGCCTTGAAACATCAATTCTACCGTCAGGACAGTCTCCATCAGAAAGTTTTGCCCTTACCGCATCGCCTGTCAGCGCATCTTTCAGCACCGACACCACTGCAGAAACCATTACAGCTAGCTGGAATGAATGGCAAATATTGATTGAGAAAGACCCACTGAAAATTTTCTATATCAAAGACGACACCCTCACGTCACTCAAAAGCTTTTTCCCAAGTACTAATGGCAACGGCGGCCTGATGACCCTTAAGTTCAACGAAAGCGCTAAAATATATGGCGGCGGTTCACGTGCACTGCCATTTAACCTGAATGGCTATACCATTGACCTCTACAACCAGGCTCATTATGGTTACTCAAATCAAACAGCTAATCTGAACACATCCATACCAATTTTGACATCAACCGATGAATTTGCCTGGATATTTGACAATCACCATCCAGGCCAGATTGATATCGGGTCCAATACTCCGGGCGACATGGGATATCAGACTGCAGGCGGCACATTACGATTTTTAATTACTGATAGCGAAAGTTTAGAGGATATATCGCATAATTTAGCTGACCTTACCGGGCATGCGCCCATGCCTCCAATGTGGGGATTGGGGTACATTCAGTCCCGGTACGGGTACGAAACCCAGGATGAAGCCGAACAAATTGTGGCAGACATGCAGGCCGGTAACTTCCCGATGGATGCCCTTGTGCTGGATCTTTATTGGTTTGGCGGCACATCACATATGGGCGACTTCAATTGGGATATGACAAACTTCCCCGATCCTGAGGGTATGATGTCAGACTTTCAGAACCAGGGTATTGAAACCATCCTGATCACAGAACCTTACTTTACACTTACCAGCGACCTTTATGATGGCGCTGCGGCAGCAGAACATTTTGCCAAAAATGAAAGCGGCGATCCATTCGTACTTTATGGATTCTGGGCCGGCGATGCAGCCCTGTTCGACATGAGCTCCGATACGGCCCGAAACTGGCTTTGGCCACATTACCAAAATCTTTTTGAAATGGGAACATCAGGCCTTTGGACCGACCTTGGTGAACCGGAAACCCACCCTGCGGAAATGATTCACGAAATGGGCTTGGCCAATGATGTACACAATATTTTTAATAACCAATGGGCAAAAATGTTGCACGATAAAACTGCCGAAAACTATCCTGAGAAAAGACTATTCAACCTTACCCGTTCAGGCTACACAGGTATGCAACGTTACAGCACATACCCATGGTCAGGCGATATACAAAGAAGTTTCCAGGGACTACAATCCCAAATCCCCATCATGCTGCACATGAGCATGAGCGGAATCGGCTACATGCACTCCGACCTTGGCGGATTTACCGGTGGCGGGCAAAATGGTGAATTATACACGCGCTGGTTGCAACTTGGCACATTCTCACCTGTAATGCGAGCACATGGAACAGGTGTACCCACAGAACCCATATTTTACGATACACAAACACAAAACCGCGTGCGCAAAACAATTGAAATGCGCTACAAATTTTTACCTTACAACTATACGCTGGCATGGGAATACAGCACGCAAGGCACACCTTTGGCCCGCCCGTCAAACTACTACGGTTCATCCTCCGGGTTACTCAGCGAACTGGGAGACCAATACCTTTGGGGTAAAGATTTACTGGTGGCGCCAGTGCTCATGGAAGGACAAACCTCACGCATGGTAACACTTCCGGAAGAGAACTGGTTCGATTATAAAACCGGTGAAAAATACAATGCCAACACGACCATTACAATAGATGCCCCGCTAGATGATATCCCTCTCCTGTTGCGCGAAGGAGGCTTCCTGGTACAAACGCAGGAAAAACTCATGCATTCGAAAGCTTACGATAGCGATTCAATCCGCATACGCCATGCATTGCCCGCTGAGGGCCAAACAACAACCCGCCAATGGTTTCATGACGATGGTGTAACAGCCGGAAATCTAAGCGCGAGCCAATATGATTTGATGCAA
>Ga0209938_1001473_pt1 | contig 11742 bp, 7 predicted proteins | sample SalPonR2_C_D1_MG_FD_185708 | JGI IMG/M metagenome (GOLD analysis project Ga0209938, IMG submission 185708) | Salt pond soil microbial communities from South San Francisco under conditions of wetland restoration - Salt Pond MetaG R2_C_D1_MG... ... | reverse complement strand
AAGGACCTCCATTTAATGTGACCCCATCATCCAGATTCACGTACAAGCTCGTTGTGGCATCGCCAAAACTCGTGGGACTCAGTGTAGAATAGTAGCCATCAACTAAAGATGATGAATTCACCTCAGCACCTGCAATCACATGCTGCGTCAATACAGCCGTCAATGTTTCCGTAGGAATATCACTTAGCGCATCCCAGTCCTCATTGCTATCGAGTAGGGCCTGGAAAGCATCATTATCGGGAGCGAAAACCGTAAACGGTCCATCTCCACTTAAGTCACCATCGAGGCCAGCTGCTGCCACAGCCTCTGCTAAAATGGTGTAATCATCGCTATTCGTTGCAAATTCTACGATGTTCTGCGGATCCATGTCCATATCGTCATCATCGTCATCATCGCAAGAGGTGAAAGTAAAAAGAGCGCCAAATAACAAAAGGCTACTCAACCAAATCAGTGAATTTTTCATAAAAAGTTTTTTGTGAGTTAATAGGTTGTTAATATAGAAAACGTAACAGATGTTCAGATGGTTAGCTATCTTGAAGGATAAAACCTGCTTTTTGTGCAGCAGCTTACAAAAAGGTCTATTTATTGTAAAAAAGTCGGGCTTTTCACCAACGCTTTAGTTGAGGAATACGAAGGAGCTGCTTCATTTTGGTGGTGCCATAGAGTATTGGCGGTTAGAGCGCATTATGCATCAATGCTTGCTTGTTGCACCCGATTCATTTTTTTCCATGCCCGGAGGCGATTCTAGACTATATCCTACTCGCTCGGTCTGCGAAATGTTCCGGCTCATTATACTATAACAGAGATTTCGCACGGTAGAGATAAAATGGGAATCCAAAAAGCCCTTCATGCCGAACTATTGATGGCCCCCCGGAGATTTCGGTTTTTGAACCTCCGTTTAAAGCAAGTACTACTGAAGAGCAGACCAACGTTCAAATGCTTGAACCTAAATCTGGAAGTATGAAGTCGAATGCCGTTTTTTTGATTGTTTTAAGTCTTTTCGCTTTAAGCTGGGCAGCCTGTAGTGAGGATGACAACACGAACGACGACGATATCGATGTCGTTAAGGGTGAACTCCGTTTGCAACTCACGGACGCCCCGATAGATGATAGCCGGATAGCGGCTACTTTTATTACGATTTCGGAAATCCGACTGGATGGGCAACCTCTGGATGGCTTTACTGAATCGACCATAGATGTCTATGCGCTGCAAGACGGCAGGCTCGAATTACTGGTTGATGTTGAAATTGAATCCCGCATATACGAAACGCTCGAATTGGATCTCAATTACGCCACGGATGCCGATGGCAATAGTCCGGGCTGTTATGTCTTAGATTCGGATGGGGATAAACATCCTTTGGGAAGCGGGGAACAGACATTGAGCTTAGGTCCGGATCTGGATGTTAAGCCCGAAGCAGGATCTATCTACATTATAGACTTTGACCTTCGGAAGTGCATCGAGCGCTCCACGGGTGCTTCTGATTATCAGTTTGCAGGCACCGGAGAACTGGAGGCCGGGGTTCGGGTAGTAAATAGATATAATGTGGGAGCAATATTCGGAAACTGCGATGATAATTTTAGTTCCAGCGATCGCATTATCGTTTACGCATATACTGAAGGTTCTTATAATCGCAGCGATGAAATTCAACAGCAAAATGGTCGTGCCTTTGCCAATGCTGAAAATAGCACAAGGGTAGAGTCGGACGGAACCTACGAATTATTTCTTTTGGAAGAGGGTTCTTACGAATTAATCTTTGCATCATACGAGGAAAATTCCGAGGGTGAAATGGAATTAAAAGGGACTTTGGAGCTAGATATTCTTTCCTCCCTTAACGACAACATTGTTACTGTAAATGCCCGCAGCTCTGTGAGTTTGGATGTTCTTGTCACCGGCATAATAGGTTTATAAATTTAAATTATATTTTCTTTAAGGTCAGTTGGCGACATTCCGGCCGCCCTTTTTTATCGTACTCTCTCCATTAATTGGTTTTTTTGATTAGGCCCGCGGCGAATTCGGAGACGCATCCCTCTCAAGCCGCTGCTGAGTTATTGAGGAGGGGTCAGTTGGTCCCGGTGTGATGCTACGAAGTCGCGAAAGCTGCTGGGGAGCTTCCCCCGTGATTTATATATAACCATTGTTTTGAGTATTTTATTTATCTCTTCTTTATTGCATCTAAATAGGTTGTCTTTGAAAGCTTTTTTATCGATTTTATAAAATCTTTGCCATCAAGGGTAGCCAATTGTGCATTTGCTGTTTCCCTTAGTTGAATCAGCCTATCTTGCTTATTCTCTTTTCTCTCAATCAAGATAGCATTGACATTTTCAAGGTTTGATAACACAACCAATTCATTGATACTTGCAAAATCTCTTATGTTTAATCCTTTATCCGAATGTTCTTTATTCGCTTCCCTCCAATCCTTTGCCGTACAACCAAAGAGTGCTACATTTAATAAGTCTGCTTCTTCTGCATAAATCAACCATTCCTTATCTTTCAAATAGTTTTTTTCAGGTATAATGTGATTTTTGACTGCGTCAGTATGAATGTGATAATTGGTTTTTGTTAGTATTCTTTTCACATTCCATTCCAGGTTATATTGATTTGTCTCAATCTCTTTTAGTCTTTGGAACTCCTTGATAAGTAGTAGTTTGAACATAGGACTTATCCATGAGCCAAACTCAAAAGCTATGTCCTTATGGGCATATGTCCCTCCGTATCTGCCTGATTTTGAAAAAATACCGATGGCATTAGTTGCTCTCATCCACTTTCTAGGCGTTAGGTTAAAACTGTTGAGTCCCGCCTGTTTTCTAAAGGTGTCGAATTCGACAGGTTTAAAATCAGGGTTGTGTAAAGTTTCCCAAAGTCCGATAAACTCAACTGTATTTCTGTTACGCATCCAGTTTCTAATATGGTCTTCACCTTCTTCACCCCTAACCATATCTGTAAGGCAGATATAATCTTCACTATTCTGCTCAATTATGGAAATTGATTTCTTATCTACTTCAATTTTAGATGTTTTTGCCATACAAAAGGTTTTTTTAAAAATAGGAAAATTTTGAATGCAAGCAGGTAATTACATTAAACACTAACGTACCTATAGCCCACTAAAAGTAAGGAATATATACCACATCTCGATATAAAGCACACTCCTGGGTACGGATATGCAATCAAAAACCTCCGCCAAGATCACACATAATCCGCCTGTACGATCTCGCGAATCCCATCCGCATAAGACGTGGGCGCCTGCCCGAATGTGCGCTCAAACTTGCTACTATCAAAAACATAAGGCCGGTTGTATTGGTACATCATTTCGACCGATTCGCGCATCACGGGCATAAACCAGCCAAGGATGCGCATCATAGTTTTCGAGACCACGCGATATTTGGGTTTTGTTCTCAGCTCACCGGCGATCGCCTGCACCCATTCCTTGCCTGTCGGCGGGTGCCCTGCCGTGGGGAGATGCCATACCTGGCCATATGCCTCCTCCGAATTGCCCAGCAAAGCCGTCGCACGAGCCGCATCCGACGTATAGGTAAAAGAGTGGGGCATGGAGTCATCTGCCATCCAATTTGCCGTTTTGCCCTCGCTCAGCGGCTTAAAGACCGTTTCCGTCAACAAGCTCGTATTCTGAATGGAAGGCCCGTAAAAGTCGGCCGAGCGCGCAATGAGCGCTTGAAGCCGACCCTGTTCGACTTTTTCCATGATCGACCGGGCAATCTGCGCGCGAACTTCCCCCTTTTTACTCGGCGGCCGAATGGGGGTCTCCTCCGTCATTCCATCGAGGTGGTTGGAGTCATACATATACACATTGTCGAAAAAGACCAGCTTACATCCCTCCGTTTCACAGAGTCGCAAGACCTCATCCACAAAGGGTGGCCAGTTTTTCTTCCACACCGAATAACTGTAAGGGAACCCGACCGTAACATAAACGACATCTGACCCCCGAATGGCTTTCTCCAAAGCCGCAGGATCGAGCAAATCGGCTGCTACGCATTCGTCCGTCTCGTTGACTTTTTCCGGATTTCGACTCACCAGCCGAATGTCAGCCGTGTATGTTCTGAGGGCTTTTGCGAGCGGTGTTCCGATAGCGCCACCGGATCCTAAAATCGTTTGCATAGTCAGGATTTTGCGATAAATGATTGCTTTTCTGATCTCATAATTACAATAAACTTTTGTATTCTCCAAGTTTTTTGGGCGATCCCCCTTCGTCCACCAGCCGGCGGACTGCGGCGGTCGCGCTCTATCACAGCTCGCTCGGTACTTCCCCTTCTGTCCGCCGGCTGGCGGACTCCAGGGGCCTCGCTCGGCCCACGCCCCGGGCGCGGTCTCTCTTCGGCGCACCTTTGGTAGCGCCTCGAGCCTGTTGCCGATCGCTATCGCGGGGAGGGGCACGATGCCCTGAAGATTTGTATGGAAAAAAGAACTGAATTTAACTGTGACTCCCCATAGGCCAAAGATCTATGCAATGGGTTCAAAAGTCAATGAATTGCTATTCGGTTTGAAATAAGTTAATATCTGCTAATTCCCGTCCAATTTGATGAATCCCACTTAAGATTTTTTTCTGTTTGTTTCTTTGAGGGGGGGCGTTCCTGAAACGTATTGAGATAGTAAGGTAGCATTCATCCCAATTTTTTCAGCTAAGAATTTTGCGTTTATGACCTTATAGTATTTAAAAAACTGCTTAAAGTCAATTTCAAATCTAACATCATTCGGCCCCACCTTTTCATCCTCTCCTTCAAAATGAAATGCAGTGGCTTCATACGCACTATTTATGATTTCAGTGGCGGATTGACCCGTCGTAAAGATTGGAGAATCTAAAGCATATGCTGAAAAACCCGTATCGGTTTTTTCGACAATCATTATCAGTTTCTTTTTGCCCATGATTTTATAAGTTAATGCCCGCGTCTTTGAGAATTTTCTTTTCCGACCCTTTACCCACTTCGCGACTCCCATGGTTGGGAAATATAATCGTTACTTTTTTTCTTTTCGTACCGCAACTTCACGTGAGATCCTCTCTGAGATACAGCATACCAGCCATCCCTTGTTACTATCTTGTACAGTTTTGAACACTTCATCCTAATGTGCTAAGAACGCAAATCAAGACGTTATCTTTTTCACCTACCCCTTCCCCTCCAAAACCCGCCGCAACTGATTCGCATAATGCCCGCCAAATAAATTCACATGCACCAGCAGGGGATACAGATTGTGAATATCCACGCGCTCTGCAAAGCCGGACTCGAGCGGAGAGACGGACTCATAGCCTTCGTAAAATGCGGCGGAAAATCCACCAAACATGCGAGAAAACGCCAGGTCCATCTCGGGATGGCCATAATACACCGCCGGATCAATCAAAACGGCTCGTCCCTGAGTATCGTACATGTAGTTTCCGCTCCACAAATCGCCGTGCAATAAGGACGGCTCACATTTAGGGATCAGTTGATCCAGGCGGCTGGCCAGGCGACCCCAATGGCTGAGTAAGCGGGGCTCCACTTTTCCGGTGTCTATGGCCTTTTTCAATAAAGGCTCGATGCGCTGACTGCAAAAGAAATCGATCCAGTCTGGGCTATCGGCATTGGCTTGGGGCAGGCTGCCGATGTAATTATCGTGAATAAAGCCGAATTGAGCCCGTGTATGCCTATGCAAAAGCGCCAACTGAGCGCCAAAGGCAGCCGCATCGCCCTGCGTTTGTGCTGGAATAAACTCCATAAGCAAGAAGCCCGGTGCATTAGGTGCCGGATCGCGCAGGGCCATTACTTCAGGTATCAGGAGTTCCGTACCCGCCGACCGCAATTCGTTCAGACCGGCGGCTTCCTTACGAAAAAAGTCGGCCGGCTCCTGTCCATTGACCTTGAGGAAATACGATCCCTCAGCGGTCTGAATTTCATAGGCCTGATTGATGCAACCCCCGGAGACGGGATGTACCGCTGTGATGTAAATATTCCATTCTTCACTGAGAGCGTCCCGGATGTCTTGAGGTATCATGGTGGCCTTTTGGATTCGTAAACAAAGATAGGGGAGAATCCCTCAATGGCCATACCTTCTGGGTGCCACTATTCCCCCAAGGCCATCAAAGTACCAGACTCTTTCTCCGGTTCATTAAAACAGGCGTTTGTCGCGCAACATCCAGCCCGTGATGCTATATCGCCGCTGCGTAGCGGGCAAAACTTCGTGTTCCAGGACGCTTTCGAATAGCACCAAACGCCCGACCTTAGGTAGAATCTCTACTGAGCCCCCCTTGCTGTTCTCCGGATAGAGGAGTAAACGGCCATCGTGTTCCGCTCGCCAGTCAAAATTCAGGTATAGGACGATAGATACCCGGCGGTTATCGTCGGAATGAAAGGCATCCACATGCCGGTGGTAGCAGGTATGTGGCGGATACTGGGTCATGTGTACCTCGTAGTCTTGCAAACCCAAAAAGCAACGTCGATTCAGCGCCAGGCGCAGGTGATCAAGCTGACGCAAATAGCTCAGGGTGTGGGGCTGCTGTTCATTCGGCTCCAGCCACTTTATATAGTCTCCACGCAAGGTATGAATGACCTGATGAGACGCATCCTTGCCCACGCCGGCCTTATGAAATGCACCATCAGCTTGCTCTGCCTGCAATTCTGTCAAGATTCCCGCACAGCTATCGGCGGGCAGAAAGGGGTCGGCTATCCCATATCCTTTCTCATAAAAATCCTGTATCAGTTGGCTATAGATGTCTTCAGTCGATCGCGCTCGTACTTCCATGTTCAAAAAATTTCACAAGATTACGACCAAAACCAAATATCTGGTATCGATTTTCACCGATTTTTTACGACACCCTCTACGCTCTCGGGTCTAAGGAATCGGTTTGAACCCCTAAAAATCAATGTAATTCGTGTTCTGTAGCTTTAGTGAATATAGAACGGGGATTGCGCAGATTGAAGGAATCGCTTTTCGCTGTGGTGATCCTGCAGATTTCGCTCGCAAAAAATAGCTCTAAACCTACTTTTAGGCCCAGTATGTTAAAAATACGCGGAAATTTTAATCTATTTTGAAAACGTGTTAAAGAAATCGGATACTTTTAACGTATTTTGGCAATGTGTAAAAGGATAAAGAGCAAGTTAACATGAGTAATATAACTGAAGAGTGGAAATGGCAGCCACTTCCACCGGCATTGGATTTGGAAACGCCTGAAGTACTTAAAAAGGCTTTAGATGCACAGAGGTATCTTGCCGAATTAAAAGGAGTGTCCCTATTAATCCCAAACCGGTTGATTTTATTGAGTACACTTCCCATTCAGGAGGCTCAAGACTCTTCCGAAATAGAAAACATTGTCACAACCTCAGATGCTTTATATAAGGCCGGGCTGCAATCAGAAAAAAAAATTGACCAGGCGACCAAAGAGGTGCGGCGATACTTCCAAGCTCTAATAAAAGGATATGAACAGGTATTGGAAGATGGACTCCTTACCACCCGCCATATCATATCCATCCAAAAGGTGCTAGAGCATAACGATGCTGGAATCCGAAGTGTTCCAGGCACAAAACTTAAAAATGCTGCTACGAAAGAGGTTGTTTTTATTCCTCCTCAGGATAAAGAAACCATTGAGGCGGCATTAATAAATTTAGAACAATACATTAATGATGACTCCCTTTCTTCTGTGCATCCGCTCATAAAAATGGCGGTGATTCATGTCCAGTTTGAAAGCATTCACCCCTTTTTTGACGGCAATGGTCGTACCGGACGGATTATTAATATGCTGTATCTGGTACAAAAGGGGCTATTGGATTTGCCTGTGCTTTACCTGAGTCGATTTATCGTTCAAAATAAAGCCGAGTATTACCGATTACTCCAGCGAGTTCGTACGCACAATGACTGGCAAAGCTGGCTGTTGTATATGCTAGAGGGCGTGGCAGAAACCTCGCAACAAACTATTTCTGTTATCAAGGGCATTCGGGAGTTGATGATGGACTATAAACATCAGATCCGCAGCACGTTTCCTTTTTATAGTCAAGACTTAATTAACCATTTATTTAAGCACCCCTACAGCAAAATAAAATATTTAGAAAAAGAACTCGACGTAACCCGGCAGACGGCCTCAAAATATTTGGACGATCTGGCAGCAGCCGGTTTGCTGGAAAAAGTGAAACAAGGAAGGGTCAATTATTACATTAATCAGGCCTTGATCGACCTGTTAACCCAAAAACCGAAATCAATATAGAAAGAAGGTGTAGCAGGTTGAAGGGGACGCAATTCGCAATTCGCTTTTCGCTATTCGCCGTTCGCCGTTCGCTATTCGCCATTCGCTTTTCGCAATTTCCTACAAAATGAGCTTCGGTCGCCAAGGTGCAGTCAAAATTCGTGGCATGGCTTATAAAATTTCAAGAGTAAACCAGACAAAGAATACAGTAGCTCCGGCCCTGGCAACATCCAATTTCCCCGCAGCTCGATTTCAGTTCCTTCTCTTTCTCGGAAATTGTACCTTTGTACCCTCAACAGATTAATCTCGCGACCTATGTATAAAGAAATTAAGCAACTCAATTTGCCGGAGATTGATAAATCGCTGGTCAAATACTGGGAAGAGCACAAGATATTCCAACGCTCCATCGAAGAGCGACCGGCCGACAAGCCCTTTGTTTTCTACGAAGGGCCACCCTCGGCAAACGGGAAACCGGGCATACATCACGTCATGGCCCGTACGGTAAAGGATCTTTTTTGCCGCTTCCAAACCATGCAGGGGTTTCGCGTGGCTCGAAAAGGCGGTTGGGATACGCACGGTCTGCCTATTGAGCTCAGCGTGGAAAAAGAACTCGGTATCACTAAAGAAGATATCGGTAAAAAAATCACCGTAGACGAATACAACCAAAAGTGCCGGGAAACGGTCATGCGGTACAAAGACCTCTGGGATGACATTACCCGAAAAATGGGGTATTGGGTCGACCTGGATGACCCCTACGTCACCTTCGAAAACGAGTACATTGAGTCCGTTTGGAATATGATCCAGCGCTTGTATCAGAAAGACTATCTCTACAAGGGATATACCATTCAGCCCTATTCACCGGCCGCCGGAACCGGACTCAGCTCGCATGAGCTCAATCAGCCCGGCTGCTACCGCTCGGTAAAAGATACTTCGGTTACCGCGCAGTTTAAATTGACCGACAGCCCCCAAACGCAGGCCTTATCGGAAAAGGTTGATGGACGCCCGGTCTATGCGCTGGCATGGACCACTACGCCCTGGACTCTGCCTTCCAATACGGCCCTGGCAGTGGGTAAAAAGATCGAGTACGTTCTCGTAGACACCTTCAATCCCTATACAAATGAGCGCGTGGCCGTTCTTCTGGCCGCCGATCTGCTTTCGGCCTACTTTTCCGGAGAAGAAGGCGATTTAGAATCCTACACCGAGGGTGATAAAGAGATTCCTTACCGGATAGTACATCGACTGAAAGGGAGTGAACTAGTGGGCTTGCGTTATGAGCCCGTTTTCGATTATGCCAGCCCGGAAGGCGGCGACGCCTATCTGATTGTGGCCGGTCACCACGTCTCTACTGAAGACGGAACGGGTATTGTCCACATCGCGCCCTCCTTTGGTGCGGATGACCAACAAATTGGACGGGAATATGGACTGGCACATCTGACGCTGGTCGATGAGCAAGGCCGCTTTACAGAAGATATGGGCCCATACTCGGGCCGCTATGTCAAGGACTTTACCGATGACCCGGATTATGTGCCGGTCGATATCGACCTGGCCGTTCAGCTCAAGCAGGAAAATAAAGCCTTTCAGGTTCAAAAATACGAGCACAATTACCCCCATTGCTGGCGGACAGACAAACCTATTTTGTACTTTCCACTGGACAGCTGGTTTATCCGGGCCACCAAGGCCAAAGACCGCATGGTTGAGCTCAATAAAACCATCAACTGGAAGCCCAGTCACACCGGAGAAAAGCGCTTTGGTCAGTGGCTGGAAAACCTGCAGGACTGGAATCTCTCCCGCTCCCGATTCTGGGGCATCCCTCTTCCTATCTGGCGCACCCGCGATGGAAGCGACGAGCGCTGTATCGGCTCCATAGCCGAGCTCAGTGATGCCATTGCCCGAGCCAATGAGGTTCTCGGTATGGATCAGACCGTCCCTGAGGACTTACACCGACCTTATATTGATGAGGTTGTGCTCGTCAATGAAGAAGGCCTTCCCATGTACCGTGAACTCGACCTGATCGATGTGTGGTTCGATTCCGGATCTATGCCTTATGCCCAGTGGCATTATCCGTTTGAAAACGAAGAGCTTTTCAAGGCCAACTTCCCCGCTGATTTTATTGCTGAGGGTGTGGATCAAACGCGGGGTTGGTTCTACACACTGCATGCGATTGCCACGATGGCCTTCGACAGCGTCGCTTACAAAAATGTGGTTTCCAATGGGCTGGTGCAGGACAAGAATGGGCGCAAAATGTCCAAACGTCTGGGGAATGCCGTCGAACCCTTTTCGACCCTTGAGAAGTACGGCGCAGATGCCACGCGCTGGTATATGATTACCAACGCGCAGCCCTGGGACAATCTCAAATTTGATCTCGAAGGACTGGCTGAGGTGCAGCGTAAATTCTTTGGTACCCTGCACAACACTTACGGCTTTTTTGCGCTTTACGCCAATATTGATGACTTCACTTATTCTGAAGATCGCGTACCTGTGGGCAACAGACCGGAAATTGATCGCTGGGTATTGTCACAGCTTCATGTTCTCATCCGGGACGTGAAGGAGGATCTCGAAAATTACGAACCCACGATGGCAGGACGGAAGATTCAGTCTTTTGTTATCGATCAACTCAGCAACTGGTACGTCCGACTCTGTCGCCGCCGATTCTGGAAGGGGGAATACGGCCAGGACAAAATTGCCGCTTACCAAACCCTGTACGAATGCCTGCTCAATGTGGCTAAACTGATGTCACCCATCGCCCCCTTCTACGGCGACTGGCTCTATCAACAGCTCGATGGATGTACGGGGCTTGAAAAACAGGACTCCGTGCATCTGACCCACTTCCCAACAGTGGAAGCCGAAGCCATCGACGAAGGCCTGAATCAACGTATGGATTACGCTCAGCGGATTTCATCGCTCGTTCTTTCTCTGCGCAAGAAAGAAGGCATCCGGGTACGTCAGCCCCTGCAGAAAATACTCTTGCCGGTCTCTTCATCGGAATTCAAATCACAGGTGCAAGCCATAGAGGACATTGTTTTGCAGGAAGTCAATGTCAAAGAAATCGATTATGTAGAGGACGCTTCCGGTGTGATTCGAAAGCGCGCCAAACCCAATTTTCGCACCCTCGGTAAGCGCTTAGGTGCCGATATGAAAGCCGCTAATCAGCACATCCAGGCCCTCAGCGATGCCGATATCCGCTCTTTCGAGGAAAAAGGAGAGATGACCCTTCAGGTGGAGGATCGAAACTACACTTTAGGACCCGATGATATAGAAATTATCAGCGAGGACATTCCCGGCTGGCAGGTGGCGAGCAGTGGCACTCTTACCGTGGCGCTTGACATTACTATCACTGAGGAATTGGCGGACGAAGGTATGGCGCGAGAGTTGATTCATGCGCTGCAAGCCTTGCGAAAGGAAGCCGACCTGGAGGTGACAGACCGCATTCGCGTGCAGGTTTCGGACCACCCGAAAGTCGTTCGCGCGGTGGAGGCCCACGGCGACATGATTGCCCGCGAAATTTTGGCCGACGACATTCAGCTCTCAGGCACGCTCAGTGGGACCGATCTGACCTTAGCTGAGGATATGGATGTACAGGC
>Ga0209938_1001472_pt1 | contig 11744 bp, 6 predicted proteins | sample SalPonR2_C_D1_MG_FD_185708 | JGI IMG/M metagenome (GOLD analysis project Ga0209938, IMG submission 185708) | Salt pond soil microbial communities from South San Francisco under conditions of wetland restoration - Salt Pond MetaG R2_C_D1_MG... ... | reverse complement strand
CGGGCTGTGCGTGGGTTCCGTCCTCGAGGACGCCCCGGCGTCCCTCGGGACCCGCCCTCACCGGGCGGCCACTACCATCCCTGGCGCGGGGGGAATAGGAGAAATAGTAAACCAGTCCTCACTCTAAAGGTCTATTTAATCAGATTTTCAGATCCAATCGGAAATAAAAAAAGGCCCACGAGGAGTTACCCAGCGTGAGCCCGCGATGAAAATAAAGACACCTAAACAGGCCATTCTACTCTCGATCCATCAACATCGCTTCTAGTCGTTCGACTTTTTGCTCTAAGGTCTGCATCCGCTCTTCTCGATCCGCGGCTTGCTGTTCTTGTGTATGGATGGTATTCTGCAAATCCTCTATCGTTTCTTGCTGCAATTGGATGGCCTTAATAGCGACGATAGAAAAGCCCGCATAGTTCAGTGCCAAATTCTTTCCGTCTTCGCCTACTTTTTCCACCAATTCGGGAAAAATTTCCTCAATATCTTCTGCTATAAAGCCAAAGGTCATTTGCTTATTGGGATCTCGCTTAAAACTATATCGACTTGGTTCGAGCTCCATGACTTGCTGCAAAGTAGTGGCTCCTAAAGCGGAAATATTAGTTTTAAGTGCCCGATTGCTCGTACTCGAGTAGCTACCGGTTACATCATTAAAACTTCCCACGAGATTTTCACCTCCGGCTCTCGAGTACAAGGTCAAATTCCCATTACTATTTACGGTATACAAGACCCAGTAATTGTCATTATTCGCTTCGTTTTGCAATTTAAGTCCATGGTCAATTACCGATGCGTTACTGGGAAGGGTGCCGTGATATAAATGCAGATCAGTATCTGCCGACGCTGGAGAACCCATACTTATATCTCCGTCCGGTTTGATTTGAATACGGCGGGTACCATCCGCCACAAGAGCCAAGGTGCTTGATGATATCGTCCCCATAGCAATAGATCCTGCATCAGAGTTTTGGAGACGAAACTCTTTTGATCCATGAGTGAACCGAAATCGAGTATCATCCATATGAAGTCCATCTTGCGGATTGGTGGTTCCAATACCAATTCGATTTCCATCGTAGTTCAGACCTGAACTGGACACCACCCAGCTTTGTCCATTCCAGAAGGGAACGGATCCAGCAATTCCTCCATTAGGTAGCAAGCCTTGTGGTCCTCGTGGACCCTCTGGTCCCTGCTGTCCTTGAGGACCTTCCGGTCCTCGTGAACCCTCTGGCCCCTGTTGTCCTTGAGGACCCTCTGGTCCTTGCGGTCCTCGTGGACCCTCTGGTCCAGGAGGACCCGGTTCGCCTCCAGCGGCAGCGTAAAGAGCATATGGAACACTAAGTAATTCTGAAGTACCAGACAGTGAGTAATTATCCCCACCCTCCGGATCAACTTCTATTTTAATAAAGTGACTTTTATTCTCCCAATCAACATTGGTAAGGGCGCCCTGGACTGTGTTTCCGTCGCCAATGATAAAACTGACAAGACCATTTGAGTTGGTATTGACCGATTGAGTTTCTACATATACCGCGGTTCCAAAAGCGGATTCTTCCAGGACTTGAATTCGAATGCCCACGGGAGCGTTGCTTATGAGATCATCGTCGGCGTCTCGAATGACCGCCTGATAGCTGAACCGCTCCGGCGACTGCGCCTGAATAAAAGCGGGGCTTCCAAAAAATATTAATAAGATTCCGAAAAATAAAAAATGTATAAGACGTTTCATTTGATTTAGTTTTTAATAATTTTAAATGATTCGATGTGATGATTTCCCTGCCAAATCTGCAAAATATAGGTAGCGGCGGGCAGCCGATGCAATTCAATGCGCGTATTTAAAGCCTCAAGGTTATTCTCCTCCCAGAGTTGCCCCTGAAAGTCCGTAATCCGGTATCGCAGATCGTCTCGGATCCGTTCATTGAGCGCAATATTCAGCCTGCCCACGGTTGGATTGGGGAAAATCGAGATCTCAATCTCATTTTTTCGGGGTTCGAAAATACTGACACTAAGCGACTCATAGGGCTGTTGCACCCCTTCGTTGAGATCGCCGGCGGCTCCGGAGATCGATTGATAAAACACCTGTCCTACAGAATAGGCCACGCTTCCATCACTTCCGGCGAAATCTCCACCGGAGGCTGTGACCGCCTGCTGAGCTCCTATTGGAACAGACAGGGCAGTCAGTAAAAAGGCGAAAAAAAATGTTTTGAATGTCATGGTGGTTGCTATTTTAAGATTTGAAAATAAAGGTTGTATCTACCAATGTATGATCGGCTAGAAAGTTATTTTTTATTGTTTTTCACTAATTTTTCGAGTTGATTAAAGCGTCGTTTCAAGTCGTTAATTTCCTCTTCCTGACGTTGCAATCGCTGCTCTTGCTCCTGCGCTAGTTTCTTTTGCTGAGCAATTTGATTTTCTTGCTCACGATTTGTCTTTTCTTGCTTATGCAGGCGTTGCTCTTGCTCCTCTATAATCTGCTGTTGCTCCTGAATGGCCTGAATAGCGATCACGCTCAGGCCACTGTAGTTTACGCCCAGTTTACTGTCCTCGCCTTCGCTATGCACGAACTGAGGAAACAGCGGTTCTAACTCCTGTGCGATAACGCCTGTGGTCCTTTGCTTGGATGGATCGCGTTTATAATTATAGTTGACGACATTGATTTGGTTGACTTTTTCAAGTAAACCCTCCTGAACCGGTGTTATGTTTTCTTTTAAAGTTCGATCTGAGGTTTCAATATACGCACCGGTAGTCGCTTCGATATAAGCTACATTATCATTATTCGCGCTAAATCGCAACCAAGAGGCAGACATATGGATATTCCAGTAATTCCCAGTCCCGGTATTGACGACAGCGATTCCATCACCATCAGGGGTTGATTGGGAAGTTACAGCTACTGCCAATCGATGTTCCGGTTCGGACAAATTAAGCCCAAGATTGCCATTTTTAAGTAATACCATGGCATCGCTTCGATTCCCTGAGGCAAAGCCATTTCCTACGACAAATAGGCGATCCTCTAGATTCCATCCCCCTGTGGAAGAGGGGCTGTAATCCGTATTATACCTGCCCAAGACGACTTCATATCCACTCTTAGCAAGTGTGCCTGAACCCATAGCAACTGATACAGCACCCGATGCCTCGGTATTTAATCCGAAAGATGTGGACCTGCTTCCGGAAGCTACTGTATTACTTCCCCATGCAGTGGACCATCCTCCTGATGCTTCTGTACCGTCGCCCATTGCCGTGGACGAACCTCCCGAGGCTGTTGTATTATTACCCATTGACGTGGAGTAATTTCCTGAGGCTTCTGTATCTATGCCCATTGCCGTGGATTCAGCTCCCGAGGCTTTTGTACCGTCGCCCATTGCCGTGGACCATCCTCCTGATGCTTCTGTACCGTCGCCCATTGCCGTGGAACTACTTCCCGAGGCTGTTGTATTATCGCCCATTGCCGTGGATCGATTTCCAGAGGCTATCGTATTCTTACCCATTGCCGTGGAACGATCTCCCGAGGCTATGGTATTATCGCCCATTGCCGTGGAGTAATCTCCAGAGGATTCTGTATCATCGCCCATTGCCGTAGATGCGAATCCCGAGGCTTGTGTACCGTCGCCCATTGCCGTGGATCGATTTCCAGAGGCTATCGTATTCTTACCCATTGCCGTGGATCGATTTCCAGAGGCTATCGTATTCTTACCCATTGCCGTGGAGTAATCTCCAGAGGCTTCTGTATCATCGCCCATTGCCGTAGATGCGAATCCCGAGGCTTGTGTAAATAAGCCCATTGCAGTGGAATAATTTCCCGAGGCTTCTGTAGCACCGCCCATTGCCGTGGACTGATCTCCAGAGGCTGTAGTAAGATCGCCCATTGTCGTGGATCGATTTCCAGAGGCTATCGTATTCTTACCCATTGCCGTGGAGAAATTTCCCAAAGCTTCTGTATTAAAACCCATTGCAGTGGAGGAATTTCCGATATTATCCGTATCCCATTGGTTGCCTTGCACTCGCCCAGCGCGAAATGCGGCTTTATCCGGATACCACATCATACGCGTTCCAGCCCCTTCCACCGGAGCATCTTCAGGGGAAAGTTTATATTCTCCTACATGAATTACATTCCCTTCTCCTTGTCCTAATCCTTCGGTATGGAGAAGAGCCTGTGGATCGTTTATTCCTATTCCAGTATTTCCGTCCTCGTAATAGATGTCATCGCCATTCTCCGACCACAAACCAGATCCGGGAGGTCCCTGTGGACCCTCCGGTCCTTCTGCGCCCTGTGGACCTTGTGGACCCTCGGGGCCGGTCATTCCAATCGGTCCTTGCGGACCTTCTGCGCCCTGTGGACCTTGTGGACCCTCGGGGCCGGTCATTCCTATCGGGCCTTGCGGACCTTCATCGCCCTGTGGTCCTTGCGGACCCTCGGGGCCGGTCATTCCTATCGGGCCTTGCGGACCTTCATCGCCCTGTGGTCCTTGCGGACCTTCAGGACCGGCCGGGCCTTGGGGACCCTGAATATTCCCCACATTCTCCCAATCATTTCCGGTCCATACCCACAGTTCTCCATCGATCAGCCACGCATCGCCGCTATCTCCTTCATTGGGTAAGTCGGACGGGCTATCCAGAGAACCCAAAATATTTACACTTTTGCCATCTTCTCCTTTAGGGCCTTGCGGACCTTCTGGACCTGGCGGCCCTGGTTCGCCTCCACTTGCTGCATAGAGGGCATAGGGAACGCTGAGCAACTCCGACGTACCTGTCAGGGTGTAGTTCTCGCCGCCTGTCGGGTCCACTTCAGTCTGAATAAAATGAGGTTTCTGCCCCCAGTCTATTTCAGTAAAGTCTCCGAACATCACAGTTCCCTCTCCAATGATGAGGCTAAGCAGACCATTATCATTGGTGCTGACTTTTTGTGATTCTACATACACGGCGCTACCAATAGCAGATTCCTCCAGGATTTGAATCTGGATGCCAATCTGGGCGTTCCGCATGAGATTATCCTCAGCATCTCGAATGACCGCCTGATAGCTCATCCTCTGAGGAGCTTGCCCGAGGGCTACACCTATAAATAATAAAGAGAAAATTAGAAAAAATACGTTTGATAGTAACTTTTGCATTTTCATCGCTTGCAATTTTTTGATTTGATCATGCTTCAAATATCGGGGCAAGAATGGGCGGGAGGCTATAACATATGTATCAAAACGTATCAATTATGTAACATCCAAAACTGAGAATCAGTTATTTACATCTTATTCCTGATTTTACTGTTCGAGCATGGCTTTTAGCTGGTCTAATTGGTGTTGAAAATTTTGCATTTGTCTATTTGGTGCAGAATTTCCTCTTGTTGATCGCGTATCTGGTCCTCTTATTGACACTAGTATAAAAGAAAGCGCTGAAGCATATGCCATCCATTCCCCCCTTAACCACCTGTAATAGAGCATTGTGTATTTAAAGCAATTCCCATCTTCTATATCCTTTTTAGCAATTACCATTAGGTTTTCAGGTAGCTTTTAATAGCATGGTTTGTATCGACTTGATTGTAGCACTTTGGTTTTAGTTCGTTTTTATGAAAGAAATGCTCTTTCCTTTCAAATCGTGAGCACCATGTATTGGCTGCAATTTGAGATAGTAGATACCTGCGGGGTATGAACTCATATCAATATGTGATATATTTTCACCGGTCTTCAATAACTGCCCGAATTGATTCATGAGCTTTATCTTATATTGGATTCTGTTATTAGCATTGATGTATAGTAAGTTGCGCACTGGGTTTGGAGAAACAGAAATAATAAGTGATGATTCATTCTGAATAGAGCTTGTACAATCTTTTTCATCTCCCGCGAAGACCCATGCATTATTGTCAATTAAATTTTTCCTATCCGCTTCACTATTACAATAAAACAATCCATTTGCTCCCAGGGTGATATTCTCTGGTGTGTTTGTATTGTTACTCCATCCCCTCAACGTTGCATCGTAATTCTGAATATCTAATCCACAGTTATCCAGCATTCTTTCTGCTCTGGTCAATGAGTTTAGATTCCATTGAGAGAGCGACACATTAAAGTTAGTTGCTTCACGAAACATGTTTTCCATATTCTGAACACTAGACACATCCCAGTTGGATACACCCCCCGTGAGTGACTCGCAATTTCTAAACATATCTTCCATATTAATTACCTTTGAAACATCCCAATCATTTAGGTCCGCATCCAAAGAAGTACAATTAAAAAACATCCTATACATGGAACTTACCTGAGATAGATCAGGAGTGTCTGTAGCGTTATAAATCAGATTACTACATCCTTCAAATGCCTCACTAAAAGATGACCATTCAATATCTCCCCATTGGTCGATTGATATCAGTTTTAGATTGTCATCATATTGAGGAATAAATTGTATTCTAGGGAAGGTGCCTCTAATGCGAATCGTATATATACCAGGGCTTCCGTAATCATGGGTTATACCTCCCGTAACTCTGAGGGTGTCATACTGTCCGTCATTGTCCCAGTCAATATCGAAATTGTATCCGCCCGGAGCTGTTGGAATTTCAATTGAAGAGTTATTTGTCTCATCTGCGATCTCCGTGTTCCAGGTGGTGATGAATGAAGACTCCGGCCCACAATATGGTGCATCACCGCTTATTTCCCATCCATTATCCAAAAGGTTGCTTCTCGCATTCTTGCCATTGCAATAGAGCAGTCCAAAAGCATCTCCGAGTTGTAAATTAGACAAGCCTTGATTGTTCCAAGCTATAAGCGTATTATCATAATTGTTTACTGATAAGCCCGTATTGTTTATAAAGTCTACCATATCAATAATATTGGTCAGCTCCCAATCGCCAAGATTTTGATCGAAATGTATACAATTAGCCAACATATCCCGCATATACTGAACCTTAGAAACATCCCAAGAGCTTATGTCACTATTGAATTCGGGGCAGTTGAAAAACATTGCTCTCATATTCGTAACACCGGAAACATCCCAATTACTCAGATCACCATTGAAATTATCACATTCATAAAACATATTCTTCATGTTCTGAACACTAGATACATTCCAGTTCGCTACCCTCCCTGAGAATGACTCGCAATTTCTAAACATATCCTCCATATTAACTACCTTTGAAACATCCCAACCATTTAGATTAGCATCAAAAGCAGTACAGTTAAAAAACATCCTATACATGGAACTTACCTGAGATAGATCAGGGGTATCTGTCGCGTTATAAATCAGATTCCTGCACCCCTCGAATGCCTCGCTGAATGATGACCATTCAATATCTCCCCATTGGTCGATTGATATTAGCTTTAAATTATCATCATACTGAGGATTAAATCTTATTCTGGGAAAAGTACCTCTTAAGCGAATCGTATATATACCAGGACTTCCAAAATCATGGGTTATACTTCCTGTAACTCCGAGGGTATCATACATACCGTCATTATCCCAGTCAATATCGTAATTGTATCCGCCCGGAGCTGTTGGAATTTCGATTGAAGAATTATTCGTCTCGTCCGGGATTTCCGTGTTCCATGTGGTGATGAAGGGGTTACTGCTCGAAGAGCAATTTTTGGTATCTCCTGTAATCGTCCAGTTTTTATTATTTATAAGGTTATTTCTATCATCCTCACTCATACAGTAACTTAAATTAACCGCTCCTAGCGAAATACTGTCTGGAGTATTCGGATTTTGACTCCATCCGGTGAGTGTGGCATCGTAGTTCGTTGAGGAAAGACCCGAATTGTTCATCATTGCAGTCATATCAGTCACTTTTGAAATATTCCAACTCCCCAGATCCTGATTAAAAGAAGCAGCATTTCGAAATGCACTTAACATATTTTCCACCTTTGAAACATTCCAATTACTGATATCCTGATTAAAAGATGAAGCATCATAAAACATCCTTCTAATAATAGTTACACTGGACATATTCCAACCACTTATATCCTGATTGAAAGATGAAGCACGAGCGAACATGCTAGCCATATCTGTAACTTTGGACACATCCCAGCTGCTGATATCCTGATTGAAACTTGTAGCACCAGCAAACATAAATCTCATATTTACTACACTGGAGATATCCCAGATATCAATATCCGTATTGAAAGAGGATGCATTCTCAAACATGCCACTCAAATCTATTACATTGGAAACATCCCAACTGCTGACATCCTGATTGAAGCTTGTAGCACCAGCAAACATATAGCTCAAACTTCCTGCACTTGATATATCCCACCTACTAATATCCTGATTGAAAGATGATGCATTGGAGAACATAACTGCCATATATATTACATTAGATACATCCCAATCACCAATATCTTGATTAAATGAAGTTGCACCTTCAAACATCCTGCCCATATTTGTTATGTTACTTACATCCCAATCACCAATATCTTGATTAAATGAAGTTGCTCCGTTGAACATCTGAAGACAATTTGTCAAATTACTTACATCCCAATTACTAATATTTCCATTGAATAAAACAGCTTCGCTGAACATCCGAACACAATTTGTAACCAAACTTAGGTTAGGAGTATCCGTTGCGTCAGAGGTAAGATTGATACATCCGGAAAATGCATTAAACATTGATTCCCATTGGATATCCCCCCACTGATCAATAGAAATTATTTTATCTTTATCACCGGAATTATTAAAATAGATGGCAGGGAAGTTACCACGAATTGCAACTGAATATGTACCCGCTGCCTCATAATCATGAGTGATATCACCCGTAACTCCCAGGTCATCATATGTCCCGTCATTATTCCAATCTACATCATAACTATAAGAGTAGCCCGGGTCTGTGGGAATGGTGATTGAGGTATTATTCGAGCTGCCAGGATTGTCGGTTTTCCAGGTTGTGATGAAAGGGGCGTTCTGGGCATCGATTTTAGTTCCACTCCATAGCAAGATACTAGCTATGAGAATAAGTGAACTGAATTGAAGATGAAATAGGTTTAAAAAGGAGTGATTTATATATTTCACGATTTACAGTTTTTTATGATTACATTATAGTTCTTGCTGGTAGCACCATAGGGGGTAGAAACACCGACCTTAGGGACTGATAGCATTCACTTGTTTTTATTGTTTTCTTAGCGCTTAGTATGCAAGCTGTTCATCTGAATCAAAAAGTTCGTTTTCATGGAGCTTCGGCTACAAGTTCTTAAGTATCTATAAGAGAGCGATAGCCCTGACTACCGCTCAATTTATACATTCATGTATTATTCTTTCTGTCTCAGTTCAGCTACTTCATAATGCAACTTCTCATTAGTACTAAGCTTCTCGTTAAGGACTTCTAAAAGTCCTGAAGTCCTGACTTGCGATTCTTTAAGCTTCGCAAGCTCTTTTTGCATTTCACTATTTTTCGCATCCACATTATCTACCTGTGCTTGAAGTTCACTATTTTGTGCCTTCAACTCCTCATTTTCTTTCACTAATGCCTGGATGGCGATCATCATCACCCCGTCGATATCAGCTGTAGCAATCGTGGTATCATTTCCGATCGTGCCTATGGCATCCTCACCAAAGAGTGCATGGAATTCTTGTGCCATAGGTCCGTAATGACGATGTTTTTCAGGATTCTGCCTTTTATAGTTCCAGCTGCCGAGTTCCATCCCAGAGATTTTATTCAAAAAATCTTTTCCATCAGCAGGGAGGAAATTTTCTTTTTTGGTGCTGTCGGATATGGAGCTCCATGAATTGTCTCCATTTGACATTAGAGCTCCAATGAGACTAGTTGCATCTGTATATAAGAAATATCCATTATCAAAGCGAGCATAAAATCTATTGTTTGAACCTCTACTATCTATTTGACTTGCAAGCCTGCTAGCATCGGCTAAATACATACTTCCATCACCTGTTACAGAAATAAATTGTCCAATTGCCGTGGAATAATCGCCCGCGGCTTCCGAATTAGAGCCCCTTGCCGTGGATGCAAATCCCGAGGCTATGGTGTTACTTCCCATGGCAGTGGACTGACTTCCAGAGGCTTCTGTATCTCTGCCCATTGCCGTGGATGCAAATCCCGAGGCTTCTGTAATTGAGCCCATTGCCGTGGAATGATTTCCCGAGGCTACTGTAAATGAGCCCATTGCCGTCGAACGATCGCCCAAGGATTCTGTATTAAAGCCCATTGCCGTGGAGGAACTTCCCGAGGCTATTGTACCGTCGCCCATTGCCGTGGAGTGATTTCCCGAGGCTTCTGTATCCTCGCCCATTGCCGTGGACCATCCTCCTGATGCTTCTGTATGGTCGCCCATTGCCGTGGATATGCTTCCCGAGGCTATTGTACCGTCGCCCATTGCCGTGGACCGATCTCCCGAGGCTTTCGTACTTGAGCCCATTGCCGTGGAATAAGTGTTAGAGGCTTCCGTACTATTGCCAGTGGCAAAACTGGAGATCCCTATATTATTCGCATTCCAGGAGCTATTGTTTATTGATCCGGCTCGAAAGGCACCGTCTTTCGAAGGCAAAAACATCATTTTATATTCACTGCCCGCATTGTGATCAATTTGACTGGTATTTATTAGTAGGTCTTTGCCATAATCATTGCTGTCGTAGTATTTAATCAGGCTCCCCGATGCTTCAAAAAAGCCCACACCATTTTGCCCCGGAGGTCCTTCCGGGCCTTCGGGACCCTGTGGACCTTCAGGACCTTGAGGGCCTTCCGGGCCTTGAGGACCTTCGGGGCCTTCCGGACCTTGAGGACCTTCATCACCCTGTGGTCCTTGAGGTCCCTCAGGACCTGTCATCCCTATCGGTCCTTGAGGACCTTCATCACCCTGTGGTCCTTGAGGTCCCTCAGGGCCTGTCATTCCTATCGGCCCTTGAGGACCTTCATCGCCCTGTGGTCCTTGAGGTCCCTCCGGACCTGTCATCCCTATCGGCCCTTGAGGACCTTCATCGCCCTGTGGTCCTTGAGGTCCCTCCGGACCTGTCATCCCTATCGGGCCTTGAGGGCCTTCATCGCCCTGTGGTCCTTGTGGTCCCTCGGGGCCTGTCATCCCTATCGGCCCTTGGGGGCCTTGCGGGCCTTGGATATTGCCTACATTTTCCCAGTCATTTCCGGTCCATACCCACAGTTCTCCCTCGATCAGCCAAGCATCGCCACTATCTCCATCATTGGGTAAGTCAGCCGGGCTATCCAGGGAACCCAAAATATTTACACTTTTACCATCTTCTCCTTTTGGTCCTTGTGGGCCTTGTGGGCCTTGGGGACCTTGAGGACCCGGTTCGCCCCCGCTGGCTGCGTATAAGGCATAGGGTACGCTCAACAACTCCGACGTACCCGTCAAGGTGTAGTTCTCACCGCCTGTCGGGTCAACTTCGGTTTCCACAAAATAAGGCCCATCCGCCCAGTCTATTTCAGTAAAGTCTCCGAATATCACATTTCCCTCTCCAATGATGAAGGTAACCAGACCATTATCATTCGTGCTGACTTTTTGTGATTCTACATACACGGCGCTACCAAAGGCCGATTCCTCCAGGATTTGAATCTGGATGCCAATCGGGGTATTCCGCATGAGATTATCCTCAGCATCTCGAATGACGGCCTGATAGCTCATCTTTTGTGGTGCCTGCCCGAGAGCTACACCTATAAATAATAAAGAGAAAATTAGAAAAAATACGTTCGAAAGTAACTTTTGCGTTTTCATCGCTTGCAATTTTTTGATTTGATCATGCTTCAAATATCGGGGCAAGAATGGGCGGGAGGCTATAACATATGTATCAAAACGTATCAATTATGTAACATCCAAAACTGAGAATCAGTTATT
>Ga0209938_1001470_pt1 | contig 11753 bp, 2 predicted proteins | sample SalPonR2_C_D1_MG_FD_185708 | JGI IMG/M metagenome (GOLD analysis project Ga0209938, IMG submission 185708) | Salt pond soil microbial communities from South San Francisco under conditions of wetland restoration - Salt Pond MetaG R2_C_D1_MG... ... | reverse complement strand
ACGTTTTCTCAGAGATTCCTGATCCATGTCGACCTGACCGGACAGGTGAGCCTGCTCAAGGACGTCATCCAGATGTGGCAGGAGGGCACGCGCGTACCCAGTACCGATGACCCGACCTTGAACGAAGTCGACGAACCCGGCCGTTTCGTACTGATCACCGATTCGTCGCTGCTGGGTTTGTACACCGGGGCCTCGCTGCGGGACGGTCAGTCCGTCGGCCAGCGTTACAGCACCGTGGCTTACGATTTCGAAGGCGACACGCTCGCTTTCGACGGCGAGTTCGGGCCCGGCAACCAGATCAGCACCACCCTTGTGATCGAGCCCGAGTTGCCGACCAACCCCTTCCTGCACCGGTATCACCCCGATCACGATAACCGCGACGCGCAGTTCCTGAACTTTCGACGGGAGGCCTATCAGGTCGTGCGCGAAATGCGCCTGACGTTCACCGAGGAAGACCCGACCGGCAGCACGCCGCCGGGCTGGGGCGAGACGCTGGTCGGCGGCTTCTTCGAGGAATCGATCACCGGGCTGCACAAGAACACCATTTTCACTTCAGGCGAGTTCCGGCTACGGCGCATTTCCGCCGTTCCGGTGCTGAACCAGTAGGCCGAGGATTCAACGCATGAGCGATTCGCAAAACAATCCGTTCCTCACCCGCTTCATATCCGGTCTCGGGCTCGCCGGCATCTTCTGCCTCGCCGGCGCTGTCTCGACGGCACAGGCGCAGTGGCCGCTGCCGCTGGGCAGCCTGGGCGAGGACGAAGTCGTCGCCGTCAAGGCCTCTCCAAGCGGCGACGTGTTCGTCACCGGGCACTTCAGCGGTGCGATCGAAACCGAAGTGGGTACCGTGACCAGCCAGGGGCTGCAGGATATCTTCATCGCGCGCGTCAGCCAGGCCGGCCAATTGATCTGGCTGCGCTCTGCGGGCGGACAGTTTCAGGATCAGGTCAACGGCCTGACCCTGGACGACGGCAACAACGTCTACATCGTCGGTACGTTCAGCGACAGTATTTCGCTGGGCAGCAACTCGCTGAATTCCTCGGGCCTGACCGACGGCTTCGTCGGCAAGCTGGACGGGGAAGGGACCTGGGGCTGGGCCAAGAAAATCGCGGGGACGGGCACCGAAACTGCCGACACAATCATCACGCTGCCTGGCCAGGGCGGGGTTTTTCCGCAGGTGCCCGAGTCGGTAGCGGTGACGGGTATCTACGAATGCGACGTGGCCTTCGGGAATGATGCCCAGGGCGACCCGGTTGCACTTTCGCGGAATCCCCCGGGGGCGTTCGACGACTGTTTTCCCGGGCGGTCCGACATTTATCTGGTTCGTTTTGCCAGCAACACCGGTGCGCCCATTCTTGCGGTCGACCGGGGCACCGAAGCGACCGGCTTCGAGAACGCCACCCAGCTGATTCGCGACGACCAGAACCGGGTCTGGCTGGCCGGTACCCAGGTCGTGGGCGGCGCTCAGGAACGGCTGAACGACAATTTTTCCGGCGGGCTGGGTGCGTGGCAACCCGATGATGCTTCGCTGGGCGTGGTCCAGAACGACCCTGCAGGCCTTCTGAGTGGATCGAACATGCTGGGTGTCCGGGGCTCTCGCACCACAGTCCAGTCGCCGGTCGTCAGCGCCGCCAATTCGCAGGCGCTTATCGTTGAGCTTGACGTCTACCGCGGGATCAACTATCCATCCGAAACGACCTCGTCGTCGTCGAGCTTCAGTTTTCTGTTTCCCTGCTTCCTGTTTCTGCTTTGCGAGCGACAGGTCACGACCACCGATTACTTCTGGCAGTCCGGGGCAAACTGGTCGGCCCGCCCGTTCGGCAACCAGAACTTTCTCATCCAGTACCTCGACGTTACGGGCAACTGGATCACGCTGCGGGAATACGCTGGCAGCGGCACCCAGGGGCAGCAATTTGCGCAGCGCGGGGCGCAGTCTTTCCTCATCGAGGACGAGGATGCAATGCACCCGGGTTTCAGACTGCGGGCCTTCCTGACCGGGGGTTCCGGGCAGGACTTCGAATTCGACTATCGGTGCACCCGGACCGAGGATTTTCTCAACGGCGCGCCGCTGGGCAGCTCCGAAACTTGCGCAACCACCCGCGTCGCACCCGACCCCGGTGCCTGGTTCCCCTGGTGGCATGTCGACGATGTTCGGATCCAGTCGGTACCCGCCGGACAGCCGTTCATTCTGCCGGTGGACAATATTCTCAACGCCGATACCGGGCCGACGTTCGGCGATTCCAAGGACCTCGAACTCGGCCTGGACATCACCGGCATGGCCGCCGACCCCAGCGGCGCCCGGGTGATCATTTCAGGCAACCGCGCCGGAACGCCGGGCCTTGACAGCTGCGACATCACGAGCCCGAGCGGCAGCGAGAGCGGGACCTACCTGGCCGCTCTCGACCGCGACAGCCTGAATTGCCTCTGGGCCCGCACCGCCGACGGCGGATTCTCCGAGGACCTGGTCGTGGACCAGGCCGGCAACATGTACGTGACCGGCCTGTTCACCGGCCGGATGGACTTCACTTTGGACGTGGGCCTCGATTCGACCAGTCCGTCGACCAGTGACGTTTTCATCGCGCGTTACCAGCCCGGCGGCCTGCTGGACTGGGCTACGGGCGGCGGCGACTTCAACGACGACGAAGCCGACGCGGACTTCGGCATTCCGGCATTCGCAGGCGGAACCGACAACGACGCCGGGCTGGCAATCGCCACCGACGGTGTCGCCACGCTCTACGTCGGCGGTCGTTTCCGCGGTACGGCCAGCTTCGGGCCGGTCGATACGCTGGTTGCCCTGCAGGGTTCCGACGGTTTCGTGATCAATCTGGGTACCGACGGCAAATTCTTCCAGGAGCAGGCCTGGCTGGCCGGCGTGCCGCTCACGCCGCCGGAAGACGCTGAGGTGGACAACCTGGCGCTGCCGCCGGAGTTCGCCGTCGACGGCGAACCGTTCGACGCGATCGGCCAGAAGATCTTCTCATGGAGCAAGGCGGCCGGCCAACCCGCCAAGCTGATCCCGCTGCAGCCTTTCGGCACCATCGAAGTCAAATGGCGCAAGGCCGGCGAGTTGCCGGCCAGCGATGCCCGGGTACTGAGCCTGGGCAGCATCGCCTGGCCCAACGAGCCGTGCGGCGACGTCGTGGTTTCGGGCTGTTACCAGGTGCATGTCATCGGCGCACCGGTCCAGGCCGAGCCGGCCAGCGGCGATTACAGGATCATCGAGGTGATCTCGCCGGCAGCGGGCTCCAGCAACCCGACCAATGATTCCGGCCAGTTCTCCGCAACCCGATCGGGTACCGCGTCCATCGTCTACGTCAACGGGCCCCAGCTCGATCCGCTGCAGTATCCGACCGTCGTCGAAGTCGTGCGCACGCTGCCGTACACGGCCGTTCCGCTGTTCCTCGACGGTGTCGAGGCCGAGATCGGCCAGCCCATTACCGACCCGTTCCACAACGAGCCCAACCGCAACGGCTTCGTCGTCAACGTCAATGCCTATTACGACGGCAACGGGCCCGAAGCGGCCTACAACCGGTCCAGCCGAACCGGACCGATCATCCCGGTCAATCGCTACAGCAACTCGCGCCCGCAGGACCAGGGCCGTGCCCTGGCTGTGGCTTGGTACCGCGCCAATTCCAAGGGCGTTTACTGGCCCGCCAAGGCGGTGTCCTATGTGCCGCGCTGGCCGTTCGATCCCGACCGCATCGTCATCGCCAGCCAGCAGGGCAGCGAGTGGCAGAACCAGCAGCCGCTGGATCCGTTGCTGTTCCCGTCGGCACGGGTCTACGTTCAGAACGATTTCAACCTGCCCGGGTACAACCCCAACGATGAGCATGCGTTCACCGCACCCTCGACCACCGGTAGCGGGTTCCCGGCCGTGTTCGCGCTGCGCTCGGATTTCGGCGACAGGCTGGAAAACGATCCGGCGGCCGGGTCCGACCCGTATGTGCTGGTCAAGTATTTCGACGAATCGCGTCTCGAATGGCGGTTCCGCGTTTTCCGCGTCGACGCCATCGGCGGGCCGTTCACCGAGTTCCGCTTCTCCGGAACGGCCGCCACCACGGTCAATGCTCCGTACCCGGTGCGCCTGCTGCCGAACTGCCCGGAGACTTTCGTCGAGGGCCAGGCCGTAGGCGAACAGCCGCCCCCGCCGTTCTTCCAGGATTACTCCAGCCAGCTTTGGTCCAAGTCGGCCGGCACCGGCGCGGTGCGTTACTACTACCCGGCGCAACCGGGCTTTTTCACCGACCTGAACAACGACGACGTCAACGACATCGAAGGTCTGGCCTGCGTGCCTTGGCTGCCGCGGTTGCCGGTCGATCAGGGGGGAACGGTATCCACGCTCGATCCGATCAGCGTGTTCTACGAGATCGCCTGGCCGGAAGAACGTCCGCTGTTGACGGTAGGGGAAACGCTGCTAACCCCCAAGCGGGGACTGCCCGATATCTTCAACCAGGCCGCCGTCCAGGTCATCTACGACGATCTGCAGGACAGCCCGGATCGCGACGAGCTGAATCCGCCGCCGTCCAAGACCCTCGGGCAGCTGGTGGATCCGCTGAACCCCCGCGTCGTCTATCTCGAAGCGATTCCGGCGGAGATCGCCAAGGAATTCCAGAGCGACGGCACCGAGGCCATCCTCGGGTCGGCGGATGCCACCATCAAGCTGCCGGTCTCTATTCGCGACCGGCTCCGCTACGACCCGCTCAACAAGCGCCTTGTCCTGACCGGTATCTTCGACGAGAGCGGGGCCGGCGATCCGTTCCTGCTGCTCAACGTGCTGTCCAAGCGCGACCGGGTCAAGCTCAAGACGCTCAACGGCGGCGACGGCAGTGAAAACCAGGCGTTTACCAACGACTGCCAGTCGGCGGCCGCACCGTGCACCAACTGGGATGTGGCGGTCGAGGCGTTGTTCCGGCTGTCGCGCAATCCCCAGCAGATCCAGCAGGTCTGCATGGTGTCCCGGCTGGACGCCAGCCGGAATCGCGTCTGTGAGACCGACCGTCCGGTCAACGCCGAAGACGTGCTCATCGGTCTCGACGATCCGGCCGGCAACGGCGTGCTGACGCCGTTCAACGCGGTCGGCGTGCGGCCGGCGCTGACCGCCGGCGCGGCGCGCGGTACCGGCAAGATGACGGTGGCTTTCAACAACAGTGCTTCGCTGGCGCCCTCGCCGGTCAGCCTCGAGGTGATCGACGTGGGCTGCCTGGTCTCACCGCTGCCGCCCGAAATTCCCGACCTGATCGCGCCCTACCAGGGCCAGATCAACGTGCTGGCACCCGAGAACATCTTCGACGAGCAGCTGGTGCTGCGCCACGGGGGCGACTTCGGCGGCAACACCGATGCGCTGGACTTCCAGTGGTTCTTCCAGCCCGACACCACCGGCCGCCCGCCGGCCTTGCCGCCGAACCCCGAGACGGGTCAGCTCAACGGCTGGATCCAGTTCCCGGTCGACAATCCGACCGGAGCGGTTGAAATCAGCATCGAGGGCGCGAACATCCAGACCTTGTCCGACAACTGGTACCTGGCCCGCTATCGCGGTCTGCCCGGTTGTGAAACCGAGGCAGACTGGAGCCTGTGGGCCGGCAGCCCCGGCAGCACGCCGCGCGAACCCCTGGCGCAGCTGGCCGAAGGCTGGGTCAAGCGCGTGCTCAATCGCCTGAATCCGTTCGAGGCCCGCGTCCAGAACTTCGCCCAGGCCGCGACCAACAACTTCGCCAGCATGCTGGTGCAGCTCGGCGAACGCTACGAGGGCCCGATCGCGCTCAACAACGATCCGGACAATCTCAACAGCATCGGGCTGATCGAGGCATACACGACGGTCATGCGTCGAGCGCTGCAGCTTTCGGTCGACGGCACGCCGCCGGTCAACTTCGGGCCGGCCAACACCGCGATCCTGCTGGTGGCCTCGCGCATCGTCGATTTCTACACCCTGCTCGGCAACGAAGCCTACGCCGACGCCCAGGATCCGACCATCGGCATCACGACCAACGACGGCAACTTCTCCCTGGCGCCGAGCATCTTCAACTTCCAGAACCAGCTGGCTTCATTGCTGGACGAGGAGCTGGTGCTGCTCAGGGGCCGCGACACCACCAACGGTCCGGTCACGGCGCGGCCGGTCTACAACCGGCTGTTCTGGAACTTCACGACCGGCGACGGCGAGGTGGCCTACGCTCAGAGCTACAACATCTCGGACCAGAACTTCGACGGCGTGATCGACGAGTTCGACGCGCGCATCCAGTTCCCGCAGGGCCACGGCGACGCCTGGGGCCATTATCTGACGGCCAACAGGATGTACTACGAGCTGATTCGTCACCCGTTCTACACCTGGGAGCCTAGGACCGAGTCCATCCTGGTCGCCGGCGTGCCCATCGAGGTCGATTTCCTGGACGAGCGCCAGTTCGCCGAAACCGCCGCCGCCAAGGCGCGCGCCGGGGCGGAGATCGTCGACCTGACCTATCGCAACCGCTACGTGGCGGATCCGCAGGGGCAGTACCAGGGCTACACCGACACCAATACCGAGCGCGCCTGGGGCCTTTCCGAATGGGGCCGCAGGGCCGGCATGGGCGCATATTTCGACTGGGTGACCACCAACTCGATCATTCCGTCGGAAGACACCGATCCGAACAACGTCGGCATCCGCAGGATCGACCGCTCCACGATTCGGGAGCTGGGCGAAATCGCCAGCCACTATTACGCGATCCAGGGTCAGGTCGACGAGGCCGATGCCGGCCTCAATCCGCTGGGCCTGGCAACCGGCGTCGTGCCGTTCGACATCGACGTCTCCCAGCTCGACCGCTTCAACAAGACCCAGTTCGAGCAGGTTGCGGATCGCGCCATGGCGGCGCTGCAGAACGCGGTAAAGGTCTGGGATTACGCCAACGAACTGAACAATCAGCTCAGGCGCAATCAGAACACGGTCGACGACCAGCGGCGTGCGGCCAACGCCCAGGAAAACGACTTCAGCAACCAGCTGATCGAGATCTTCGGTTATCCGTACGAAGACGACATCGGCCCCGGAGGCACCTACCCGGCCGGCTACAACGGCCCCGACATGTATCACTACATGCTCATCGACGTGCCCGAGCTGGCCGGCACGCTGTTCGACTTCGGCGACGGCGAGGGGGTGACCGACGGTACCTTCCAGATCGGACGAATCGGACAGTTCACCGGTGTCTATACGCCTTCGGCCAACGGCGTCAATTTCTTCGACATGAAGCCGGAGAGCGACCGCAACGCCACGAACCTGGACGGGGTCGAGTGTTCCGAGACCGCTACCAGTTCCGGCTGTGCACTGGGCGAGCTTGATATCACGGCGGCCGACAGCCTGGAAGTCGAGACCTTCACCATCGAGTCGCCCGACATCGGTTTCTGGCAGACCAAGGACCCGAGCTGGACCGGCCAGCGCCGTGCGCCGGGCAGGCTTCAGCAGATCCTTCAGCAGATGCTGCAGGCCCGGATCGCGCTGCAGCAGAGCCTGGTGGAATACGACCGGCTGCGGCTCGAGATCGAGGCCCAGATCGACACCGTGCAGGCGACGTTCAATATCCAGGCCGACAACCTGAAGATCGCCAACGTCGAGCGTAACGAATTGCTGGGTCTGACGATCACCACCGAGATCATGAAGAACAGCGCGATCGTCGCACGGCGCGCCGGAGCGTTCGTCGATGCGCTGAGCGAGAACATCGCCGAGTGCGTTCCCAAGAGCTTCATCGCGGGCCTCGCGGCCGGGGGCGACGTGACTTCGGGTGTTCGCTGCGGCATCAAGTCGGCCGGCATCGGGGGCCAGCTGGTACTGGATACGGTCGCCGACGGCCTGGACATCGCGGCCAACGCGACCGACGCGGCCAAGGAAGACCGTTCGCAGCTCGCCGGAATCCGCACCCAGTTCAACGACGCCAACCTGGACCTGTTCAACGCCAAGGGCGTGATCGACGAACTGATCCGCAAAGAACCCATCGCGCGCGCCGAGATCTTTGCCCGCACCGAAGCGATCAAGCAGCTGGTCGGCGAATTCAAGGCCACGCTTGCCGAAGGCCTCAGGGTGTGGGAGCGGAATCTGACCTTCCGCCGCGCCGGCGCCGCCGAAACCCAGGAATACCGCTACCAGGATCTTGCCTTCCGCATCTTCCGCAACGATGCGTTGCAGAAGTACCGGGCCGCGTTCGACCTGGCGGCACGCTACGTCTATCTCGCGGCCTCGGCATACGATTACGAGACCAACCTGCTCGGAAGCGACGGGCAGGCCGGCCAGCAGTTCCTGACCGACATCGTGCGCCAGCGCAACCTGGGCCAGATCATAGACGGCGCTCCGCTGCCGGGGCAGGCGGGGCTGGCCGACTCCATGGCCCAGCTCAAGCTGAACTTCGACGTGCTCAAGGGCCAGATGGGCTTCAACAACCCGCAGATCGAGACCAACCGGTTCTCGCTCAGGCGCGAGTTATTCCGCATCCCGGACGGTCCCGAAGGCGACGAGCTCTGGCGTCAGCGGCTGGAAGAATCGCGAGTCGACGACCTGTGGCAAGTGCAGGAGTTCCGCCAGTACGCGCGGCCGTTCGCGCCGCAGTCGGCCGGACCGCAGCCGGCACTGGTGATCGAGTTCACGACCAATGTGACGTTCGGCCTGAATTACTTCGGCTGGGAACTCGGCTCGGGCGACAGCTCGTACGATTCCAGCCAGTTCGCGACCCGGATTCGATCTGTAGGGACATGGTTCAAGGACTACGCGAACCTGCCGCTGGCCGAGACGCCGCGCATCTACATGTTCCCGACCGGCGCCGACGTGCTCAGGTCGCCCTCGGCCGACAACTTCGAGACGCGCGACTGGCAGGTGGTCGACCAGGCCATCCCGATTCCGTTCCCGGTCGGCGATCAGGACCTGGAGCGCTTCGACTGGTTGCCGATCACCGACAACATCAGCGGCTCGCCGGTCGAGATCCGGCGTTACGGCCGATTCCCGGCGTTCAACTTCACCGAGCCGTTTGACGACAGCCAGGCGATCGCGGACAGCCGGCTCGTGGGCCGATCGGTTTGGAACCGGAGATGGCTGCTGATCATTCCGGGCGGCACTTTCCTCGCCGATCCGGAGGAAGGTCTGGAGACCTTCATCAACGGCCAGGAAATTCCCGGGTCTATCGATCGTGACGGGCAGGGCGTCGATGACATCCTGATCTTCTTCAAGACCTACGCCTACTCGGGGTTGTGATCATGAATCGTCTTGTCAAAGTGAATCGTCTTGCACCGGTGCTGCTGTCGGCAGCGCTGGTCGCAACCGCAGCCGGCGCCCGCATCGAGGCGCCCGACCACGTCATCTACGGCAACGCGACGCTGTTCGGCGACCCGGTGGCGCCGGGCCAGGCCATCGAGCTTCGGTCGACGGCCACCGGCGAGGTGCTGACCAGCTACGAACTCGGCAGCGATACCCGGCTTGGCGACCAGTTCGCGCTGCGTATCCCGATGGACGCGGTCAATCCGATCATCGACGGCCGGGCACGCCCGGGCGACCCGGTCAAGATCTTCATCAACGACGTGCTCTCGGCCGAGACCACGGTCGGGGCCGAGGGCATTGCCGTGAGGCTGGATATCGACCCGCAGAACCTCGGTTCGGGTCCGAGCCTGATCATTACCGACGTCCAGGTCTTCGAGGGCAACAGCGGCACCACGCCGGTGGTGTTCGACATCTCGCTCAACACCACCAACCCCGACGGCGACGTGGAGTTGTTCTGGGAGACCAGCGACGATACCGCCACCGGCGGCGCAACCTGTGCCCCCGGCATCGATTACCTGGAACGCAGCAGCTCGCTGGTGCTGGCACCGGGTGACCTGAGCGGCTCGATCACCGTCCAGGTCTGCGGCGACGGCGTCATCGAAAACACCGAGCATTTTCAGCTGGCGCTCACCAGGGTGCAGGGCGGCGTCCTTGCGCGTCGGTCCGCCACCGTGACCATCATTGACGACGACGACGTGCCGGCCCTGCGGGTGGCCGACGTGACCATCCTGGAGCCCGCCGCGGGCACGACAACGCAGGCGGTGTTCACACCGACGCTGAGCAAGAACTCCGGTTTCGAGGCGCGCTTCAACTACACGACAGAGCCGGTCAACGCGGTTCCGAATATCGACTATCTGAGCACGAGTGGCTCGGTGACGATTCCGGCAGGCGAGCTGCAGGCCGATATCCCCGTCACCATTCTGCATGCACCCGGCGCTTCGGCGCCGAAGAGCTTCCTGCTGCGCTTCAGCAACCCGTTCAACCTGACCTTCGATGATGACCTGGGTCTCGGTGTGATCAACGACCCGGCCTTCAAGCCGGCGGTGGACCTCGAGCAGGACGTCATCAACCAGCAGGACCAGGTGGTGGGCCTGGCCAGCCCGACGGCGCTGGCGCTGTCGCCGGACGGCGCATTCGCCTACGTCACCAGCGAGGCGCTGGACAGCGTCCTGGTGTTCCGCCGCAGGATTGCCGACGGGCACCTGAGCCCCGTTGCCCGCTACGACATCAACGAGACGGGATTTGAAGATGCCGGTCTGACAACGCCGCTGGACGTCATCGTCAGCCCCGATGGGCAGCACGTGTACGTCGCTGCCGAAGAGGCCGGCGCGGTGGTGGTCATGGCGCGCAACGCCTCCAACGGCACGCTGACCTTCGTCGAGAACCAGGACGACACCGGTGCGGCCGGCGCCAACCTGGCCGGCGTCCGTCGTCTAGAGATCAGCGACGATGGTAACCATCTGTATGCAGCAGGGGCCAATGCCGGTGCCATCGTCACGTTCTCGCGCGATGCGGGCACAGGCGCGCTGACGTTCCTGGAAGCCGAAGTCAACGGCGCGGACGATCCCGACGACGCCGGTAATGTCGTGGAACACATGAGCCGGCCGGCCGGTCTGGCGCTGTCGGCCGACGGCAGCCAGGTCTACGTCGCCTCGCGCTTCGGCGATGCGGTGCAGGTATTCCAGCGCAACGACGATCCGGGCAGCGCGGACTTCGGCAGGCTGAGCTTCGTGACCGCCTACCGCAACGAATCGCTCGGCATCGTCGGTCTGGACGGGGCATTCAATATCGGGGTCAGCGACGACAACGCGCACGTCTACGTCGCCGCCGAGGAGGAGAATGCGATCGTGCTGTTCGATCGCAACCCGGACGGCACGCTGCAGCAGCGAACTGTCTGGCGTCACGAGACCCCTGAGCGTCCGGGCTTGATCGGCGTGCAGGGCCTGGCGATTTCGCCCGACGGTCTCGAAATATTCGCCGGCGGCTTCGCCGACAACAGCCTCACGATCTTCCGGCGCATTCAGCCCGACGACGAGGACAACCTGCCGTACGGTGACCTTGTCGTGCGCCAGACCCTGTTCGACGACGAGGGCGAGCTGCTGAACATGGCCGGCCCGACCGCGGTGGTGCCCAGCGCCGACGACGAGCACCTCTATGTGGTTGCCAACGAGGACAACGCCATCGTGGTGCTGCGTCGGATATCGCTGGATGTCATCTTCAACGACGATTTCGGAGACTGACGACTGACCTGAAGGGCATCCCGTCGGACTTCAAAACAGGGATGTCTGCGCCGCCCGGATCCGTGCCGCGGGTCCGGGGGATTCGTTTCGGTTGATCGGGCCGGTAAAAGCGTTATGCTTGGCGACATGCGTCCTGGTGTCGGCCCCGCCCACGTGAAACCTTCGAAGATTGTCCTCATCTTCAGCCTGTTCCTGCTTGCCCTGTTGTCGCCGCCGTTCGGGTCCTCCCAGGCCGGCGCTCAGGAACAGCC
>Ga0209938_1001469_pt1 | contig 11755 bp, 11 predicted proteins | sample SalPonR2_C_D1_MG_FD_185708 | JGI IMG/M metagenome (GOLD analysis project Ga0209938, IMG submission 185708) | Salt pond soil microbial communities from South San Francisco under conditions of wetland restoration - Salt Pond MetaG R2_C_D1_MG... ... | reverse complement strand
GTACCTCTGCGGATGAATAACCCTCTGCTGATAATTCGCGGCCACGTTCCATAAACGGTTCCAGGTCGTTGTGATAGCAGGCTACGTGAAAGCGGTCATCCCCCGGGGTGTCGGCCAGGCAGGTCATTTCATTTGTACCCTCACGTAATATCATGATCTCCATCTGGTCGGAATAACCAAGAACGGTAGCACCATCGCGCATTGGCTGAGGAGCCGCTTCAACCGCCGCAGTGACCTGCTGTGCACCTGTAGGAATCTCTGTAGAAGTTTGTGCAGTTACATTATTAACAGCTATGAGGCTGAAAATTAGGCCGGTGAGCAATATGATTTTTTTCATTTAAATAAGTGGTTTGTATGAATTAAAATGTTCGCCTTACGGCACTTTATTTTGAGAATGAATGACAGAAGTAATAAAAACAGATGCTTAACTAAAGTTGGAATTTATTTAATAGAACTCAAATGCTATTTATTGACAGCTGTATTTAAGGACTGATAAAATGTAAATATAGTCTGCAAACAGTAATCAATAACGTTTAAAAACAATATTACCTGCATGTAAGAGATTTGCTTACGTCAATCTAATCCATTTCTTATTATAGTAAAGAAGAGATTCAGGACTTTCATTATGCATTAAATCGTCCTGTTTTTATTTATGGTTTTTTGCTTCAATAAACGGTTAACGACTTTGCTGAGTAAAAATACACACCTGATCAAGGAGCAAAGATGAGCAAAGGTGATGCTAAAGATTCGCATCCCGGGAAAAGAGGCCTGCTTGTATTAGGGCTCACCGCAATCGGTGTAGTTTATGGCGATATCGGCACAAGCCCTATTTATGCTATTCGTGAATCTTTCCATGCCTCGTATGGGCTTACCGGTTCGCCCGAAAATGTTTTTGGGATTCTATCGCTGATCTTCTGGTCACTTATTCTGGTGATATCAATCAAATATCTTGTATTGGTACTGCGTGCAGACAACAATGGTGAGGGTGGGATTATCGCTCTTACTGCACTTGTCAGCCAATCTGCTGAAAAAGGCAAAACCCGCAGAATGATACTGGTGCTTGCCGGACTTTTTGGAGCGGCGCTTCTATATGGCGACAGCATGATTACTCCCGCCATTTCGGTATTAAGTGCCATTGAAGGGCTGAAAATAGCAACTCCGGTTTTTGAGCCTTATATCATTCCAATTACTATAGGTATACTTATCGCGTTATTTGTGGTACAATCATACGGAACCGCAGGAATAGGTTTTATTTTCGGGCCCATTACACTCACATGGTTTTTGACTCTGGGGATATTGGGAGCTATACAGATTATACAGTTCCCGGAGGTTCTGGCGGCCATGGATCCTTTGCAGGGAGTAGATTTTTTTCTGAGGAATGGGTGGGCAGGTTTCTTTGTGCTTGGGTCGGTCTTCCTGGTTGTTACGGGTGGTGAGGCACTCTATGCAGATATCGGTCACTTTGGCCTTCGCCCCATCCGTTTTACCTGGTTTGTGGTTGTACTTCCCTGCCTGTTGCTGAACTATTTTGGGCAGGGAGCCCTCATTATCAGTCACCCGGAGACTATTGAGCACCCATTTTTTTACATGGTACCGGACTGGGGTCTGTATCCTCTTGTCATTTTAGCAACGATCGCCACGATTATTGCATCGCAGGCCGTGATTTCAGGAGCGTTTTCACTTACAAGGCAAGCTGTACAGCTTGGGTACCTTCCACGCCTAAAAGTTGAACAGACTTCAGAAACTCAGTTTGGCCAAATATACATGCCGGCAATAAACTGGATACTTATGATCGCATGTATCGGGTTGGTTCTTGGATTTCGTAGTTCGAGCAGTCTTGCCTCTGCCTATGGAGTAGCAGTTACAACAGATATGGTGTTTACCACCATTCTTTTCGCCGTAGTAGCCCGCACGCGATGGGCGTGGAGTAAATGGATTGTGGGTCTTATGGGAGCTGGGCTTCTTTTTATAGATCTTGGTTTCTGGGGAGCCAACCTTTCCAAAATACCAACCGGAGGATGGTTTCCGCTCGTAATAGCAGGCATCATGTTCGTTATCCTTACAACCTGGAAGACCGGCCGCAAAATACTGAGTAAGCGTTTGAGTGAAAAAATCATACCCGAGGAAAAGTTTTTAGAGATTGTTGAAAAGAATGATCCCAAGCGTATTCCCGGCACGGCTGTATTTATGGATTCAAATCCAAAGGGTACACCTCAGGCCCTGCTACATAACCTTGAACACAATAAGGTACTTCACGAGCAAACGATATTGTTTACCCTGATTACCAGTAATAAACCGTATGTGTCCGATGAGGAGCGGTTTGAGATTTGGGAAATTGGTGAAAACATTTATCGCATTAATGCTAATATTGGATTTGCCGAAGATGCTGATGTGCCCAAACTTCTTGATAAATGCAAAGAAGAAGGCATAGAGTTTGATCTTGAGGATACAACTTTCTTCCTGGGCCGCGAAACCCTGCTGGCCACTCAAAAACCCGGCATGTCAATCTGGCGAGAAAAACTGTTTGCCAGAATGTCTCGAAATGCGCAGCGGGCTGCATCTTACTTTAACATCCCATCGGAGCGGGTTATCGAAATTGGAACCCAAATTGAATTATAAATGCATCTGTTTCGAATTTTAAAAGCTTAGAAAATGACACTCCACTAAAGCAAGTCGGATGAAAATCTGTTTTATAAAATCTCACTTGTTTGCTGGCAAATTAACGCTGGCATATGAAAGCAGATTGCTATGCATTTCGCAACGACCTCTTCCGAAATTAAAGCACGAAGTGGGGTCCAAAACGGCAGGCAGCTTTTTGATTTAATGATTGTGTAACATTGTGCTCTTGCAGTCCAAATAAAAATTCTGTATTTAAGTTTGGAAAAAGATATCAGCCGTCTGTCAGATGGTTTTTTTCTTGTGCATATCATTTATCAATCTTTAAACACAGAACTACTTATGGACCTGAAACTAAACGATAAAAACTGTGTTGTTTTGGGCGGGAGTCGTGGTATCGGGCGGTCTATTGCTCTTGGTCTAGCTGCTGAAGGTGCAAACGTTGCAATATGTGCTCGCGGGGAAGAGGCACTTAAAAAAACTGAAAGCGAACTGCTTGATGCCGGAATAGAAGCATATGCCGCATCCTGCGATATCTCGGATGCTGATGCACTTAAATCATTTCTTGAGGCTGTAAAAGATACGTTCGGCAGTGTGGATGTGCTTGTTCATAACGCCTCGGCGCTTGCAGTTGGGCCGAGTATTGATGACTGGAAAGCCAGCCTGGATGTGGATCTTATGGGGGCTGTTCATGCGTGTGAGACAGTAATTCCATGGATGACTGAAGCAGGTAGTGGATCGATTTTGCTGGTTTCGTCTACATCCGGGCTGGAGAGTGATCCAATGCCGGATTATGGGTACACCGCTGCAAAAGCAGCCCTTATCTCGTACGCAAAGAAACTGGCCGTTATGCTGGCTCCCCAGGGGATTCGAGCCAATGCGATTGCGCCGGGCTCAATCGAATTTCCAGGCGGGGTGTGGGCAAATATCAAAGAGAATCAGCCAGATATGTATGAGATGGCGCGAACATCCATTCCATCAGGACGTCTCGGAACTCCAGAAGAGGTAGCAGATGCTGCGGTATTTTTGTCTTCGCCCCGGGCAAAATGGATTACCGGAGAGTGTGTCTCAGTAGATGGCTCCCAGCATCGTGGCATGCGCTAACGGAACTGTGAATCAGGTTTTAACTCTAATGATTTCCTTCTCTATTACTTGATTCTATCAAAATCTCAGGTCATCATTTTAACCGAATACCGAATACCGAATACCGAATACCGAATACCGAATACCGAATACCGAATACCGAATACCGAATACCGAATACCGAATCACTCTCCCGCAAAGTCCCGAATAAACGTCAATGTGCTCTTTGGCTCGCGCCCAAGCAGCTTTTCGAGATCGCCGGTCGTTAAATTGAGTGCACCATCTGCCACTGTTATAGCCGATAATTTACTCACGGTGATAATATCATCGGGCTGCCCGGCTGACTCCAGACCATCCACATATTCTTGAACAGAAATGTCCTTGTATATTATTTCCTTACCGGACGCCTCACTTAGGATTGTAGCATATTCATCAAGTGTACGGGAAATGGATGAAGTGAGTTCATATACTTGGTTAGTATGCTTATCAGGGCCAGTGATAATGTTGGCCAGTGCCTCAGCCATATCCGTTCGATATGCAAAGTTTACTTTTTCACCGTTGGATGGAAAGGCCCAGGTTCCTGTTTCAAGTGCCTGGCCCAGGAACATCGGGAAGAACTCAGTATAGAATGTTTGCCGGTTGATCGAATAGTTGAGACCGGAATTTTTTATGAACTTTTCCGTGGCATGGTGATCGGCCGTAAGTGGGCTCAGCTCTTTATCAGCCTGAAGCATGCTGGTGTAGATTATATGCTTTACACCAGCCTGTTTGGCCGCGTTGATAACGTTTTTGTGTTGCTCGATACGATCTTCAAGACTGCTGGACGAGATCAATAGAAGGATTTCAACACCCTTTAATGCATTATCAATGGATGGTTTGTCATGATAGTCCCCAATACGCATCTCAGCGCCCAGTTCTGCAATTTCTTCACCTTTCTTCTCACTTCTAACAAGCCCGGCGATACTCATATTTGGGTTTTTGGATATCAGTTGTTCTATTGTTGCCGTTCCAAGCTCTCCATTTGCTCCTGTGATAAGTATCATAGTTAGACAGGTAAGGTTCAGTAGTTGTTAGTCAGGTTGGTGCATATAAAAAATGTTTTATACCTGTAAAGATGTGTAAAGTATACCGATTTCTGTAGATAAATAGCTGAATGCTGAACTTATAATTAGTTTCGTCTCTTGCGCTGTATTTGTCTATTTTAAAGGTATAAGTAAATGATTATTAAAAGGTGCAGAAAGATGGATTTTGCAGCTCATATCGAATTAAAAATGTTGGCGGCACTTGCCATCGGACTTCTTTTTGGTATAGAAAGAGGATGGAGCGAGCGGGATGTAGATGAAGGTGAGCGCATAGCGGGCATACGCACGTTTAGTATTATTGGTCTTCTTGGCGGATCCTGGGCACTTCTGGCAGATAAGCTCAACTCCTGGGTTCTTGCAGTAGCTTTTATCGCAGTATCAGCATTGATCATTGCCGCCCACATAATTGGTGTACGGCATGATGAGGACATAGGAGCAACTACCGCGTTTACAATGATGCTGGCATTCGTTCTGGCAGCACTGGCAGTTTTAGGTAACCCCGTTCTTGCACTGGCAGTTACTATTGTCGCCATCAGCCTTTTGGGCTATAAGCCAATGTTACACGACTGGCTTCGCGTTATCGAGAAGAAGGAGCTTTACGCTGGAATAAAGCTCCTCATTATTTCAGTGGCTCTTCTCCCGTTTTTACCAAACCAGGGTTATGGTCCCTATGACGCTCTCAATCCCTATTGGATATGGTGGATGGTTGTGTTGATAAGTGGCATTTCGTTTGCTGGATATTTTGCAATTAATCTGACCGGAGAACGCATGGGGACGCTATTGACCGCAGTTACCGGCGGTCTCGCATCTTCCACCGCAGTTACATTCAGTATGGCGCAATTTGCAAGTCTCAGTAAAGAGAAGCTTTACTTTATGGGTGGAGTTTTAGTTGCTTCCTCCATCATGTTTGTACGTGTAATTATTGAAGTTTTTGTAGTAAATAAGACGCTCCTGGAATACTTATGGATTCCTATAGGTTTGATGTTCGTAGGTATACTGATTGGCGGGTATTGGTTTTTGGTTTATGGCAACAGGGGTGAAGATGAAAAAGACCAGCAGATAGAAATAAAGAACCCCTTTCAATTGGGACTTGCGCTTCGCTTCGGGGCTCTTTTAGTTTTGATTCTTATTCTTTCTGAAGGAGTGAAGTCGTGGTTTGGGGATCAGGGAATTTATATGCTATCTGTCGCCTCAGGGCTAATGGATGTAGATGCTATTACAGTATCACTCTCTAAAATGGCGCTTGAGGATCTGAATGCAACCGTGGCTTCGTTAGGAATTGTTCTGGCATCAGCGACGAACACAATTGTCAAGGGATTTATCTTTGCTGTTATTGTTGGCTGGAAAGAGAGCCTGAAGCTCATATTGTTTTTATTGGCAGCTGTTTTACCCGGTGTGTTGGCTGGCTTATATCTGATAGTTTAATAAAATCAGCCGGTTAGAAGTGATTACAGGCCAGCTCGGTATATTTAAGACAACTTTATCTTAAATTCACATTTAACCCCTAATATTATGTTCAGACGCGGATAATAAAACTATAAACTACAAATCAGACAAAAGAGTCTTTTGTATTATATTAACAAATATCAACTATTATGAAAGCTATATATCAATTATCTACACTGGTTATGATCCTCATCGTATTGCTGGGCGCAGGCCAGGCAACGGCACAATCTCAGGAATTTATGATTGACGGAATGACATTCGGCATGCCTGAAGCAGTCGTTTTTACCGAAGATTATGATGGGCCGCCGGTAGTGGGCGACCATTTCACAATGCTTCCTAATCTTGCACCGCTTGATTACGAAGGAAATAAACATCATGAAGTTCGCCTCGACGCCATGGTACAACAGATTGAAGTTGCCAGTGGCGTTCGCTACAACGCCTGGACATTTGGAGGAGTCGTACCGGGTCCAACACTGCACGTTCGTGAAGGTGACCGAATCACGTTTACCATGAAAAATCGCTCTGATGAAGAGGTTATGATCACCGAGCCGGGAAGTGAAGCCAGTCCGTTTATGCAGCAAATTGCAGGAAACAACTATATGGACGCGAAACCGGCCATGATGCCGATGCCTCACTCCATGGACTTTCACGCCGGAACGGTAGCCAAAGATGATAAATGGCGAACAATTGCTCCCGGCGAAACTATTCAGTTCGACTGGGTGGCAAACTACGCCGGTACCTATATCTACCACTGCGGGACGCCAAGTGTACTTATGCATACATCCATGGGGCAGCACGGGGTTGTGGTAGTATCACCTAAAGAAGGCTACCCCACTGATTACGAAGTAGATCGCGAGTATGTAGTGGTACAGTCTGAATACTACCTCAAGAAAGGTGCCGGTGATCTTTACCAGTATGATTTCGAAGCTGCACAAAACCGGAATCCATCACACGTGGTTTTCAACGGCCATCAGACAGTTCTCCACGATCAGCCTCTTGAGGCCAATGCAGGCGAACGAGTGAGAATTCACTTTTCAAATAACGGACCAAGCGGAACATCAAGCTTTCACATCATCGGTGCCATCTTTGATCGTGTATGGCTCGAAGGTCACCCGCAGAATGAAATGCGCGGTATGCAGACGGTACTTCTTGGAGCGTCAGGTTCAGCTACGGTTGATTTAATCGTGCCAGAAGAAGGTAAATACATCCTGATCGACCATGAGTTTGCGGATGCTGAAAAAGGAGCAACCGGCACTCTCAAAGCCGGGCCGCGTCAGCGATAAAACAAACCTGTAACATAATGCCATCCTGTTTGAAGGATGGCATTATTGCATACCAGATATTCATACCATTTATATCCAGAACCGATGAGACCTAGAACGATAAACCTCCTTTTTCTTATGCCGCTTCTACTCTGGCTGCTGTCAGAGTCAGTAGTCATGGCTCAGTCCGGTGCGATTGAAATACCGGCAGGGAGTTTTCATTCGGTACTGCCCGAAGTTTTGGGCGAACCTCACCGGGTTGATTCATTTATCCTGGATGAAACAGCAGTGACCAATCGTGAATTCAGTCGTTTTCTGACGGAAAACCCTCAATGGACACCATCTGAGATTCCGGCGCTTTATGCCGGAAAACGGTATCTGCAGCAGTGGAGCAATGAAGACGGCTATGGCGATGAAGCGAAAGCTGATGTGCCTGTCACCCGCGTCTCTTGGTATGCAGCGAATGCGTACTGCGGCTGGAAAGGCGGGCGCCTTCCTACACTGAATGAGTGGGAGTATGCGGCTCAGCTCATGGATTTCAATTCCCCGGAGGAAGCAGACAGGTTCAGTTCAGAGTTAATCGGATGGTATTCAGCCGTGGATGCCAATCAAAGAAAACCGGTTGGCAGCACAGGCATTGAAAACAGGGTGGGTGTAAAAGATCTGTTTGGACTGGTCATGGAATGGGTGGAGGATTTCAAGCCGCCCGTTGCCAATGATCTGTCTCTCGACTGCGGAACAGTGGGCAGAATGCAGGGAAGCAGATCCATGTATGGCTACGCCATGTCCATTCGCTACATCACGCGCATGAGTTTTAAACCAACCAGCACCACGGGTATGCTGGGCTTCAGGTGCGCTTATGATCTGCCGCCAGAGAAGGAAATCAACAGCAGGCAGTCATCAGCACAAACGCCGGATGCATCTGATAAAAAAATCTCCCATTAACGGAGGACCAATCATGAAAACAATGAAACGTATATTTTTACTATCAAGCCTGTTTTTTCTGCCTCTGCTTGCATCGTCCCAGCACTCTGTGACGATGAGTAATACAGGCCTGGAAGCGTCTGACGCCTATCATGCCGAGTCACTCTACCACATGAATGCAAAATGGACAAACCAGGACGGCGAATCCATTCAGCTTTCTGATTACCAGGGACAGCCGCTGATTCTGGTGATGTTCTACGGAAGGTGCACGGGAACCTGTCCCGTGCTTATGCAGAGAACATGGAAACTCTACAGTGAAATAGATGAGGAGATCCGTGACCGCGTACAGATACTGGCGGTAAGTTTTGATTATAAAAACGATACACCGGAAGCTCTGAAAGCATATGCAGACTATGAACAGCTTGATATACCAGGCTGGAATTTTGTCACGGCCGGGCATTCTGATATCCGTGAGCTTGCCATGCTTCTTGGCGTGCAGTATCGCGAACGAAGTGACGGGCATTTTGAACATTCAAACCTGATTACAGCACTGGATTCCAGCGGAAAAATTGCGGTGCGATCAGAAGGTATTACAGGTGACCTGACCGGTACGGCTTCAGAAATCGAAGAGTTATTCACAACTGAATTACAATGACATCTAACCGATTCCATATCGTCATCATTGCGGTGCTGTTTCTTGTGATAGCACCTGCAACAGGACTTGGATACGAGATTCCTCTTGAAACCGAGCCTGATACGGTAACGGTGAAAGTACTTGGAACAAATGCAGATTCCCGATTCGAGCCACAGGTAGTTCGCGTGAAGCCGGGGGATATCATTCGCTTTGAGGTGGAAGAAGGGATGCACACCGTAACAGCCTACCATCCCGATAACAGGCGGAACTTACGAATTCCGGAAAAAGCAGAATCATTTGATTCAGGCATTTTAACGGCCGGTGACACCTGGCTTCTGACTATCACCCGGCCCGGTGAGTATAACTATTTTTGCATGCCTCATGAGCGCATGGGACATGTTGGTACGATCATATCAGATAAAACTTTTTCAAATAAAAGAGCACCCATTTTTTAACAAATAAATATTGAAACCAATGAAATCACTTATCAAAACAGCAACGTTATTACTTATTGCATGCACATTTGCACTGCCGGTATTTTCCACCGGTCTGCAGGACGATGTCCGGACCGTTGAGGTGACCGGCATGGATAATCTGAAATACGATAAAACACTGATTGAAGCGAGTCCCGGGGAAACGATCAGGCTTGTATTCAAAGTAGAAAGTAACGTGCCGCCGGCAGCAATGTCTCACAACATCGCCATCCTTCCCCAGGATATGGATACCGACGCATTCGCAATGGCATCGATGGGCGCAAGAGAAAATGAATACATCGCACCTGATTATGAAGATAAGCTGATCGCCTATACTGAAATGATTGGCGGCGGAGAAACATCAACCGTTGAGTTCACCGTACCGGAAACGGCCGGCGACTACGACTTTATCTGCACCTTTCCCGGACACTATCAAGGGGGAATGGTTGGTATTCTCCGCGTAAAATAGAATACGAGTCATACCGGGATACAGGTGAGGCTGTGTTCCGGATTTTTACCGGTTGTGTCTTGAATAAAAAAACAGATTCGGCCAAATAAATAAATTTTTTCTAAAAATGAGTTCATGCTTTGACAGATCCTTCCACTTCACCCTGGAAAACACAGGGCTTGTGTCATGTCTATGGTGAGATGCCGTTAGCGAGTCATCGGATGAGTCATCCATGAATGATGTATTGATCCGATACGACTCGATTTTTCGAAAAACTCATCCGATGACTACACGACATTTCATCGATGACACTACACTAGTGTCAGGATGCCAATTGGCCTGTAGCGTGTGGCAAAGAAACTGAAGAAGTAATAAGCCAACCACAAATTTGAAAATAAAATGTTGTAAGAAACCTGTCAGCACCCACTGGATCTGACAGCGTTGGTTTTTGACGCTGATCCCGAAGCACCGGGAATGCTGTCAAATCATTTTCCGACAATAATTTAAAACGTTCACAATAACCAATTAAAAAAACGAATAATGCATACCATAAAAGAAAACCAGTCACCCATCTCAAAGCAGAAAATTGGAGATATCGTCAGCGAAAATTATCATGCCGCCGGTGTTTTCAAAGCTCATGGCATCGATTTTTGCTGTGGCGGAGGTCGTCCGCTTGATATCGTTTGTGAAAAACAGGGGATCGAGCTTTCCGCAATAACAGAAGCCCTGGAAAACATCGCGTGGAAAAATCAGGAATCCGGAGATAACTACAGCGACTGGTCTCCCTCATTCCTGATTGATTATATCATTAATACGCATCATAACTTTGTCCGGCAAAAGACGGAAGAGATTCCAATTTATGCGGCGAAAGTGGCACGTGTTCACGGGGAACGGTATCCAGAAAATGTAGAGATTTTTAAGCAGTTTGTGTCACTTGCAAACGAACTCACCGAACATTTAAAAGAGGAGGAAGAGACGGTGTTTCCGATGATAAAACGGTTATCAGGGAAGCGTGAGGCCGGAATAGTACTGAGTGACGAAGAGAAAGAGTCTCTGAAAAAAGAGCTTGAAAAAATGGTGGATGACCATACAGGGGCCGGGAATCTAATGGCGAACATCAGGAAGCTTAGCGGAAATTTCACTCCGCCTGAAGACGCCTGTAAAACGTATCAGGTACTGTACAGAAACCTCGCTGGGTTTGAGGCGGACCTGCACAAGCACGTTCATCTCGAAAACAACATCCTGTTTAAAAAAGCTGAGCAGCTGATTGCAGTGTGATGGATACACCTGAGCGATTCAAGTGCAAAGTTCATAAGAGATAAGTAAGAGCTTATATGCCGCAAATTACACGATGGCTCATAAAATCCGGAATGATCTGGTTCTGCCTTGGCGTGGTTTTGGCACTCGTAGCGGAGCTGCCATCTGGGGTTCGCTGGTTCAGTTTGTGATGGGGACGACGGCCTACTGGATGTTTCCAGGATATCTGAAAGAGCCGGGATGCGGTTCCGCACGGTTGGCGGGGCTTATGGATGCTCTTTATAGCACCGGACTGGTTCTCCTCCTGCTTTCTTCTTTGATGGGATCAGTGAAAACGCCACTTGCACTGAGCGGCCGTGGGCTTTGGGCTTCGGCGGTCATATTTTTTGGCGGACGGATGTTGCGCCGGGTTGTGAGCTACAGAGATAGGTGGTTTCCGAAGGGCAGTTTTTACTCTGTCCGATAACTATACTTAAGGCTGTCAACCTTCTAAAAAAGTTGACAGGAGTGATTGAAAAGCTGTATCTTTT
>Ga0209938_1001467_pt1 | contig 11766 bp, 10 predicted proteins | sample SalPonR2_C_D1_MG_FD_185708 | JGI IMG/M metagenome (GOLD analysis project Ga0209938, IMG submission 185708) | Salt pond soil microbial communities from South San Francisco under conditions of wetland restoration - Salt Pond MetaG R2_C_D1_MG... ... | reverse complement strand
GTCTGCGTGACCGGTTCCTGCTTTCTTTCAGCATCCGGACAAGCGGCCCCGAAGGATCTCGGGCCGGGCACAGGACACCGACAGGGGCGGACCATGTAAGAATGAATTTGTCCTGCGGCCCGCTGCTTTAATCCTTGACACAGGAACAAAAAAATACTAATTTACCCGGATTAATTGACAAAGGAGAGGTGACCGAGCGGCTGAAGGTGCACGCCTGGAAAGCGTGTGTATCCTAACCGGGTACCGAGGGTTCGAATCCCTCCCTCTCCGCCACCCCATGCCGGACACCATGTCATATCAGGTTTTAGCACGCAAATACAGACCCCAGGCTTTTGGCGATGTTGTGGGCCAGTCCCACGTAACCACCACCCTTGCCAACGCCATTGAACAGGACCGTATGGCCCATGCGATTTTGTTCACAGGCCCCAGGGGTACGGGAAAAACCACCATTGCCCGGATTCTGGCCAAAGCCATGAACTGTCAAAACGGTCCCACCCCCTCCCCCTGCAACCAGTGCAAAACCTGTACGGAAATCATCACCGGCCACTGCGCGGATGTGTTTGAGATTGACGGGGCATCCAACAACAGTGTGGACCAGATCCGGGATTTGCGGGAAAACGTCACCTATATGCCGTCTGTTGCTGTTTTCAAGATCTATATCATCGATGAAGTACACATGCTGTCCACAGCCGCCTTCAATGCCCTGTTAAAGACCCTGGAAGAGCCCCCTTCCCATGTCCTGTTCATTTTTGCCACCACAGAGGTGCACAAGATTCCCGCCACTATTCTGTCTCGATGCCAGCGCCATGACCTGGGCCGCATCCCGCTGGAGGCCATCTCCGGTCTGCTGCAAACCATTTGTGACAAAGAAGGGGTTGCCGTGGAGGCCCAGGGCCTGGATCTGATTGCCCTGGAAGCGGACGGATCTGTCCGGGATGCATTGAGCCTGCTGGACCGGATTGTGTCTTTTGCACCGGAAACAAAAATTGCCTATGCCACGGTGGTGGATGCCCTGGGGGTCATAGACCGCAAACTGATGTCCGACATCACCGATGCCCTGGTTGCAAAAAACGGGGCTGCCCTGATCTCTGTGGTTGAAACCATCAACGATACAGGCATGGATATAAAAAAATTTTATGGGGAAATCATTCTGCACTTCAGAAACCTGAACGTGATCAAGCTGTGCGGCCCGGATCATCCGGCAGTGAATATGACAGGCGCTCAAAAACAGCAGCTGCATAATACGGTCGCTTCTCTGCCCCGGGGATATCTGGAGATGCTGCTCCAGGTGCTGCTACACGAAGAATCCATGGTGAAATTCTCCTCCCACACCAAGACCGCTGTTGAAACCGTCCTGCTCAAACTGCTCCAGGTGCGGCCCGGCGCCCTGGTGGACCAGATCATACAAAAACTGGATGCGTTGGCCCGGCAGATGGATGCCCATACGCCTGGCCCGGCGAATACAGCGCCGGCCGGAACCGCTTCCCCGGATGTTCATGAACCGTCTTCCTCCCAACAGACCGCATATGGGCATCAGGCCTCTGCAGCCCCGCATACAGCCGTCAAAGAGCCAGATCCGGCATCTGTGCCCGCAGTCCCGGCCGGTGAACCGGAAACCCTGGCCCCGGCACCTGAAAAAACCTGGCAGGGGTTTTTGGCCAAAATTGAAAGCACTTTGCCGTTCATATCCGCCCTGTTGTCCAAAGCCCGGGTCACAGAACCGGACCCCGGTGTGCTGGCGGTGCATCTGCACAACTGCTCCGCCTTTGACAAAAAACGGCTGGAGACCAAACAGGATGCACTGCAACAAGCGTGCAGCACATTTTTACACAAAAAATTGCAGATCCGGGTGGTGTCACAAACCAATCCACTGTCCCGGGCCGCCCCGGATCCGGCAGAAACAAAAGCCAGATATGCGGCAGAGCATCACCCGCTGGTGAAAAATGCCCGGGAGATGTTCAATGGCGACATTATCAATTATTAACCACGCAGGAGTCTTACAATGAAAAATATGAACAACATGATGAAACAGGCCCAGCAGCTGCAGAAAAAAATGCTCAAAACCCAGGAGGATCTGGCAGGCAAGACAGTGGAAGCCTCTGCCGGAGGTGGCATGGTCAAAGTGGTGGCCAACGGCAGCCAGAAAATCGAATCCATTGTCCTGGAAAAGGAAGTGGTGGATCCCGAAGATGTGGAGATGCTCCAGGACCTGGTTCTGGCAGCGGTGAACGATGCCCTGAACAGGTCCCAGGAAATGGTATCCGCTGAAATGGGCAAACTCACGGGTGGATTGAACATCCCGGGTCTGTAATGATCCATTATCCTGATGCGATCCTGAAGCTGATCGCCAGCTTTTCCACGCTGCCCGGCATCGGTAGAAAAACGGCGGAAAGGCTGACCCTTCACCTGCTGCATGCACCGGACCATGAAGCAGCCGCCCTGGCGGCCGACATCATTGCGCTCAAGTCTGCCGTGCGTATCTGTACCACCTGTTTTGCCCTCAGTGACAGGGACACCTGCCGGATATGTGATGACCCCTCCCGGGATCACGGGGTGGTCTGTGTGGTGGAAAATCCCGCAGATATGGCAGCCATTGAAAAATCCAAGGCATTTTCCGGGTCCTACCATGTACTCGGGGGAGCCCTGTCCCCCATTGACGGCATCGGCCCTGATGACATCCGGCTGGCAGAGCTTTTCAGCCGGACCGATGCGGGAACGGTCCGGGAAATCATCATTGCCACCCGCACCAATGTGGAAGGTGAGGCAACCGCCGCCTATATTCTGGACCGGCTCAAATCCCGGAATATCACCATTACCCGCATCGCTTCGGGTGTCCCCATGGGGGGGGATCTCCAGTATGTGGATCCCTTGACCATGCAGAAAGCCATGGAAAAACGCTATGGGTTCTGAATACAAAACCCCGGGGGATATTTTTTCCTGCCGGCAGTGCGGGCAGTGCTGCACCGGTTTTGGCGGCACCTATGTAACCGACAAAGACATTGTGCGCATCAGCGCATATATTGCGGCTGATCCGGATACATTTGTCACATCCTATTGCGATATGGCCGGCTCCAGGCCGGTATTGACCCAGGGGCGGGACGGGCGGTGCATTTTTTTTGATACACAGAAACAATGCACCATTCATCCGGTCAAACCCCGCATGTGCCGGGCATGGCCGTTCCTTGAAACCCTGGTGAACCATCCTGAAAACTGGGATGCCATGGCTTCGGCCTGCCCGGGGATGCAGCCCCGGGTCCCCGGGGAAGCGCTCACACGCATTGTATCCGGAGAAATTGCCAAACGCAGGGCAGCCGAGTCTGCGGACAACCGGCCCGGGACAGGAAAACAAGCGGACAGCAGCGCATGAAACCAGGAAACCAGCACACGAAATCAGGAAAGCAGCACATGCAACAAGACGCGACCGACACCGGTGAAATCATATCCCTGCTGATCAAAGAAGGCCTTCTTTCAGAGGAAAAGGCCGGGTATGCCATGCGGGTCAAATCCAAGCTGGCGCCGGACAGAACCATTATCGACACCCTTCTGGACCTGAAATATGTCGATGGAGACCAGGTCAAAAATGTGCTGCGGGCCAACCATCTCTCCCTGCGGATCGGTGACCTGCTCACTGAATTCGGCTATCTTTCCCGGGAAAAGCTGCAAACCGCCCTGAACATTCAGGAAACCCAGAAGAACAAACGACTGGGCCAGGTCATCATCGAAAACCAGTTCATGACAGAAGCCGCGTTTATCGATGCTTTGTCCATCCAGCTTGGGTTTCCGTTTGTTGATCTTTCCACCGAAGAGATTGCAGAAAGCGTGCTGGAAAACATTCCCGTAAAATGGTGCATGTCCCATAATTTTGTACCGGTGAAAAAAACCGATAACAAAACCCTTGTGGCATTTGCCGATCCCTTCAGCAAAGAGGACATCAGCGGTGCGGAAAAACTGTTCGGGCAGAATTATGTCATCGGGATAGCCCCGGCGGGCATGATTGAGAAACGCCTGGAAAAGCTGGGAACAGGCAATTTAAGGTCCAAAGCAGTGGTGGATGAAAACACCGCTATCGGCATTGTGGATTCCATCATTGCCAATGCCATCGACCAGGGGGCCAGTGACATCCACATAGAACCGTTTGAAAACAGACTCCAGGTGCGGTACCGTATCGACGGCATTCTGGTGCCGTTTAAAATGTATTCCATCGATGCCGCAGCCATGGTTTCCGCCCGGATCAAAATTTTGTGCAAGGCGAACATTGCGGAAAAACGGCGCCACCAGGGTGGCCGGATGAGCTTTGAACACCTGGGCAATCAGTTTGATCTGCGCATCTCTTTTTTTGTCACGGTGTTCGGGGAAAAAATCGTATTGCGGATTCTCAACCGCATCGACCAGATCATCAAACTCGACAATATCGGCATGGCGCCCAAAATACTGGACCGATTCAAAAAAGATGCCCTGGGCGCCCCTTCCGGTGTCATGATCATCACCGGTCCCACCGGGTCCGGCAAAACCACCACCTTGTACTCCTGCGTATCTGACATCAGCAATCCCCAAATCAGCATAGTGACGGCTGAAGATCCAGTGGAATATGTACTCCAGGAAATTTCCCAATGCTCCATTGACGAAGCCATCAACCGGACATTCGAGGAAACCCTGCGCCATATCGTCCGCCAGGACCCTGATGTGATTGTTATCGGTGAAATCCGTGACAATTATTCAGCCAATGTGGCTGTTCATGCGGCACTCACCGGTCACAAGGTGATCACCTCCTTTCACACGGAAGACAGTATCAGCGGTCTGATCCGTCTGATGAACATGGAGATCGAACCATTCCTGATCTCCTCCACCGTGGTGTGTGTCATCGCCCAGAGACTGCTGCGGCGGATATGCACCCAGTGCCGGACACCCTACAAACCCACTGCCGCTGATGTGAAATTTCTGGGCTATGACCCCGAGGACTTGGAAAAACTCACATTTACAAAAGGAACAGGATGTCCCGCCTGCAACCATACCGGTTACAAAGGCCGGGTGGGGATATATGAAACCCTTATCCTGAACGAGCTTGTCAAAGAGGCCATACTCCAGCGGAAAACCAGCTATGAACTGCGCCGGATCGCCATAGAAAACGCCGGCCTTGTCACCCTGATGGAAGATGCCCTGGCCAAGGTTTCCATGGGCATCACCACACTGGAAGAGATCTTCAGATGCGTTCCCAGGCTGCTGCAGCCAAGGCCCATCCACGAGATAAAACGGTTGTTGGGAGGATTTTAGCCTGTGCAGGAAAACGCCAGTATCATCGATATCATCAAACAGCAGATCAAAAAAGAAGACGCATTGCCGGTGCTCAACCCCCATGCGGCAAAAATCCAGCAGGCGGCCACGGCACAGCAGCCTGATTTCACGGTTCTTTCCCGGCTGATCCGCATGGACCCCACATTGACCAGCCAGGTACTCAAAACCGCCAATTCCCCGTTTTACCGGGGACTCGATGAGGTGGAAACCATCAGGGATGCGGTCATCCGCCTGGGGCAGGATGAAATGATAAACATCATCATGAAGGTGCTGCTGGCGCAGAAATTTCACTCAAAAAACCCATTGATCCAATCCTACCAGAAAAATTTGTGGACCCATTCCGTGAACGCTGCCATTGGATCACAATGGCTGGTGCGGTATCTGTCCATGACAGATATGGTCCCCAGGGCATTTATCGCCGGTCTGCTCCACGACATGGGCAAACTGTATCTGCTCACCGCTTTGGAAAAAATCATGGCAGACAAAACCCTTGACTTTTCCCCGCCTCCCCAGCTCATGGACAAAATTTTACACAACCTCCACCCCTCCCTGGGATTCAATCTGCTCACCCGGTGGTACCTGCCAGAGCCCTACCGGATTGTTGCCAGGGACCACCACAGCCCAGCATTTGACACAGGCAACCTGATGCTGGCCATTGTCCGGCTGGTGAACAAAGTGTGCAACAAAATGGAACAAAACAAGCCGCCGGAAGATATTTCCAGACTGGCAAGCACCAAGGAAGCGGATATCCTGGGCGCTTCAGAAATCTGTATTGCAGAACTGGAAATCGCCCTGGAAGATGCCGGCACCAAAACGCCCATGGCCTGAAACATCACTGCCGGGCCATGTCGGCAAACTGCCGGGCTATACTGTCCCGTTCATACACGATTTCCACCCGCCGGTTCAATGCCCTGCCCCGGGCCGTATCATTGGTGGCAACCGGATGGTAATGGGCATATCCCTCTGCGGACATATACCGGGGCGGCACCCCGTTATCCTTCAGCAGCCGAACCACCCGGGCTGCCCTTGCAGCAGACAATTCCCAGTTGGAGGGAAACGTGGCAGAGGATATGGGGGAACTGTCTGTGTGCCCTTTTATCTTCACCCGGTAAGCCAGCCTGGACAGCACAGAAGCCACCTTGCGCAGTATGTCCCGCCCTTTTTCAGAGAGCCGGGTCCCGCCGCGTGCAAACAGGAGCAGATCCGACATGGTGATCACCACCCCGGTTTCGGTCTTGACCACGCTTACCTCTCCGCCCAGCTTGTTGAACAGTACCAGCTCCCTGACCTCGGAAACGATGTCATCCAGTTCTTTTTCGATCATGCCGCCAAGTTCATCTATCTGCTGGGTTTCAGAGGGCTCTTCAGAAGGTACGGCATGCATGGTAAGCCCTTCCCTGGTACCGGCTTCCGGAACGGTCTGGGCCCCCAGGGCACTGCGCAGGGATTTGACCAGCTCTTTGTAGGTTTCCTGCTGGGTGGTACTCATGGCGAACAGCAGAACAAAAAAGCACATCAACAGGGTAACCAGGTCGGCAAATGTGGCCAGCCAGGTGGCCTGCTTTCTGGGAGGTGCTTCTTCCTCCTCCGGAGGTTTGGCCAGGGCTGTTTTCTCATCTGCCTGGGATTCATTTTCTTCAGCCATGTGGGTTGCCCATTTTTTTTACCATCAGGTGTTTGTTTCTTGTTTTTTTGTTTCGGCCAGATAAATGTTGAGTTTGTCTTCCATTAGCTTGGGGTGTTCCCCTTCCCGGATGGACAGAATGCCCTCGAAAATAATATTCATGTTGGTGATCTCTTCTGCATTTCTGCCCCGGAGCTTGTCGCTCATGGGGATGAAAAACAGGTTGGCCAGCACGGCCCCGTAAAAGGTGGTGATCATGGCCACCGCCATTTTGGGACCGATGGAAGAGGGATCATCCAGGTTGGCCAGCATCTGGATCAGGCCGATCAGGGTGCCCACCATACCGAATGCCGGTGCATATGCACCCATGGAACCAAATATTTCAGCGCCGTTGTCCAGTTTTTTCTTGGTCAGCTGCATCTGTTTCTGCATGATGGCGGCAATATCTGCGGTTTTCACCCCGTCCACCGTCATCTGCAAAGCCTGGGCAAGATAGGGGTTCCCAGTGGCCTGAATATCTCCCTCTATGGAGAGCAGCCCCCCTTTTCTGGCCTTGTTGGAAATTTCCACCAGATTTTCGATAATGTCCCCGGGATTTTCAATCTTGAAAACAAACACCTTGACAGCGGTTTTGAACACCCCCAGGAACTGGGCCAAAGGATATCCGATCATGGCGGCGGCAAATGTACCGCCCACCACAACCAGCACCGAAGGAATATTGACAAACATCATGATACTGCCGCCCAGCAATATGGTGCCCAGAACAAATCCTATTCCCGAAATAACGCCGATTACCGAAGAAATGTCCATTTTTATACCTTTATATAAAGAATATCATCCACAGGGTATTCCCTGTTGTATTGTATGATCCTGTCAATTGCGGTTTGTGTCAACACCGTATCCGCACAGAACAGCTTGGTGCCGGTGGCAGTAAAAACTGAACACCCCAGGCACATCCCCGGTGCCAGTTCTTCCAGTCCCACTTCCCGTACCTGGAAAGCATCAGATGCCATATGCTGGAGGGCATATTGCTGAAGCCGGCCTGCAACCATGGGATCCAGACGTGATCCTGCCGCATTTTCCAGGGCAGTCATCAGGTCCTCCAGGCAAAGGATATCATCCCTGTTTTTCAGGGTATCAAACAGGTCCGCACCGGCCAGAATTCTTGATGCCAATGGTATATACGTTTTTTTCAATCCCCGGGGGTATCCGGAGCCATCGGCATTTTCATGCAAATGCCTGATGATCTGTGCGGCTTTTTCAAAGGCTTTACAATGGATGAGCAGATCCGCTCCTTTCACCGGATACTGTTCCTGGATGCCCTTCTCAAAAGCGGTCAGCCGGTCAAAAGACATTGCCGCTGTATCCCTCGGCATGAAAACAAGCCCGATTTCATGCAACATACCAGCTTTGTGAAGATTCTCCAACTTTTTTTCATTAAATCCCAGGCGTTTGCCCACATAACAGGCAATATGGGCCACCCGCTCCCCGTGGCCGCGGCTGGTTTCCACACGGTTCTGGATCAGCCGGACCAGCAGTTTTTCATATCCGTCTGTATGCTGGTTCAGGGCATGCTTCAGTTCCTGAACACGGGTGTTGAGATGGCTGCGTTCCCGGGTCATGTGATGGATCTGCTTCAAGGCATTGTTGAGACTGGTTTTTTCAGAAGACAATTCCTTTTTGACAGAAAAAAGATGCCGCTTGAATCTGTCCAGATAGGTACGGGCCTGCTGAATGGTCTGTTTATGGGCAAATATCTGTTGTTCCAGGGTTCTGTGCCTGAGATAGGCATGAGACAGATATTGGATCTCCCGGGTCTGAACCGGCCGTGGTATGACCTCATCACAGCCCCATGCCCTGAGGCGGCATCTATCTTCCATGGTCACCGATGCATCCATGACCAGGAAGAATCCGGGTGTAAAGGTGAACGGGATATCATCCAGCTGCCGGATCCAGGTTTTTATCTTTTCCATGGCAGTGCCGGATCCCGGGTCCACCAGTACAATATCCGGATGAAAAGTATTGACAATCTCAAGACACTGGTCCCTGTCCCGGGCATACCGGACATGAAAGCCTTCTGCTTTTTCAAATGGATCCGCCATGCCGGTTTCTTTGGTGTCTGTCACAAAAAGCACGGATATGGCATCTGTTGTCATTGCAGGCCGCATCTATCGGTGTTTTTTATTCTGTATAATCATGGAGCCACCAATCATCCCAACCGGTTTCCATGATACTGCGGGCCATTTTTCGGCCGGTTTCTGTTTTGAGCCGTTCCAGAACCTTCATGAGCCATTTGTCCGCAGGGGCGGCCCCGATATCCTTGAGCTTTTTCAATTCAAGAATGAATGACAGCTGATCAGCATCTTTGACCAGCCGTGCCTCTTTTGTTTCTCCCAGGTTGAATTCTGCAATCAGTGATGTGATATCTCCACCAAAGGGCAGATCTTTTGTCAGCTGTGCAATTGCCCTGGATTCATCTGTGCTGGAATACTGTTTCTGGACATAGTTGAAATCCCCGGTCCTGGCCTCTGCCATATCATGCACCAGGGCCATGGCCATCAGGCGTTCTCCGTTGGTTTCCGGGTCCAGCCGGGCCATGACAAAACAGATAAATGCTGTGGTAAAACAATGCTCTGCAATGCTTTCCTGCCCTGCACCCAAAAAGGCATACCCTGACCGGTTCAGATCCTTCAAGATCCGTGCTTCAAACAAAAGATTGGCAATCTGCTTCATTTTTTATGAATCCTGGTAATTTCAGGTAACAATTCTTGACTTTTATAGAACAGGCGTGTGAATAAAGTCAAGAATTCACAAGCACCCCTGGATATTTGCCATAGGTGCATCCGGTTTTGCAGCGTTCCATGGGGGGGGTGTCCTCGTCCCAAGCCCGCCCCTGGCGGTATGCTGTGCCCGGGCCGAGATCTTCCGGGGCCGGTTTTCATACCTTTTTCAACAAAGGAACCGTTCACCAGTTTACGGTTCTGTCATCCCGGCGTGTCTGCTGGCCCCTCCGGCTCTGACGATCCTGTCACAGCATACCGCCAGGGGCTCCCTGAAAAGGTCCTTGTGATACACGATTCTTTATGGCAAATATCCAGATGCACCCGAAGGGGTCATGAAAACTGATCCCAGGTCGTACGCAGAATTTCCTGGTAGGTGGTCCTGCCCTGGCGCATTTTCTGGATCCCGTCCTGCCGCAGCAGCACCAGGCCCTCTTCCATGGCTTTGCTGCGCATGGCTTTCAGGCTGCCGTCCGGAGTGCTCATGCCTTTGAGTGATTCCGTATAGGGCAGTACTTCATAGATACCGATCCGGCCTTTGTAACCGGTTCCACGGCACTTGTTGCATCCTTTTCCATGGCGGAGTCTGATGGTACCGTTTTTTGCAACATCCAGCCCCAGTTCCGAAAGCGCTTTGGCATCCATTTCAATGTCCTGGATACAATAAGGACAGATTTTGCGTACCAGGCGCTGGGCAACAATGCCGTTCAGGGAAGCATGCACCAGATACGGTGGAACACCCAGATCCAGCAGCCGGAACACAGCGGAAACACTGTCATTGGTGTGCAGCGTGGACAACACCAAATGCCCGGTCAAAGCAGCCTGCACCGCAGCCTGTGCTGTTTCAAGGTCCCGGATTTCCCCCACCATGATAATATCCGGATCCTGGCGCATGATATTGCGCAGCACCGACCCAAACGTTACATCGACCGCAGGCTGCACGGAAATCTGGTTGAACTCCTCATGGATCATCTCGATGGGATCTTCAATGGTGATAATATTCACCTCAGCCGAGGACAGCATACGCAGGCTGGAATACAGGGTGGTGGATTTGCCCGACCCGGTGGGACCTGTCACCAGTACAATGCCGAAAGGCAGGGTGATCAGTTTTTTGTATTTGGCAAAATCCTGCCCGGAGAATCCCAGTTTTCCCAGGTCCTGAAACAAAACATCCGGATCCATGATCCGCATCACCACTTTTTCACCAAATGCCACCGGAATAGTGGACACCCGGATTTCCACCTCGGTTTCCGCTTTGACCATTTTGATGCGGCCGTCCTGGGGCCGTCTTTTTTCCGCCATGTCCAGACCTGACAGGGTTTTAATGCGGCTGACAACTGCATTGTGCAGCTGTTTGGGCAGTTTGTACACCGTATGCAGGACACCGTCAATGCGCATGCGCACCAGGCAGATATCTCTTTTGGGCTCGATGTGGATGTCGCTGGCTTTCTGGTCAAAGGCGTAGGTGAACAGGTGGTTGACCGCATTGACAATGTGCTGGTCCGTGGGCGGCAGGTCATCCTGGGGGGCCAGGGTGACAAACCGCTCCAGATTCCCCAGATCCACCCCTTTTCCGGAGAACAGGTCCTGGGCCGCTGAAATGGAATGCCGGAACCCGAAAAACTCCTGAATCAGTTTTTCAATATCCGACCTGGGGCTGAGCATGGGGACCACCTTGAGTTTTGACACCATTTCCACATCTTTTATGGCGTCAATATTAAAGGGATCAGGGGTAGCCACCATGAGTTTGCCTGCCGCAACCTTTACAGGCAAAAGCAGGTGTTTCCAGGCAAATGATTTTGAAATGAATCCTGTCACCAGATTCAGATCCAGATCCAGGGGGTCTACTTTGATGAAATCCAGTTTCCATGCCCCTGCCAGGGTACGGTAAATCATATCTTCATCCAGAAAAGTATCCGGCTGGTTCCTGGATTTTGGCCTGAGGTGGACCAACACATCGATGAGGGTCATGCGGGTGACCGCCTCCTGTCTGGAAAGTCCCTTATACACACTGTTTTGGCCGGCGTTATAGAGACTGTCTTTCACCCCTTTTTCCCGGCGTATCAGATC
>Ga0209938_1001463_pt1 | contig 11786 bp, 8 predicted proteins | sample SalPonR2_C_D1_MG_FD_185708 | JGI IMG/M metagenome (GOLD analysis project Ga0209938, IMG submission 185708) | Salt pond soil microbial communities from South San Francisco under conditions of wetland restoration - Salt Pond MetaG R2_C_D1_MG... ... | reverse complement strand
TACATGTTACAGATTGTAACAGGAAATGAAATACATAGCGAAAGAATAGTGATTAGATAGTCTGTTTTCTAAAACCAAAAAACGCCCGCATATTTGTGGGCGTTTTTTTGATTAAATAAAAAAAACAGCCTATTCTAATTTAAATGGTAATTTTCACTCCCATAAAAAACGATCGAAGAGGCGGATATCCCGATGCTGCCGATATCCCCGTCATATCATTGTTGTAAAATATAGGCGCTTCCCATCCATTTACCGGGCGCTCATAGTCTATCTCCGGATTCAGCCCCGAAAAATTTGTTAGCGTAACTAAATTATTAACACCAAAATATACATTAACTAATCCTTTCATATTCCAATGATCAAGATTCAATGTATAGCCTAGAACAATATTATCGATACGTAAATACGAAGCATCCTCAAGAAAAAAGTCCGAGTGATAAGAATGAGTCAGGTTTGGATAAAACTCACCACTTAATGCATTATTGTCAGGGAAGTGTAACTCACTTAGTATTAATCGATCAGCATTATAAATATAGTTACCATGCACGTAACGCATCGAAAATGATAAATTAAAATTATGGTAATGTAATTCATTTTGCCACCCCACCTGGTATTCAGGAAAAACAGAGGCTCTTGTCTTCCGGGCATCATAAGGATTGGTGGTGATCCCTCCTTCATTATCATAATAATACAAATCTATACCTTCGGAATAAGCATATTCAGACATGTTAAATGTATACAAGGACTGGCCTTCATCAAATATCTGATCACCATACCTGGAATATACAAAACTATAATCTGAGTTAAGCGTTTTTATACGATTATTATTAAGTTGATAATGAAATCCTGTATTCCATGAAAACTGTTCTTTTCTGAAAACCAACCATCTTAAATCAGCCTCTGCGCCTTTATTAATTACGATATAATCATAGGGAGAAAAACCCGGCCCAGAACTGGTATAAATAACAAGGTAATGTTTGTTGGATGTTGTACGTTTATAGAAATTAACGTCAAGAGTTAATCTGTTTTTAAGTAAACCGGTTTTAAAAGAAAAAACATGCTCGCTAGTAGGGTGAAAATTATCATGTAATGGTCTGACTGTTTGATTTGGTAATGGTTGACTAAATGCTTTTCCATAAAGATATTGAAATTCAAGTCTGCTGAACCTTTCAAATAAGGAATTAGTTACTAATTTCTTTAAATTCCACCCCAGAGAAACAGAATGGCTCCAATAATGCTTACGGTATTCATCAACATCATGCAGCATGATATTATCATAGCGACTTATCCATCGAATCTTCAATCCTCTTTTATGAAAATAATTGACCTCACCAGATAAAGCATTGTTTCGTTGATTATGTAAATTACTGAGATATGTATTAATGTATTTATTAAACCTCGAATTCTGGTAACTATAGAAGATATTACTTGTAAAAATTGAATGATCAGACCATGGAATCTCAAAGTTCAATTGACTATTGAGAAAATATAACTTATCTGTTCTTTCGCGGAAACTGGAAATTCGAGTATTCATTATCACAGCATTTTCCATGAAAAATTCCTCATCTTTTTCTATTTTCTGCAAACCCGAATTAATAGAAAATGTCAATAATTCCGATAGCTTATAGTCTAAGGCTACATTAATACGTTGACTTTTCCGCTTTTGTGTATTATGATAACTATTAATCAAAAACACAGGGTCATAATGGCCATAAAAATGGTAAGGATAAACAAAACTAAATGTATCAGCCGGCATATTTACCGGATTGGTCGGGATCCGGGTATAGGCCTGAAGCAGAACCGTTTCAGAATCCCTTTCTGAAATTCCTTTATATTTCAGGTCTGCCAGCGTATAGCCTATGCTTAGATTCAGCTTATCGTTGAATAAAGATTGATTAACGTAACTATTGAGGCCTATCTTTCTTTTCCCTGATTGAATCAGCAGACCCGGCTGATCTCTGAAATTAAAAGCCAACCGATAACGCGTATTATTTATAGATTGGCTGACGGCAACATTTTGCTGATGTGTAACTACCTGTCTAAAAACCTCATCCTGCCAATCCGTTGATGCGCCTAAATCATCGAAAAATTCTTCAACCGGCATTTCCATTATGTTGGCAAATCTCTGAGCTTCTCTTCTGAATTCACTCGCAGTTAACAAATCGAGCCTTTCTGAAGGGTGATCAAATGAAATCATGCTATGATATAAAACTTGAAATGTATCCTTAATGAAATTACCAATAGTATTAATTTCAATAACACCATTTCCCCCATAAATACCATATTTCGATGTAGATGCTACATTTCTATGAATTTTCATTGATCGAATATGCCCGGGGAAAAGCCCATATGGATCAGCACCAGGAATACCATCTATCACATACAATGGTCTATTGTCCCAACCCCTTGACCCCATTCCACGAATCAAAACTGATTCGTGATTCATCGGGTGACCATCACCTTTTGTGACTGTCAAACCGGCTGCCCGTCCCTTAATTAAAAACAAAGGATCAGCAATATTGCCTTGATTCATTGCAGAGTCAACAATTAAATACCCATCAAATGACTGAAAAGCGGTATCTGATAGATTTTGAGTAAATGCTGTTGTGGAAATAAACAGGATTAACAGGAAAAAAACCTTATGCATAGCCTTTTATATTTATGAAAGCGGCTAAATTAACATAAAGTAACAAATATAACAAACAATGTTATGGTATGGGTCTAAATGGACTTAAGCCAGTTTTCTGCCGCCTCTTTTGTAGAGAAAACCTTGAAGTGGTAATTGTCCAGCGTAGCCAATTCCATATAAAAGACTGATAATGCCGTGCTTTTGGTGTGATTCACTACAAATGCATCATAAATTACTTTGTATTTTTTAAGTGTTCGTGACATTTCTTCTTTAACCGCAACCAAATCCCGGGGTTGAAGAAAAAATTCTGCAGTAGTAGCATTTGTAAGTATTTTTAGCTTTTTGGGGTAGTGACTTCGTCGCTCTTGTATGGTTACATGTTCCAGCAAATCCTCGAGGGTTATTTCACCTTTAAAATCAACATATAATATTCCTGTATCGTAATCAATTCGGGAAGTAATCATATATGGCTTTTCTATATTATCTGATAAAAATATTTACTTTTCATAATCCCATAAAGCGTTGATCTACCTATTTTCATGAAAATCATCTCACGTATTTTCAGCCTCCCCTTAAGTGGGAAACAACTATTAAAAACTATGAAACAACTAATTAAAAATAATACAAAAAACACAATATTACAAGTAATTTACCCTGCTAATTAAAAACACTTTTATACCTGTTAGGTAAAAGACGACTTAAATACTAACAGATATTCCCAGTACTGTAATATCATCGACTTGCTCAAAATGCTCGCCATCGTGTTGCATCCATTTTTTCAATTCCTGTTCAAGGTAAGCACCCTGTTCAACCATAGAAAGATGCGAAGTTGAAGCAATAAGTCGTTTAAATGCTTTTTGTTTATATTTTTTTCCTTTCGGGCCTCCAAACTGGTCAGGAAAGCCATCGGAAAACATATAAAGTTTGTCATTGTTGCGGAGTTGAAGTTCATGATTCTGGAATTTATCCATACGTTCATAAATACCAATGGGCATTTTATCGGCTTTTATTACTTCAATTTTCGAGGCCATATCATCGTAATCATCATGGTCATCGGCCCTTACTATCCACAGCGGATTATTGGCTCCTGCCCATGCAAATGTTTGCTCCTTGTGATTAATCACCAGCAAACTCATATCCATGCCATCTTTTTGTGTACCTTCCTTCCCTGTTTGGCTCAAAGATTTAACCACCTCTTTTCTTAACCTGCGTAAAATAACACCAGGATGGGTAATATATTCTTTCATAACAATTTCACGCAAGAATGATATGCCAAGCAGGCTCATAAAAGCTCCCGGAACACCGTGCCCGGTACAATCGGCAGCTGTAATTACTGTAAAATCTTCAATTTCAGTCCACCAGTAAAAATCGCCACTTACCTTATCTTTAGGTTTAAACAAAATGAAATGATCGAGCCCCTTACTGGTCAATAGACTTTGCGCTGGCAAAACCGCTTGCTGTATGCGCATAGCGTAATCAATACTCTGAGTAACTTCCAGATGAATAGATTCAATCTGCTCTTTCTGTTGCATCACCATATCGCGCTGCGCCTCAATTTCATCGCGTTGTGCTGTAATTTCTTCATTTTTTTGTTCGAGTTCAGCATTTTTGTAGGTGATATCGTCGCGCTGTGATTCAATTTCCGCTTTTTGTTCCCTTATTTCTTTATTCTGACGGGCCAGGACATGATTTGCCGTGCGAATACGATTATAGAGCCGGTAAACAATTATTGAGAAAACAAGGATGAGTGCAAAAACAACTATAAAGGCAATAATCAGAATACGCTGTTTTTTTATTGCTGCATCCTGTTCCTGCATTTTTAACTGATCAACTAATTTCTCTTTGTTCAATAACTCAATCTCTTTCTCTTTTTGCTCTGTCTCATATTTGGTCTGTATATCCGTGATGTTCTGGTGGGCCTCCTTATTAAAAATCGAGTCTTTCAACAGCGTATATTTTTCATAAAACTGAAAAGCCTTTTTATAATCACCCATATCCTTGTATGCCATCGCAATAGAACCATATGTTTCCTTTAAATCGTTAAGGCTGTTTAACGCTTCAAGGAGGTTCATGCCCGACTTATAATAATTAATTGCTTTACGCTGTTGTTTTAGTTCAGAATAGACATTCCCAAGGCTAATTAAAGCTGTAGCCACACCGCGGTGGTCTTCTATCTCTTTTCTCAACTCAAGCGATTTTCTGAAATACTCTATGGCTTTATCATAGTTCTGCTCCCCTGTATAAAAAGTTCCTAAATTCAGATATGCTGTACCGACAGATACTTTCCTACCGGCATCTTTTGCAAGACTTAAGGCTTTCATATATAAGTCAAGCGCTTTATCTCTTTCTTTTTTATGCTCATAAATTATGGCCATATTATTTAGTGAGTTGGTCATATTGGGCAAATCTCCCATCTGTTCATGAATACTTAATGCTTTCTGATAATACTCAAGGGCTTTATCATAATTGCCCCAATCGTAATATACAACACCAATATTTAAGGTAATATGGCCAACCGTTCTCTGATCATCGCGCTCCCGGGCCATTTTCATAGCTTCCTGATACCGGGAAACAGCTTTTTCAAATTCCCCCCAACTATGGTAAACAAGTCCCATATTGTGCAAAGCACTGGTTTTGGAAAATTCGTCTCCTGCTTTTATTGCTATATCGTATGATTGCTGAAAATAATTCAGAGCTTTCTCATAACTACTCACCGAAAGATAAATAGCCCCAATACTACCATAAACAGTGCATATTCCAACTGAATCATTTATATCCTGATAAATATGAAGAGCTGCATTCAGGTCTTCCAGAGCTTGCTGATAATTAGACAGATCCGTTTCAATAATTCCAATATTGGAGAGCAGACCAGCTTCTTCTTTTCTCATTTTCAGCTTATTGTAAATACGCCTTGATTGTTTAAAATCAACCAACGCACTGTCAATATTACTTAAATAATAATTAGCCACGCCCCTTTTCCTCAGAGCCTTCGCCTCCCTGCTCCTATCCTGAATTTCTTTCGATAATTCCAGTGATTTGTTGGCATAAATCAAACTTGTATCTACATTAATACTTAGGTAGATTGTACTAATTTCGAGTAAGGCATCGAGTTTTTCAGATTGCGTTCCCTTTTCTATAATAGTCTGTAAACTATCAATGTTTGTTTGAGCAGATACAGAAAAGTGAATAATACAGATCAACAGAATCCCAAAAATAATTCTATGCATACCTAATCAGCTTAAAGTAAAAGAAGCGCACATGCATAAGCACGGGGAAGATGAACAACAAAACACATCACTATTTGACATATTTAACTAACATACAATTTACTAAAATAAACAGAGATTTAAATAATGCCTTATGATTTTAACATTTCAAAAACAGGGCAACCCATAAAGCTTATTATGTAAAAAAAACAAACCTTGCACCTGGGAAGTGCAAGGAATGCTTAATCAGGGTCGCAAAAGGTATCAGGTGGGATTCATTATAAACAAATATTTTATTCTTTTTCTATACAGCTCAGGGTATTGTGTTTTGAGCCATGATTTTAAATATTCTATTTCTTGATCAGAAAGCCATTGGAACGATTTCTGCACTTCTTTCAAAAACAAAACAGGCTCATTTTGAAGCGCTTTCAGTATATGTTTTTGGTGTTGAAGCATTTCTAATCTTGTTTTAAACAAATATACAACGAAATGAATAGTGAAAGACAGGGTAATTTTACCTGAATTAAACGAATATCTTTTTTAAATTAGCGGAAATTTTTGCCTATGTTCGACTTTAGTGAAGTATCACTCAAAAACATTATTATACATAAAGTTGGCTCCAACCAGGAGGAACAGTCACTGGAGCTTTCAGAATCGGTTTTACCAGAGCTTGAGGAAGATATTGAGCACCTCTTGGTAGATTTCTTTTTACGCCCTTTTAAACCTGATGCATATTATCATTTTGAGCATGAAAACGGGCTGGATTTTCATGAAATGTTTCAGCATACACAAAAACTATTTGCCGATCCCAATTTGTTTGCGGCTCAATCGCAGTACATAGCACGACATCTGCATTCGGTATCAACACATCCCAACATCAAACAGGGCGAAGTATATGTGGTACACTTTGCAGGTTGCGTAGTCGACGATGAAATTACCGATGCCATCGGCATTTTTAAAAGCGAAAACAAGGATACTTTTTTAAAAGTTGTTCAACAAAACAATCACTACAATGTTGATATGCAAACAGGTATCAACATAAAAAAGCTGGACAAAGGATGCTTAATTTTTAATACAGAAGAAGCAGAAGGATATAAAATCAGTATTGTAGACAAAACAAACCAGTCGGGCGAAGCTATGTACTGGATGAATGAATTTTTAAAGGTAAATATTCGTGAAGATGAGTTTTACGATACCAAGAATTATATTGATCTTTGCAAAGCATTTAGTGATGACGTTTTAACAGAAGAAAACAATTTTAATACACCCGACCAGCTTAACTTTATGAAACGGTCGCAGGAGTATTTTGAGAATCACGATAAATTCGATGAACAAAATTTTGAACAGGAGGTAATTAACGAACCCGACATAATAGATGCGTTTAAAGACTTTAAAGGTGAGTTTAAAGAACAGTATGAGACAGAGCCAAACAGCGATTTCAAAATATCGAAACCAGCGCTAAAAAAGCAAAAGAAATATTTCAGGCCTGTGATCAAACTCGACAAAAACTTTCACCTTTATGTACACGGGAATCCCGAAAATATGGAAAAAGGATTTGACGACATTAGAAGAATGAATTACTATAAGCTTTATTTTAACGAGGAAAACTAAAATTTTGGAATTATGGCAAGTATTAAAGAATTAAAAAAAGACATTCATTACATAACGAATGAGTTAATAATTGAATGTTTGGTAGCAGATGTAATGTATGAAGGTAAATACGAATCTAAATTGACGGACCTTGCCACCACGCTATTAACGAAAAAGAAGGAACTACTTAGCAGAATAAACCAATACAGAAAGGTTAAGCATGAAACGAATGCAAAAAAATATTTTAAAGACATTCAGAATGAATTGCATGACCTGGTGAAAGAGATACTTGATGAAGTACAGAAACTTGAAAAATAATTTTTTATGATTGAAATAAAACTACCTGATAATAGTACAAAGAAATATGAACCCGGAGTTACCGGATTAGAAATTGCAAAAGATATTAGTCCACGGCTGGCCAAGGAAGTGCTTAGCGTTACAGTAAACGATGAGCTATGGGATATACACCGCCCCATTAAAGACGATGCAAGCATTAAATTACACAAATGGGAAGATGAAGAAGGAAAACATGCCTTTTGGCACTCTTCAGCCCACTTGCTGGCAGAAGCTGTTGAACAGCTTTATCCGGGAGTAAAATTCGGTATAGGGCCCGCAATTGAGCAAGGCTTTTATTATGACATTGACCTTGGAGACCGGCAGCTAACCGACGCTGATTTCAAAAAAATTGAGGACAAAATGCTGGAGCTTGCGCGGCAAAAAGAGGAATATCATCGCACAGAAGTTCCCAAAAAAGAGGCATTAGAATACTACCAGAAAAAAGGAGATGAATACAAGGTAGAACTGATCAATGATTTAGAAGATGGCACCATTACATTTTACAAACAGGGAAATTTTACCGATTTGTGTCGCGGACCACACCTGCCCGACACCTCTCCCATCAAAGCCATTAAGATAACCAGTGTAGCCGGAGCCTATTGGCGCGGAGACGAAAACCGCAAACAGCTCACACGCCTGTACGGCATTACATTTCCTAAAAAGAAAATGCTGGACGAATACCTTGAAATGCTCGAGGAAGCAAAAAAACGCGATCACAGGAAACTGGGTAAAGAACTGGAGCTTTTCACATTCTCACAACGAGTTGGACAGGGCTTGCCAATGTGGTTGCCTAAAGGAGCCGAACTGCGCGAACGACTTGAGAATTTCCTGAAAAAGGTACAACGGGATTATGGCTACGAACAGGTAATTTCGCCCCATATAGGCCAAAAAGATTTATATGTAACCTCTGGTCACTATGCAAAATATGGTCAGGATTCATTTCAGCCCATTCACACACCCGAAGAGGGCGAGGAATATTTGCTCAAGCCTATGAACTGCCCGCACCATTGCGAAATGTACAAAGCTACGCCAAAATCATATAAAGATTTACCCATTCGCCTGGCTGAATTTGGTACAGTATACCGCTACGAGCAATCTGGCGAACTTCACGGATTGACCCGGGTACGCGGTTTTACCCAGGACGATGCACACATCTTTTGCCGTCCCGACCAGTTAAAAGAAGAGTTTATAAAGGTTATAGACATCATTCTGTATATTTTTAAAACACTCGACTTTAAAGACTATGTGGCTCAGGTTTCTTTGCGCGACCAAAACGACCATTCAAAATATATTGGAAGCGATGACAACTGGGAAAAAGCTGAGAAAGCAATTATTGAAGCTGCCGATGAAAAAGGCATGAACTACGAAGTAGAGTACAATGAGGCTGCGTTTTATGGCCCTAAACTCGACTTTATGGTACGCGATGCAATCGGGCGCAAATGGCAACTGGGTACCATCCAGGTTGACTATAACTTACCCGAGCGTTTCGAACTGGAATATATAGGAAGCGATGACAATCGTCACCGCCCAATTATGATTCACCGGGCACCTTTTGGTTCTATGGAACGTTTTGTGGCTGTTTTACTGGAGCATACCGGCGGAAAGTTTCCGCTCTGGCTCACACCAGAACAGGCTGTAATACTGCCCATTAGTGAAAAATTCAACGATTACGCAAAAGATGTGAAAGCAAAACTTGCTGCTCGCGATGTACGTGTATCTGTTGATGAACGCAACGAAAAAATTGGTCGTAAAATACGCGACAACGAATTAAAACGCATCCCCTACCTGCTCATTGTGGGCGAGAAAGAGATGACCGAAGGCAAAATTGCGCTAAGGAAACAAGGCGAAGGTGACCAGGGACAGATGTCAATTGACGAATTTGCCACATTTATTGAACAGGAAGTAGCAAACGAAACCTCTAAATAAATAATCTTGCCAAATACAAGTTAAGGGCTGTTTCTCAGGAGCAGCCCTTACTTTTTGCCCATTGAAGAAATTGCAAGTCCAATAAAAACTAATGCTCCGTTGATGATCAGTAATTCAAATCCAAACTGAAAACCATTGAACCATACTTCTGAATATCGGTTTAATATATAACAAATTACAGGAGATGCTAGGGCAATATATGGAATCCATTTCTCCCGTGGATGATATTTTGTAAAGAGGCCAAAGGCAAAAAGTCCGAGTAGTGGTCCGTACGTATATCCGGCCACCGTAAAAATTGCACTTATTACACTTTCATCAGAAATAATCTGAAAAATTATAATCACAACAGCCAGTAATGCCGATATTCCAATATGCACCCATCGCCTGGTGCGCAGTGCTTTGGCAGAATTCAGATCGTTGTGATTAAAGCCCAATATATCGACAGTAAAAGTAGTCGTTAGTGCAGTTAAAGCAGAATCGGCACTGGAGTAGGCTGCAGCAACCAAACCCAGTATAAACATTATCGCCACAAAAAGGGGCAATTCACCCTGGGCTATTACAAGCGGAAAAATTTCATCGCCACGCGCGGGAATACTTAACCCAAGCGATGCTGCATAAGAATAGAGCATTACACCAAGCGTCAAAAACATAATATTTACCGGGACAAAAGCAATTCCATAAGAAAGCATATTCTTCTGCGCCTCTTTCAGATTACGACAACTCAGATTTTTTTGCATCATATCCTGATCCAGGCCTGTCATCACAATTGTAATAAACATACCTGAGAAAAATTGCTTAATAAAATGATTCGGGCTATTCCAATCATCGAAGAAAAAAACACGGCTATATTCAGAATTAGCAACAAACTTCCACAACCCGTCTTCAGCCATATTATTGTAAATAATCACAATGGTTACTATAGCCGATAAAAACATAAATGTAGTTTGCAGCACATCGGTCCAGATAATGGTTTTTATACCTCCTTTAAAGGTATATAGCCAGATTAAAATAATCGTTATGATTACTGTTATTTCAAACGGAATTTGTAATTGATTAAATACAGCTATTTGCAAAACGTTTGCCACCAGAAATAATCGAAATGAGGCGCCAATTACCCGCGATAAAAGGAAGAACGATGCACCGGTTTTATAAGCAAAAAAACCAAAACGTTGCCCCAGATAAGTATATATTGAAGTTAAATTTAATCGATAATATAAAGGAATTAAAATTTGAGCTATAACCGCATATCCTAAAAGATAACCCAGCACCAGCTGCATATATGAAAAATTACTATCAACCACCCAACCCGGCACAGAAATAAAGGTTACCCCAGAAAGTGAAGCACTGATCATACCAAAAGCAACAATATACCAGGGCGACTGCCTGTTTCCCAGGAAAAAAGCAGCATTATCTGCATTTTTGCTTGTAAAATAGGAGATAATTAACAGCAAAACAAAATACGCTGCTATAATAAATAGGACCAAATACGGAGACATCATTAATTAAATTTTTGAAGGTACAAGGATAATAAAAAGATTTATAACTTTAAAAATTGTTATTCGTTCAATTGGTATTAATTTTGAGCAGGTATAAAAAACATTTTATCTTAAATTTTGTCTATTAATCCATGAACATACAAAATTTCTCATCAAAATTATTGGAAAGTGCTGTGGATGAATTTGCCAAACTGCCGGGAATAGGCCGGAAAACGGCTTTACGTTTAGTATTGCACCTTTTAAATCAGGAGAAAGAAGAAGTTAACCAATTTGGAGAAACCATCATAAAACTCCGTAACGAAATAAAACATTGCCAAAGTTGCAATACTATCTCCGATAATGATATCTGCTCTATTTGCAGTGATAAGAAAAGAGACCACGGTACCATTTGTGTAGTAGAAAATGCACGTGATTTAATGGCTATTGAAGATACGCATCAATACAACGGAATTTACCATGTACTGGGAGGGATAATATCCCCTATGGACGGCATAGGCCCCAATGACCTGAATATAGAAACACTGGCACAAAAAATTGAAGAAGGATCAGCCCGGGAAGTAATTTTAGCCCTAAGCACAACCATGGAAGGTGATACGACTAATT
>Ga0209938_1001461_pt1 | contig 11792 bp, 9 predicted proteins | sample SalPonR2_C_D1_MG_FD_185708 | JGI IMG/M metagenome (GOLD analysis project Ga0209938, IMG submission 185708) | Salt pond soil microbial communities from South San Francisco under conditions of wetland restoration - Salt Pond MetaG R2_C_D1_MG... ... | reverse complement strand
TCAGCGGAGACTTTAGCTAAACTATCCCTTCTTTTGTAGGGCAAAAGAAGCAAAACCCACCCGCTGAATGAGCCATTTCTTTACGCTGCGCTTTCCGGGTAAAGCCTAAAGCCGGCCTATACGGGCCCGTCTGGGCAAACTCGCGCGGAATTCTGTTCGTTTTGCCCATAGGAGAGTAGAAAACTTAGCCTTGGAAGCCAGGCCGCATATTCGTTTCGCTCGGACAAGGCCTGCTTTTTTACGGCTTTTCTCCGGAAGGCTCCGCTAAAATGGCTGAGACGCCACGTGGGGGCCGTATGGGCGGGAGTCCCTGGGTACAGAAGGCTTCTTGCTCTAAAAGAAAAGAGATTTAAAGCGGGTGGCCGCCGCGTCAATATGTCTGAGCCGGCAGGCGAGTTTTACGCGGCAAGCCTTTTTTTGCTTCGTTTTTTGTGGCGACTGACAAAAAATGAAGAAGTAAGAGCGGTACAATATTTTGTAAGATTTTATTTTTCTGATCATTACATAACTATCTATAAAACAAGACTTTACTAAAATTATATACAGATGAAATACCCATGCGCCTAAGGCGCACCAGAACGCGGATGAATATAGGGAAGGTGCTTAGTGATCATAGTTTTGCCCTTTAGTGTATCTTCTTTTTGACCGCAAAAAGAAGCCAAAACTCCCCGCTAGGATTAGCCATTTCTTAACGCTGCACTGCCAGGAAGCAGCCTAAAGCTGGCAAACTCGTGCGAAATAGGGAATGCTAAACTTAATGGTAGTGTAAACTTGGCATAGTCGGTAAAGCTTGAGTTTTGGTTTTACTCAAACAAGGCCAGCTTTTTAACGGCTTCTTCCTGACGACTTCGCTAAAATGGCTGAGACGCGGGAATATTCAGGTGGTCGGGTAGCTATGTGGCCAAATGGCCATGTGACTACATAGCCAAATGGATAAGGTAAGCACGGCAAAAAATTGTGAAATTTCAGTTTTTCTTTGAATTCGCATAACTAACTATAAAACAATACTTTACTAAAATTATATACAGATGAAAAAAACCTTCTGGAATCAGCCCGAAGCCTTCACGGTGGGACTGATCTTCCTCTTTCTCAATATCGCTTTTGGCAGCTGGCTAAGTCGCCTTCCCGAAGTGCAGCGGCAATTACAAATGTCGGAAGCCACGCTGGGTTGGGTTTTACTGAGTATGCCCCTCGGCAGTCTGATCTCCACCACCTTTTCCCGACGATTAATCGCCCGCTACGAAACCGGTCAACTGGCGATCCTTACCCTACTTTGTTTTACAGGACTCATGATTTTCCCTCCACTGGCGGGGAGTCCGGAGCTACTCTTCGTTCTGCTATTTGGCGTGGGCCTGACCCACGGCATCCTAAACGTCAGTATGAATACGGCCGCCAGCGCGATCGAAGATCGGCTACAAGCCAGGGTCGTTTCCTCAATCCATGGTATGTACAGCCTGGGTGGCTTCATTGGTGCTCTGATCGGGGGTACTTTTGCGAAAGCAGGCATTGCGCTACCCCTGCAAATGATCATTATTTTTCTCCTGGCCATTATTATCATGTACACCCTGGGTAAGCCCGTATGGCACTTTAAATCAGACATCAGCGGTGAGCGGCAACCGATGCGCTGGCCCTCCCGGCGTTTACTGGCCTATATGATCATCGGAGTCTGTATTATGGTCGGTGAAGGGGCGATATCAGACTGGTCAGCTATCTATCTATCCAAGCAGTTGGGTGCCGGTCCACTCATTGCGGCCCTCGGCTTTGCCGGATTCTCCGCGGCAATGGCCACCGGACGTTTTAGTGGCGACTGGATTCGGGCACATATTCGTACCAAGGTACTGGTCCGTAACGGTACATTCTTAAGCTTTATCGGATTATTACTGGTGGTATTGGTTCCTATTCAAGGCATAGCCATCCTGGGTTTCACGCTGGCGGGCATTGGGTTTGCTACTGGCATACCGATTATCTTTTTGGCTTCCGGTCGGCTTACGCCTAAAAACCCGGGTATTGGTATTGCGGCCGTAGCGAATGCCGGGCTCATTGGCTTCTTGAGTGCCCCTCCGGCCATTGGTATAATGGCAGAACACTTTGGCCTCAATAAAGCCATGTTACTAGTTGCTTTGCTGGCACTGATGGCCTCTATTCTTAGTCAACTGAGTTTTCGGGAATCCTAATCCAGGAAGCGCCATTTAATACCAAAGCGAAAGCCGGTGGCATTGGCCAGGGGATAAAAAGCGGTGGGATAGTACAAGCGCCAATTCTCCAAATTACTTAGGTCTTCTACATTTCCTTCAGGATCGGTAGGCTGAGAGATCCAGAAATTGCGTAAGTTTTCCACTTTTGCGTAAGCGCGAAACTTCGTGACCCGAATACTCATGTGCACATCCAGCAGGGGAACCATGGGTAAAACCTGCTGGTCTTGCAGGTGAAAATTACCAATTACCGGATGATAAGTCAGGCTGCGATACTCCGAAGTATAGCGCAGGTCTGCGCCGACTCGCACGCCCAGGGCATCCCGAAACCAGCGGTCCTGATAGTAAAAACTGTGTTTACCAAACAATTCCGGCAGCCGCACAAAATCTTCCGAACTGCGCTGAAAAACCAACTGGTTGTCCAGGTGAAATTTCCCTACGGAAAAATCTTTGCGAACGATCAATTGCAGCACACTAAGGGGAGCATCCGCCTGCTGCGCCTGGCCCAGTGTATCAAAGTAAACCTGATTATCGACCAAATGGTAGCCCCCCGTGACCGAAAATCGTCGCTGGGGAATGGCATAGGTCGCTTCCAGGCGACTTTCCAGAATCTTACCCAGGGCATTTTCATAAAGTGTTTCCTGAGCAACCAGCCAACGCCGGTAAACCAGGCTGGGCTCCGCCAGTTGGTTGATAAACTTACCCGTCAGCACGCCCAAACGTCCCAATAGCAGATCCAGCTTGCCCTCCGCACGAAAGTCTCCGATGTTATCCAGTAGCCCCAGGTGCCCATAAGTCTCCAGACGCAAGAAATCGGTAGGTAGGTAGTGCCACTTTCCCGTCAGGAAAAGGTTATTGATCGTTGAAGATACTGGTTCCTGCTCCAGAAAGTGCAACCGATGATCAATACCGACCTGTAATAAGCCCCTCGATTGTTTTGGCAATGCGTAGGCGGTGGTTTCGGGTCGGTAGGTCAACAGAAAGAATCGGTTGCGTAGCTCCCGGTGTCGTACAAAATAGCGCAGCCCGCGCTCATCGGTCAGAAAGGGGGCGTAATAGTCTAGGTTATTGAGTGGAGAGGTTTCAAAAAATTTATAGGCATTCTGATCAAAAGTCAGGCTATGGCCCAGTAAAAATTCCTGTTTATTGAAAAATCCCGCCTTTGGGGCAGGTGGGGGCGGCGGGGGCTGAGACAGGATAGCCCGTACCGAGTCACGCACCCGAAGCAAAGAATCAAAATTAGCAGCGCTGGAATCCGGCATGGGCGGCAGTGGACGCCGGCGCAGATTGGGCTCCGCTGGCGGTGGAGCAGCCGGTTTGCGCAGATTGAAGTAATGCGTATACTGGTAGGCGCTGTTTCGGTATTCGGTATAAGCGGTTTCGGTCTGTACCGTTGCCGCAGCCGGAGACGAAAAATTTCCACCCAAAGCAGGCTCCGCCACCAGACCTCCATTTTCTTCTTGTATATTTTTATTATTCACAAAACTAATGAAGCCCCGGTATCTACCCGATTCGTTTTGCAAAGAAATCCCAAAACCAAAGGCTGTGGCCTGGGTACTCTGGTTGGGAAACTGAATCCGGGAAGCCAGTTGCGTCAGTCGCTCGTAATCGATGCTCAAATTGACACCATTGGCAAAATTACGACTGAACTTCACCTCAATTCGGCTATCCGCCTGGTCTCCTCCCCGATCGTATTCGGTGTAAGTAAAGGCTCGCTCCACCCGGTAAAAAGGTAGCTCATCAATGGATAAGCGGTATATATCAAACTGATGCAAGCCCACATCAAAGCCCTGGCGGAAATTATTCTGAAAAACCAGGGGGTTAGCGGCACTGCCCAATACGCCCAGATGTTGGTAGTCAAAGGCCCGTTGGCGGGTAGGATCCAGTTGGTGGGTATAATTAGTCAGTAGACTGTCGTCAAAAGCCCGCTCTCGATAAAATTCCAGGGGCGAGAAGTAAAAAATCTTGAAGGTGTCGAGCACGACATCCTGCTGGACCGAGTCGATCGAACTGGTATTACCGCGCTGCTCGCCGAAGCCGGTAGGACGGCCAGCACCCGTTGGAAACTGTGCCCACAAAGAAAGGCTACTCCCACACAAAAAGACCAATATACACAAGATCCTGCCAAACATATACTACCGTAATTTGCTGTGCTACCTAACAAGTGCTGGGCCGAAGGGCGACCTTCGGCCCTCTGCCTTTGACCCAGCCTTTGTTAGTAACGTCGAAAGTAGTGCTTTAGTCTTCCAGACCAATCACTGCGGGGTTCATACCCATACTGGAGAAACCACCGTCGTGGTAGAGGTTCTGCATAGTCACCATTCGCGTAAGATCGCTGAACAGGGAGATACAGTAATCCGCGCAGGTTTCTGCCGAAGCATTACCCAATGGAGACATCTTCTCTGCGTAATCAAAGAATTCGTGGAAGCCTTTGACTCCACTACCTGCCGTAGTCATAGTAGGAGATTGAGAGACGGTATTCACCCGCACCTGACGTTTTGCCCAGTGGTAACCAAAGCTACGGGCAAAAGACTCGAGCAGGGCTTTGGATTCGGCCATCTCGCTATAATCCGGGAAAGTGCGCTGCGCAGCAATATACGACAGCGCCAGAATGGAGCCCCATTCGTTCATCGCATCTAGCTTCCACAGGCATTGCATCGTTTTATGGAAAGAAATGGCGGAGACATCAAAGGTTTTTTGCATCCAATCGTGATTCAGATCTGTATAATCCTTTTTCTTACGCACATTGACGGACATCCCGATGGCGTGGCAGACAAAATCCAACTTGCCCCCCAGAATCTCCATCGATTTGGTGAACAGATTATCCAAATCTTCCATACTGGTCGCATCAGCGGGCACGATTTCAGCGTTTAGTCGCTCGGCAATCTCCTTGATCGAACCAAAACGCATCGCGACGGGCGCATTCGTCAGAACGATAGTTGCTCCTTCTGCTACACAACGCTCGGCGATTTTTGTAGCAATGGATTGATCATCCAGGGCACCAAAAACGACCCCTCTTTTTCCTTTAAGTAAGTTATTTCCCATATTATATCAATTTTGAACTTTAAATGGATCAATGGTTGAATTATTGAAATCAAATCAACAAATCAGCCATCCAATAATTATCGATTGTGGCCAGCAAAGTTAAGATTTATTTATCAACTCCCGGGCATTTTCCATAGCGGAATCGCTGGGCGGATCCTGGCTGAGCATGGTGGCAATGGCATGAATACGGCCTTCTGCTTCCAGCTCTTTCACCCGGGTCACGGTCCGGTCTTCTTTTACTTCTTTGTAGACGAATAGATGGCCATCTGCCCTGGCCGCAATTTGTGGGGAATGCGTAATACATACGACCTGGTGCTCGTCGGAAAGCTTACGCAGAATATTACCCATCTTCAGCGCCACGTCGCCGGAGATCCCCGAATCGATCTCATCAAAGATCAGGGTAGGCAGTGGAATGGCACTGGCCACCAGTGATTTGGTCACCAGGGCCAAACGGCTTAGCTCCCCCCCCGAGGCGACGTCTTTAATCTCCTGCGGACGACTTCCTTTATTGGCCGCAAAGAGAAAGTGGACCTCGTCCCAGCCACTGGGCCCCAGGTCTTTGAGTACCCTAAAGTCGATATTGAGTTGCGCGTAGGGCATGGCGAGTAGCGCCAGTCGCTCCTGCACCTTTTCTTCGAAGGTCTTGACCACCGACTTGCGGCGCTCACTGAGTTTTTTAGCCAATTCAATCAGGGTCGCCTCCTGCTCTTCAATTTGTTTTTTCAGTTGCGCCAACTCTCCATCTAGGCTATCGAATCCATCTGCTTTATTTTGTAATTCTTCTTGCAGGGTCAGCAAATCGTCGATCGTATTGAGGTGGTGCTTCTTCTGCAAACGATAGAGCTGATCGAGCCGGGACTGTACTTCTTCAATGCGCTGCGGATCGTATTCTATATCGTCGGCTACCCCTTCCAGTTCACGACTGAGATCCTGGAGTTCGATATGCACACTTTCGAGGCGCTCGTAAATAGCTTTCAGGTCCTCATCTACCGACTGAAAAGGCTGCATTTCAAGCTGAATTGCTTCCAATTGACTCAGCAGGGAAGGATCGTTTTCTTCCAGGGCATTGTAAGCTCCGCCCAGTGCTTTTTTAATGCCTTCGGCATTATTCAGCCGGTTGAGCTCGGTCTCCAGTTCTTCCTGTTCTCCCGCCTGCAGGTTCGCCTCGTCCAGCTCTTTGAGTTGAAAGGCGACAAATTCGGCTTCGGTTGCTGCCGTTCGATTTTGTTCTTCCAGTTCTTTCTGCTTACGCAAAAAAATCTGGTACTGCCGGTATTCCCGCAAATAGTCGTTGAGCAGGGTTTTGTTACCAGCCAGGGCATCCAACATTTTCAACTGAAAAGAAACCTCATTGAGATCCAGCGTATCAAATTGTTGGTGCAGATCAATCAAAGAGGCGGACAATTGCTGCAGCACCTTTAGGTTGACGGGCGTATCATTGACAAAGGCCCGGGATTTTCCGGAAGGGCTAATCTCCCGCCTTACAATTAAAACGGGCTCGTAATCCAGGTCATTATCTGCAAAAAAGTGCTGCAGGTCGTAGGCTTCTACATCGAAGCTACCCTCGATGACACATTTTAGCTCATCGTTGTATAGAGTCTTGGTATCTGCGCGTTTACCCATGATCAGGCCCAGGGCACCCAGCAATATAGATTTACCTGCACCCGTTTCTCCTGTAATGATGGTCAAGCCCTTGGAAAAGTCAATTTCCAATTGCTCAATGATCGCGTAATTTTTAATGGACAGCCGTTGAATCATAATTTCGTATGTGTTGCCCTTCTAGTGGTTATTGTGAGCAAAAATAATTTTTTTGTATTGAAAACCTGTACTTTTACCTAAAAGAAGCAAGAGGCATCCAGATATAAAAGATTTCATCCTACAAAAAGCTAAAAATAAATAACATGCAAAAACGAATCATCCTACTTTTATTAGTTATTGCCGGTTTCGCTTGTCAGCAGGACGCTACTTCCAACTGGGTAGAACATGACCTGCTGGAATATGGCATACCGGTCACCATTGAAGGCCCCGACAGCATTAAAGTCAATGTCACCGATGCCCTTGGCGTTATTCAGGACATCACGGTCGACAGTCCGGACGATAATTATCACCTGCAGATTTACGCTTCGCAGGCCTCTACGGATGATATTGCGATCATCAAAGCCGATTTGATCTCCGACGTACGCAGTAATCCCTTTTTCACGAAAGTGATCGAAGAAGACGAAAAAGGCTTTGTCTTTGAGACCATGATTGATTCTACGAATTACTATGGTTTTCGCCACGTTCATGTACAGGGCGACCAGGAATTTATTTTCCAGACGGGTCTTGGGCATTCCTTCCAGGAAGCGGAGGCGAGACGTCTGCGGGAAGCCGTGAGACAAGAATAGTTTAGTGAATAAGAGACAAAAGGAAAGCCCGTTCCTATGGGGCGCGGGCTTTTCCATTCGTCGAAAAACTACCAAAAGTTTTAGTTTTCAAAACTTTTTTCATTCATTACTTGTAGATGCCATTATAACTTGTTTTGGTGTATATTAAGGAAGCCAAACTTTCGGTTTCCCCTTTTGTTTAAGCTCACCAAACCTTCAATCGAAATGATACAGTACGAGCGACATACCCTGAAGAACGGCTTACGCGTATTGATTCACGAAGACTTTAGCACCCCCATGGCAGTACTCAATGTACTGTACAACGTGGGGGCCCGGGACGAGCGCCCCGAGCGTACGGGTTTTGCCCACCTTTTTGAGCACCTGATGTTCGGTGGTTCTGCAAACATTCCGGACTTTGACGAGCACATCCAGTTGGCCGGTGGTGAGAATAATGCCTTCACCAATAATGACATTACCAATTTCTACAATATTCTACCGGCACAAAACATCGAAGTCGCTTGCTGGTTAGAATCGGATCGCATGCTAGAGCTAGCCATTGATCAAAAGAAACTCGACACGCAAATCAAAGTAGTGTTGGAAGAGTATAAGGAGACTTGCCTGAACCAGCCCTACGGCGATGTCTGGCACCATATCTCGGATATGGCTTATAAGACCCATCCTTACCGTTGGCCGACCATCGGTAAAATGCCAGAGCACGTTGCGGAAGCGACCATGGAAGATGTACAGGATTTTTACACTAAATTCTATCATCCCAACAACGCTATCCTAGTGATTTCTGGTGCCATAAAGACAAGCGAGGCGCTGCGCATGGCCGAAAAGTGGTTTGGGGATATCCCCAGTGGACTAACTCCGATGCGTCGCCTGCCCAAGGAACCACCGCAGCGCAAATTAGAACGTCGGATCAACAATTCCAAAGTACCCGTGGATGCCCTGTATCTGGCTTTTCATATGCCTTCCCGGACGGATAAAGACTTTTATGCGGTAGATTTACTCTCTGACATTCTCTGCAATGGTCCCTCCTCTCGCCTGTACCGAAAACTCCTGCGCGACCGTAGCCTGTTTTCCCAGATTGATGCCTACGTCACCGGCAGCATTGATCCAGGACTACTGATTATTGAAGGTAAACCGGCAGCGGGCGTCTCATTAGAGCAGGCCGCCAGTGCCATCTGGTCCGAGATTGAACTGGTCAAGTCCGCGCCGGTAGCAGAATCCGAACTGCAAAAATGGAAAAACCAGATTGAGAGTACGCTGATCTTTTCTGAAACTAATGTACTGAATAAAGCCATCAACCTGGCTTTCTTTGAAGTACTGGGTGATCCCGAACTGATTAATCGCGAAAAAGAGCTGTATCAGGCCGTTCGGCCCGAAGATATCTATCGGGTCGCTAATGAGATTCTGGTCGATTCAAACTGCAGTGAGCTCTTGTATCAACCTGCGGTGAGTGCTCAGGTGGTCGCGTGATCCTTGTAGTCATGTGGTCCGCTTAGCGGAAGCTACTTAAAAAATAAACTATGTTGACTTACGAAGCGGCCCTGGAGGTCCTGGAAGAAAAAAAGCTGAATGGCTGGCGTAAGCTGGTCACCCGATTCTACGATCAGGTACCCGACTCCGTGGCGGTAATATCGGTCTACCAAAAGTGGGGTGGGCTGCGTTTTGACATCCGTCCGGGGCACGACGCGACCGAACGTCTGATTGAGGAAATTGACCAGGAAAGTCGCTCCATCTGTGAGGTTTGTGGGGAATTAGCTTCGGAGGTACGCATAGGAGGTGAAACACGTACGCTTTGTGGTTTTCATGCGGAGACTTAATCCTTCTCTTTATCAAAAGAATCATTTTGTCTTAGGCTCAAGCAACCTCCAGGTCATTTTACACTCTCTTTAATTAAAAGCCATGCACAATTACCGAATACTTTGGTCAATCGTTCTGCTCTTACTCAATATTCCCAGCTTATTGGCCCAGGACGGACCTCCTCCTTACGTTCAACGGGCGGTTCGACAAGTCGAAAACTACCTGGGCTCTACGGGGCCAGGTGCCACCGAAAATTTCCAACAGGCGGCGATGGTAAGCAGTGCGCAGAGTGCCGAGTGGGCGGCACGCCTAAATCAGTTGCGTCAACAATTACAAAACTCCCTGGATGGCGTAGGCTTACAACCCGATCCCGAGGGCTTTATTATGGAGCTGAGCGGACCCGGCGGGGCCTTTCTACTTAGGGTGATGCTGGATGAAGAAGAGAAAAAAATCAGCAATTGGGAAGTCAAGTCTGGTCCTAGACCCATCTCTTTCCGACTCGCGACCCTGTCGGCCACCTTTGACTCCCTGGCCGAGGAAGGATTATCAGGCCTGTTTTTTTATCGGCTGAAGGGGGAGATAAAAGTAATCAAACCCTTTGGGATGGCCAATCATGCCCTGAGTATTCCCAATACGGAAAATACCATTTTTGGCATTGGCTCGCGTCCCATTGACTTCACCGTAGCGGCCATTCAATTACTGGATCAGCAAGGAAAACTATCGATTAATGATCCGATCACCCGATTCATCGATCAGGTACCCAGCGACAAACAATCCATGACCCTAAGCCACCTCATGACCGGCCAGTCGGGACTACCCGACTTCTTCGAAACGGAAGACGACTGGAACCCGGACCTGGCCTGGATCGACCGCAACACTGCCGTTCAGCGCATGATGAATCAAACCTTACTATTTACACCAGGTAAGGACAATGCCCATTCACACGGGGCCTTTGTACTATTGTCGGCCATTGTAGAGATTGTCAGCGAAACGGACTACTACACTTTTATCCGCCAACAATTCCTGGACCCGGCAGGGATGCAACGCACTGGCGAATACGGTGAAACGCGTGGGCTTTCCATCAGCGATTTTGCGGAGGGTGGTGGTCCCGAGCACATCGGCCTACCTAATATCCCGCCCAATTGGGGACCAACTTCCTGGCTGGTGAAAGGTAGCGGGGGCATGTATTCTACCCTGGATGATCTGCGGAAGTTCTATATCTACCTGCGTTCGGGTGCCGTTTTAGACGAAAGTCACCAGCAGACCTTCCGGAAAAAATCGGTTAACCTGGATGGCTCCATGCGTGGTTTTGAACTATTTAGTGCTTATTATCCGCCGGATACTGAACTGTATCTATTCCTAAACGAAACGGGAGACCGCTCCCAACTGCGGCCGTTGTTTCGAGGAGTAGAAGCACTACTACCCGAGGAGTAGTCTGTCAAAGGAAGGTTGTGCTACCATGGTAAAGCCAGGGGCTTCACTGTACTGGTATAAAAATCGGCTAATGCGGTCACTAATCTTTAGGTAAAGTATGCCGGGTACTTTCCAGATTAGTTTTCAACTGCGCAATGTTACTACTGCCTGGAATGACCGTGGATATGGCATCCTGTGCCAGGCACCGAGGCCAATTTCAATCAGTTGATTATATTGCATTATATTCATGCGTCAACCTGATTAATTCCGCATGGAATTCATCATCTCAGAGAAAGGTTTTTGTTGGTAGCCTTGTGGCTTGGCAAACAAACTGGCCTTTGGTTTTTCCATTTTAAGTTCGGTGACGGAAAGCACCATTTTGACGGGCATGGCAGCCATCTCTATTTCTACTTCCATAGGGAAACCATCCACGCCCTTTGCACCACCGATACCCTGATTCAAATTAGCGGCACCAGCCCCCTCGATCTCTGGAATCTTTAAGGCTTTGGTAGCCCATACAATTTGGGTCATTTCCTGTCCATTTTGGGTCGTTTGCACCCGGTAGGCTTCACAGGTATACCCCATGATTTTTTTCTTTTTACCCCCTAGTTTAGTTACCTCATTGGTTTGGGGAGTATCGGCATTGGACATATCTTCCTCCGACATATTATAGATAGTCTCCTTATCATCCTGAATCACGTAGCCTTTGCCCTTATTGACTACAATTTTGCCCATCATTGAGGCCATGGCACCGCCTTCCATGGAGGTCATCATGGCATTATCACCGTAGACGACGACCATCTTTTCGGGCATCATAGCGGCCATCATTTCTGCACCTTCTCCGGATATGGTATATTGGTATACGACGGTACCCTGAATGGTTTTTTGGGCCTGAGCAAAATGAACAGTGAGCAGTAAGCTAAGGGTAAACAAAATTTTCATCTGTATATAATTTTAGTAAAAGTCTGTT
>Ga0209938_1001457_pt1 | contig 11816 bp, 6 predicted proteins | sample SalPonR2_C_D1_MG_FD_185708 | JGI IMG/M metagenome (GOLD analysis project Ga0209938, IMG submission 185708) | Salt pond soil microbial communities from South San Francisco under conditions of wetland restoration - Salt Pond MetaG R2_C_D1_MG... ... | reverse complement strand
TTTCGAAGGTGGCACACCATCTACAAGTACCGCTTCAAATCCATCTGTAACATATGAAACTGCGGGTACTTACCAGGTATCGTTAACTGTTAGTAATGACTATGGAACAGATTCCGAAACAAAAACAAACTTCATAACTGTGGAAGAATATGTTCCATCATATTGCAGCTCGCAGGGAAATGATGCCAGCTATGAATGGATCTCCAATGTAGAAATTGGCAGTTTCTCTAACAGCACAAATTCCGATGGCGGCTATGCCGATTATACATCTCAAACCATTGACTTAACAGCAGGAAACACTGTAAGTGTAACACTGACCCCGGGATTTGGAAGTTCAACCTACATGGAGTACTGGAAAATATACATCGATTATAATCAGGACTACGATTTTGATGATGCAGGCGAAATGGTATACAGTGCAAACGGTGAATCAGCCGTCAGTGGCACCTTCACTGTTGACGAAAATGCCACAGGAACCACACGCATGCGCATATCAATGAAATACAACGGAGCACAAACAGCTTGCGAATCTTTCGATTACGGTGAAGTTGAAGATTATCATGTGAACATTTCATCTGACGGTGGCGACACTGAAGCGCCTACTGCGCCATCGAACCTAAGTGCATCAAATATCACCGAAACAAGTGTTGACCTGAACTGGTCAGCTGCCACTGACAACGTTGGTGTTGATTATTACACTGTTTTACAGGATGGCAGTTCAATTGCTACTACTGCAAACACATCGTACAGCGTGAGCGGACTTGCAGAAGCCACAACCTATACATTTACTGTGAAAGCTGTTGATGCTGCCGGTAATGTTTCTGCCGCAAGTAGTGCTGTTGATGTCACAACAAATAGCTCTGTAGATACCGAAGCGCCTACTGCTCCAACCAACCTCGCATCAGGAAACGTTACTGAAACAAGTGTTGCCCTGAGCTGGTCAGCCGCTACTGACAATGTTGGCGTAGACCACTACACAGTTTTACAGGATGGCAGTTCAATTGCCACAACAGCAAACACATCGTACAGTGTGAGCGGACTTACTGCAGCAACCACATACACATTTACAGTGAAAGCTGTTGATGCCGCTGGTAATGTTTCTGCCGCAAGTAATGCCATTGACGTTACCACAAACGATGGTAGTGTGAGTTACTGTGCATCACAGGGTAACAACTCATCTTATGAGTGGATCAGCCAGGTAGATATTGGTAGCTTTTCTAACAGCTCAGGAGCTGCAGGATATTCCGATTTCACCGGACAAACAGTTAACCTCACAGCAGGAAACGCTGTAGATATTACACTTACTCCTGACTTTAGCGGAAGTACTTACAATGAGTACTGGAAAATCTGGATCGATTACAATGCCGATGGAGACTTTACCGACAACGGCGAACTGGTATTTGATGCCGGATCAATGAGCAGCTCTGCTGTAAGCGGCACCATCAATGTAGCCTCTACTGCTACAGGAACCACTCGCATGCGTGTAACCATGAAGTACAATGGTGAACCAACATCATGCGAAAGCTTCTCTTACGGTGAGGTAGAAGATTACACCGTTACATTTGGCGAAGCTGTTGTTGAAGTACCTGTGGCTGATTTCTCTGCAAATACCACAAGCATTGAAACAGGTCAAAGCGTTACTTTCTCTGACCTTTCGACAAACAACCCAACCTCCTGGAGCTGGAGCTTCGAAGGCGGTACACCATCGACCAGTACCAGTCAGAACCCAGCAGTGACATACAGCACAGCCGGCACTTACCAGGTAAGCCTTACTGCCACAAACAGCGCAGGCAGCGATACCGAAACCAAAACTGGATACATCACAGTAACCGAAGGTAGCGTAAGCTATTGCGCTTCACAAGGCAATAACTCTTCATACGAATGGATCGAAAGCGTATCGTTCGACAGCTTTACCAACACCTCTGGTGACAATGGTGGGTATGCCGATTTCACCGGTCAAACCATTACACTCACACCGGGAGCAAGCACCAACGTTACATTAACTCCGGGATTCTCAGGCAGTACTTACACTGAATACTGGGTAATGTGGATTGACTACAACAAAGACGGTGACTTTACTGATTCTGGTGAGCAAATTGGAAGCGGAAACGGTTCGGGAGAAATTAGTGGAAGCATTAATATCGATGCCAACGCATCTGGTACAACCCGTATGCGCGTGACCATGAAGTACAATGCAGCACCCACATCATGCGAAACATTCAGCTACGGCGAAGTGGAAGATTACACCGTATCGTTTAGCGGAAAAGGTGTTACTGCAATGGAAGAACTGGCTGAAACAAACATCTCCATTTATCCACAACCAGCCGATGAGCTTGTACACATCGACATGAATACAACCAGCAACACTGCTGAAGTTAGAATGTACAACATGAACGGACAACTCGTTAAAGCTACACAACTCGACTACAATGGTCAGGGCTTTGACCTGGACGTTGCCGGTCAGTCAGAAGGTATGTACATGTTACAGATTGTAACAGGAAATGAAATACATAGCGAGCGAATCGTAATTGAATAAATGCAGACAATTACCCCGCCTTTTAAAAGCCACGCCAATGAGCGTGGCTTTTTATTTATCAATCAGGTAATTAATTCAATTAAGCAAACCCATCATATTCAATTATGATTTAAATCAGGTCAAATTACTATTTAAAACAGCCCCATAGTAAAACATTATGTTCATATTGGTCATATTTTTGCAAAGCTATTCTTATGTCCGCCTTCCGGAATTTGAAATAAACCAAAAACCAACCAATGAACAAAAATATTTGCTATGGGGTATTAAAATCAAGCCTGCAGGAACTACTCAATATAAAATCCACGAAAGAAATCTACGACATAATCGGGCAGGGATTAAATAAATGCGTTTGTAACTCAATAATCATTGTAAATGAGGTTACCGAGAATGAGACAATGACCATTACACGTGGAATTTATGGGCTTGAAAAGAAACGGCTGCAGCATTATTATGATATGTTTGGCGTAAATCCCGTAGGTAAGGCTTTTAGCCTGACCAGCGAACTAGGAGAACTATACCAAAAAGGTGGGCTGCACACCATTTCAGGAGGTCTAACTGCCTTCAGTAATAATGTATTTGAAGACAAAATACTATTTGCCGTAAGCAAATTACTGGATATAAAGCAAATTTACAGCATTGGTCTAAAAAAGAAGCAAAAAGTAATAGCCGCCATTCATATTTTTAAGCGGCACGAGGAAACAATTGCCGAAAAAGATATGGTAAAACAAATAATCGGGCAGGCTGAAATTGCTTTACAAAACAGAATTTATCAAATAGAACTCGAAGATGCATTACAATCAAAAAAGAAGTTCCTATCCATATTGGCCCACGACCTGAAAAACCCATTTACCAGCATAATAGGCATCATGCAGCTAATCAACAGAGGTTTTTCAAGGTATTCTTCAGAAAAATTACAACGATTGGTTAAACAAGTATTAGGTGAGGCGCAGAGCACTTATAGCCTGCTCGATAATCTATTGACATGGGCTAATGCAGAACAAGATAACCTCAGCTTTAATGAAGAACGAATTGATTTACATGTTATTTGCAGGAACATTATTAAACAATTTGAACTCTCAGCTGAGCAAAAGAAAATTAAAATAGAGCATAGCGTTCCGCCTAATACAATTGTTTTGGGCGACTACCAAATGCTGCAGACCATAATTCGCAACCTGGTATCTAATGCTGTAAAATTTACACCCGTACAGGGAAAAATCAGGATTTTCATTGAAAACAAAGGAAACAGAAATATTGATATTTGCATTTTAGACTCTGGTGAAGGTATTGATGAAGAAACTAAAATGAAAATTCTTAATAGTGAACTTTTATCATCTAAACCCGGTACACAAAACGAAAAAGGCAGCGGGCTTGGATTAATTATTGTTCGAGACTTTATCAACCTACACAAAAGCACATTAAAAATTAACTCTACCCCGGAAACGGGCACAAAATTCTGTTTTTCACTTCAAAGAGCCCAAAATTAACATTTCATTAAACATTAGCGAGACAACTTTTCATAACTTAGTATGTAGGATAAATACCTGTAATTAAGTTAAAATGCTCTCAAAGCCTAATTCCGAAATTCAGCGCATAATCGACAAACTTCAACAAAGTAGAAAATTGAAGGAAGAAGCGCTTTATGATGAGGCAATAGAAGATCTCACAGCATTAGCCTCCGGACAGACAGCCATAAACGACCAAATCAGCAAAGAAGTATTACTCTACACATTAACCAGTGAGGCACTGATTATCCTACAACAAGATAAAATTATTGATTGCACGCCCAATTTGAGAGATATAATACAAATGGAGTGTAATGAGTTCATGAATAATTCGTTTTTAGGTCTCATACACCCGGAAGACAGAGAAAGAACAGCTGCATTAATAAAAGCGAAAGACGCAGAGCTGACAAAATGCAGAATGCTGCGCAAAGACAAAAGCACTGTTCATATTGAAATGAGCATATATTTCGCTAAAGCAGCGGGTAAAACCGTTGTACTCCTCAGAGACATTACAGATCATAAATTACTGGAAGACCAGCTTCGCGAGAGTGAAAACAAATTCAGAAATCTGGCCAACACTACTTCTGTAGCCATTATGATTTATCAAGGGGAAAAATGGGTATATGCCAATCCTGCCGCAGAGCGCATCAGCGGATACACTTTAAACCAATTAAAAGAGATTGAATACTGGGAATTCGTTGCCCCTGAATACCAGGATATGATCAGGAACAGAGGAAAACAAAGACAACAGGGGGAGGATGTGCCATCGGGCTATGAATTTCAGATCATTGCCAAAGATGGCAAACGGAAATGGGTCTATCTGGAAGGTAAGCTGACAATTTATAACGGTAAACCAGCCGGACTGATATCCATCTTAGAAATTACCCACATTAAAAATGTAGAACTGAACCTGAAGGAGAAAAACGAAGCCCTGCAGATTGCTGATAAGCAATTACAGGAAAACAATAAAATACTGAATGAACTAAACCAACAACTCAAAAAACAAAACACCAAACTTCAAAAAGCCAAAGAAAAAGCAGAAGAAAGCGACCGTCTGAAATCGGCATTTCTGGCAAACATGAGCCACGAAATAAGAACACCAATGAATGCCATAATGGGTTTTGCCGAGATCTTATCAGAAACAGAAGTAAGCACAGAAACTCAAATGGAATTTGGTAAAACCATTTATTCACGATCGCAACACCTGCTGCAGATTATCAACGACATTGTTGATATATCAAAAATAGAAGCCAACCTACTCAATATACAAAAAAGTCATTTCGACATTAATCAAATGCTCGATGAACTACATGCCACTTTCATTCCCATGTTAAGAAAAAGAAATAAAAGCCATATAGATTTAAAGCTGATAAAACCCGTAGCCGGGAAATTTCCGATCTACACTGATCATAGCCGACTGGAGCAAATTCTCACCAACTTAATAAGCAATGCCATAAAATTCACAGACCAGGGCAGTATCTCTATAGGCTATGAAAAACCACAAAACGACATCCTGGAATTTTACGTCAACGACACCGGCAGCGGCATTAAACCTTCAGAAATAAATAAAATTTTCGATCGTTTTGTGATGGCCACCAATGCAGTAAACGATAAAAACGAAGGCACAGGACTTGGACTTGCTATTTCCAAAAGTCTGGCAGAACTACTCGGAGGCAGAATATGGATTGCACAAACTTCTGAAACAGGCACCTCATTTCACTTCACCATCAATATTTGCGAAAAAGAAAAAGCCAGGCAAAACGCAGACAAGCCAGAGGAGACCAAACCCCAGGCAATGAAACATACTAAAATACTCCTTGTGGAAGACGACCAAGGGAGCATAAAATTTATGCGCACCATACTGGAAGATAAAGGAGCAGACCTGACAATTTGCCAAAAAGGACAGGATGCCATAAAAAAAATAGCACAAGGAGCGCATTTCGACATAATTTTGATGGATATCAGACTACCTGACATGAGTGGACTGGAAGTTACCAAAACCATAAAATCCAGTGTCAATATTCCCATTATTGCACAAACTGCATATGCGCTGAATGAAGACCGGGACAAGGCACTAAAAGCCGGTTGCGACGACTACATACCTAAACCAATTGACATCGAAAAGCTCATTCAGCTCATCAAGAAACACACTACAAAATAACCTAATCACTTTGATCTAATTTCACTACCCGTGCATTTTGGCATTTGTTTTGCAGAAACCAAAAATACCAAAAAAGTGTAAATTGGTTTATCATGAAACAAAAAATTGCCAATAAAGCCAAAGAGATGTTTTTACGCTTTGGCTACAGTAAAATAACCCTTTCAGAGGTGTCTGCAGAAATGGGAATAAGCAAAAAAACTATTTATAACCATTTCGAAAGTAAAGACGCACTGCTGTATTACATTATTGATCAATCGCGGGTTCAGTTTGAAAACGAAATTAATGAAATTGAAACCAACACAGACCAATCGTTCAGAGACATGGTCATGCAAAATTTGTCTTTATTGGGCATATGGGTATCAGACTTACGAACCTTTACCCAGGACCTGGCCAAAAACCATCCTGAGGCCAAAAAATACCTGAATGACATCAGAAAAGATGTGATTATAAGACACGCCATGCGCATTATGGAAAAGGGTAAAAAACAAGGACTACTCGACAATGATGCCAGATCGGCACTGGCACTGTTTATATTCCTGGCCACAGCTGAAAAAGTGAGCGATACGGATTATCACAAAGATTTGCCCGCAGAACTGACAGCCGGTTTTCCGGCAAACCCGGCAGATCTGTTCCAAAATATTATTGAAATCATTTATCAGGGAATAAAAAAATAAAACCATCATGACCCGAAAAATCTATATTCTAAGCTTCTTGCTGTTACCATATTTCTCCGTTGCACAGGGCGACAGCACACAGAAGGACACACTAAAGTTGACACTTGAACAAGTGGTTGAACGTTTAAAAACAGACAACCTTCACATTAAAGCCTCACAGCACCAGCTGTCCCGTGCTCAAAAAGAGCGGGAGGCACAAAAAGGGCTCTATTACCCCAAACTCGATGTGGGTGCTACATTTACACAAATGAGCGAACCGTTGGAGCTGGACCTCACCCCGGTGAGAGACGCTATTTTGCCGGCATACGAACTTATCGGAGGGCAAAATGAGCTACTCGGCAATCTCACCGACTACATGGCCAGTACAGGCACACTCGACCCAACTACTTACCAGTCATTCAATAACGGACTTTCGCAAATGGAAATGGGCCGCGAAGGAGCTATTAGTGCCATAAATGATGGTGAGTGGGTAAAAACCATACAGGATAATCAATTTGCAGTGGTCGATGCCAGCCTTACATGGCCAATTTATACAGGTGGAAAAATAAGAGCTGCCAACAAAGCAGCAGAAGCTAAAATGGAAGCTACACAGGCCAAAAATCAACAGGTAGTAGCTAAAGAAATTACCAGTGTGGTAGAGCGCTATTTTGGTTTACGACTGGCACTGAACGTCGAAGAAGTGCGAAACCAGGTAGTTGAAGGCATGGAAAAGCACCTGCACGACGCTAAAAAGCTTGAAGAAAACGGCATGATTGCACATGCTGAACGCCTCCATGCCGAAGTGGCACTGGTTGAAGCTCAACGGGAACAAAAAAAGGCTAAAAATACTGTAGAGCTAATGCAAACAGCACTAAAAAACTCACTTGCCACAAATGCAGCCATTGAACCGAAAACCGACCTCTTTATTTCGGCCCAAACAGTCAACCTTAAAGATATGGTAAACCAGGCCCAGCAAATGAACCCGGCCATAAAACAACTCGAGGCCAAAGCCAGGATGGCCAAACAGGGCATTAAAAAAGAGCAGGCAGCATGGTACCCCAACGTTTTTGCATTTGGACAGGCCGATATTGCGAACTATCAGTTATCGGAATACATGCCCGAATGGATGGTGGGTGTCGGGTTAAAACTCAATGTTTTCGACGGCCTGGCAAAGCTACGTAAAACCCAGGCTGCCAAATTACAACACATGGAAGTACAGGTTTGGCAGGACAAGGCAAAACTTGACCTTGCCACAGGTGTCACCAAAATTTACCAGCAAATGGAGCAGGCCGCCGACAATTACGAATCGGCACAAACCTCCATCAAATTTGCAAAAGAATACCTGCGCATTCGCGAAAAAGCATTCAGCCAGGGATTTGCCACCTCTACAGATGTAGTCGATGCTCAATTAAATCTGGCCAAAGTAGAAACAGAAAAGCTAAAGGCCATGTATGATTTCGATGTGGCACTTGCCAAATTATTAGAATTAGGATACAGAAGTGAAGAAATAACTAAATACGCACAACAAGATAACAACTAAAAAAACAATAAAATGAAGAATAGTAGCATAGTAGTAGGCGCAACAATTTTAGTACTGGTAGTAATTATGAGTATTATCGGCTGGGTAGCCTTTAAACCGGCACCCGTAATACTCCAGGGAGAAGTAGAAGCCACAGAAATAAATGTAGCGACAAAACTTACCGGACGCATGACTGAAAAATTTGTAAGTGAAGGCGACCAGGTAAAAAAAGGCGACACACTGCTTCGCATTTACAGTCCGGAAGTAAACGCAAAATTAGAGCAGGCACAGGCGGCAAAAAGTGCAGCTACAGCACAAAATCAAAAAGCCGATAAAGGTGCACGGCAGGAGCAAATTAATGCTGCACGTAATGTATGGCTTAAAGCCAAAGCTGCAGCCAAATTGGCAAAAAAGACCTACGAAAGGGTCAACAATTTGTACGAAGATGGTGTATTGCCCGCTCAAAAACGCGACGAAGCTGAAACACAAATGAAGGCTGCACAGCTTACAGAAAATGCAGCAAAAGCCAATTATGATATGGCAAAATCGGGCACACGCAGCGAAGATAAAATGGCAGCCAGGGCTATGGTACAAAAAGCAGAAGGTGCCATTAACGAGGTACAGGCATTTTTACAGGAGACTGCCGTTATTGCACCACAAACAGCCGAAATTGCCCAAATCAGCGCACAACAGGGCGAACTTGTCACAGCAGGTTTTCCTGTTATGACACTGGTCGACCTAAATGACACATGGTTTACCTTCAACATCCGTGAGGACCTATTGCACAAGTTCAATAAAGGAAAAACATTTAATGTGCGCATTCCGGCCCTGAACGACAGCACGATTGAGGTAAAAACCAACTACATCCATGTACGTGGCGACTATGCAACCTGGAGAGCAACCAAAGCCCAGGGCGATTTTGACAAAAAAATGTTCGAAATCCGTGCCCGCACCACCAAAAATATTAAAGGACTCCGTCCGGGTATGTCGGCGCTGGTAAACTGGAGTGAACTAAATTAAAATTTCGGGGAATAAAAATTAAAGCATTATGCAAACACCCAACAGAAGCTGGATTGCTGTACTTAACCGCGAAGTTAAACGAATGTCATCGAAAAGGTTGTACCTGCTCATGACTGTGATACTTCCGCTGCTGGCATTTGGCTTTTTCATTGCATTGTTCAGCCAGGGTAAACCTACAAATTTACCGGTTGCCGTGCTGGACAAAGATCAAACGTCAAACTCAAAAGACCTCATAGAAACCATAGATCTTACTGCAACAGCAGATGTTACCGATTATGTAACGAACCTTAAAGAAGCAAAAGCCGGCCTGAAAAAAGGTGACTTTTATGCGGTAATTGTAATTCCTGATGACTTTAGAAAAAAAATATACAGGAATCAGCAACCTGGCGTAATCAACTATTACAATAATGCTTACATGGTGGTGGGCAGCCTCATCAATAGTGATGTAACACGAGCCGTAAACACATTTTCGAAAGGTATAAACCTCCAGACACGTTTAAAAAAGGGACAGCCCCAAAAAACAGCCATGGTAGCCATAAACCCCATTGCCCTTGACGGTCATAAGCTGTTTAATCCGTACCTGAATTATTTTTACTATCTGGCTACTACATTTCTGCCCATCATGTTGCTCATTTTCATTCTAATGAGTACGGTTTATGCCATTGGCAGCGAATACAAGCAAGGAACAGCCGGGGAGTGGCTCAAAACTGCAAACGGAAGCATCATCAGGGCACTTTCGGGTAAGCTCCTGCCCTATGCACTTATTTGGTTTATACTGATGTTGTTTATGAATATTGTGATGTTCCGGTTTTTCCATACACCACTCAACGGTGAAGTTTGGCTCATTGTATTAAATGCTTTTCTTTTTGTTTTGGCCTATATGGCAATGGGCATTTTCATTGCTGCTATATTCCCGGCTTTACGTATGGGGCTGAGCGTGGCAAGCATATATTCAGCACTTGCATTTACCTTTAGCGGACTGACATTCCCCTACATTGCCATGTATAAATTTGTGGCTTTTTTCGGTAATTTTTTCCCGTTCAGCCACTATTTACACATCTTCCTCGACCAATCGCTTCGCGATGCACCCGTAGCCGTATCGTTTGAACCGCTACTCTACCTGAATCTGTTTTTACTGCTCCCATTTGCAGTACTGCCCAAACTTAAAAAAATGTGTTTACAACCCGCCTATTGGGGAAAATTGTAGAATTATACTCAGCATAAGATTATGAACTATATAAAATCAGCCTTAAAAGAAATATTACAATTATGCGGTGGTGAACTTCGAAAAATTTTTACCGACGGAGGCGTAATGCTGCTGTTATTTGGTGCTACATTAATTTATCCGCTCATCTACAGCTTCGCTTATGCACCCGAAGTACTTCAGGAAACGCCTGTAGCACTTGTAAACCAGGACAACAGCAAGCACACCCGTGAACTGAAACGCATGCTCGATGCAACGCCTGAAATTGATATTACACAGGAAACCGGAAGTTTGCAGGAGGCTGAACTCAGCTTTTACGAAGGTGATGTGGCCGGAATCATCCTCATCCCCGAAGATTTTACCTCGAATCTGTACCAAAAGGAGGCTGCCCACCTGGCAGTGTATGCCGATGCCAGCTATATGATGCTCTACAAGCAGGTTTATCAGGCAGCTGCACGTACATCTCAAACCCTCGGTAAAAAAATAGAGGTAAAAAAACGGCTTGCAAAGGGTACACCTAAAGAGGCAGCAATTAATAAAGCCAACCCTGTAGCATATCGTTCACATGGCCTGTTCAACCCACAGGGAGGATATGGTTCTTATGCCATGCCAGCCATACTGGTACTCATACTGCAACAAACATTGCTATTGGGTATTGGCATGCGGGGCGGTACCGATCGCGAACTTGGAGCTCCACATTATCTTTTACCCAAAAAAGCCAGCCTTAGAGGTGCATTGCGTATCATTTTCAGCAAAACCATGGCCTACCTCCTGCTCTACATCCCAATATCCTTTTACCTGTTTGTAGTAATAATGCGTTGGTTTCAATTTCCGCAAGCGGGCAACTCTTTTGATCTTTTTATTTTCTCCATACCGCTCATTTTAGCCTCCATCATGCTGGGTTTTCTGTTCACTACCTTTTTTAAAAATCGTGAAAACAGCATGATCTTTCTACTTTTCACCTCAGTGCCACTTATTTTCCTGAGTGGATTCTCCTGGCCGGTAGAATCATTCCCACTAGGATTCGAGGCCTTATCGCATCTGTTCCCCAGCTCGGCTGGTATTACAGGCTTACTCAAAATCAGTGTCATGGGTGGAGATATTCGCACAGCCATGCCACAGTTTCTGGAACTCTGGATTATGGTATTTGCACTATTTATCATTAACTGGATTATTGTAAGGGTAAAAATGGACAAACTGAAAAGCAGACCGGCATCAGCC
>Ga0209938_1001456_pt1 | contig 11816 bp, 6 predicted proteins | sample SalPonR2_C_D1_MG_FD_185708 | JGI IMG/M metagenome (GOLD analysis project Ga0209938, IMG submission 185708) | Salt pond soil microbial communities from South San Francisco under conditions of wetland restoration - Salt Pond MetaG R2_C_D1_MG... ... | reverse complement strand
ATCAATGTATTTGGCGTAAGCCGTATCCTGCGGAATGGCCGTAAACAAGGTGTTGATGTCCGTAATCGTCTGATCGTTGAAGGTCCAGTCAAGACCACTGGAATAGTAGAAGCCCATTTTCATATCGTTCTCCCGCACCTCGCGGGTCAATTCGCCCACAATATCGCGCTCGGCCACGTAATTGGAACGATTGGGATTGGGCGTCTCGGTAGGCCACAGCATAAACCCATCGTGGAATTTGGTGACCAACACCACGTAGGCCGCCCCCGTCTCGGCAAACAGGTCGGCCATTGCGGCCGGATCCCATTTTTCGGCTTCCTCGTTGAAAATGGGCACAAAATCATAGTAGGAAAAATCTTCCCCGTAGTTCTCAGCGTGGTACGCCTGCGTACTGCTGCCCTCAATCTTGAGGGAGTTGAGGTACCACTCGGCGTAGGGGTTGTTGGCAAACCAGGTCACCCCTCCGTCTTTGGCGATCGTCTCCTCAAAGGTGAGATCGGTGGCATCGGCCCAGCCGGGAACCGAATATAGTCCCCAACACACGAAAATACCGAGCTTACCGTCCTGATACCAATCGGGCAGCGGATGAGTAGCCAGGGAAGAGTCGGTTGGCTGATAAGGGGTCGACTCCGCCGTATCTTCTACATCAGAAGATGGCGAACAGGAGTACGCCCAGAGTGTGAGTAACGTCAGTAAAATCTTTATTCTAATGTTTTTCATAAACCTGTTTTAGTTGATGCGGAATGCATGCGCTACGCTCGCTTCTTCAGAAATAGCTAGGGTAAGAGTACCGTCGGACAGCTCATGATGTAACGTTTCGCCCGTAGCCAACGAAGTAATCTCAGCTGCTGCCTCTAACGGGATACCGGAAATGGTCACCTCCGCCTGCTGAGGTGTATCCAATAGTATAGCGTAGACCGCATCGCCCTTTTGCGTAAAGCGTACCCGCTCTCCCGTTTCCGTTTCGGCAGAAGCCGTCTTCCAGGGGCGAGTATCAAATATGGCTTCACCGTTGGTACCCAGCCAATTGCCTAGTCCTTCCAGGCGCACCCGTTGACCTTCCGGGATCGTACCGTCTGCTTTCGGGCCTACGTTGAGCAGTAGGTTACCATTCTTGCTCACGATATCCACGAAAGACTCGACCAGTTCTTCCACACTGAGGAATTCAGCTACATCTTCCCTGCGGTTATAACCAAACGATAGCCCGATACCCCGGCAAGTTTCCCATTTCTTATCTGAAATGGTATCCAGCACCTGGTACTCTGGCGTCAGGATGTCGTAGTGGATGGGCGAACCAAAACCGTCAGCAGTCATTTCCATTTTATGGCGATTATTGACAATGCCTTCTGGGTTTTTATTGTAAAAATCAGCAATCAATGGTACCGGATCGTATCCCTGGGGGGAACCAATATCTGCCCACAGGACAGCAGGATCATAGCGATCCATCAGTTCGCGCCAGTGCTGATCGATATATTTCACGTAGCTGGTATCCTGTGGCACGGCCTGAAACAGATCTTCGAAGGTTTTGATGGTATGGTCATTAAAGGTCCAGTCCAATCCGCTGGAATAGTACAGGCCCATGCGCATTCCGTTGTCGCGCACCGCCTCCGTCAATTCGCCTACAATATCGCGGCTGGCTGTATAATTTTCCCGGAAGGGGTTCTCGTGGTCACTGGGCCACAGGAGGAATCCGTCGTGGTGCTTGGTAGTAAGTACCACGTAGCCCGCTCCGGCATCCGCGAACAATTTGGCCATAGCCCCGGGATCCCAACTGGCCACATCTTCGTTAAACATGGGCACAAAATCATAATAGCTGAAATCCTCCCCGTAGTTAGCGGCGTGATACTCTTGTGTACTGCTGCCCTCAATCTTGAGAGAATTGAGGTACCATTCGGCATAAGGATTGTTGGAAAACCAGGTCAGGCCTCCATCTTTGGCCAGAGTCTCTTCTAATGGCATTTCGGTACCCTTGGCCCAACCCGGAACGGAGTACAGTCCCCAGTGGATAAAGATACCTAGCTTAGCATTCTGATACCACGTAGGCAGTTCATGCGTAGTAATCGATTCATTGGTAGGTTTAAATGTTTTTTGCTCTTCTCCCTTCGTAGCTTGTCCTTCCCCCGAAGAGGAACAGCCCCCCAGTAAAAGCAGCATAAAAAGGAAACTTAAATAATACTTCATAACGCTTGTATTTTATTATTTATAAATTCAACCAATAGGTAGCTTTAAATACTAAAGCCCGGTTTTTGGGCTCCAGCCCTTGCGGAAAATAATTATCCGTGTACACAATAAACAAATCCGATACCGGGCGGAATCGCCACTGCAGGCGACTGTTAATATTGATGTTGTCAAACTGACTGTTATACTGCACAAAAGTGGTCAGGAACAGGGTACGGGTCAGCGTCAGATCAATGCGCGGCCCCACCAGATAAAGCGTCGCGTCGTCGAAACCTTCCCTCAGATCAATACGGTTGATTTGGTAATTAAGCGCGATCGTGGCGTATTGCCGGTAACGGTAATTCAGCTCCCCCGACAATTGCCGCAAATTTCCGTTAAAAAAACCGCCGCTAATAAATTGAATACGGCCAAAGAAGGCCTTGCGCAAATCGGTATTGTATCCTACCAGAAAGCCGGTCTGGGTAAACCCGTCGCCCGGCTGAAAGAGTTGTTCGGGATTGCCCGTCGGGTTGAACGGCGCAAAAAGCTTGACGTAGTTCGATAACAGCCCCGCGTTAAAGCCCGCCGAGCTCTGAAAATCCAGGCTGTAGTTCAGCGCGAAATTATAATCCGTAATGCCCCAGGTATCGTTCCATATCCAGTTGTTTGACAACGAGAACTGATGCCGATTGATCCAGTCGGAATCGGGAAATATATTAAAGCCGATTACCGGATTGGCCCGACGGAAGTCGCGGCGCGGCACGAAACCTACTTCCGCATCAAAGCCGTTGCCTACAATTTGGTGCTCCCAGGACGCAAAGAATTTCAGCGTATTGTAGCCGATGCGTGCACCGTGCGAAAAGGGCTCTGATCCCGTGTCATCGTCAAAGGTTTGGTGGTAGTAGACTTTCCCGTTCCAGCGCCCGTCGGCCGAAGCCAGATTGTAGTCGAGTCCGATCAGTTGGTTAGAATTGCCGTCGGCCGGATTAGATAAGTCGACCGGTTCTTCGTCGAAGTTAGCTTTATTGACAAAAATGGCACTGATGTTAGAGCGGGCAAATACCTGCCGCTGTACGGCTGCCACCGTATAGTTGTAGCTGGGCTGACCGATCTCATTGTCGCGCGCCGTCTGCATATTGAGTACCCCAATGCGCCAGTTGCGATTGACCTTACCGCTCAGGCGCGCCCCGAGCAGGATGCGATTCTGTACGTTTTGACCCGTCGTGGAGTCGATAGCTACCCCGATACGTCGGGAAAAGAAAGGTCGCGCATTGTTGAAGCCAAAGCTGGCAAACAGGTCGGCATTTTCCAGAAAGAACTGCCGCCGCTCGGGGAAAAAGAGTTCAAAACGGTCGATATTGGTTTGTTGCACGTCAACTTCCACCTGCGAAAAATCAGGGTTGAAAGTCAAGTCCAGATTGAGCGAGGGAGTAATGGCAATCTTGGCATCACCACCAGCATCTAGCCCTCCCTGCCAGTCTTCTCCTCCCAGAAAATCGCGGCTGGTGTTGCCGGCCGCAAATGGAATGAGGGATACGTTGCTGCCCGTCTTATCCAGCGGGCGGTCCCACTGCAGGGTGCCCGTAAACGCCAGATTGAAGAGCGGCAGTTGCCGCGGAACCCGTGACCAGATGGAGCGTTCGTTGTATTTGGTATCGATGCGGTAGAAGTTGATGCCCCACTCGGAGACGCCACCGCGAAAGCGCAGGGTGCGGAAGGGAATCGCCATTTCGGCTACCCAGCGGTTGCCGTAAACTTTGACTTCGCCGTCCCAGATATTGTCCCAGCTCAGATCCAGATCATCACCATTTTCGCCCCCGTTGGCGATCAGGCCTTCCCGGCGCACGCCGAAGGGGTTGATGCCAAAAAAGAAACCGTTGGTTTGATCGCGGAATGGGTCAATGACAATAGAAAAACCGTCGTTAGCAGAGCCGCGAAAGTCGCGGCGCAGCGATTGAGTGACGTATTCTCCCGGCAGGGAATCGTAGAGGATAGCAGCGATATAGACAAAGTTTTCGTCATAAGCCATTTTGACCTGGGTATGAGCAACGGCCAGGGACGAATCAAACGGAAAGTATTGCCAGAACTCCTCGCCCGTCGCAGCATCCTGCCATACCGGCTCGTTTAGTACCCCATCAAGGACAATAGTTTCACTGGTTTCTTCTACCGGCAGGTTACGCACGCGCGGGTCACCCTGTGCCTGGCTCAGGCCGGGCAGCAAGAAAGCAAAGAACGAAAGCAGCCAGGATGTACAGGTATGTTGCATAACGTTGGGGAATGTGGGGGCCGCAACCCAGTAGCGACCCCCAATTGATAAACATGCCAGGTAGTAATTATTGATTTGCTTGGTTGAATTGGTAGCGGATGCTCAGCTGGGTTTAACAAGAAGAAAAGCAGTCGTTTAATTTAATCACCAATAAGCTCATGCTCAATCTGTTCTAGTGTTTTTCCTTTTGTTTCAGGTAATATGAAGTACAGCACAACGAATCCCACCGCACAAATTATTCCGTATAACCAAAAGTTATTCGCCCAGCCAAGGCTTTCCTTAATCGTAGGGAAAGAAAACGTTAGGGTAAAATTACCGACCCAGTGGGCAAAGGCGGCAATCGACATAGCAGCCCCCCGTATACGATTGGGGAAGATTTCAGAAAGAACGACCCACAGCAATGGTGCCAGGGTGAAGGAATAAAACATCACATTAGCCAACACTAATAGTACAATAACAAAACCCGTATAGCCTACATAGAAGCAATAACCAATAAGGCCATAAATCACGGCCATTGCTGAGGTACCGATTAACAAGAGGATTTTCCTACCTAATTTATCCACTGTAAACAGTGTAATGAACACCGATAGTACCATTACGGAGCCAATTACTACAATATTCAACATCATAGCCTTGAGATTGTACCCCGCAGCCTGGAAAATATCGGCAGCATAATAAATGATAACATTTAGGCCACTCCATTGCTGGAGAAACGCCAGAAAAATACCCAGCCCAATAAACTTCATTATCCGAGGGTTAACCAGCTCTTTGAAGTTCACATGCGCGACATCTTCTTCATCAACAGTAGACTTCACCTCATCAATCTGATTTTGCGCATATACCGAACCCCCAATTCGTTCCAGCACAGATTTTGCCTTATTTTCCTCCCCATTTTTCACTAACCAGCGTACACTTTCCGGAACGAAAAACATGGCAAAAAAGAACAGCAGGGCGGGAATAATTTCAGCCCCAAACATCCATCGCCATCCAAATTGCCCACTCCAGCTTTGCGCGATCATGGCATTAGTGGGGTCTGCCGGCAACCCTTTGTCCAGCAGAGAGATTTGCCAATTCACTATTTGGGCTATCAGTACCCCGATCATAATCATCAATTGATTGATCGAAACAAACATTCCACGCTTCTCGGGCGGAGCAATTTCTGCAATGTACATGGGCGATAGGTTCAAGGCAATACCCATTGCCACCCCACCCATTATCCGGTAAAAATTAAACCAACTGAAATCGGATGACATTGCCGTTCCAAGAGCTGAAAGTGAAAATAGAAAGCCTGCAAATAGCAATAAGCGCTTCCGTCCCAATTTGTCACTAGTCACCACGCAAAGTAAAGCCCCAGCCATACACCCTATCAGGGCAGAGCTAGTACCCCAACCTTTGGCAGCGGGTGTTGTTAATCCAAAAAAAGGCTCATAAAACGGTTTGGCCCCTCCAATGACAACCCAATCGTAACCAAACAGAAACCCGCCTAATGCAGCAGTCATACTGATTAACCAAAGGAAGCGCTGATTATACTCGTACTTTACCTTTAATGTACTTTCCATTTCTTCTATTGATTTATCTAAAGCAGAAAAAAGGAGTACCAATAACCATGTTCTGTAACATATTCCTGGTACTCCTTTAGAAAAGGATCAACATTTATTAATTAAACAGGTACTTTAATCACCCATACGTGCTTTCCCGGTCTGCTCCCTTCATCTTGCAAAGAAGAAGGCAGCGTAATCTCCAGTACTCCTCCATTTGCAGACCATTCCAGCTCATTATTATCGCCGAGCATTTTCAGGACTGCATTAGCTTTTGGAGTCAAACCGGTAACGCGAAGTGTTTCCCCGGGCCACGCAGTACAGTGTACATACACATGGGAGCCATCTTTACTTTGCGTAAAAAACTGATCACCCTCTTCCTGCACGCGCCAGGGGCGGGTACCGTAAATGCTCTCGCCATTCACTTTCAGCCAATCGCCCAGATCGACAATGCGTCCTTTTTGGATGTCGGGCAGCTTACCAGTACCATCCGGACTTACCACTAACAGAAGGTTGCCATTATGAGCTACGATGTCCACAAACATTTTGATAAGTTCTTCACTCGACAGGGAATTCTCTTCGCTATCCTGCCAATTGTAGCCGAAAGCAGGACTGATCGAACGGCATACTTCCCACTTTTCACTAATATCTACTTCACCAATCGTGAACTCCGGTGTACCGTAATCGCCCAGTTGTTGGCCGGAAAGGTAGATTTCCATAGCCTTGTCTTGTTGCCCGGTACTCATGTACTCCCTGACTTTGGCCAGATCTTCTTCTTTTAGTGTACTTCCGGCCCGGTTGTTGATTACCACTTCCTTGCGGCTTTCTGCCTGATTGTAGAAGTACGCTGAGGTCTCCATCGTTCTACTTACGCTCACTGGACTTCCCCAGCCGCCATCATACCAAAGCAGGTCAGGGTCGTAATTGTCAACCGCCTCTTTAAACAACGGGATCATATAGTCAGCGAAGTAATCCCGTACCGGAATTTTGCCTGAAATCTTTCCATCCATTTCAGAGGGAAAAAAACTGGCTAAAGGCGTAGCACGCGGGATTTGCCCCAGCTGATCCTGAAATACTGCCAAATGATCAATAGGATCCCACTGACTAAGGGGCTGATCGACAATAACCGGATATTCCCATTCGGAGACAGAAAAGTAAAGGCCTAGTTTCATATCACGCTCACGCGCAGCATCAGCCAATTCTCTGTAAATGTCCCGTTTTGGCCCCATTTCCATGGCATTGCGCTTGGTGTATTCGGAGTCCCACATGGCCCAGCCACCGTGATGGCGGGTGAACGGTACAAAATATTTAAATCCCGACTCCGCTGCCAGGTCCATATATTCCCCAGCGTCAAAATTTTCCCCGGTCAATAAAGGTAGGAAGTCGTCGCGCCGGAAATCGGCACCCCACACCTCATCGTGATAATCTTTGTATAAATGATCCATCAGGAACTCATACCAATCTGGGTACGAGCCACCGGTGCTGGCCTCGGCTCCTTCCAGGGGGGCATAGCCGGGAACAGACCAGGGCCCCCAATCCAGGAAAAAGCCCAGTTTGGCATCTTCGAACCACTCCGGCACAGGATGCTCACCAAGTGACGATAGCGAGGGATCGTAAGGGCCTGCATCGTTAACCTCCGTAAGAGCCTGCACATCGGCGGCTGCCCGTTGCATCATGTCTTCCGAAAACTCTTCGTACAGTTCCGCAATGGAGTATTCATACCGGAAGGGTTCAAAGTTTGCAGGCCGTTTGGGCTGACGTTCGTCCGACGTCAAAAAGGACGAAGAGGCCGATGTGGTGGTCGTCGCCTGTTCCTGATCCTGTCCTGGGGTACAGGCGGTACCTAGCAGCAGCACTGCCAGGAAAAGATTGCATACACGTATAGTAATCGTTTTCATCTCAGCTAGATTTGGTTTGTAATGTAGTTAGCAACCGAAGCAGACAGGTTACTATACTCCGGGAATATATGCGCACCACACTGGCGCGCTATTCACTAACTTTTATTTTTAGCGTCCACCCGTATGGATTTGGCCGGTTGGCCGCTTCCTGTAATTCCTCCGGGAAAGACACGCTTATACCTTCATCGACTTTTTTCCACTTCATCTCTTTTTCCCAGCCAAGCATACGTACTTCACTACGCCGCTCAGCTGCCACATGCTTTACCAATAGCTCGTCTTCCGGCCAGGTCAAACTATGAACATAAACATATTGCCCATCTTTGCTCTGGGTGTAGAATACGTCACCGTCGATATTAACTTTCCAGGGGCGAGTTGCATAAATCCCCTCTCCGTTCACCCCTAACCAATCGCCCAGAGCCAGCAAACGATCTTTTTGGATATCGGGTAGGCGGCCACTACCATCCGGGCTGATGACCAATAGTAAGTTGCCGTTCTCAGCTACAATCTTGATGAACATCTCGATCAATTCTTCCCGCGACAGCGAATTGTGCTCCCCATCCTGCCAATTGTACCCGAAAGCCGGACTGATCGAACGGCAAATCTCCCACTTGTGATCAGTCGGGTCGCCCATACCTGAATTATATTCCCGGGTATAGAAATCTCCATGCTGTGACATGCTTTCTGAAGAGTGCCGGTCATTAATGGCTACTTCTTTTCTTCCGGCTGCCTGATTATAAAAATAGGCCGATATCTCGCGGGTCCGGTTAAGATCGGAAGTGGTATTCCAGCCACCGTCATACCAGACGATATCCGGATCGAACAAATCGACACCTTCTTTGAAAAGAGGCATCATATAGTCGGCGAAGTAATCACGCACCGGAATCTTCCCAGAAGCCAATCCGTTCATTTCCATTGGATAGAAACTTAGGGGGTTGGGTTCCCAATTGGTAAACGCCAACTCATTCTTCACCACTCCGAGATGGCTGGTGGCTTCATTCCATCCGTTGATCGGTTGATCGAGAATAATGGGATATTCCCATTCCGAGATGGAAAAGTAAAAGCCCAATTTCATATCGCGAGCCCGGGCTGCTTCGGCGATTTCCCGGTAGATATCGCGTTGGGGGCCCATCTCCATAGCATTGCGCCTGGTGAACTTCGAGTCCCACATTGCCCACCCGGCATGGTGGCGGGTAAATGGAACGAAATACCTGGCACCTACTTGTTCCGCCAGCTCTACGTATTCTTCCGCATCAAATTCCTCTCCAGTTAATAATGGTAAAAAATCATCCCGGCGAAAATCCCATCCCCACGTCTCAGTGTGGTATTCCTGGTAGTAATTATTCATTAGGAACTCGTACCAGTCGGGGTACGAACCACCAGTGCCCGTATTGCCTTTGGCCGGAGCCCAGCCGGCCACTGACCAGGGGCCCCAGTCCAGGAAAATGCCTAGTTTGGCATCCTCAAACCACTCCGGTACGGTGTGCTCATCCAGCGACGTCCATTCTCCCTGATAGACTCCCTCTTCGTTAGTAATTCTGATATCCTCCACCTCTGCTGCCGCTCGCTGCATCATATCTTCTGAAAACTCCTCGTACAGCTCTTCGATGGTATATTTATATTGGAAAGGAGTGAAATTATCCGGCCGTTTCGGCTGTTCTTCCTTATATATACTCTGACCATTCTCCTGAGCAAATACTCCCAGTGTGCACAGGAACATCACCGACAACCATCCCATTTTTATGCATTGCTTCATCATACCTCAATTGTTAATTAGACGATTCGAAATACTGATCCCTCTAAATATAAGGTCCGCAACACGAGGCACCATCCTGCTCTGTCCAGACCAGAAGCGTTTTTGGCGAAAGCCACCTCCTACTACAGAACCAGATCAGGGTTACCTGGCCCGAAGTGTTTGAGCATCACAATGGGGTCTTTCGTAGAAGGATTTGAGATAGTAACGCCTTCCCTGGCAGCGCTTTCGCAAACGAAAAACTCATCGTTCGTGAATTGACCAAAGCGGATCATAGTTGGTGTTTCGATATCCCAATCGCCCAGTTTTCCATGTCCTTGTACCGTGATCAATCCATAAGCGGCATTATCCCTGATCGTTACCGTTTGCCCCGGGAGGACCGTCAGTTCCTTCGCACTAAAAGCATCTGATTTGTAGCAAATCCATTTTTCGACATATCCTTCAGCTTCCATTTCCGCGAGCGGACGCACCGGTAGTGGAGCCATAAAGCGGTTTTTCTGGATATTGGGATCGACGTTCAACTCCCAGTCGATGACATCCAGGAGGGCATCGTAATCGCCGATCTGCTCCCTGGGGGTTCCGTTCCACAGCAACTCCTCCGGGATGATATCCTCATTGACCAGCGACTGGTACATAGCAAATACGTCAGAGGCTTTTTGGGGCTCATAGGTACACAGGCTGCCCGGTGCGTGCAGTAGCCCCGGGGGTACATCCCATCCGGTACCTACATGGAGCGGAAATGCTTGTGAGTAGGCCGTAATCTTATTATCCCCTTTGGTAAAATTCATCAGGCATTCCCGGATTTGCTCGCGGGTGGTGCCGGGGCTGATGCCAAAAAAGGTATAGGGAAAATCCCCTCCGTGGTTGTTCATTTGCGGAGGAAAGTAATACGCTTCCGGTTTACCTTTCTGCCCAATCAGGGCTGCTTTCTCATCATTGTGGTGAATGTGATGCGGCAGGGGTCCCATATTGTCGAAGAACTTGGAGTACATAGGCCAGCTTTGGTATTCCTCCCAAATGCGGTCGCCGATTAACGCCCCTTTGAGTTCATCAACAGCATCCCTTAGAAGTACAAGCTCCTCTTTGCTCCCATCCACAAATACAATAGCACTCAAGCCTTCATTTTTACCGGTGAGCGGCCCGTTCTGAGCAGGAGTAGTGGAAGACAGCCAGCGTTCATCGATTCCACCCCGGTTACCCCCAAGCGCGTAATAATCATCTGGATGGAGCTTAATCCTGCGTCCTGGAACACAGAAAGAACGGGGCACCCAGGTTGGCGCTAAGCGAAGAATACCTTTTCCCTGATCCATCGCATCGTGCACCAGGCTCATTTTTGTGGAAGTATCCATAGGTCTCTATTTATTTTTGGTTATAGTTTGCACATCTAATATCAGTTCCATCGTTTTGGAAGCACCCGGCTCCAAATAAATCAGGGTGCCATCCTGACGTGCCTGTCTTTGTCCCGTTGGGTAGTGTGTACCCGGCTCCAGGCCAGTCACGTATTCCCGTACGCCCCAGTGTTGCCAGTTGGTAAGGCAAGGTAATTGTTCCTTTTTAAACCGGATGCTGAATTTAACACCGAGGCGTGGGTTGAGGATACCACAGGTACACATTCCAGAAATATCCGCATCCGGATCAATAAAGCACGCTTCCTCTCCTGCCCCGGTGTGTGCCGGTAAAGGTGCCGGACAGGTGTAAAAATCATGCTCTTCCCGGAAAATCTTCCTGTCGGCTTCCGCTTCACGCGCTCGCCAGTCCCCTTCCCAAAAGATTTTTGCCCCTTCATCCGCCAAAGGCCACCCCAAATTCAGATGGTAAAGCATCATCAGCGGTGCAGATTGATTGCCATAGTTGGTGACGGTATCCTCTACAAAAAGAGCAGACTCACCCAACGTACTGCTAATCCTTCTTGTTAATTCCAGGTGCGTACCCAACACCTGACTCTCTTTCATTCGGCCATAGATACTCATCTCCATTTTACCCCGCAGTAAATCCGGTTGCTCGATCGACAGCACCTCGGCTGGCGTATTGCTGATCCGGCCGTGTAATCCTCGCTGGCCGTGGGTATCCTCTTCGGGGCCACCCACGTGCGTAAGGCCGCAAGTGGTTAGCAACCCTCCTCCAAAGGTTCTCAACCAGGCAGTACCCTGATCACTCATTGGTAGTGGAACGGTAGGCCCCTGATAGCTCATCCAGGATAAACTGTA
>Ga0209938_1001449_pt1 | contig 11855 bp, 9 predicted proteins | sample SalPonR2_C_D1_MG_FD_185708 | JGI IMG/M metagenome (GOLD analysis project Ga0209938, IMG submission 185708) | Salt pond soil microbial communities from South San Francisco under conditions of wetland restoration - Salt Pond MetaG R2_C_D1_MG... ... | reverse complement strand
TCGAACGCCGGACGCACCTCGAATTCCATGCCTTCGGCCGGCAACAGGACACGCCAGGCGACCGGCCAGTCCACGCCTTGCCGGTCCTCCCAGCGTCTGATCTCCTCGAACGCGAAGTCCTCGCGTCCCAGGACGCGATAGCCGCCGTCGGCCTCGACCAGCACACCGGCCGAAAAGCGTGACGCCTCGCCCCCCTCCGTGCGCAATCGATAAAGCATCAGGTCACGCCCGTCTTTCAGCTGCAGCGCAAACCAGTCCCAGCCGGCAATGCCCGGTCCCAGTTGGCTGGAGCCCCATTCGCGGTCCAGCCACGCCGCGCCGGTCACGTCGGCGGCATTCCCGTCAAGCACCAGGCGCCCGTCGGCCTCGATCCGCGTAATCGAGTAGTAGCGCGATGCATTGCCCTGCGCCGGACCTTTCTGGCTGTAGCCGGAATCCCCCTGAAGCACGACCGGCTTGCGCGGCGCAAGATCGAGGTCCAGCGTGGCGTCGTCAAGCTGCGCGCGCAGGCGCCAGCCGTCTTCGGTGCGCGTGACCGTCCAGTCGCGCAGCCACCACTCGTCGGCGGTGGCACCCGCCAGGTCCAGCGCGCCCCGGGCGAATCGTTCTTCCGAGATGAATCGTTTGCGCGCAACGTCGCTGATCGCAAAATGGGCCATCCAGATCGCGTCGCTGTCGAAATCCGAGTCCAGAGGTTCGCCCGGCGCCACCGCGAAGCGGAACAGGGTGAACTGGAAGCCGTAGCGCCGGCCGGCCGCGTCGGACAGGTTGCCGGTGAAATACCACCATTCGTTGCGGAATCCTGGATGCATGGCGTGATCGGCCGGAAACACCAGCGGCTCCGGCCCGGTGACGCGCTTGAACGCATCCGGCGCTGCATTGAGCAGCGCGGTACCGCTGACGCTGGAAGCATCCGGCTCGCGTTGCTCTATGCGTTGCACGAGCCAGACCACGGCCACCAGCGCCACGAGTGCCGCGATGATGATATCGCGCTTCATCGTCCCGCCCTCAGATGCTCGATCATCGGTCGGCGCCCGATGCGCCAGGCCGGATACAGCCCGGTCAAGGTGCCCAGCGCCAGCGCCACCGGCACCACCCATAGCACCGGTTCGGCCGGGGGCAGACCTGCCGGCAGGCTCCAGCCGAAGGCACGCGGCTGAATCAGCAGCGACAGCGCGTAGTGAATCAGCACCGCCAAGGGCAGGGCTGTGGCCAGCGCCACCGCCGTCAACCCGGCCGACTGCACCGTGACCAGACCGAACAGCCGCGCCGGGGACAACCCGAGTGCGCGCAAAGTGGCATGTTCGCGCGAACGCTCGAGCCCCTGCGCCAGCAGCGCGCTGGTCAACGCGACCAGGGCGATCAGGCCGACCAGCATCGCCAGCGCCCAGGACACGCGAAACGTGCGGTCGAATACCGCCAGGCTCTCGCGCTGAATACCGGCCGGCGTAATCCACTGCGCGGCACCCCCCAGCTCCAGGCGATCGATTCGTCGGCCCAGTTCGGGCGGCGTCACGCCGTCGGCCAGGTAGAGCCCGACGCTGTCGACGGCGTGATCGTCGAACCAGCGCCGGTAAAGATCTGCGGTCACCGCCACGAAACCCTGCTCGGAACTGTAATCGCGGAACACCGCGGCAATCGGCAGGCGCGCCGGGCCGTCGGGTGTCGGCAACTCGACAATATCGCCGACCGCCAGCGACTTGCGCCGTGCCAGGGGCTCGGACACCAGCACTGCATCTCCGGCACCGAATCGCTGGCGCGCATCGCGCGATTCGCCGTCCAGCAGTTCGAAGCCCGACCAGGCGCGCGCCGGCAGATCGTACGCGGTCAGGGTCGTACCGTCGGCCAGGCGGGTTCGACGCACCGATGAAAACGCCTCCACGCCTTCCATTGCCGCCAGTTGACCCACCTGCTCGCGCTCGAGCGACCGACTTTCCAGCGAAACGTACATGTCGGCCTGCAGGAGCCGGGTGACCCAGTCCCCCACGGCGCCGCGGAAACCCAGAATCATCATGCCCATACCGATGGCCAGTGCCAGGGCAAGCGAAAGCGCGGCCAGCGCCGGAGACAATCGCCCCCGCGCCGTTTCCAGCAGCCGGAGCGCGCGACCCGGCAGCGTTGTGGCGGTGCGGCGCGCCAGTCCCCGCACCAGCCCGAACCCGATCATCGGAATCGTCACGATCACACCGGCCAGCACCAGAAACAGTCCGCCCAGCGCAGCGACCAGCCGACCGTCCAATGCAACCCAGGCAGCGCCCGCGGTCACCAGCAGCACGGCCAGAACCAGCACCTTTCGCGCCGGCAGTACATGTACCGCGAACGAGCGCACCAATCGTCCGGGTGGAATCTGCAGCGCCTCGCGCATCACCGGCACGGTCACCGCCACGGCGGCCGCGAGCGCGGCCAGCCAGATGCCCGCGTACAACCACGGCGTCGGGTTCGTGGCCGCAGGCGGCAACTGCCCGTAAACTTCGGCCACGGGCGCGGCGATCAGGCGCAGCAGCTGATCCGACAACACCGTGCCGGCCACCAGTCCGCCCAGCGCACCGAAAGCGGCGATCACCACGACTTCGCCAACCAGCAGTCGCGCCAGACGACCGTGGGTCATCCCGAGCGCGCGCAGCAAACCGAAGGTCCGGCGCCGCTGCACCATCAAAAAGCTCAGCACGCTGTAGACGACAAACAGGCCGGTGGCCAGCGCCAGCAGACTCATGGCCGTCAGGTTCGCGCGCATCCCTGCGGTCAGCTGCCGGGCCGATGCACGCTGGCTGGAAGCCGTGACCAGCAGGAGCTCCTCACCGAGGTTCGAGCGCAGCCAGCTCTCGGATTGCGGCGGTGCCAGCAACTCCGAGACCCACCCGCGCTCGCCGAGCATCGTCTGGGCCCGGGAAATATCCATCAGCAAACGCCGGTCCAGTCCGGGTCGTCCGCGGATAACGGCTGTCACGCGCACCTGCCGCCCGGACTCGTCGAGGGTCAGGACCGAATCGAGCCCGCCGCCCAGAAGCGCCAGCGTGGAGGCACTCACGACCGCCGAAGGGATACCCCCGGATTCATCGAACAGGGCTGTCGACAAACCGGCGCCGCCGGTGCCGGTAAGCGTCCGGATGCCGCTGAAAGGATCGACACCGACCACCTCCAGGCGTTGACCGTCGATGCGTACCGGCGCGCGGAGCACGGGTACGAAATCGGGCGCGCCGGGCTGGCGCGCGAGCCTGGCATACTCGCTCACGTCGACCCGACCGGATGGATGTCGAACGACCAGCGCCTGGTCGCCGACCAGTTCGGCCGAGACCGCGTCCAGCGATTCGACCAGCGCGCCGCGCAGCAAGGCCACGCCGGTCACCACCGCCACGCCTGCGGCGATGCCGGTCAGGGCGAGCAGAACCTGTGCGGGATGACGGTGAAAAAAGGCGCGCGACAGTCGTGCCAGCATCAAGCCGCCTCCAGCTTCCCTGCCCGGAGTCGAACGCGTCGGTCACAGCGCGCAGCCGCCGTCTCGCTGTGGGTCACCAGCACCAGGGCGCAACCGCGGGCGTCGACGCTTTCGGACAGCACCTGCATGACCTGCTCCGCGCTGGCCTGGTCCAGACTGCCGGTCGGCTCGTCGGCCAGTACCAGCGAGGGTTCGTGGATCAGCGCACGGGCAATGGCAACCCGCTGCTGCTGGCCGCCCGACAGCTGATCAGGACGCCGGTCCAGCAACTCGGCAATGCCCAGTTCGCCGGCCAGGCGCCGGATGTCATCGATCCGGGCCGGCTTGCCGGTCAACCAGCCGACCAGCTCGATGTTTTCGCCCGCGCTCAACGATTCGATCAGGTTGTAGTCCTGGAACACCAGCCCGATATGGCGGGCGCGAAAGCGGGTGCGTTCGGGTTCGTCCAGCCGGTTGACGTGTTCGCCGAGCAGTTCGATGGTCCCGGCGTCGGGAAGATCCATGCCCGCAGCCAGGTGAAGAAAAGTCGACTTTCCCGAGCCCGACTCGCCGGTGATCGCCAGCTTCTCGCCGGCCGAGATGTCCAGGTCGACCGAGTCGAGCACGCAAATGTCCTGACTCCCGTCGTGGTAAGTCCGCGTCACGCCGCGCGCGCGAAGTATCGGTTGCCGCTCGTCATGACGCTCATCATCATAGTCGTCAGCCATTCGCAGCGCCCCCCATGGCGGCAACCAGCAGAAATGCGATGGCGATACCGCTCAACAAAAGCCGCATGCGACGATACCAACCCGGATGCCCGGTAAGCACCCAGCGCCAATCGGCGACCAGGTGCAGGCCAAACAACAATGCCAGCCAACCGGCGGCGGCGCTCAACGGCATCAGCAGCGCCGGAAGCGCGGCGAGCAGCAGAAGATTGCTCGCGATCAGCGGCGCCGGCACGTCCGAGGGCCGCTGCAGCGCACCGGCCCATAAAGTGCCGTTGAGAAATGCCAAAATCGCGACGGCATACCCGACCAGCAGCAGCTGCACCGGCTCGGGCGCGCCGATCACTGCGGCAACGGCCAGCGCTGCAAACGGGATGATGCCTGCCCAGCCCAGCATCCGGGCGGTCTTCTGCCTGTTCTCGTTCATTGAATTCTCCTTACTAACAGCTTCATTAGTAACCGCCGATTCGCTCGAAGAACCATCACTATACCCTTGATGCCGCCAGGCTCGGTGCAGGGCGTCGACGCTTGGCAGAGGCAAAAAAAACCCCGGCCGGGAGTTGTGGCCGGGGCTATATCAACGAGTCGACAGCGGACGGGAGGGAGCCAGTAACCGAGAGAGGTAACCGCTGTCGACAATCCCAGTATCGGCATCGCGCGTGAACCGGGGGTGAATGAATCAGGGCAGGCTTCAAGCCGCCGAGCGGGCGCGCTTCAGCCAGACCAGTAGCTGCGAAATCGCGGCCGGCGTCATTCCCGGAATCCGGCTGGCCTGACCCACGGTGGCCGGCTGCCGGCGCTGCAGCTTTTCCAGCACCTCGGCCGAGAGCCCGCGCACGCAAGCGAAGTCGAAGCTTTCGGGAATCGGCATCTCTTCGGCGCTCCGGGCCCGCTTGATCTCCTCGTGCTGGCGGTTCAAGTAGCCGGCATATCGAATGGTCGTCTCGACCTGCTCGGCCACATCCGGACGTTCGACACCGGGCCCCAGCGCCGGAATGGTCATCAGCGCTGCATAGCCGATGCCCGGCCGCTTCAGCAGGTCGGCGGCACTGACGTCCTTGGTCATGGGCGTTTCCAGGCGCGCTTCCAGTTCGCGGGCGAGGTCGCTTTCGCGGCCCACGCGAAGCTTTTCCAGTCGCCGAGCCTCATCCTCGATCGCATCGCGACGTTCAGTGAAGGCCGCATGGCGCGCAGCGTCGACCAGACCCAGGTCGCGGCCGCTTTGGGTCAGTCGCAGATCGGCGTTGTCCTCGCGCAGCATCAGACGGTACTCGGCCCGACTGGTGAACATTCGGTAAGGTTCGGCCGTTCCGCGCGTGATCAGGTCGTCGATCATCACGCCGATATAGGCATCGCAACGCTCCGGCTGCCACGCCGGCCGCCCGGCCACGGCACGCGCGGCGTTGAGTCCGGCGACGATACCCTGGGCGCCGGCTTCCTCGTAGCCCGTGGTGCCGTTGATCTGGCCGGCCAGGAACAAGCGCTGCAGCACCCTGGATTCGAGCCCGGGCTCGAGGTCGCGCGGATCGAGAAAGTCGTACTCGATCGCGTAGCCCGGGCGGGTGATACGCACGTTTTCCAGGCCGGGAATCGTGCGCACGAATTCAAGCTGGACGTCGAAAGGCAAGCTGGTCGAAATGCCGTTGGGATACCACTCGTTGAGGTCCAGTCCCTCGGGTTCGAGAAAGATCTGGTGCGAGTCCTTGTCGGCGAAGCGCACGATCTTGTCCTCGATCGAAGGGCAATAGCGCGGACCAATCCCCTCAATGGCGCCCGAGTACATCGGCGAACGATCCAGGGCGCCGCGGATGATGTCATGGGTTACCGGCCGGGTGCGGGTAATGAAGCAAGACCGCTGCGCCGGATGGTCGTCGACCGAGCCGAGAAACGAGAACACCGGCCGGGGATCGTCGCCGGTCTGCTGTTCGATGCGCGAGAAATCGATACTGCGTCCGTCCAGCCGCGGCGGCGTGCCCGTCTTGAGTCGCGCCACGCTGAGCGGCAGCGCGCGCAGCCGTTCGGCCAGCGCGTTCGCCGGCGCATCGCCGGCGCGGCCGCCGGACGAGCGGGCCTGGCCCATGTGGATGACGCCGCCGAGAAACGTGCCGGTGGTCAGCACTACGGCACCGGCATGAAAGTCAAGACCGAGGCCGGTGCGGCAGCCGACCACTCGATCGCCCTCCACCACGAGATCGTCGACGCTTGCCTGGAAAATCGTCAGCCCCGGTTGTTGCTCCACCATGCGGCGGATCGCGGCGCGGTAGAGATTGCGATCGCACTGGGCGCGCGTGGCGCGAACGGCGGGGCCCTTGCTCGCATTGAGACGACGCCACTGGATGCCCGCGGCGTCGGCAGCAATCGCCATCGCACCGCCCAGGGCATCGACTTCCTTCACCAGGTGGCCTTTGCCGATGCCGCCGATTGCAGGATTGCAACTCATCTGACCAATCGTCTCGATATTGTGAGTGATCAACAGCGTATCGGCGCCGCAACGGGCCGCAGCCAATGCCGCCTCGGTGCCGGCATGGCCGCCGCCGATGACGATGACATCGAAATTTTCAGGATAACGCATGGCAACCCGCCTGGCGCAAGGGCCCAAGGCACTGAAATCAATCCGGTATTTTACCCCGACGAGTGCATTGATCGGGGCCGCCGCGATTTGCGCCAGGATGACGCGAAGGGACTAAGGAACCTCTGAATGACCCGTCGCGCCCACGCAGGGTTGTTCAGAGATTCCCTAACCTGCTCAGCGGCGCTTACCGCCAGCACGACTATTGCCGCCGCCGTTGCGCAGACTGCGGTTGCTCGACCGCCGGCCGCTGGAGTCCTGACGCATCTCGGACTGTCGCGAGCGCGACGATGACGATGCGCGCTTCGGGGCCTCGGGCCGACTGACGTCACGGGCCGGGCGCGGCGACGGCGCCGCACGACGATTCGGTCTCTGCGGCGGTGCGCCGAAACGCCGGGTCGATCGGTTCAATAGATTGTCTCGACCAGCGTTGTCGGCGCGGCGCAAGACCCGGCCCGATTGTTGTCGAGACTGGCGATCACCGCGATTCCAGTCGATGGCCGGCGCGCGCCGGATGTTTTTGGCGGCGCCGCCATGATCGCGCCGACCGGCGTCACGACCCCGGGCGTCGTCCGACCGGTTGCTGCGGGAATCGACGATCACGCGGCCGCGCAGATTCTCGATCGGAATTCCGCGATGTCCCTCGTATGCCGACCCACCGCCGTCGCGCCGAATACGGTCGCGATCGAGCGTACGCCGGTCTGGCCGACGCTCCGACCGGACATCGGGTGCGCGACGGCGCTCTACCCTTCGATCCGGTGCGACTGTTCGCTGTGGCGCACGCGAAGCGCCCGTGTTGCGCTGGCGCATCATAGCTGCCCGCGACTGCGAGCGCGTCGCGTCGTTGCGATCGCGATTATGGTACCCACGGCGACTGTCGTAGACACTGCTGCCGACCCGGTCGCGTCCCAGCAATTCTCGACGCGACGCACGCGAATCGCCATACTGCAGTGCCTCGAGCCGGCGGTCGATCTGGCGAATCCTGTGGTGGCCATGCCGGTCGCCGCGATAATATCCGCTGTAGTAGTACGGAGAGTACCCGGAAAAGAAGCCGAAGGAATAAGCCGGGTAACGAGAGCCGTAACCGTACCACGGGTAACCGAACCCGAACGAGGCGTACCCAAGCGGGTGAACCGCCCGGTAGTCGCCAAACACCCAGCCCGGATACGGGTAATACAGAGGCTCGTTGAAGCCCACATAAACCGAATAAGGGTGGTAGTACTGGCTGAAATAGAAATAGTCGAGCGACCAGTACGGGTAAACGGCCGGATTGACCCTCTGATATCCATATCCAGCGCGCGAATGGACGCCGCCGTGGCCGTATTGCGCGGAATCGCCGTAGTAGACACCGGAGTCCGGATAGTACGATTGGTAATAAGTCGAACATCCGGCGAGCGCCATCGCCATCATGGCCAAAGCCGACAACCGAAGGCCGGATTTGATATTTGCGGTTCCCTGGTTCATGTTTGGACAGTAGCACACGCCGATAAATGGAAACTGAACCGGGAGCCCAATGCATATCAAGTCGGGGCTCGCGGGAAGGTAAACTTCGGCCCATGTCGACTGCCCACAAACCCCCGGTCCACCTGATCGACGCGAGCATCTACATCTTTCGCGCCTGGTACTCCATGCCCGAAGACTTCGCTGACCCGCAAGGCCGTCCGACCAACGCTGTCTACGGATTCGCACGTTTCCTTTGTGAATTCCTAGAACACACCCGCAGCCGCCACGTGGCGGTTGCATTCGATGAATCGCTGTCGACATCGTTCCGCAACGAAATCTACCCCGAATACAAGGCCAACCGTGAGCCCGCGCCCGCCGATCTCGAGCGCCAATTCAAATGGTGCAAGGACCTGGCCGGGTGCCTGGGGCTGCCGCTGTATGTTGACAGCCGGTTCGAGGCTGATGACCTGATTGCCGCGCTTTCGCGCTATTGGCGTGGACGCGGACACGCCGTGGCGGTGGTAACGGGCGACAAGGACCTTGCCCAGCTGCTGACCGGACCCGACGACAGCTGGTGGGATTTCGCGCGGCGCAATCGGCTCGACGGGGCCGGCGTCCGGCTCAAGTTCGGGGTTCGTCCCGACCAGATCGCGGATTTTCTGGCTCTCACCGGCGATGCCGTGGACAATATTCCAGGCGTACCGGGGGTCGGTCCCAAGACGGCAGCATCCCTCCTGGCCCACTTCGGAACGATCGACGCGCTTTTCAAGCGCATCGACGAACTGGCGTTTCTCAAGATTCGCGGCGCCAAGGCCATGGGCGCGCGACTAAGACAGCACGAACCCACGGTTCGGCTGTCACGCAAGCTCACCGGGTTGGAAACGCCGATTGCCGAAATCGAAAATACAACGCACGCGGGCATCGGCACTGCCAACCGGGACGGGCTGGATGTGCTGCTCGATACCCTGGGCTTCGGCCAGACCCTGCGCCAGCGCCTGCACCGGCTCGGACAGCCATAGATTCGGCGCCTCGGCCGAAGCTTGAACCCCATCAACGACGCGGCATCACCGGACCGCCCTGGCGCTTGAGTTTTTCGAGCATCTCCTCACCGACGATGACGTTTCTGGCATCCTTGATCGACGAACGCAGCACCGGCACATCCGGCAGCGGCGGGTTCACGACCTGACCATCGGCCGTCACATGATGCCAGTGGCTGGCGCCCAGAAAGAGCAGGTCGTCGCCCGCGACCGTGCCGAAGGTCGGATTGTCGAACGCCGGCAGCGCCTTGGCCACGGTGGCGATGCTGGCGACCCGGGAGCCCGAGTCATCGAGCGCCAGCTTGAGCACCCGCTGGGGCGTCACGCCGTTCTGTATGACCACCAGATGCCCGTCCCACTGGTACAACCCGTCGATGCCGCCCAGATTGAGTGTTTCCGGGATGCCCAGGGCGAATCCCTCCCGGTTCTCATCGAGATTGAAGAAGAACAGGCCGAGATCGTAATCGGCCACATACAGCCGCTGGTCGTCCTGCGAAAGCGCAATGCCGCGCAGCCCGGTGAAGACCGGCGTGCCGAGGAACGGTTCCGGACGCTCGTCTCCCGGTCGCAGGCGGTAGATCAACGGGGCGGACCCGTCGGCGGCATAGATCGTACCGTCGGCGGCCTGCGCGAGGGCACCCAGCATGTGCTGCTGCCCGTCAGGCAGAACACGATATTCATCGAGCTTCTCGCCGGTTGCGAGATCCAGTTTGATCAGTGCCGTGCGACCGATGTCCGAAGGACGGGCATCCCGATACTGGCCGGTCGTGCCGCTGGCCACCCAGAGATGCCCCCGCGCCTCGTCGACCAGCAGGTCGAACACGGCCCGAAGCCCCGACATGTCTTCCGAGTCGGCAAAGGTGCTGAACTCGGCGTCGCCTTCGCCGCGCACCAGGACCAACCCGTCGCGAACCGTACCGACGAAGATGCGGCCGGTGCCGGCATCAAAGGCCAGTGCTTCCGGCATCGGGTAACCGGCATCGATAGTGAAGACCTCGGAGGCCTGGCCGGCCGGCTCTCCCGCGCTCTTCATCAGGTCGCGCAAATGCGGATAAAGCGGATACTGGCGCAGCGACTCGACTTCCTCGATCTGGTCCCAGTCGGCTGCCAGTCCCTGCTGTTGCATCCGCAGCATCATGTTGAAGGCCTCCGGTGTCTTGCCTGTCAGGGCATAGCCCATCACCAGCTGACGCATGAAATCGTAGTTGAACGGCCGCAAGCGATGCAGGCTTTCGAGGGCCGCGACCCAGGCCGCGTGATCTTCGGCTGCATAGGCCTCGGCGGCCCTCTGGTACCAGCGGGCAAGCTCCATTGCCGGCGTCATCGGCTGCCGGGGCTGCTGACCCTGCTGCGCCTGTTGCTGCGGTGGAGGTTGGCCGGCTTCGTCGGAAACCGGCGGCGTCGAGGACTGAGACAGCGCAGCCGTCGACAGGCAGGACAGGGCGGCGAAAATAAAAGACTTCAGATTCATTAAAATGCTCGATTTCGAATTTATCGGGTTGAACCGCTACGCGCCGGGCGCCGTATTAAGCATTCCGAGCGAGTACGGACAAGAATGCGACCGTGTTCATGCAAGAATGTTCAGCGGCAAAAACGCATGATGCCGCACCGTCGAATAGCAACCGGGAACTCACATGCAAACCAAAACGCATTATAAGGGCCGGTATCTGAGCCTTGTGGAACGCGATGACTGGGAGTTCGCCACGCGCACCAATCCAGTCGTGGCGGTGCTGGTGGCTTGGCTGTCCGACCACCGGCTCTTGCTGGTCGAACAATACCGCAAGCCGGTCGAACGAATGACGATCGAGCTGCCCGCCGGCCTTGTCGGCGACCAGCGCGACCAGGCCGACGAATCGGTTATTGCCGCCGCAAGCCGGGAACTGGTCGAAGAGACCGGCTATACGGCAGGAAAGATCACGGAAATCATGCGCTGCCCGACCTCGGCCGGCATGACCGACGAAACTGCCGTGTTCCTGGCGGCCAGCGAACTGGAAAAAACTGGCCCCGGCGGCGGTGACGCGAGCGAAGACATCATTGTTCACGCCATAGCGCACGATCGGATCGATGCCTGGCTGCGCGAACAGTACCGACAAGGCAAGGCAGTGGACCCGAAGGTCTACACGGCACTTTACTGGGGCGTTCCGGGTCTGGAAAGCGCCGGCTGACCCATCCGGTCGGTTTCAACAGCCCGGTCGCAACTGCGCGGGCTGCTCAATAACCCGTTATCCGATCGCCGCCACCACGCCGACGGCGAGGCCCATGCCGGATGCCACCAACAGGACGACCCAGGTGAGCACCGTTCCAACAACCCGCGCACGGCTGGCGCCGGCGGTGCGGTTCAATCCCAGCGCGTGCGCGATTCGACCGACAAGCAGCACCAGACCCAGGATGTGCAGTGCCCAGGCCGGCACGTTTCCGCCGAACTCGATCAGGGCGAGCAACAGTAGCGCCAGCGGCACGTATTCGCAGAAATTCGCCTGGGCACGCACCGCGCGCTCCAGTGCCTGGACCGAACCGGTACCAATACCGACCTGGTGCTGCTGGCGCAATCGCACCACGTTGTAGGAAAGGCCGATCAGCAGGAGCGCGAGCAGCGATGTGTAAAGAAGAACGACGGATGAATACATGGCCTGGATGCCTCGTTGATCGGATGATCACGATTGTAC
>Ga0209938_1001436_pt1 | contig 11927 bp, 8 predicted proteins | sample SalPonR2_C_D1_MG_FD_185708 | JGI IMG/M metagenome (GOLD analysis project Ga0209938, IMG submission 185708) | Salt pond soil microbial communities from South San Francisco under conditions of wetland restoration - Salt Pond MetaG R2_C_D1_MG... ... | reverse complement strand
GGCCGCGGATGTCGCTCACGTCGAGCTGCTGCTCGACCACGGTCGCGCGGGCGCCGAGGTCGCGCAGGGTGTAGCCGCTGGTCTTCACGGTCTCGGCCGACAGGTCGATGCGGGCGTCGAGCTCGGCGGGGGGCGCGGGGATCTCGGTGGTCTCACCGGTAGCGGCGTGGGCCACGCGCACACCGAACACGTCGTCGAGCCAACGCCCGTCGAGCGACGCGCTCTCGGCGGTGACCATGGCCGCCTGCAGAGCGTCGAGGTCCAACTCGGAGGCGCGCACGTCACCGCGCACCACGATCCGTTCGGGCCAGCCGCTGGCCTGCAGGGTGGCCGTGGCGTTCAGGCCGGGTCCCTCCACGCGGCCCTCCTCGAGCCGTGCGTTGCGCAGGTCGCCGCGCGCCACGAGGCCGCGGGCGAACACCGGCTCGGTGAAGTCGACCAGGCCGATCTGCATCTGTTCGGAGCGCACGGTCCACGTGACGGCGTCGGCGGCACCGGTCGTGGGATCGAAGCTGCCGTCGGCGGGCACGCGCAGCTCGGCCGAGGCCTGCACGCGGCCGACGACGGTGGGCCACTCCGCAGGTCCGGCGGGCTCGGCGCCGTCCTCGGTCGCGGCCAGCGCACTCAAACGCGGCCACCACTGCACGCCCAGACCACGGACCGCGGCCACGTCGAGATCGGCCTCGACGTTCGCGGTCAGCGGAGCATCGAAGGCGAGCGGCACGCCGCCACTGCCGTTCACGGTGCCCAGAGCTCCGGTCAGCTCCAACGACGAGAACGACGCGCGGCCGCCGGACACGGTGAAGTCGGAATCGACTTCGATCAGATCGGTGCGGTCGATCAACCGCACGCGGAAACCCTCGAGCGTGCCGTCGACCTCGAGCGGACCGAGCGCCGCGGTCGGATCGTCGGGATCGGCCTCGGGCACGCGGCCGGCGTAGCGCACGTCGGCGTTCACGGCACCGGCCAGCAGCTCGAAGTCGTCCAGGCTGAAGCCCTCGGGCAGCGTGGCCGGGTCGACGTAGTCGCGGCCGATGTCGGTCCACAGCTTCGCCAGGTCGGCGGCGGTGGTCAGCTGCACGTCGAGTTCGGGCGTTCCGTCGGCGGCGAGGGTCCAGGCGGCGTCGCCGTTGGCGCGCACACCGCTCGACTCCACGCGTCGGACCTCGACGTCTCCGCGCGCGCCGTCGACGGCGGCGCTCAGGCCGAGCTCCCACTCGAGCCGTGGCAACTCCACACGCTGCGGCAGCTCGCCGCCCTCCATGGTGAACGAGCGCAGGCTTCCCTCGACGTCGCCGCTGGCCTCGCCCTCGCCCACGCGCAGCGACGCACGGTTGTCGAGCCCGCTCAGCGTGAGTGTCTCGCCGGTGGGCTGGTGGACGACGATCTCGCCGTCCTCGATCGACAGCAGTCCGAGCGCGGCGGCCATCTCGGGCGCGGCCTGCGACGAGGCAGTTCCACCCCCACCATCGGCCGGCGCCGGCTCGGCGAGTGCGATCTCCACGCGCGGGCGCACCAGGCGCACTTCCTGGATCTCCGGCGAACCACGCAGGATCGACCACAGACTCGCGCTCACCAGCGCGCTCTCCAGATCGATCTGCAGGTCGGTCCACACCTCCGACGCACCCGAGGGATCCTCGATGCGCAGACCCTCGAGACGCGCACCGAGCGGGAAGATGCTCACCGAGGCGTCGGTGGCGCTGCCCTGCAGTCCGGTGTTGGCCTCGAGCTGGTCGAAGGCGATCTGCTGGATCTTCTCGGCGGGCACCAGCAGCACGGCGACCACGGCGAGGACGACGACGAGTGCCGCCACCGCGCCGAGTCCGAGCAACACCCGACGGATCCGGCGTGACCGCTTCGGACCCTCCGACGACGTCGGCTTCTCTTCGCTCATGACGGGGACCTCCATTGGGGACCTCGCGGCGCGGCCGCGATCCGGGCGCCGCCGACGACCACGTCGTCGCGGTAGAAGACCACGGCCTGCCCCACCGCGGGCGCGCGGTCGGGTGTGGCCAGGTGCACGCCGACCGGCCGGCCATCGGCGTCGCGCTCCAGCGCGGCGACCTCGACGCCGGGATGACGATAGCGCGTTCGGGCCACGAGGCCCTCTGCAGAATCCACAGGGTCGCGCCACACCGCCTGGTCCAACACCAGGCGATCCCCGAGGAGGTGTTGCTCGCCGCCCACGACCACGCGGTTGCGCTCCCCGTCCAGATCGACGACGAAACGCACGGGACCGCCGCCCAGGCCCAGGCCCTTGCGCTGGCCCACGGTGAAGAACTCCACGCCGGGGTGCTCGCCCAGCACGTTGCCCTCGACGTCGACGATCTCGCCGGGGCGGGCGCCTTCGCCCAGCAGGTACGACCGGTCGCCATCGGGCGCGAAGCACAGCTCCTGGCTCTCGGGCGCGTCGGCCACGGGCAGACCGTGGCGCCGTGCGAGGTCGCGGACCTCGTCCTTGGCGCGATCGCCCAGGGGCATGAGCGTGCGTTCCAGGCGTTCGGACGGGAGCCGGAACAGGAAGTACGACTGGTCCTTGGCGCGATCGACGCCGCGGGCCACGTAACGGGCGCCGTCGTGTTCGACGATGCGCGCGTAGTGGCCGGTCACCACCCGCGAGGCGCCGATGCGATCGGCGAACTCCAGCAGCTTCGGAAAGCGGATCTGGGTGTTGCAGCGCACGCACGGGCTGGGCGTGTGGCCGGCGCGGTACTCGGCCACGTAGTCGTCGACGACGCCACGCTCGAAGTCGTCGGCCACGTCGAGCACCACGTGCTGGATGTCCAGGTCGGCGCTGAGTTCGGCCGAGGCGTCGACGGCCTCCTGGCTACAACAGCTCGCGGCGACGGCCTCGTTCGCCCCGAGCGGAGCGAAGCGCCCGCCGGTGGTGCAGAAGTTCCGCGTGGTCACCGCCACGACCTCGCAACCCGCCTCGGCCAGCAACAGCGTGGCCACGGCGCTGTCGACGCCGCCCGACAACCCCACCACGACACGTTCGCCCCGGGCGGGACCCGGGGCGGCGCGGAAGGGGCTGCGGTGCGGCCCGTCGGTCATGCGGTTCCTCCGGTCGGCCCTAGCGTCCCTCGCCCACCTCGGGGGTCTCCGCCGCCATCAGCTGTTCGATCACGCCGATGTTCTCGGCGCTGCGGCGGCCGAGGTCGCTGTTCGGATCGATGTCCACGGCCTTCTGGAACTCCACGATCGCCTCGCGATAGATCTGCGAGTCGGCGAAGAGGATGGCCATGTTGTAGTGGGCCAACTGCGACTGCGGATTCACCTCGAGTGCCCTGTCGAAGTACTCGATCGCCTGCTCGTACTGGCGCTTCTTGAAGAACACGTTGCCCATGTTGCAGAGCGTGCGGTCCTCGTCGGGATCGAGCTCGAGCGCCCGGTTGTAGCTGTGCAGGGCGTCGTCCAGACGACCCAGTTCGTCGTACACGCTGCCCAGGTTCACGTGGGCACCGACCAGCTCGGGCTCGAGTTCGATCGCCCGCTGGTAGCTGGCCATGGCCTCCTGCAGCTTGCTCGCGTCGAAGGCGTAGTTGGCGTGGTGGAAGACGTAGCGCACGTCGTTCGGCGACTGCTCCACCAACTGGGCCATGCGCTCCATGCGCAACTGCGCGTCGGGCAGCGAATCGAGCTCCTGCTCCAACGCGGGCGGCAGGTCGGTGTCGACGGCCACCGCCGGCGCCGCCGGCACGATCAACACCAGGCCCAGGGCCAGGATCATCCAACGCTGCGTCATGGTCGTTCCTCCCGGGGAACCGTTCGGTGCGGTCGGGGCGCGATCAGTACCAGCGCTCCCCGCCCGCGATGCTGAGCACGATGCGGAAGACGTCCTCGCTCGCGCCGTTCTCGTCCAGATCACCGATACGACTGTAACCGATCGAGAGGTCCGCGCGCGCGCTGCCGCCGCGCAGGTAAACCCCGCTGCCGAGGGTCACGCCCCACTCGGTGACGTCGGAACCGTTCAGTTGATAGTGCCACTGCCGCCAGTACGCACCCGCGCGCACGGGCAACGTGGCGCCGAAGCCGCGCCGGCGCGCCTCGCGCTCGAGGCCGAAACGCCACTCGATCTCGTCGTTCAGGTCCTGGGCCGGGGCGTCGGGGTCGAATGCGCCGTCCTCGCCGAAGCGGAAGGACCGTCCGGTGTACGACGACCAGTCCTCGGCCGTGTAGTCCACACCGGCCGACCAGTCGCCGGGCAGGTCGACCCGGATCCCGGCTCCGTAGCGAGCGGGCATCTCGTCGGTGCGTTCGCCGTCGGAGCGATCGCTCAGCGCCACTCCGCGCTGCCGCTCCTCGACGTCGGCGTCGAAGTCACTGATCCAGTAGCCGGCCACCGACACGGGGCCCACGTCGTGGACCGCCAGCGAGAACTCGGTGGCCGTGCCCTGGTAGATGTCCTCGCGCTCGTCGGTCGGATCTGTCGCGCCGCTCGCCGGCAGGTCCAGTTCGTACTCCATGCGCACGTTGCCACGCAGCAGGTGCAGTCCGGCTCCCACGGTGACCCGGTCGGCGAAGCGCCACGCCGCCTGGATCGGCACGTCGAAAAGGGTTCCCGATCGATCGAGGGTCTCGGTGAGCGTCGGGTCCGGTGCGAAGTCGCGCACGATGGTCCACTGGGTCGCACGTCGGGCGCCGAATCCCAGGCCGACACCACCGTTGTCGAAGACCGGCAGGCCCAGCCGCACCGTCGGCGTGCTCAGCCCGTTGCGGTCGAGCGCACCGCCGACGTCCTCGCTCGTCCGTCGCGAGAAGACGTTGCTCACACCGATCGTCACCTGGGTCAGGTCGACCAGCTGCGTGGCCTGCATGACGCTGGCGTTCACCGAGTCGCGGTAGGCCAGACCCATGCCACCGCGGCCCTCGATCCGGGCGTCGCGCAGTGTGGTCGGCTGGCCGAAGTAGCTCATACCGAACAACGAGTCGGCGCGCACGCCGGACGGCAGCAGCGTGAGCAGCAGAAGGGTCGTCGCACAGATCGTTCGCTTCGTCATCGTCGCCCTCCTAGCGCCACGAGTCGGCCGGCGGGGTGAAGGTCACGCGCACCGTCGGCCGCTGGTCGGGGAAGGGCGAGTCGGGACCGTGGAAGTTCACGGTGTCGAAGTCGAATTCCTCGCTGTCGAAGAGGATCAGCAGGCCCGTCCGGTCGGGATCGACGACCCCGTTCACCACCCGTTGCACGTAGGCCGTGATGTCGAGTTCGAGGATCGGGACATCGAGGATCGACAGCGCCGCGCCGTCCACGAAGATCAGCGACTCGATGCCCTCGCCGACGATACTGCGACCCGGGTTCTCACGCGTGGCGTCGGACAACCGGCTCTCGTAGCAGAGCACGGTCAGGTTCTGGGGCTGGCCGCCGCGGTTGGGCGTGCCCAGCGTGCCCTCCGGATCGGCGCGCAGGGTGAGAACCGCCCGGTTGATGGTCGCGTTGCGCGGAACCACCCCGTCGTCCAGATCGAGCTCGATCCACGTGCGCACCGGATCGTGTGAACTCAACAGTCCGCCCCCGCCCGGAGGCGAGTCGCGCTCGATCACGGTGAAGTCGATCAGCGCCGGTGCGCCGATCACGATGTCGCTCAGTGGGCTGCCGCTCTCGTCGACCGCGGCCAGGTCGAGCAGGATTTCCGGCTCGATCGACTCGTCGATCTCGGTCTGCACCAGCTCGCTGCCGGCGCGTCCGAATCCGCGCCCGGCGAAGGCGATGATGTTCGACTCGTTGGGGAATTCGAAGGTCTCGTCTCCGGGGGCGAGATCGAACAGCGCCACGCCGTCGTGGCCGGAGGCGGCGATCCAGTCCCGGACGGTGGCTTCGGGCAGAGGGATCTCGTAGTTGCGGTCGGACTGCGTCTGTTCGAACTCGGTGATCTCGTCGCCGAGCAGTTCGTCGATCGACTCCACCGTCGCGTCCTCGGTCTGGATCGCCGCCGCGGTCGACGTCACGCGGATCGATCGCGGGGGCTTGGGTACGTCGCCCTCGTCGGGCACTTCACGCTCGAACAGCGCGAGCTGGATCCGCGGGTTCGCCACGAAGTCCGCGTCGAACTGGACGGTGTCGCTGTAGTCGACGGCGTAGTCGAAACTGGTCTCGGGCTCGAGGCGCTCTCGCAGGCGATCACGCAGGACCTCTTCGTCGAAGTTGAAGCGGATCACCGGCGTGGCGCGGAAGCCGCCGCGTTCGCGGTTGCCCAGGAACAGCGTCTGCCGGTCGACGTAGGGCCTCGAGGTCTCGGGCTCGACCGTCTCGATCCGTTCGAAGCGGACGGCCGGTGCCTCGACCAGGACGGAGTCCTGGCTCACGTCGAGCGGCATGCCCGATCCGGTGTCGGCGAAGTCGTCGCTCTCGCAGGCGGCCAGCGCCAACAGGCCGGCGGCCGCCACACAACGAGCGGTGAAGGTGCGCAGTCTCAACGATTCGCCTCCTGCGGGGCCGACGCCCCGGGTCGCATCTCGGTGCCGAGGCTCAATCCCGCGAAGCCGAGCGAACGCACGACATCGATCAGGTTGACCACGTCGGCGTGCCGCGCGGCCGCCTCGGCGTTCAGGATCACGCGCGCGTCGGGATCGGACTCCTTGCGGCGTCTCAGTTCGGCCACCAGTTCCTCTTCCTCCACCACCGACCCGTCGATCAGTACCTGCCCGTCGGCGCGCAGGGCGATCTCGGTGGGCCGCATCTGCTCGGCATCGGTCGACGGCTCACTCGTGGACGAGTCGGGCAGCTCCAGCTGCAGTTCGCCAGCCTGCCGGAAGGTCGAGGTCAGCATGAAGAAGATCAAGAGCAGGAAGAGGACATCGATCAGCGAGGTCAGGTTCAGGGTGACCCGCCGGCGCCGTTTCACGGGACGGAAGGCCAGCTCGCTCATGCCTCGACCTCGGCCCCGGCCTCGGCCCTGCGGCTCCTCCACCGCGCCAGCAACCGGCTGGCGTGACGCTCGATCTCGATGACGAAGGCCTCGCTGCGCGCGGCCAGGAGGTTGTAGGCGACCAGCGTCGGAATGCCGATGCCCAGCCCCACGGCCGTTGTGATCATGGCCTCGCTGATGCCCTCGCTCAGCACCTGGGGATCGCCCAGGCCGGCCACGGAGATCGATGCGAAGGTCTTGATCATGCCCAGCACCGTGCCCAGCAGGCCCAGCAGCGGCGCGACCCCGGCGATGGTCTCCAGCCACACCAGATTGCGCTCGAGCTTGGGGGTCTCCTGACGGCCGGCGTCGAGGATCACGTCGCGCACGGTCTCCCAGGGCAGCCCCTGCGCTTCCAGACCGGCCCGCAGGATGTCGCTGAACACGCCCGGATTGCGTTCGCAGACCGAGATCGCCACGCTCAGGTCCTTCTTCGGGTCGGCGGCCTCGGCGACGTGCAGGATCTCGCGCGGGACGACCTTGCTGCGCCGCAGCGCCAGGATCCGCTCGAAGGTGATCACGCTGGCCAGAATGCTGCACAGGGCCAGGGGGATCATCACCGGCCCGCCGCGGAGCAGGAAATCCAGCATGCAGTTCCTCCAGCGCGTCGGGCGCGTGATTCCGCCGGGCAGGGCGCTCGGATCCGGCCCCGCGCACGAATCGCCAGGCTAGGCCAGGCGCGGGGTCGTGACAAGATCAGGGGGCGGGCCCCGAACCGCTGCCACCGACTCGTCTCAGTCGCGTCCGCGGTAGGTCACCCGCACCGTCAGGCGCAGCGTGGGCTCGGGGAAGTCGTCGGGCAGGGGATGGTAGGGCGCGATGCCGCGGAAGTTCCCGACCGTGGCCTCGCGCAACGACTCGTGACCGTTCTCCTCGAGCACCTCGAGCTTCAGCAGACGGCCGTCGGGGGCGATCTCCACCTCCACCAGCTGGCCGCCCTCGATCAGGCCGAGCCAGTAGGCGTAGGGAGGCACCCAGTTGCGGTGGAACTCGCGGCTGAAGCGCTGAAGCCACGGCGCCCAGTTCCAGGCCACGGTGTTCAGACTGACGTCGCCGAAGAGCGGAACGTTGCCCTGCGGGTTGTCCATCTCCTCCTGGTAGAGGTCCTCGCGACCCGGTCCCACCCGGAACCGCGGCTCGGGCGAGACCTCCACCCGCCCCGGTTGCAGGGACTGCCTCGGATCGCCGCGGGCACTGCGCAGCGAGCCCTCTTCGCGCTCCGTCGAGCTCCCCGTCTCGCCCTCGCGGATGCGCTCGCCCACCTCGGCGCGCTGGCCCAGACGTTCGATCTCGCTCTCGCTGGGGCTGGGTTCCTCGGCGCTCGGGTCCTGGATGGGCTCCGGCTGTTCGGCCTGTTCCTCCTCAGGGGCGTCGGGACGGCCCCCTCCGACCGGGCTCGGTTCGGGCGACGGTTGCAGACCGACCTGCGGGGCGTCGCCCTCGCCCTCCATGCGCGGCATGTCGGTGGCCTCTTCGCCCTCCGCACCGTCGCGCGCCCGGCTGTCGACGTTGCTCAGCACGTCGGCCTCGTCGGGCGGCAGGTCGGCGCGATCCTCCGGCAGCTCGGTGAAGAAGTCGGGTTCGTCGGAGGGCTCGCGCTCGGGCTCGGCCACGGGGGGCGCGGTCGGCGCGAAGACCAGCTCCACCGGTGGGCGCGGCGAGGGCTCGGCCTCGGCCGCGAAGGGGTCGAGCAGGTGCATGCCCACACCGACCAGCAGGTGCCAGACGAGCGTGAGGAGCAGAGCGTACAGCCATCGTCGTGAACTGCGCTCGCCCGGCAACTGGTCGATTCCGGCCATGCGGGCTCCCGCGAAGCGTCGCTGTGGTGTCAGCGGAGGAGGACGGACGTGGCCATCGTACGCTCGGGTCCGCGGATCCGCACCACGTACCTGCCGCGGGCCAGACGCTGCCCGCGGGCATCGCGGCCGTCCCAGGTCGACTCGAACCAGCCGCCCCCGGCGGCGCGCACCTCGACCGATCGGACCGACCGGCCGCGCAGGTCGTAAACGTGCAGACCGGGAACGTGGTTCCCACCCGTCCGGAAACGAAAGGTGACCCGACGGCCCCGTACGCGCGGCGGGAGCACGATCGCCTCGCCCGGGCCGTCGACCGAGGTCGCACTGCCTTCGTCGACCGTCACCGCGCGATCGAGTTCGTTGCCGAAGGCGTCGCGCAGCACGTACTCGGCATCGACCGTCGGCGGCGAAGGATCGGATCCGACCCATCGCCCGGCCGCGACCCGTCGCACGGCAACCGGCGTCGAGTCCACCGCCCGGGTGACACCGAACTCGTCGGCCAGCCGGGCATCGGCCAGGACTTCGAGCCGGGCCTCGGTTCCGGCGAGCGTGGAGCGCAGCGTTCCGGTGACGGCCGGCAGCCCTTCGAAGGGATCGCTGCGGAGGAACACGAGCATGTCGGCGGCCCGGTCCACGGTGACCAACTCGGGGACCACGTCGCCGTCGATGCGCACGAGCTTCAGATCGCCCGGTGTCTCACTCAGCCGGACCGCCTGCGAGCTCTCGATCACCTCGCCGGTGACACCCAGGCCGAAGTGGATCGACACGCGCGATGCGTTCGGCGACGACAACACGATGTCGTCGAAGCCGTCCCCGTTGACGTCGTCCACCGCCACGTTCTGTGCTCCGAAGGGCGCCGCGTTCGCGGCATCGGTCGACGAGTAGAATCCGCCGGCCAGGCTCGAGAAGATGTCGAAGGTCGACGACTGGGCGCTGGCGATCACCAGGTCGTCGAAGCCGTCGCCGTTGAACTCGCCGAAGCCCACGTCGCGCGGCTCGTTGCCGACCGGATACGACACGGTGGCGTCGATACCGGCCTCCTCGCCGAACAGCAGGATCACGCGGTCGGTCTGGCCCAGCGCCACGAGATCGGTGTATCCGTTGCCGTCCAGGTCCCGCGCGCGGAGCACCACCGGGGTCTGCGGAAGACCACGGGCATCGATCTCGGTCCAGACGCCGGGGCCGGTCTCCTGGTAGATGCGCAGACCGCGTAGCTGGCGGTCGGCCACCACGATCTCGAAGCCCGAATCGTCCTGCACGTTGCCCACGGCCAGGTCCAGACCGCCAGCGAGGGGAATCAGGGATTCCAGCGTTCCGAACCGACCGTCCGGCCCGGACAGTGCCCGGAACACCCCTTCGTCGGCGTCGAGCAGGAACAGATCGGCGCCGTCGACGCCGTCGGCGTCGTGGAGCACGATCTCGTCGGCCGCGCCCGTCAGCGGCAGGATCTGCAGGGGCTGCAGTTCTCCGTCGACGACGCGGTACACCCACGCTTCGCGGGCCGTCGGGGCCAGGGCGACGAGTCTCCGCCCGCCGGGCTCCTCCGGCCCCACGAGCAGACGTTTGGGAGCGTTCCCCGTGGGCAGGGCACGGGGCATGAGGAAGCCGTCGCCGAGGGGCTCGATCACCTGCACCGCCTGCTCGGTCGGCAGGGGAACCAGCAGCTCGGCGATCCCGTCCGCGTCGACGTCGAAGCGCAGCGGATCGGCTGCGTCGACCGACAGGTACCAGAAACGATCGGCGGCGAAGCCCGTCCCCGTGTCCTCGAAGAGTGTCAGCCGGCCGCGCGCGGCCTCGGCCACCGCCAGGCGCTCGCGATCGATCGCCGGAGGCAGAGGCAGCCCCCATCGGGTCCCGGGCTCCACCGGCACACGCGCCCGCTCCGTGGCCGCCTCCCCCGAGGGATCGATCACGCGCAGCTCGCCGATCCCGTCGACGAACACCAGGTCGTCGACCCCGTCGTCCTGGAGATCGCCGGCGACCACCGACCGCGGGTCCTCCGAGCGCCAGCGGCCGACCTCGGCTCCTCCTGCGGCCTCGAACAACACCACGTCCCGCGAGAGGAATCCGGTCTGCACCAGGGCCAACCGGACCGGTCGCGCGGGATCCTCGAGGACGACCAGCGAGGTGGGGCCGTCTCCCGCGGGAAGGGTCTCGTCGGCGACGAGCACTCCCCCTTCGTTGCGGTACCAGACCAGGGCGTCGCCTCCGCGCAGTGCCACCACCACGTCGAGCCAACCATCCCCGTCGCGGTCGACGACCTCGACCGCCGCCCCCTCCTCGATGCCCGGCAGGACGGTCTCGGTGAACAACAGGTCGTCCGTCCCCGGTGTCTGGCGCAGGACCACGAGGTCGCCGCGTGCACCGTCGACCCAGACGACGTCGGTGAGCCCGTCCCGATCGAGGTCGCCCGCAGCGACGTCGGCCGGCCGGCGGCCCGGGGTCGGGATGTTGGTCCGCCCGGAGAACACCCCCGGTGCCGAGGCCCGGAGCACCGTCAGCGTGCCCGTCGTCGGCCCGTTGGCGACCATGTCGAACACCCCGTCCTCGTCGACGTCGAGCACGACGACCGCCGTCGGCCCGCCGGGGGAGTTCAGCGTGGACGGACGCGGATAGAGCTGGGCAGCAACCGGCGCAGCAACCGCGCAGAGCAGGACGAGGGCGGTCGAGACCGTGCGTCCGACGGGCCATCGACGGCGATCGGCCCGGCTACGGACACACCGGCTGTGGGAAGGAAGGCGCACGGCTCGGTCCTCGGGATCCGGGAGGTGTGGGGAAGCTACGGCGCCGCGGCCGCGCGGGGCAAGATCGGGGGAAAAGGGCTGCGTTGACAGCGACTTGCCGGTGATCGTACATATAACGGTTCGTCGTCCCCACGTCGCTCGCCGACCCGATGCCGTTGCCAGGAGTTCGAACCATGTCCAGAGACCCGCGCCCCCGGAAGGATCGGCGGCCCCAACGCTCCTCGACGCCGTTCGCGTTCGTCGCGTTCTGCGCCGCCGCTCTCTTCGCGACCGCTCCGGCCGGCGCCCAGGACCTCGACGATCTCGACGACCTCGACGAGGGCGTCGTCCTCGAGGAGGTGTTCGAACCGGGGATCGAGCCGAACACGTGGGAGGTCTCGGCGTCGTTCGGACAGGCCGACCTCGCCCAGGATCTCCTCGAGTCCGATCAGATCATCGTCGACGTCGAGGAGAGCGAGGACTTCATCGTCGCCGACATGAAG
>Ga0209938_1001434_pt1 | contig 11939 bp, 10 predicted proteins | sample SalPonR2_C_D1_MG_FD_185708 | JGI IMG/M metagenome (GOLD analysis project Ga0209938, IMG submission 185708) | Salt pond soil microbial communities from South San Francisco under conditions of wetland restoration - Salt Pond MetaG R2_C_D1_MG... ... | reverse complement strand
GGTCGGTTCTGGCCGAGACCGAAACCCTGCTGCCGAACCTCGCCGACAAGCCGATGCTGTTCGGCTGGGGCGCGAAGGACTTCGTGTTCAACGACGAAGTGCTCGACAAGTGGCGCAAAATATTCCCGGACCCGAAGATCGAGTACTTCGAGGACGCCGGGCACTACGTGCTGGAAGACGCGGCCGATCGGCTGGTGCCAATGATTCGGGGTTCCTCGAAGGTTAGCGGAACTTCGCGATCAACGAAATTCTGTTGGTCGAAGCGCTCTTTTCGAACGTGCCGAATTCGTTGCGAGCGCGGCATGACGCCAGGCTCGCTTCGGTGTCGGCTTATCGTGAACCCGTGACCTCGCACAGGACTTCATCTCCGATGATGTCACAGTGGAAACGTTGGCCGCCCGGGCCACCTCCCGGGCCTGACGTGGCGATCGGAATCCCGTAGCGATCCGCCAATCGAATCAACGCTCCGACGACATCGCCATCGCCCTGGTACGAGAAATTCGAAAAGTGGCCCGGGTGAGAAGGCACCGATGACAGCCCGCCACCCATCGCGGTGTATTCGAGAATCTCGACGTCGATCGCCCATGACAAATCACCAGCACCGGGGATATGACGCATGTTGTTCAAGTTGACACGAATACTGGTGCCATCCGGAAACGTGATCACGAAACCACCGAACCAGGTGACCGAACTATCACTCAGAAATCGACTCAAGGCCATTTGCGCCAGATCGTAAAGTTGCAAAGCAATTCCGTTGATCACGGAGTTGACGTATACCTCCAATTCGTTTCTCAAAGCCATCCGATTGAGGCCTGCATCACTACCGGCAGGCCCAACGAGATCGATCGCGGAAGGAATCTGCCCGAAGAGACCGAGCCGGTCAATCGGCACGAGACCTGCACCGAAAACATCTCCGATGTCCTTGGCTGCGACAAGCGCATCCAGCAAGGCCTGCTGAAGCTCGGGATCTGCCGGGATCTCGGCAGCCTCCGCATGATAGTAGCCCTGGCTCGTTGCACGATTTCCCGCCGACCGATTCGACCGAGGTGCGGTTCCAGTGTCCTGGAACCAACGCCTTACCGAAAACGCTCGAATCGACTCACCGACCCGGTCTACCACGTACACCTCATGTGCACCGACGTAGAGTGGATACTGCTTGAATGAAGACCGTTCGGCAGCTGATCGCCATTGAAAGATTGCGGAGCATCCATCGCAATAACCAACAACAGGTAGCTCTCCGGCCCGCGCATCGAAGAAGGCAAGAAGAAGAAACGCAACCAGTACATTTGCTTTCAAAACTCTCATTTGCAAGCTCCCAGTCAGGAAAGTCCAAGGTTTGAACGCCAGCCTGCCAACTGGCACAGAAACGGTATCCCGATCGGCCTGTGCGATACAAGAGGCGCGGGCGAACCAAAGCGAAAAATCCGAATTCTTCCATTAAGGCTGTAGGAAATCGACCCGCGCCGAGGTAGGAAATCGGCTCGAGCCGATTGTCCGTGAAGATGACCGACTCGCGCTAGCGGCTGCAGTGAAACCCAGCACATCCATCGCTAGCTCAGCAATGATGACGCGGACACCCGTCCAGCAGGAAACAACCCACACAAACCTCCCGCGGCGGTGCTCGCAACCGCAGCGACTTTGCTACATTTCAAGAATGAACCCGGCCAACGTCCGCCGCGACGACCTCACCGAACTGACCGACCTGCCCAACATCGGGCCGAGGATTGCCGCGTGCCTGCTCAAGGCCGGCATCGACCGGCCTGCCGACCTGGAAGGGCGCGACGCCTTCGACCTGTACGGCCAACTGTGCCGATCGGAGGACCAGCGACTCGACCCCTGCGTGCTCGACGTCTGCCTGTCGATCACCCGCTTCATGGACGGCGAGGAACCGCGCGCCTGGTGGCACTACACGGCAGAGCGGAAAACGCGCTATCCCGACGTCTGATGCAGGCCTGGCAGCGGTGCCGCGGCCTGGACGGTCCCGATTCGTTCAGGAACCGACGTCGATTCCGGCATTGATCGCTCCGATCACGTCCATGACCAGCTGCGCGGTGCCGCTGGACGCGAAATTCGTCGCGCCCAGTCGGACGATGACCAGGTCGTACGAGGGCACGATGAACGCGCGTTGCGACTGGAAGCCGTCCATGTAGACGATGCCGCCCGGCGCGTCCGGGTCCGGATGGCCGCGCCAGAAGCCGAGTCCGTAGCTGTCCCCACGCGAACCCTCAGTGGGCGTATCGATGAGAGCGACCCAGCCCTCGGCCAGCAGGCGCTCGCCGTTCCAGACGCCGTCCTGCATCACCAGCTGGGCCAGCCGGGCCCAGTCATGGGTCCCGGCATAGAGGTACGACGAGCCCTGGAAGATGCCGGCCTGGTCGACTTCCAGCACGGCGGTGTGGATGTCCAACGGATCGAACAGCAGAGCCCTCAGCCCTCGAACCTGCTCGGGCAGCGAATCACCGAGCGCGTTCTGCAGCACCCGCGCGGCCAGCACGGTGTTGCCGCTCATGTACTGCCAGTGCGCACCCGGCGGATGGAGCCGATCACGAGCAGCTGCCCATGCCGCCATGTCGGCCTCGGTGAACAGCATGTCGGAGTTCGGATCGAAGCCGTCGGCGCGCTCTTCGATGTCCAGCCCCGAGGTCATGCGCAGCAAGTGATCAAGCGTGATCGGCGGATCGTCGGCAGCGCCCGGGATGCCGGCCTCGCCGAGATCGATTCTGTCCTCCCTTGCCAGCGCTCCGGCCAGAAGCGCCATCGCACTCTTGGTCATCGACCATCCATGCAGCGGCGTGGCCGGCCCGACGCCCTCGGCGTAGCGCTCGGCGACCAGCCGCCCGTCGTGGAGAATCGCGACGGCCAGCGTGTTTCGTCCGCCGCCGGGGGGCTCGGCGAACGCACGTTCGATCGCCGCTGCCAGCATCTCCTCGTCGAACCGCTCGGCACGGTGGGCAATATCCAGCGGCAGCGCTTCGAACGGGTCCGGATCGGGCAACGCGAGTGCGCGATCGAATCCGCTCTCGTGATGGACCAGCGAGCAGCCGAGGCCCGGCCGATAGACCGCAGTCTGACGGTACAGGCCGGCCAGGCTGGTGCGGACTTCGCCTCGGTCCTGGTCCAGCCCCACTCGCAACACCGGCAGTGCCGGCTCGAGCAGGGGATCGATGTACAGCGCCCGCGCCCGGTCCAGCGGCAGGCCGGTGACGAAATGCAGCGAGCAGGCCTGCTTGGCGGTAAAGCCGGTGGCGGTCGGCAGGTAGATGCGGTTCAGCGGGGAAAGCAGGAACACCAGCAGACCGACGGCCAGCAGGACCAGTAGGGCAAGCAGGAACGTGCGCATCGTGGAATCCGGAGCGGGGCGAACCGCGAGCATAGCCCACCCGAAAAGGCGACCACGGCACGCGTCGCGGGTGCGCCGTGTCTTGATGACAGCAAGCGAGACCGCCAGGATTTGTCCCGCGCGGGGCGGGCGTGCGAGACTGCGAGACCGTACGCCACTCCCGATCGACGATCCGGAGAGGAAGATCCATGCGCATCCCGAGCCCGGTCCTGTTGATGCTGGCTGCCCTGTTCTGGGGGGTGTCGGGAGGGATCGGCGGGGTGCTGGTCGATCGTGGTTGGGATCCATTCGTGATCTCGCTGTATCGGGGTGCGATCGGCCTTCTGTTCGTCGGTACCTGGTTGGTCACCCACCCGCACCGCACCGAACTGCGCAACCGGCGGCTATGGTCATGGTCGGCGCTGGCCGGACTCGGCGTCGCCGGCAACTTCGCGTTCTACTTCCTGGCCGTCGAGCACGGCAGCGTTGCCGCGGCCGCAACGTTGATGTACTGCGCACCGGTGTTCGTCTTCCTGGTCTCGTTCGCGTTCGGACTCGAACGACCGACCGCGTTCAAGGGAATCGCGATCGCAATGGTCCTTGTGGGCATTGCCCTGTTGACCGGAATCCATCGGCTGGAGGCCAGCGCCATTCCGCTGATCGCCGTCGCCGCTGGGCTGGCATCGGGCCTGTCCTATGCACTGTTCATCTTCGGCTTCAAGTACGCCTCGCGCCACGGGAGCGCGCCGGCCGTCCTGACCATTGCATTCCTGGTGCTGATCCCGGTCCTCGCCGTCCCCAGCGACCCGGGGCAGCTACGACAGGCGCTGACGACTCCGGACTGGCCACTGTTCCTTGCTCTTGGTGTGCTCGGCGCAGGGATTTCCTTCGTGCTCTACGTGATCGGACTCCGGTCGACCGCGCCGGCCGTCGCTTCGATCGTGGCGATGATCGAACCGGTAGCGGCCTCGTTGTTCGGACTTGCCGTTCTCGGCGAGCGCCTGTCTTCGATCCAGTACGGCGGCATGGCGCTGATCCTGCTGACCGTCACCGCGCTCAGCGTGATCACGCAGGACCACCGCCGGCCGCGGAAATGGATCCCTTCGATCCATCGCCGAACCGGATCCGGATATCGTCGTTGAGTACGAAGCCATCGTTGGCGAGTCGGTCGCGCGCACCAGGCGCCGGCGTGTCCTTGCAACGGAACCCGGCCGCGATTCCGACGTCATAGCGTGCTATGCGCGCGCTTTCCCGACTTCTCCGGCTGACGACGCTGCCGATCCTGCTGCTCGTCCTGTCGGGTGCAGGCTCGAGCCATGCGCAGTTCGCGCCGCCGCGCGCCGCCCCCGAACCCGAGTGCACCGACGCGGCCTGCCGAACCACCTACGAGTCGACGTTCTTCTCGATCTACGCACCGGTCACCGCGCTGGACATGGTCAACAACCTTCCGGGCTTCAATCTGGACGACGGCGATACCGGCTCGCGCGGCTTCGGGGGCGCCGCCGGCAACATCCTGGTCAACGGCGAGCGGGTCTCGGCCAAGAGCGAATCGCCGAGCGACCTGCTTTCGCGAATCCCCGCCGCCGACGTGGAACGCATCGTCGTCATCCGCGGACAGGTCGGCGGCACCGACCTGCGCGGTCAGAGCGTGATCGCCGACGTGATCCGGAAGGACGGCGGCGCGACCGGAGCCTGGTCGCTCCGTGCCTCCACCCAGCAGCCCGGCTCGCGGTTTCTTCCATCCGGCGCGATGAGCTATTCCGACACCCGCGGCGCACTCAGCTACACGCTGGGAGCCGGCGTCGAGCGCTCGCAGTTCCAGAGCCAGTCCGAAGAACGGGTCCTCGACGGCAGCGGCGAATTGCTGGAATTCCGCGACGAGAACTATGGCCAGATCGAGGACGAATTCGACCTCAGCGTGAACGCCACCTATGCCGGCGAACGAACTCGATACGGGTTCAACGCCCAATACGCCTGGGAAGAGCAGGACGGCGGGGAACGATCGTTGCGCCAGCCCGTCGATAGCGATGCATTCCTGCTGCGCCAGGGGTCGGACGAGGAGAACGAGGACCTGGAGGTGGGCCTGGACGCCGAACGATCCTGGGGCGAGGACACCAACACCAAGCTGATCGCACTGTATCGCCGCGATGAACGGTTCGACAACGGAAACCTGATTCGCGGCGCGCCCGACGAGCCGGGCATCCTGGAGACCGACACCATCCGCGATCGACTCGAAACCGAAAAGATCCTGCGTCTGGAGGCCGACTACGCCGGCATCCCGGGCCACCTGATCGAGGCGTCCATCGAAGGCGCGGAAAACCGGCTCGACAGCGATTTCGAGCTGTTCCGGCGCATTGACGGCGCGCTGGTGCCCGTGCCGGTGCCCGGCGCAAAGACCCAGGTCGAAGAACAGCGACTGGACGTCGCGCTGGCGGATTCGTTTTCGTCCGGCCCGCTGGCCATCGACCTCGAGCTGGCCGCCGAAGCCTCGGAAATCAGCCAGACGGGGGGCTTCGCCGGGAAACGATCGTTCTTCTTCTGGAAACCCAGCGCCACGCTGACCTACACGCTGGACGACGAGTCGCTGCTTCGCGGCCGCGTGTTGCGCAGGGTCGGTCAACTCGATTTCTCCGACTTCGTCAGCGCCGCCGACCTCGGCGACGACGAGCTCAGCCTGGGCAATCCATCGCTCAGCCCCGAGACCACGGTGACGCTGGACTTGACCTGGGAGGCCCGCTTCGACAGGATCGGCCTGCTCAGTCTGACCGCGTTCTATGACCGGATCGACGATGTCGAAGACGTGCTTCCGCTGGAAGACGGACTGGAAGTGCCGGGCAATATCGGCGCGGGCTGGCGCTACGGCATCCGCGGCGAGCTGACCGCGCCGCTGGATGGACTCGGCCTGGCCAACGCCCGACTCGACCTGACCGGCAGCTGGCAGGACTCGGGCGTCGACGACCCGCTGACCGGCCGGGAACGGATCCTCTCCAACGAACGCGCCTGGCGGATCGAGGCCGACTTCCGACAGGACCTCCCGCAGGCCGGCTTGGGCTGGGGCCTGAACGGCTCGCTGCGTGACGGATTCACGCGCTTCGGCCTCGACGAAATCGATCGCTTCAAGGGGATCGGCAACCTCAGCGGCTACATCGAGAGCCGCGCGATCGAGTCGCTACGCATACGGCTCGGCGTCGATGCCGTATTCCGCAACAACGAGAACCGCGACCGCAGGGTCTTCGACGGCCCGCGCGACAGCCGCCCGCTGGAATTCCGCGAACTCCGCGATCGGCGTCGTTCCCGGACGCTGTACCTCGAGGTACGCGGCGTCTTCTGAGCGGCTGCACCGCGACGGCCAGCCGATGGCCGAACGCGCCTGCAGGCACCCGACGCTGTCACCGGATCATCATCCGATTACGACTTATTAACCACCGTGCGTCCAGACTCGGCGCAATGCTGGACTCGAAGTCCGGCGCGTCGGAGCGCATGGTCTATGGACGCCGGACCCGGCTTGTTTCGATTCCCCCGACCCGGGTTCCTGATGATCGGCGCGGTCGTCGGCACGTTGATGTCCGATGCCGCTGCAGGGACTCGCCCGCCGTCGGCAGACACCGCCACAGAACCCTCGAGCGAGCTCGACTCTGTCCAGCGGCCATCCTTCGTGCCCGACTATGCCGAGGTCGTCACGGCCATCGACACCCCCGCCTGCAAGGTCGAACTCGAGCCCCAGTTCGACCCAGGCCTGTACGAGACACGTACGGTGTTCGTCTGGACCCCGAACGACGTACTCGATCGATGGCCGCCGTTCTCGATCCGGCTCTCCGAGGCGGGCCTACGGAGACTTACCGCCGAGTCACCCGCACTGGCCATGGCGCTGCTCGCGCTGGATACCGCGTCGGAGGATCGGATCCACGCTTTCGATGTCTATGCCGGGTTCCGTCTCGCCCTGCCCCTGGACCTGTCCGAGCAGGACGTCGAGGTCAGAAACGAGAGCGGGATGACCCACTGGTACAGGACTCGAAACGTGCTCGAGCGGACCTCGGAGCCCGAGCGAGCGATCACGGCCAGTATCACGCCCGATCCCCCGATGGGCTCGACGCCCCCGTCGTGGCTGTCCATCCGCATCGATCATCCACCGCACGCAAGATTCGGACGCGCCCGAACCGAAACGTTCGTCGTGCGCCTGCACGAAGAACCGGCTCGTCGGCTCGCGGTGGCCGGATCGAACGGCTGGATGGCCGGCGAGTTCGAAATCCACACGATCTACACGGCGCGTGGACCGATCCGGCTGACATCACGTTGAAGTCTCGCGTTCGAGCCGACCGCGAACGGCGCCGGAGTGCGGAGCCGCAGACAGCATTCGATTCCGGTCGAGGGCGAAGCTCGCGGAAATCAGCGCTCGTAGTTCACCACCTTCTGGTCGATCGCCCCGAAGTAGCTGTTGCCGTCCGGGTCGGTCATGTCGATGCGGACGGTGTCGCCGAACTGCATGAACGGGGTTTCGGGCTCGCCGTTGGCGATGATCTCGAGCATGCGCTTTTCGGCCAGGCAGCTGGCACCGCGGCTGGTGTCCTGGTTGGCGATGGTGCCGGAGCCGAGGATGGTGCCGGCGGCCAGCGGCCGTGACTTGGCGGCATGGGCCAGCAGCTCCGCGAAGCTGAACTGCATGTCCTCGCCGGCTTCGGGCTGGCCGAACAGCTCGCCGTTCAGGTGCGTGACGAGCGGGCGCAGCAACTTTGAATCCTGCCAGGCATCGCCCAGCTCATCGGGTGTGGCCACGACCGGGGCCAGCGCCGAGCGTGGCTTGGACTGCAGGAAGCCGAAGCCCTTGGCCAGTTCGCCGGGGATGAGGTTGCGCAGGGAGATGTCGTTGAGGATGGTGACCAGCTGGATGTGGTCGGCACATTCTTCAGGAGACGCGCCCATCCGCACGTCGTCGCAGATCACGCCGATCTCGGACTCGAAGTCGATGCCCCACTCGGTGCTTTCCATCGCGATCTCGTCGCGCGGACCCAGGAAGCCGTCGCTGACCGCCTGGTACATCAGTGGATCGGTGAAGAAGCTCTCCGGCACCTCGGCGCCGCGCGCCTTGCGCACGCGCTCGACGTGCGGCAGGTAGGCCGAGCCGTCGACGAACTGGTAGGCGCGCGGCAGCGGCGAAGCCAGCGCGTTCATGTCGAGGTCGAACGCGCCGTCTGCGTTTCCGCCCTGCAGGTCCTCGAACAGCGAATTCAGTCGCGGCGCCGCGTTCGACCAGTCGTCCAGCGCGGCCTGTAGCGTCGGCGCGATGCCGTCGGCCTTCACGGCGCGGGTCAGGTCGCGCGAGACGACGATCAGCGTGCCGTCACGGCCGCCTTCCTTCAGCGTGGCGAGTTTCATGGTGTTCGTTCCCGATGGTTTGAGTTTGAATTCGTCCGGCCGGGCCTTTCGACGAGCCGCCCGACCTTCTCTGCGCCTCTGCGGATCCGTGAGAAAGAGCTTTCAGGCTGCCGGGTTCCCGCTCACCGTCGGTCGAAAGCGGACAAGTGCCGACGCTCTACCCTTTCCAGCTATCCACGTATCCCGTCCACTCGATCGTCTCCGCATCGCCGGTGACCTCGAGGGCATCGCGTGTGTCGATCATGACCGCAACTTCCTCGGTGCCCTCGGCCTTGGGCGTGAACGCGTTCTTCAGCGCCTTCGGGTGCGGGCCGTGGGTGAAGCCGCAGGGGTGCAGCGTCATCATGCCGGGATGGATGTTGTCGCGCGAGAAGAATTCGCCGGCGTGATAGAAGATCAGCTCGTCGAAGTCGTCGTTGTTGTGGAAGAACGGCACCTTCAGCGCGTCCGGGTCGGTCTCGAACGGTCGCGGCACGAAGGTGCAGATCACGAAGCGGTTGGCGAGGAACGTGGTGTGAGCCGACGGCGGCAGGTGATAGCGATGGCTCATCAGCGGGCGGATATCGCGCCAGTTGATCTTGACCGGCATCAGGTCACCGTGCCAGCCGACCGCGTCCAGCGGATTGAACGGATAGGTGATGGTCGAGATCGCGTTGCGGCGCTTGACCCGCACCTGCCATTGACCCTCGCCCTGCTGGGCCTTGAAGGCTTCATCGATCTTCGGCGTGTCGAGCATCGCCGGGTCGAAGATCGCGTGCGGGCCGACCAGGCCCTTGTCTGGCAGCATGTAGCTCGAGTTGGTCGCCTCGATCAGCAGCAGCTCGACCGCTGCGTCGCTGTCGATGCGCCACATGGTCCCGCGCGGCAGCATGATGTAGTCGCCGTCGCGAAACGGCATCCGGCCGTAGTCGCAGAACAGCTCGCCGCTGCCGGCATGGACGAACAGCATCTCGTCGCCGTCGGAGTTGCGGACGAGGTGGTCCATGTTCCCGTCGCTCTTCCACTGCCGGATGCGAACGTGAGTGTTGTGCATCAGTTCGGTGGCATCCCAGGGCGAGGCCGTCGTGGCGTCGAGCTTCGTGGTGTCGAACGCTCGCGGCTTCAGCGGGCCTTCGAAGTCGGTCCATCCGGTCGGTGCGTTCGGGTGGTACATGTGCGAGGCCGGTCCGAAGAACCCTTCCTTGCCCAGTTCCCGTTCGTAGGTTCCCTCGGGCAGATCGCAGTGGGCCTGGCGCGAGGCCTTGCCCTCGACCTTCGGATGCGTGATCCAGCTCTTCATGCTCGAACTCCTGGCGCGTGGACGTCGACGATTCGGGAAGCGATGCGGCTCACAGGACCCCGCGCTTCTCCTGGTCGCGCTCGATGGCCTCGAACAGCGCCTGGAAGTTGCCTTCGCCGAAGCCTTCGTTGCCCTTGCGCTGGATGATCTCGAAGAAGATCGGACCGATGTTGGTCTGGGTGAAGATCTGCAACAGCTGCTTGTCGGTCTCGTTCGGGTCGGCGTCGATCAGGATCTTGTTGCTGCGCATGCGCTGGATGTCTTCCCCGTGATGCGGAATCCTGTGGTCGATGACGTCGTAGTAGGTGTCCGGCGTGTCCAGGAACTCGATGCCGTTGGCGTGCAGCTTCTCGACGGTGTCGTAGATGGACTCGGTGTACAGCGCGATGTGCTGCACACCCTCGCCGTTGTACTGGTCGAGATACTCGTTGATCTGGCTCTTCGGGTCTTCCGATTCGTTGATCGGGATCGAGATCGAGCCGGTCGGCGCGGTCATGGCCTTCGAACGCAGTCCGGTCTGCTGGCCCTTGATGTCGAAGTACTTGACCTCGAAGAAGCCGAACAGGTCCTCGTAGAAGCTGGCCCACTGACCCATGTTGCCGTTGTAAACGTTATGGGTCAGGTGGTCGACGAAGGTCAGGCCGGCACCCTTCGGGTTGCGCTCGACGCCTTCGATGAAGTCGAAGTGCTGCTCGACGTCCTCGATGCCGCCGGTCAGGTAGAGCACGCTGCCGCCGATACCGGCGATCTTCGGGCAGTCCAGGGGGAGCGTGTCGACGTCGCCGTCGACATCCTTGCCGCCGTTCGCCTTGATCGTCTCATAGGCCGATTCCGGATCGGACACGCGAATGCCGAAGCCGGTGCAGCACGGTCCGTGCGCAGCGGCGAATTCGCTGGAGAAGGAGTCGGGCGTCTCGTTGACCATGAAGTCGATGTCGCCCTGCCGGTACAGCGTGACCGGTTGGTCCTTGTGCACGGCGACCTTGACGAAGCCGAGGGCGTCGAACAGGGAGTGGAGCTTCTCCGGCTCCGGCGAGGCAAATTCGATGACTTCGAAATTCTGAACGCCCAGCGGGTTGGGCCGGGGATGGTTGGTGGCCTGGGTCATGGCAGACACTCCTTCGGATTCGGGGTCGACGCAGCGCGGCGAGAACGTCGGTGCTTCCGCGACTGCGGCGGAACGATTGATTGATGCCACGATTTTAGTTACATTTGAAACTATTATCAACCTTGGCCGGCCCATGCTCGACCTCGACGATTTCCTGCCCTATCGCCTCTCGGTGCTGTCGAACCGGATCAGTGAGGGCATCGCGCAGACGTATCGCAAACGTTTCGGCCTGAGCGTCACCGAGTGGCGCGCCATCGCCATCGTCGGCCGCTATCCGCGCATTTCTGCCACCGAGGTCGCGCAGCGCTCGGCGATGGACAAGGTCGCGGTCAGCCGGGCGGTCAAGAACCTGCTCGAACGCGGCCTGCTGGAACGCGAGGCCAGCGACAGCGACCGTCGCGCCAAGCACCTGACGCTCAGCGACCATGGACAGGACGTCTACGATCGCATCGTGCCCGAGGCCCGGGCTTACGAACGGCGTCTGCTCGCCGCGCTCGATCCGAAAGATCACGCCGCACTGGACCGCGCGATCGACCGGCTGGCCGCCGCCGCAGGTCAAGCGCCTTCAACGCCCGCATCGACCCCGCCCCCGGAGACGGCATGACCACCGAACCGAACCGAAGCCGCGGCGCGCACACCCGCCGCGCCGACCCCGTCCTCTACGGCTACTGGCGCTCTTCGGCCAGCTACCGCGTCCGCATGGCGCTGAACCTGAAGGGCGTTGCACACAAGCATCGGACGGTACACCTGGTACGCGACGGCGGCCAGCAGCACGCCCCCGACTACCTCGATCTCAATCCACAGGGCCAGGTGCCGACCCTCGTCCACGGCGACCATGTGCTGACCCAGTCGCTGGCCAT
>Ga0209938_1001425_pt1 | contig 11980 bp, 12 predicted proteins | sample SalPonR2_C_D1_MG_FD_185708 | JGI IMG/M metagenome (GOLD analysis project Ga0209938, IMG submission 185708) | Salt pond soil microbial communities from South San Francisco under conditions of wetland restoration - Salt Pond MetaG R2_C_D1_MG... ... | reverse complement strand
CTTATCAAAGTTGCTCTGTTCGGGACGTCCTTCGTTAAAAGTGAGACCGCTGTACATGGCGTGTCCGATCCCATCTATAATACCACCTTCTATCTGATTAATGGCTCCTTCGGGGTTGACGACAATTCCACAATCGACGGCGCACCAGACTTTCTTAACCTTGGGGACATCATTTTCTATGGCCACGTCGACTACCTGAGCCACGTAAGAGTTATGGCAGTAGTAAGCGGCTACTCCACGGTAGATGCCAGGCGTTTCGGTACCCCAATTGGCTTTTTCTTTTACCAATTTAAGAACACCTGCGTAACGAGCCGCGTCGTAGTCATTATCTTCTCCTACCGGATTATTTTGGGCCCGGTCGAACAATTCCAGACGGAATTCGATAGGGTCTTTGCCCGCAGCTTCCGCTACTTCGTCCAGAAAGGCCTGCTCTGCTCCGGCAATAAAGTTAGAGCGTGGTGCTCGCCAGGCTCCGGTAGAAATGCTGGATTCTTTGGTGCGATTCTCAGCGTGGTAATTATCTACGGCCCCGGCCGGGAAGCGATCTGCAAAGATGGGACCGCCATCCGTACCTACTCCTTTTACTTCAAAGGCGACCAACTGATTGTTTTCGTCTAATCCTGCCCGGTAGGTAACTTTATAATCTGGACGGTAAGTACCCTGGGTCATATCGTCTTCGCGGGTGTAGATCAATTTTATGGGAGCTTTCATCCGCTGTGAAATAGCGGCAGCTTCCATACCAAAATTACCATAAAGACGTCGGCCGAATCCACCGCCCATGCGGGTCATCATCACGTGGATGTTTTCTGCGGGCAGTCCTAATAATTTAGATGCGGCTTCCCGCAGTGGTTCAGGGGTCTGGATAGGCCCTTCCAGCTCTGCCTTGTCCTCCATGACGTGGGCAAAAAAGTTCATGGGCTCCATGGTATTGTGCGCAAGAAAAGGCGCCTGATAGGTTCGTTCAATTACTTGTGCTGCACTGGCGAAAGCGGCATTGGGGTCACCGTCCTTACGGTCGGGTTCCTCTATGGGGAGGCCAAGCGTTTTTTCCAGGGAGATTTCATGATCGGCCGTACTTTCCAGTGTGCCGAAGGTTTCCCATTCGACTTTAAGGGCTTTTTTAGCTTTCATGAGTTGCCAGGTAGTTTCTCCGACAATCGTTACTAACTGAGGAAAAGCATTATTGGCATAGGTCCAACCGCGATTCCCTTCTCCGGGGTCGCTACTCACAATGAAGGCGTCCTTTACGCCGGGCATTGCTTTGATCTCCGCTTCGTTGAAGGATTTGGCTTTCATGCCAAAAGCGGGTGGATGCTCGATCATAGCCAAGAGCATCCCTTCGCGATCTACATCAAGGCCAAAAAGGGGCTTACCCGTCACAATATCCAGTCCGTCTACATTCTTGGTAGGCGTACCAATGATGGTAAAGTCCTTTGGGTTTTTTAATTCAACTTCTTCGGGGACTTCCATGCTGGCGGCCAGGGAAGCTACTTCCCCATAACCCAGGCTTTTTCCGCTAGCCTCGTGGGTGATTTTGCCCTTACTGACGCTTAATTCTTCGGCGGGTACTTCCATTTGCTGAGCAGCGGCACTGACCAGCATGGCTTTGGCAGTAGCTCCGGCCATACGCAAGCCTTCCCAACTTTGGCGGATAGACTGGCTACCCCCGGCAATTTGTCTTCTAAAGGCCTGAGTGTTGAGCGGCGCCTGTTCGACGATAACGTTTGCCCAGTCGATGTCCAGTTCCTCTGCCACGATCATGGGCATGGCCGTTTTTACGTTCTGACCAATTTCAGGATTGGGAGACATAATGGTGGTTACCCCATTGTCACCAATCTTGAGAAATCCATTTATCTTGAACCATTCATCCGGGGGGGTGATGGTATTCGCCAGCACGTCCTCCTGTGATTGGGGCGTACAGGAAACCAACCAGCTGAAGCCAATGGCCATCCCACCTCCGGCGGCGGCGGATACTTTTAAAAAAGATCTTCTATTAAAGCTTGTTTTTATTTTTGTCATGACAAGTTTTTTTTGAGCGATAAAGACTTAGGTGATCATTAGAGATTCTCAGCAGCAGTTTTCACGGCGGCTTTGATTCTGATGTAGGTGCCACAGCGGCAAATATTACCATCCATGGCCGCGGCGATCTCTTCGTCCTTAGGATTAGGGTTGCGGTCGAGTAGGGCGGCAGCGTTCATGATTTGGCCCGCTTGACAATAGCCACACTGCGCTACGTCGTGTTCTAGCCAGGCTTTTTGTACAGCGTGGAGTCCTTTTTCTCCGAGGCCCTCAATGGTAGTGATTTTTTTATCGGCAGCAGCAGATACCGGAAGGGAGCAAGAGCGCATTGCACCGCCATTGACGTGTACAGTACAGGCACCGCATTGACCAATTCCACAACCGTATTTAGTGCCAACTAATTTTGCATGATCGCGTAATACCCATAAAAGCGGCGTATCCGGATCAACATCAAATTGTTGTTGTTTTCCGTTAATGTTTAGATTGAAAACTGCCATATTCTTTGTGTTTCTATGATGTTGATAATTAAATTTTTTGGAACTTTATACCAAGAACAAAACAAGTCCTTACTTTTTTGGTTCACCGTCTTAAAATAACAAAAAACGGCGACTTTTGGAAGTTTACCTGCAAGAATGCGACGGACGACCTATTTGGATAGCTTTTAGAGGCTAAATTGTCTAGGAATGAAGAGGGAAAACTAATAAATTTCATGAAGAAAATCTTATTTATTCAAACCGGAGGAACCATTGACAAAGACTATCCGCGGTCCAATAAGGGCTGGGCTTTTGAATTTGGGGAACCCGCGACGCGACGGTTGCTGGAGAAGTTACGACCGAAGTTTGAGTTTGAGGTCCTTACGGCTTTTCAAAAAGATAGTCTGGAGATTACCAGGGAAGACCGTGAAGTCCTGGCCGGAATCATAAAAGCTCGAAAAGAATCTCGAATAATTATCAGCCATGGTACGGATACCATGGAAGAAACGGGATCTTTTTTGCGTAAGCAAGCTTTACAGAAAGCGATTGTACTCACGGGGGCTATGCGGCCCGAGCGCTTTTCTAATTCAGACGCTCCCTTGAATGTAGGAATGGCGATTGCTACGGTTCAGTTGGTCGATTCTGGGGTTTATATTTGCCTGCACGGACAGGTACGTAAGCTCGATTAGCTTGTTTGCCCGGGAGTCGTTTATTCATAATGGAGAACCAAAGCGGAGGGACCAAAGCAATGAGCATGGCCGTGGGATAACCAAAGGGCAATTCCGGTGCTTCCGCGCGGTGATCGAGGACCTGGTATTTTTTTGAAGCTAAAAAATGATGGTCCGAATGGCGCGTTAATTCATAGAGAAGTATGCGACCTAGTTGGTAGTCAGCATTCCAGGAATGCTTGGGACTGACCCGTTCGTAGTGTCCTGAAGATAATTGCTGTCGGCGCAGACCATAGTGCTCAATGTAATTAATGGTCTCCAGCAATAAGAAACCAACTACTCCCGCCAGTATAATAGCCAGAATGGAATACCAATGGTTACTCAAGAGGATAATTATCAGCAGATAAAAGCATTGGACCAGGCTGAACCCAATCATTTCGTTGTGATAAGTCCAAAAGCCTCGCCCTTCTTTTCGTAATCTATTGGCTTCTAATTCCCAGGCGTGCACATAACTTTGAATGACCGATCTCCACCAGAAGGTGTACAGGCTTTCATTTTTCCGGGCACTGGCTGGATCTAGCTCCGTAGCTATATTTTTGTGGTGCCCCCGGTTGTGTTCAATAAAAAAGTGCATGTACCAGGAAGGTAGTAATAAGAGCTTGGCCAGAAATTGATTCCTCGCATCGCTTCTATGTCCTAATTCGTGCGCCACATTTATTCCACAGGCTCCTAAAACAATCCCAACGGAAATAATGAGTCCGGTGTATTCTATATTATTCAGCGGGGAGGTATTGAGTACGGTCAGAAAATAAATTAAAGTGCCATAAACGATGGGCAGGTTAAAGTAGAGTAAGTAGTCGAAGAGAGGGTTGCTGAGCATCCTTTGTTTTTGCGGATCATCCAGATTGTGGGTGGACTTCCCCCAAAAAGGTTCGACCAAAGGGATTAGTACAAAAACAAAACCGACAACGGCCCAACTCATACCTCCTCTTTGTTGTAAAGACAGGATACAGATGAACGGAATGAGATAGGCGAGCAGGTATTTTAAGTCCCGAAAGGCCATTGCTGAATAGTGTTTATTGGTTAATGGCATTAAATTAAGGCTTCTACAGTCGGCAAGCAAGTCATTTTGGAGCTTCAAAACGAGAAGAGTAGAACGCGAGGAGAATAAATATAGAACTATTTTTTTAGATAAATTTCACAAAAATATTTTTAATCATTTGTTAATCAGTTTATTATAAGCGAGGTCGTTTATTTTTATTTCACTTTATTAGAAAAATGTACTTTTCTTCTTGTTCAAAGTCTTGCATATTTGTATTGTGAGCGGGAAGAAATGCTTACTGCTCCTCAAAATTGAAATATGTTCATGGGATTATAACGCTGGGGAAAGCCGTTTTTCGGCTTTCCATAGCTTTTTAAATCTTTTGAAATAAAATATAGGTAAGTCATCGTACTTACCCTTTAATTTGGATATGTTCATGGGATTATAATTATTGTACCAAAGCCGCAACGAATCGTTGCGGCTTTGCTCTTTTATACCCGGGCCGTTTATAAACGGTTTTTATTGATGATCTCCAGTAAATCTTCGCGGTAATTCTTTCCAATCGGCAAATGTTTCGCCTTGCCTTTTTCAATAACTTCGACCATATTCCCAACGATGGCGTTAATCCGATTTAGGTTAACGATATAAGAGCGATGGATTCGTCGGAAAGTATCGCTGGGTAGTTTAGCTTCCAGGCTTTTCATCGTTTGCAGGGTGATGACGCGATCGTCGTCCTGGCGGATAATGACGTAATCTTTTAGTCCTTCGATATAAATGACATCTTCGTAATTGACTTTAACCAGTTTTTTATCGGCTTTTACAAAAGTGAAGTCTTCCTGCGTTTTGCCTTCCTCTTTAATTGCCTCTTCGTTATCACTAATTTTCCGTTGGATTTTGATTTGCTCATTGGCCTTATTGACGGCTTTCATAAAGCGATCTAGAGAGATGGGTTTGAGCAGGTAGTCCAGGGCATTTAATTCAAAGCCCTCAATGGCGTAATTAGGATAGGCCGTTGTGAAGATCACGATGGGTGGATTCACCAGGGATTTTAAAAAGTCAATTCCCGTTAATTGGGGCATCTGAATATCCAAAAACATCAGATCTATTTCCTCCGTTTTTAAGGCTTCGTTAGCTTCCAGTGCATTACTACACTTTTTTACCAGGTTCAGGTCAGGCACTTTTTCTACATACGTTTCTAAAACATCCTGAGCCAGGGGCTCATCATCTACAATGATTACGTTGATCATATTTATTGATTTTATAAGTCCAGTTTTAAATCCACGGCGTAGGTCTTGGGATTGTTTTCAATCTTAAGATCATATTGTCCGGGATAAATTAAGTTTAATCTTCGATGTATATTGACCAGACCGATACCACCACTCTTGGGGCGATTAGGTTGCTGAATGGGGATTTTGTCTGGTTTACTATTTTCAATAAAAAAATGAATTTGTCGATTCTCAACGGCTAGTCTAATGTTAACAAAACCTTCAGTAATGTGATTATTTAGCCCGTGCTTAAAAGCATTTTCCAGAAAAGGGATAAAGATAAGGGGGGCGATTTGTTGCTCGCTGAGTTGCCCATTGACCTGGAAGTCAATCCGTACATTGTGTCCCTGTCGCAAGCTTTCCAGATCGATATAGTTCTGTATATAATTTACTTCTTTTTGGAGTAATACCCTTTTTTCATTGCATTCGTATAGCATATATCGCATCATTTCGGATAACTTGATAACGATTTCGGGGGCTTTATCCGATTTTTTAAGCGTAAGTGCGTATAGGTTATTGAGGGTATTAAACAAAAAATGCGGATTGATCTGAGATTTTAGAAATCTGAGTTCCGACTGCATGGTTTGGGTTTGGAGTTCCTGTTTCTCGCGTAATTGCCGTGCCCAGTCAGTGATGATTTTAAATAGGGTAGAGGTGGTGCCAACAAAGAGTGCAAATAAGAAAGAGGCAAACTGATTGTTGACGATTTCCTGTTGGATCGCCGGATAACCGGAATATTTAATATGTAGGGTCAACATCTGCAGGGGAGTGATGATCAGGACAGAAAGAACCAACAAACCGGCATAGGTGAGGAATTTTTTCTGGGTCAGGTAAAACGGAATGAGGTAGAGGAGGTTAAAATAAACCAGCAGGCTAAAGAAAAAAACGTAGATCAAGCCGTCGGTAAGGGTAAATAGAAAACCCCGGTCCGTTCCTTCCAGAATCATGATGATGATCAGTACACATAACCAGAACAACCCATGGTAGACCCCCCGGGTAGAGAAGAAATCGTAAATATTTTGCTTGTTCAGCTTTTTGCTTTGGCTTGTTGTCATTTACTCTCAAAAATTAGGCAGTAATCCAAAGTAAAATAAAGGTAGGAAATCCTGCTCAGAACTTCGATGAATTCCTTTCTCTATTCGTCGAGTGATCTTTTTATGGCCTGAATTTATTTTTGTAATTTTGCCATTTCACAAAATACACCAAATTAATGAAGGCATACGTTTTTCCAGGACAGGCTTCCCAATTTGAAGGAATGGGTAAAGATATGTACGAGGCTTCCTCTCTGGTTCGCGAACTATTTGATCAGGCGAACGAGATTTTAGGTTTCTCGATTACGGATATCATGTTTGAAGGCTCCGCAGAAGACCTGAAACAAACCAAAGTAACCCAACCGGCGGTATTTTTACATTCTATTGCTAAGGCGAAAACACAGGCCGATGATTTTCATCCTGATGCGGTAGCGGGACATTCGCTAGGAGAATTTTCAGCCTTGGTAGCCGCGGGCGCTCTGACCTTTGAAGATGGTCTGAAGTTGGTGCAACAAAGAGCGATGGCCATGCAAAAGGCCTGTGAAGCCCGTCCCGGCACTATGGCTGCTATTCTTGGTATGGAAGATGCAGAGGTGGAAGCCGTCTGTAAAGAGATCGACGAAATTGTGATCCCTGCCAATTACAACTGTCCCGGACAGTTAGTAATTTCGGGTACGGTAGAAGGTATCAACCGGGCCGTTGAGATCCTCCAGGAAAAAGGCGCCCGTCGGGCCATTGTATTGCCCGTTGGGGGGGCTTTTCATTCTCCATTAATGCAGCCCGCCCAGGAAGAACTGGAAAAAGCCATTGCCGCTACGCCATTTCAGGCGCCCACCTGTCCAATATACCAGAATGTGAATGCTTTGCCACAAACAGACCCCGAGAAAATTCAGGAAAACCTGATCGCTCAGTTAACAGCACCCGTAAGATGGACACAAACCATGCTCAATATGATCGAAAATGGTGTTTCTGAATTCGTTGAAGTGGGTGGTAATGGAAAAACGTTGCAGGGATTTGTAAAAAAAGTAGATCGTAGATTTCCTACAAGAGCATTGTAATGACGAATACAGACAAAGATTTAAAGCGTGGTAAGGTACTGCTAGCGGAGCCGTTTATGTTGGATAGGGATTTTAAACGTTCGGCCGTAGTACTCTGCGAACATAATAAAGAGGGAAGCCTGGGCTTTATCCTCAATCGACCGCTGGCCATCAGTGTAGATGGATTAGTGAAAGATTTCCCGGAATTCGAGGCTGAAGTATACTCTGGGGGACCGGTAGACCACCGGACTTTACATTATCTCCATAATCTGGGAGATATGCTCGACGATAGCGTAAAAATTGCCAGAGGGGTCTACTGGGGGGGCGATTTTGAGAAGCTAAAGGTGCTCATTAGTACAGAGTTGGTCAAACCAAAAAATATTCGATTTTTCCTGGGCTACTCCGGCTGGTCGGCGGGTCAGCTAGAAGAGGAAATGCGTCTGGGATCCTGGATGCTAGCCGATTTGTTTGCCAATTACGTTTTTAAAACGGAGCCGGACGATCTATGGCAACAAGTCATGCATAACAAAGGCGATAAATACACGGTGCTCGCGCAAATTCCGGAATTGAACGGCTGGAATTAGATGACCAAAATTCTGGTATTACAAGAGCTGCTCTTTGACATTTTCTAACCCATCTAAGTAGTAGAGGAGGCTTCTGCCTCTTCAACCGGTATCTCGGTCATCTCTTCTTCTTCCGAAGGTAATTCTTGTAAAGGGAGCGTATTCAATTGCTCCAGATAGCGATCTTTTAGCTGGATGAAGGCCGGTAATAAGTCTTTGGAAAGTGGCTCCGCAGGAGGGAACTGTAGTGCCCGGTGATTCACCTGGCGACCATTTTTCCAGAAGCGGAAACAAACGTGAGGACCGGTGGCTAATCCGGTAGAACCTACGTAGCCGATTACTTGTCCCTGCTTAACGTGCGTACCTACTTTAATGCCACTCGCAAATTTCTGCATGTGCAGATACTGGGTGGAATAGGTATCATCGTGTTTGATCTTGACGAAATTACCATTTCCTTTGGTATAGCCAGACCGGGTAACCACTCCGCCGCCAACGGCCTGAATCGGAGTGCCATAGGGGGCAGCATAATCGGTGCCATAATGTGGCTTCACCCGCTTCAGAATCGGATGAAAACGGCGTAAGTTGTAAGAGCTGGAAATACGGAAGTTAGAAGACTTGATGGGGGATTTCAGGAAGCCGCTATTGAGTGGGCGACCTTCCAGATCATAGTATCCCGTATTGTTGGGATTTTCTTTATCATCAAAGTATACGGCATGGAATTCGTTATTTTCTGTTTTGTAGTAGGCGGCGTGTACCATACCGACGCCCACTTTCTTCCCATCAATAAATTCCTGATCGTAGACGAGTTTGAACTGATCGCCTTTTTGGATGCGCGTGAAGTCAATCGACCATTGCAAAGCGTCTTCCATTTTGGCAAAAAGGGCTGGACTGGCATTCGCTTTGGTCATGGCGGTCCAAAGGCTACTTTCGATGACTCCGGAGATGTTTTTGCTCTCGTAAGAAACGGGATGCTCAATTTTTTCTACCTGCTTGTTTTTCAGGTCAAAGACATAGTAGGCGTATACATTAGGCTCGTAGATAAAGTAATCAGGTGCCGTAGTGGTATCCTTATTAAGAAGGAGATAAGGACGGTTGACGCGTAAGCTACTTACGTTAAAAGTACCTTTGGCATTTTTAACCAATTCGTCAATATCGGTATAGCGCATTTTATTTTTGGCCAGGATGGTCCCCAGGAACTCGCCGGAGCGGATGGTGTCTTGTTTTACCTGAAAAGTATCCAGGGCAAAACCGTAACGAATATTAGGAACTACTGCCGGAAAAGCAGAGAGCTCTATTTTCGTGTCGGCCACCGAAGCCTTGATCTGCTCTTTGGCTTGTAACTGAAAGATCAGCACAGAGGCGGCAATCGTAAAGAGGGAGAGTCCTAAAATAAGTAGTAAGGTAGACTTGTTTAGTTTTCTCTGCTTAGTTTGGTTTGTCTTTGACACAGTTTCAGTAGTTAGTTAATAAATAGCTAAACCCAGCCCATTAGGTAAAGGGGGCTTGCTTTACTTAGGTCGTTTCACTCAAAGCTCGTTGGTCACCTTGGCGGCAATATAAGGAAAAATGGGATTTTCCTATATTTTGTTTCGAGAAAATGTATTTAAGTATGGGATAAGATTACTTACCTTTGCAGGAAATATCACAATATGTCGGACCAATACAAATACGATAAGCGGGGCGTCTCCGCAACTAAAGATGAAGTACATGCCGCCATTAAAGGCATGGATAAGGGCTTATATCCCAATGCTTTTTGTAAAATCATTCCAGATATTGCCGCTGGTGATCCCGGCTACTGCAATTTGATGCACGCCGATACGGCTGGCACCAAAACGAGCCTGGCTTATATGTATTGGAAAGAGACGGGCGATCTGTCCGTCTGGGAGGGCATTGCCCAGGATGCCATCGTTATGAACCTCGATGACATGGCCTGTGTGGGTTGTACCCAAAACATCCTGCTCTCGTCTACCATCGGCCGCAACAAAAACCTTATCACCGGAGATGTGATTGCCACGCTAATTCAGGCCACCCAGAAACTGGTTAATAAGATGAAAGAATTTGGTGTAGATGTTCATCTGGCCGGTGGTGAAACGGCCGATGTGGGCGACATCGTGCGGACAATTGATGTAGGATATACGGCCTTCGCCCGTATGCCACGAGCCGAGGTGATTACCAATAATATCCAGGCGGGAGACGTGATTGTCGGCCTGGCTTCTTATGGTCAGACGAGCTACGAAGACGCCTACAACGGAGGTATGGGTAGTAATGGTCTGACTTCGGCTCGTCACGACGTTTTCCGCAAGGAATACGCTAAAAAATATCCCGATAGCTACGATGCCAATACCCCAGATGAAGTGGTATACATCGGTAATAAGCGCCTGACCGACACCATAGAAATTGACGGTCAGGAAATGACCGTTGGTAAATTGGTACTCTCACCGACTCGAACCTTTTTGCCTTTCATCCACCGTCTGCTGGAAACGCAGCGCGATCAGGTACACGGTATGATCCACAATACCGGCGGTGGACAGACGAAAGTCGTGAAATTCCTGGATCAGAAGAAAGTCATCAAGGACAATATGTTACCCACACCGCCGCTATTTCAACTCATCCAGGAAGTGTCCCGGACAAGCTGGAAGGAGATGTATCAGGTCTTCAATATGGGACAACGGCTGGAGGTGTATCTTCGGGAGGATCAGGCCCAAAAGGTTATCGACCTGGCGCAATCCTTTAATATCGATGCGCAGATCATTGGTCGGGTGGAAGAGGCCGAAAAGAACACCGTAGAAATTCAATCGGAATATGGAACATTCACCTACCAGTAAGCTGACCCCCAAGGAGCAGAAAGTACAGCATATCATGCAGATCCTGGATGAACTCTACCCGCAGACGCCCATCCCACTGGATCATCAGGATGAATATACCCTTTTGGTTGCCGTTTTGCTTTCGGCGCAGTGTACCGACGAACGCGTCAATAAAGTGACGCCCAGTCTGTTTGAGCTGGCTGATAATCCCTTTGATATGGCGGAGAAAAGGGTAGATGACATCAAGCAGATTATCCGGCCCTGTGGTCTGTCGCCCCGCAAGTCAAAAGCGATTTCTGATCTGTCGCAGATTCTAGTGGATAAATACGAAGGTAAAGTTCCCGATTCCTTTGAGGCCCTGGAAGCGCTGCCCGGGGTAGGGCATAAGACTGCCTCGGTCGTAATGAGTCAGGGCTTTGGAGTGCCGGCTTTTCCGGTAGATACCCATATCCACCGATTAGCTTACCGCTGGAAGCTCAGTACCGGTAAAAACGTGGATAAAACGGAAAAAGACCTGAAGCGGCTCTTCCCACGCGAAAAGTGGAATAAGCTGCATCTTCAGATCATTTTCTTTGGTCGGGAATACTGTCCGGCCCGTGGCCACGCCCCGGAAGCTTGTCCGATTTGTAGCCTGTACGGGCGGCGGAGTATGTTTAAATAAGGTAAAAGTATTAGGCGATACCGGCCTTTTCTTTGGCTCCCTGCACTTGCTTTTTGGCACTTCCCACAAAGATCGCATCATCGACGATGACCACCGGGCGCTTCAGGAAGGTATATTCCTCCAGAATGTACTTACGATAATCTTCTTCGTTTAATTCCATTTCGTTTAGTCCCAGCGAGCGGTACTTCATGGCCCTACGGCTGAACAGCGCCTCGTAAGAGCCCGCCATCTCATACATTTGCCCTAATTGCTCGGGGGTGATCTTTTCGGTTTTGATGTCCTGCATTTCGAAACCTTTGCCATCATTGAGTGCTTTAATGACGCGCTGGCAGGTTTTACAAGTAGATAAGTGATAGATTTTTTTCATCTGTATATAATTTTAGTAAAGTATTGTTTTATAGTTAGTTATGCGAATTC
>Ga0209938_1001423_pt1 | contig 11990 bp, 8 predicted proteins | sample SalPonR2_C_D1_MG_FD_185708 | JGI IMG/M metagenome (GOLD analysis project Ga0209938, IMG submission 185708) | Salt pond soil microbial communities from South San Francisco under conditions of wetland restoration - Salt Pond MetaG R2_C_D1_MG... ... | reverse complement strand
CTGCGTGTCAGGTCGACACGGACGAAGCCGAAGACGATCACCGCCGAGAGCAACGCCGTGGACCCGATGGCGAGAGCAGCGCGACCGCCGTGTCTCCACCGCAGGTCGGCCGGCCACAGCAGTAGCACCGCGGGCAGCATCCAGTTGCCCTTCACCTGTCCGTTCACGACGGCGGCCACACCGAAGGCGGCGACGAACGCGAGCGCCAGGATCACGGCGGGATCGGTGCGGCGCCGTCGGATCTCGAGCGCGCCCCGGCCGGCGAGCACGGGGAGGACCGGCCCGGCGAGGACCAGAGTGCCGAGGACGAGCAGGCCCAGCCGGGCAAGGGGCCCGGTGTCGGGGGCGGTGCGGGCGAAGCTGAGAATTCCTCGCAGCAGATCGGCGTCGAGTGCGAGCAGCGACGGCGACGCGAGTGCCACGACCACGGCGATCGCGCGCCCCCGGGCCGGACGTGCGGGCCGCCACAGCCACCAGATTCCGACCACGGTCACGAGCACGCCGCTGGTCTTCGCCCACGGAGCGAGGCCGGCCAGGAACACGACCCACCCCACGCGTCCCGCGCGCGCCGCGAGCGCGAAGCCCATGATCACGACGAGCTGCAGATCGTCGGGATGCAGGATCGACCCCGCATAGGTCTGCCACGGACACAGCCCGACCAGTGCCACGGCGATCCAGCGATCGCGCAGATCGAGTCCACGCGACCGCAGCCAACGCTCGAAGACCACGAGGACCAGCAGGCCGGCGACGAAGGGTACCCAGCGGGCCTCGGCGAGCAGCGGGAGGGGTCGTCCGATCGCCACGAGCAACTGGAGGAGCGGCACGTAGCCGGGCTCGGGGTGGTGCGACCAGTAGACGTAGGTCGCCTCGTCGCGCCCGAGGCCCGGGAGGGTGAGAAGCGGGAGTCGCAGCGCGGCCAGCGCGAGGGCGAGCGCGGACCACGCACCGGCCGTCCGGAGATCGTGCTCGGCGCGCGTCATGCTCAACGGCGCGACGACGACCCGGAGTCGTAGCCGGTGAGTTCCACGTAGCCCTCCCCCGTGACGGCGTCGCCGTTCCAGGTGCCCTCGTAGCGGCTCAGCCCCTCCCAGTAGGCGAAGCCCACGGTCTGCTCGGCGTGGACCTCCTGTTCGTCGAGCAGGGCCCGGATCTCCAGGCGTGCGTCCTCGGCGGGGAAGGTGACCGTCCACTGCACCGGATAGGTGGCGCCGGTCCACGGACTCGTCCAGGTTTCGCCCGGAGTGAAGGTCGCACCGCTGGTGTCGAGCGGACGGGCGCTCCCGTCGGCCTCGACGACGGTTCCCACCGGCACGTCGACGGTGTTGCCACGGCGCACGCGGAAGAACATGAGGTCGCGCCCGTCGGCCAGGCGTGCGCTGAACCAGTCCCACGAGAAACCCTCGCGCGGCGAGTCGCCGGTGAAGAACTCCTGGTCCATCCAGGTCATTCCCGACACCGGACGCGGGTCGCCGTCGAGCACGAGGGTTCCCGAGGTCTGCAGGCGGGGAATGCTGTAGTAGTAGCTGGCCTGCGACCGGTCGCTGGTCTTGTACGACAGGCCGTCGTCGCCGTGCAGTACCGGCGGACGCTGCATGCGCAGCTCGAGGTCGATGCCCAGCCCTTCCTGGCGTGCGCGCAGGTGGAAGGTGCCGTCGTCGCGTTGCTGGGCGACCCAGTCGCCCACCCAGACGCGCATGCGGGTGGTGTCGGCACCGGCCATGCCGGCCGCGGCGCGCTGGGTGCGTTCGCGCAGGTGGAAGCGTTCCCAGTCGACCTCGGTCACGGCGAAGTGCGCCAGGACGATGTCCTTGGCCCTCCACGCCGACTCACTCTCGACCGCACGCGGGCGCAGCCCCACGCGGAAGAAGGTGAGCTCGTAGCCGAAGCGGTGGTCGTGCGAATCGACCAGGCTGCCGGTGAAGTACCACCACTCGGTACCGAACCGGGGATGGGCGGCGTGGTCGCGGGGGAAGTCCCAGTTCCAGGGACCCTCGGCGCGACGGAAGTCGGGTGCCTCCGTCTGCGACTGGGGCGACGCGAGGAGGGGAGTCACGAGCAGCAGCAGGAGCAGGGTCAGGACACGCACCACGTCACTCCTCGCGCAGGGAGGCGGCCACGCTCATCTTCCGTCCGCGCACGATCGGGATCAAGGTGGCCAGGCCGGCGGCGAGCAGGCTCCACCCCAGGTTCAGCATCCACTCGCCCCAGGGCACGTGGAAGGGGAGCATCCATCCGAAGCTGCGCAGGTTGATCACGCGCAGCAGGATCCAGGCGAGACCACTGCCGCACAGAAGGGCGAACAGCCAGGCCAGGGTGGCGAGCAGGACCGATTCGCCCAGCAGCATGTTGCGTAGCTGCCGCCGTGTGAGACCGAGGGCGCGCAGCGTGGCCAGCTCACGCCGACGCTCCATGAGCATGGCCAGGAGCGCGGCCAGGATACCGATCGCGGCGACGGCGATGCCGATCACTTCGAGGGCATCGGCCACCGAGAAGGTGCGGGCGAAGACCTCGTCGGCCTGCCGGCGCAGACTCTCGTTGCTGTTGATCTCCACCGCCCAGGTGTCGGCCAGGTCCAGCTTCAGTGCGTCGATGAAGGCGTCGGTGTCGACTCCCTCCTCGAGGTAGAGAGCGACCGAGTTCGGATCGTGGTCGCCGAAGGTCAGCCTCCACGTGCGCTGGTCGAGCAGCACCACGCCGCGGTCGCTGGAGTAGTCGCGGTACACGCCGGCCACGGTCAGTTCCTCGGTCTGACCTCGGACCTCCATCTCGAAGGTGTCTCCGGGACGCAGCTCGGTGCGGCGCATGAGCGTTTCACTGATCCCGGCCTGCCCGCTCTCGATGCGGTCGAGGAAGACGTCCACGTTCGGTCCGGCGATCAGCGTGGGTTCGGCGCCACGGCGGAACACGTCGATGTCGACGCCGGCGGTGAAGGTCTGTACGCCCTCGGCCTCGGCCATGAGGCCGCGGTAGGTGTCGACGGCCTCGACGCCCTCACGATGGCGCAGCAGCGCGACCAGCGCCGGATCCAGCCGCGCCTGCAGACGGTCGACCTCGGCGGTGGCCGGGCCGATGTAGACGTCGGCGCGCACGGAGTCGGCGATCCAGTCCTTCACTTCGGCGTGGAAGCTCGCGACCATCGTGCCCATGGCGATCGACATCGACAGCGCCACGGTGAGTGCGGCCAGTGCCACGCCCGTGCGGCTGAGCGAGGCGCGGATGTTGCGCGCGGCCAGCGCGGCGACCTCGCCGCCGACGCGGGCCAGGAGCGGCTGCACACGCTCGAGGACCATACTGCCCAGCAACGGCACGACGACCGCTGCACCGAGCGCGAGACCGATCGCGGCGACGTAGCCGGGCAACGGACTCGTCGTCGGCCACGCGAGGCCCACCACGGCGATCAGACCGAGCGGGACCGCCAGCCAGGGCATGCGTTGCAGCCGGGCCCGCGTGGTGGTTTCGACGTCGCCGCGCGACGCGGTGTGTGCCGGGGGGGTCGAGGCGGCCTCCGAAGCGGGCCACAGTGCGGCCACGAGCGTGGCCACGACGCCCACCACCACTGCTTTGATCAGCGTCGAGGGAACGAGCTCCAGGGTGTCGGCCCGAACGTAACCGTACAGGTCGCTCGCCGTCTGCGAGATTCCCTCCAGGGCGAAACGACCAGCCCCGATGCCGAGGAGGATTCCCAGGACCGTTCCGATCGTCGCGATCAGGGCGGCTTCGATCAGCCAGGCGCCGAGGACCTCGCGTCGGGTCGCGCCGAGGCAACGCACCACGCCCAACTGCGGCCGCCGCCGCAGGACCGCCAGCAGCAGCGCGTTGTAGATCAGGAACAGCGACACGAACAGCGCCAGGTAGCTGAGCGCGCCCAGGTTCATGCTCAGGGCCGAGAGCATGGTCTCGAGGTAGCGGGCCGAGCCGCCGGGCTCCTCGATGCGCGCGCCCACCGGCAGCGCGGCGCGGATGTCGGCCAGGGTCGCGCGGCGGTCCTCGTCGTCGACGACGAGATCGATCCGGGTCACGTCGTCGCGCCCCGTCAGTTCCTGGGCCGTGGCCAGGTCGGCCAGCGCGAAGTTGTCGGGAACCTCGAGGCCGTCGATCTCGTCGGGCAGCGCGCCGAGGACGAAGGCCTCGCGCCGGAACGAGCCCACGGCCACGTCGAGGCGATCGCCGGCTTCGAGGTCGTGGCGCTCGAGGAAGTCCTCGCTGATCAGCAGGGCCCCGGGTTCGGCCATGAGCCCGAAGAAACGCTGGGTCGCCTCTTCGACGTCGAACTCCGTGTCGTCGAGTTCCAGGCCGAGGTCGCGGACGCCGGCCTCGCTGAGCGGATCGATGCCGTAGAGGCGCAGCGGCTCCTGGGCCAGCAGGAAGCTCTCGAGGACGGGGGCAGCCGCATCGACTCCGGGCAGGTACGACAGCTCGACGGCCAGTTCGCCCTGCAGTCCCCCGCGACCGGGCAGTACCTGATGCGTCGCGCGACCCTCGAGCCGCTCGACGGTGCGCCGAAAGCTGCTGACGGTGCTTCCGCTGCCGAGGTCGATGGCGATGATGGCGGCCACGCCCAGCGCGATGCCCAGCGCGGGGAGCAGTGCCTGCGTCGGGTGTTTCTCCCAGAACGGCAGGTGGACCAACCGCAGCAGTCGGAACATCAGGACCCGTCGTCGTCGCCGCTGTCCGGGTCGGCGTCGGGATCGGACTTCTGGAACAGCGCCGCGGCCTTGGCCGAGGGTCGGACCTTCGGCCTGGGCTTCGGCTCGGTCGATTCCTCTGCGGGCTTCGCGGCCTCGGCGGAGGCCTGGCTCTCCGCCGCTGGCGGGTCGTCGGGTGGAGATGGAGTGGTCGTCGTGCCCTCGGCCCCGGTCGCCGGCTCGTGGGGCGGGTCGGATGCCGGCTCCGGTTCCGGCTCGGGTGCCTCCACCTTCTTGAACAGTGCGCCCTTGGGCGGTCCTTTCTTCCTCTTCTTCTTCTTCGGAGCTTCGACGGCCGTGGCTGCAGCTGCTTCTTCGGCCGGGGCCTCTTCGGAAGGTGCCTCCTCGACCACGGGTTCCGGCGGCCATTCGATCCGCCCGCCCACCAGGTGTGCGACGCGCTGGGCCGTCCGCGCGGCCTCGTCGGCGTGGGTCACCAGGAGCACGGTCACGCCGTGTCGCTGGTTCACCTGGCGCAGCAGATCGAGCGTTCGTTCCGCGGTGTCGGCGTCGAGATTCCCGGTCGGTTCGTCGGCCAGCAGCAGGGCCGGCTCGTTGATCAGTGCGCGCGCGGTGGCCACACGTTGCTGTTCGCCGCCGCTCAGATGGTCGGGCATCTCGGACGCACGGTCGTCGAGGTCCAGCTCCTGCAGCAGGTGGTGGGCACGTTCGAAGACCTCGCCGCGCGGGCGCCCGCGCAGCAGCGCGGGCAGGGCCACGTTCTCGAGCACCGGAAGGATCGGCAGCAGGTTGAAGAACTGGAAGACGATCCCGATGCGGTCACGCCGCAGGTGCGTGCGCTCGCGGTCACCCAGGGCGGTGAGCTCGACGTCGTCGACGTGGATCGATCCGGTGTCCGGGGTCTCGATGCCGGCGAGACAGTTCAGGAGGGTGCTCTTGCCCGAGCCGCTGCGGCCGAGCAGAGCGAGGAACTGTCCGTCGGCGATCTCGAGATCGAGTCCGTCGAGAACGGTGTGGGTCTGTTCCCCGTCGCGGAAGGCCTTGGTCAGTCCTTCGATCCGGATGATCGCCATGTCCGCTCCCTTCCGCCGACACCATAGGCCGGGAGGAAGGGTTCGCCCAGCCCGGACTCAGCGTGGAAGATCTTCGTCCAGTGCTTCGGCCTGGATGCGGGCCTCGGTCCGCGCGCCTTCGATCTCGTACTTCGTGTCGAGCTTGTGGGTGATGAAGCCCGACAGCACCACGAACAGTGCCGGGACCAGCAGCGGGAGCAGGCTCCTCCACCGCCGGCGGTGCAACAGGTCCATCGAGAGCACCGTTCCCGACGCCACGATGAACACGAAACCCACCGAGACCTGATACAGGTAGCGGATGTTGAGCCAGTCGTCGGGGAACTGGATCGCGCAGTAGGGGAGGACGCTGATCAGCGTCCAGGCGAGGAAGAAGCGGATGGTCCGGTTGCCGAAGACGAAGCCGAAGATGCTGTAGCTGATGATCGCCCACCCGATCAGCACCCGCAGCACGGGAGCGACGGCGTAGACGAGCTGCACGAGCGGGTGCCCGCGTTCCACCAGCTGACTCACGTGGATCGGGAAGAACATGTGGATCAGGTAGTTGATCATGTTCCGCACGAAGTTCCCCGCGAATTCCAGGGGTCCCTGGCCCGCGGCGGTCCACGTGAAGTCGACCACGCCGGTGAGCTGTCGGACGATCGAGAACGCGACCGCACCCAGCACGAGCACCAGCAGGTGTGGCTCGAGGATCTTCCGATCGCTGCCGCGTTCCCCCCGGAAGAAGAACTTGTACGCGAGAAGTCCCCCGACCAGCGCGAAGGTCGTGGGGCGCGCGAAGCTCACCAGCAGGAACAGGAGCAGGACGGCCAGGTAGCGCGGGCTGAACATCCGTCCGCCACCGAAGAGGTCGTTGCGGATGTACAGGTTCAGGATCAGCAGGTACAGCGTGGTGATCAGGAGGTTCTCGGCACCGGCGACGAACAAGACCGCTTTCCCGTAGCTCCCCACCCCCACCGCGAACAGCACTCCGGCCAGGATCGCGATGCGGCGGTCGTAGAGGAGGGCGGTGACCAGCCAGTACACGAGAAAGGCGTTGATCCCGTGCAGAAGGAGGTTGGTCGCGTACCACCCCACGGGCTCGGCGCCGAAGAGGCGGTACTCGAGCCAGAACAACCCCAGCGGGACGGGGTGGTGGCGCTCGACCACGTCGTTGCGCAGCAGGACCGAGGGGTCGGCGTCGATCGTACGGGCCGTGCGGACGACCTCGAAGTCCTCGGCGTGCCAGAAGGGGTTGTCGAGAGCGATCCCGTAGAACGCGAACGAGAGGGCGATCGTCATCAGCAGGACCGCGATGTTCCACGACCAGCGCACGCGCGTCGGGGCGAGGTCGGCGGGCAGGAGAGTCGGGTCGGTCGTCGTGGTCACGCCGCGGGTTTCCTCCAGCTGCGCTCACCCCGGCGAGAGGCACACAGCACGATGCTCATCCAGGCCAGTTGCTCGAGGTCACCCCGGTAGCGCGGGGCCAGTGTGGGTTCGACCTGCCGCACGTAGTCGATCTCGAGCACGCGGCGCGGGTAGACCCGTAGATCGTACCAGCCCGAGCGCTCCAGGTGCGCGAGATAGTCGTCGGGCCGCACACGATTGGGAATCCCGGAGAAGCCCAGGGAGCGATAGAGCTTCCGGCTGTACCGGTAGATGTTCAGGGGATCGTGGTCCCGGATCCATCGGGTGTGGGTCTGCAGGTCGATCTCGGCCACCAGGTGCGCTCGATCGGTCACGGCATCGCTCAACTGCGCGAAGCTCGTCCCGACCTGCGAGAGGTGTTCCAGGGCGGAATGGCTGACCACGAGGTCGTAGCGATCCTTCGGCAGTCTGCCGAGGTCGAAGTTCTCGATCACGCGGTATCGCAGCGGGGAGTCCGGGTCTCCGGCCTCGAGCGCGTCGATGGCGTCGTGCAGTCGGTCGAGGAGCTCCACGTCCTGTCCGGCGATTCCCGCGGCGAGAGCGCGGTGGAGCTCTCCGGCACGTCGGCTCGGGACCAGGCGGTGCGCGTCGATGGCCGTGTAGCTCTCCGCACCGGCCGCGAGCCAGAGTAGGCCGGTTCCCAGGTCCGGTCCGGGCCCGATCTCGAGCACCGCGTGCCCCGGCAGGATCGGGTCCCGCTGCAGATAGTCGCGCAGGTGCTGAACCCAGTTCTCGAAGACCGCGCGGTCGTAGTGGAGGGTCTCGTCCGCATCGGCGGCCGACTGCGGTCGGGGCGTGCGATAGCCGAGCACACGGTGCCGGACCGAATTCAACGCCAGGAGCGCGAGACCGGCGGCATGGTGCAGCCGGTTGTGGACCGGTGGGGGGCTCAGTGTTTCGACGTCGCGGATCATGGAGTGGGCGCGCGGTGGTGGGCGTGGCAGACAGGCGGACAAGCGTACACCAGCTCGTGGTCCGGTCGCCACCCGGAGACTCGGGTCGTGTGGCGGGCGACTGCCGCGGCGGCTACGCTACTGCGGTCGAGCCGCTCCCCGTCCCGGGCCGTCGATGACCGACCACACCCCGCACAACACGACCGGCCAGCGGGCCGAGGTCCACGACCGTCAGATCCGCGACATGTTCGCAGGGATCGCTGGCGTGTACGACCGCATGAACGGGCTGCTCAGCCTGGGACTCGACGCGCGCTGGCGCGAACGGCTGGTGCGCTCGATCGACGCGGACGCCCACGACGTTCTCGATGCCTGCACGGGGACCGGCGAGCTCGTGCTCACGGCTGCTCGCATGGGCCGCGGTGAGCGCCATGTGGCCAGCGATTTCTGCGTGCCGATGCTCGAGGCCGGTGTCGCGAACAACCGCCTGGCCCGTACGGCACGGGTGCTCGCCGCCGACACGCAGCGCCTGCCCTTCGCCGATGGCTCCTTCGACGCCGTCATGGTGGCCTTCGGCCTACGGAACCTGGGCTCCCTCGACCAGGGCCTGGCCGATATCGCCCGTGTGCTCCGTCCCGGAGGGCAGCTCCTGGTGCTCGAGTTCTTCCGTGTGCGCCGGGCATGGATGGAAGCGCCCGTGTCCTTCTATCTGTCGCGGGTCGTGCCGGCGCTCGGCCGGATCGTGGGCGGAGCTCCCGAGGCCTACGCGTACCTGCCCTCGTCCATGGGTCGATTCGTCACCGTTGCCGAATTCAGGCGCCGTCTGAGCGCTGCGGGCTTCGAGCCGGAGCCGCTGGTCCGTCCACAGACATTCGGAATCGCTCATCTCGTGGTCGCGCGGAAGGCCTGATCGGCCCACGCCGAGGCCGACAGGTGACGTTTCCCTGACGATCTGTTGACACCCGCTCCGGAGGAATCGCGTATATTGACCCGCGTGCATGATGCACCTGCATCATCCCCTGGTTCGATGACGTCATGAGATCCCCCGCCCGGAAGGTTCGATCGACCATGCGCACGATGAAGATCCTGGCCCTGTCGACGCTCGTCGTCGGCTTCATGGCCACCTCGGCGTTCGCCGGTGACTGTAGCAGCAAGACCGCCAAGGCCGAGACCGCCAAGGCCGAGACCGCGATGGCCAAGGCCGGTGCCTGCGACAGCAGTGCGAAGGCCGCCGCGACGAAAACCGCCAAGGCCGGTGCCTGCGACAGCAGTGCGAAGGCCGCCGCGACGAAGACCGCCAAGGCCGGTGCCTGCGACAGCAGCGCGAAGGCCGCCGCGGCGAAGACCGCCAAGGCCGGTGGCTGCGACAGCAGCGCGAAGGCCGCCGCGACGAAGACCGCCAAGGCCGGTGCCTGCGACAGCAGCGCGAAGGCCGCCGCGACGAAGACCGCCAAGGCCGGTGGCTGCGACAGCAGTGCGAAGGCCGCCGCGACGAAGACCGCCAAGGCCGATGCCTGCGACAGCAGCGCGAAGGCCGCCGCGACGAAGACCGCCAAGGCTGGTGGCTGCGACAGCAGCGCGAAGGCCGCCGCGGCGAAGACGGCCAAGGCCAGTGGCTGCGACAGCAGCGCGAAGGCCGCCGCGACGAAGACGGCCAAGGCTGGTGGCTGCGACAGCAGCGCGAAGGCCGCCGCGGCGAAGACGGCCAAGGCCAGTGGCTGCGACAGCAGCGCGAAGGCCGCCGCGACGACCAAGGTCGCCGGTGCCGGCTGCGGCAGCAGTGCGACGAAGACCGCCAAGGCCGGTGCCTGTGAGAGCAACCAGGCCGAGATGGCCAAGGCCGTGAAGCTCGAGACCGTGCGCATGCCGTCGGGTGCGATGGCCGTCTTCTACCATGGCAAGAACGCCGAGACGGTCGCCTTCCTGCAGAAGAGCGCCGAGAGCGGTTGCCAGGGCTTCGCCTGTGATCTGGCCAAGAACGTGGCCGCCGACGAGAACTGCACCGTCGAGATGGCCAAGACCGAGTCCGGCGTGATGATGCTGGTCACCTCGGCGAAGGCCGACGTCGTCGACCAGTACGAGGCCCAGTACGCCGCCGTCATGGAGTCGACCGAGAACACGCAGGGCGAGTAACTCGCCGCATCGTCGTGGTGCGATCGTGGTCTTGCGATCGCAACGCGGACCTTTCGAAGAGCCCGTCCCGGCCTGCCGGGGCGGGTTCCTTCGTGACGGGCGCGTGCCGCTCCGACACTCGCCCGCCGATCCTCGGCCCTCCAACGCTCGGCCCACCGAAACTCGACCCGCCGCCGCCCGGCGAAGCCGATCGATGCACGACCTGTCACGGCTCGGAGTCCCCGGAATCCCGTTCGATCAGCACCGATCGCGGTGCGACTTCCACCGCGGACGCGTCCCGAAGACCCGTTCGGCGGCCCGCCGGTTGTGCGCCGCGCAGAGGACACGGAGGTTCTCGGCTTCGTGCGAGCCACCGAGCGCGAAGGGTTCGACGTGGTCGATCTCCAGGTTGCGCGTGGCGTTGCAGCGCGTGCCGTCCGCGGCGACGTAGCTGCAGCGATGAGCATCACGGTCGAAGACGGCGGCGCGGGTGTTGGCGGGGATGTGGCGGGAGCGGGGTTCGGAACGCGGGCGGTTCGCCGTGCCGGTCGCGTTCGCCGTCTCGGTTCCGTCCGCAGTGCCGGTCGCGGACTCGACCTCGGTTCCCGTCGACGTCCGGCCCGCCCGGCCATGGGCCGAGGTCTCCGCCGACCGCGGGTGCTCCGTCCCGCCGGCTGCCTTCTTCCGTCCCGTGCTCTTCGACGTCCGCGTGGGCTTCTTCTTCGTCAGGTAGAACGCGACCAGCTCGTTGAACGCATCCTCGATCGACATGTCCGCCGGGAGCTTGCGCGCGAGGATGGCCTTCGCCTGCTCGAAGGATTCGTAGTCCTCGGCGGTCAGGCTGAAGGACAGGGAGACGCGTTCTTCGGTTTCGGGTGCGGCGGCCGCTTCCGCGGCGGAAGTACGGGCCGCCCCCACTTCCGCCGCGGAGGTCCCGAAACCGGTGCCGTCCACTGTTGCCACTTCCGCACCGGAAGTCGCGGCCGGATCGCCGTCCACTGTTGCCACTTCCGCACCGGAAGTCGCGAGCCCGACGCCGCTCGCAGCCACCACTTCCGCCCCGGAAGCACCACCCCCCGACGAGCCGTCCGCCCCGCAATCCAGCAACGGCGCCGGCTTCGCGGCCGGCTTGCGCACCACCTGCCGACGCACCCGCTCGACCGGCTTCGCCACCGGCCGGCCAAGAGCCACGATCCGCTCCACCTCACGCTGCGACTTCCCGTCGATGGACTTCAACAACCCGACCGGATCCGAAGTCGACCCCAACGGCCCGACCACCTTCGCCAACACCGTCAACGACGTCCGCTGCGAACGCAGCATCTCGAGCACGAACGGATATCGCGCCACGATCTTCGTGGCCGCATTCCGGCGCGACGCCGCCGCGAACGAATAGTCCAACCGCCGCACGAGCAGATCCCAGATCGACTCGTAGCCGGCGTCGAGGTAGGTCTTCGAGGTGTAGCACTCCACGAGTGCCGCGATCAGTTCCACCGTCGCCGAATGTTCCCGACGACGCAGTGACTCCAGCTTCTCGATGATCCGCACGATTCGCCGAACCCTCTGGGAGGCGGGTTCCTCGGCAGTATACACCCTGATTTCCGACGCTCTGAGGTGGCGCCAGAGCGACGCAGAGCGACCGACGAATCGCGAAAGTCCCGACGGCTGGAAACGGCCGGCACGCGCAGGACCAGGCCGTCGAGAGGACCAACGAAACCCCGACCCCCCGCTCCCGGAATCCGCCCGCCCAGAACCCTGTCAAGCCTCGCGCGAACGAAACTGGGGATGGTTCATGGGGAACCACCCAACGCGAGCGACCCAACGCGAGCCCCCCAACACAAACCCCCCAACACGAACCCACGAGCGAT
>Ga0209938_1001418_pt1 | contig 12015 bp, 10 predicted proteins | sample SalPonR2_C_D1_MG_FD_185708 | JGI IMG/M metagenome (GOLD analysis project Ga0209938, IMG submission 185708) | Salt pond soil microbial communities from South San Francisco under conditions of wetland restoration - Salt Pond MetaG R2_C_D1_MG... ... | reverse complement strand
GGGCTTATGGCTTATGGCTTATGGCTTATGGCTTATGGCTTAGGGCTTAGGGCTTAGGGCTTAGGGCTTAGGGCTTAGGGCTTAGGGCTTAGGGCTTAAGGCTTAGGGTTTAGGGTTTAGGTTTTACGCAGTCAGGGATTGGCGGTTTGGTTGAAACGGTTTCCGGGCGAACGGAGGTCCGTTGTTCCTTTCGCCTTTCGCCTTTCACCTTGATCCTCTCTTCTTGACACCTCGCTCTCCGCGTCTCGGCGCCTCTGCGCGAAACCGGAATTTCAGCGCACGGCGGCGATGCACGTGAAGTTGAAGCACTGGAACCAGTCATGGACCTGATCGAAGCCGGCGTTGATCAGGCGTTGATGATGGGCCTGGCGGGTCTCGGGGACCAGCACGTTTTCCAGCGCCTGGCGTTTGCGCGCGATTTCGAGGTCCGAGTAGCCCTGGGCGCGTTTGAAATCGTGATGATGGGCGTCCATCCATGCTTGAGCGGCGCCGGGTTCGAAGGCGATTTTTTCGGCCAGGATCAGTACGCCGCCGGGGACCATGCCGCGGGCGACCCTGTTCAACAACTCGTCGCGCGCTTCCAGCGGCAGGAACTGCAGCGTGAAATAGACGAGCACCACCGAGGCGTTCTCGATTTCGGTGTCGCGGATGTCGCCTTCGAGCACTTCCACCGGCACGCGCGAGTTGTCTTGCTCGACAAGCGTGCGGCAGCGGGCGACCATTTCCGGGGCATTGTCTATTGCGGTGATCGTGACGCCGGGTTCCTGCACCGCCCGTCGTGCGGCCAGCGTGGCCGCGCCCAGCGAACAGCCCAGGTCGTAGATGCGGGTTTCGGCCTGGACAGCGCGCCGGACGAGAACGGGCGTGAGTTCCAGCAGCAGGCGGTAGCCGGGCACCGAGCGCTCGATCATGTCGGGGAATACCTTGACCACTTTTTTCGAAAATTCGAACGGCGCGGCGGGATCGTGGTGCGCGCGGTAGATTTCGTCTTTGCTCATGGCGTTATCCTAAACAGGGTCGGTGATGGATGCGCTGCGCTTATCCACCCTGCGGCAAGGGGAATGTATTCGGGCGCCATCATTCATCGTCCAGGGGCGTCGCCCTGGGTCATGTTGCCTTCGATCATGCTGAGGACAGCTGGAGCGAACAGGGGAGCAACTTGGATGACGCCTTCGGCCACGTCGACTGAATCGGTGCAAACCACCTTACCGATACCGGCGGCCGCCAGCGTATTTCTCGAGTCTTTGCCGAACAGGCCGTGCACGGCAACGCACTGCGGCGGGCCGAGCCCGGCTTCGATCAGCGCTTCGGCAGCGCGAGCCAGGGTGGTGCCCGAAGAGACGATGTCGTCGACCAGCACCGCCGTGCGTTGTTCCAGCCCCGACAAGTCGGGTGCGGCAATCCGCACATCGTGGTCGCCGAAGCGTTGTTTGCGCATCACCCGCCACGGCAGCCCGGCATGCGTGGCGACGGCTTCGACCCACTGGGTGCTCTCGGCGTCGGGGCCGATCACGACCGGCCGCTGAACGTTCGTCAAAATCCAGTCGGCCAGCGCAGGCGCGGCCGGGATCACCGCCGATGGAATCGTATAGATTTCATCCAGGCTTTCATAACGATGCAGGTGGGGATCGACGGTCACCAGCCAGTCGAAGTGACTTGAAATCCAGCGCGCGAAACTTGCCGACGTGAGCGCCTCCCCGGGTTTGAAGCGAGCGTCCTGGCGCATATACGGCAGATACGGCGCGACCAGTCCGACGCGGGCGGCGCCGAGGTCGCGGACCAGATCGGCGGCGAACATCAGGGCCGGAATTTTCGGATCCGGCCGGGCCAGGCGCGCGACGATGACAACGCTGCTGTCGTCGAGTGAGTCATGGATTCGCAGGTAGCTTTCACCGTCCGGAAAACGACGGTACTCCAGCATCGCGACAATTCCGCCCAGCGATTCTGAGAGCGCCTCGGCCAGCGGTTCGTCGCCGGGCAGGGCGATGACGACCGTCGACTTCATGATTCAGGATCCAGCCGGATGATGTCGCCGTTGTTGCCGACGAACTCGCGCGCGTATTCGAGCTCGCCGCGGGTTTCGGCGTGGATGGTGTAGAGCGGATCGCCCGCCTCGACCCGGGCGCCGAGGTGCACGTGGAGTTCCACCCCGGCGGCCGGCGCGGCCGGCGCCCCGGCCAGCTTGGCCACACGCCCCAGTCGCCGGTTGTCGAACAACCCGACAACGCCGGCGCGCCGGGCCGCCACGACATCGTGCGCACGCGCGACCGGCGGCGTGCGCAGCCCGCCCTGGGCTTCGCAGATGGCCTTGAACTTGCGCCAGGCGTCACCGGATTGCAGCGTTTCTTCTGCCAGCGCTTCGCCGCGGCCGGGTTCGGCGGTCCCGGCCATCTCGAGCAGCTCCGCAGCCAGCCGAATCGCACGATCGCGCAAATCCAGCGGCTGATGTTCCTCGCCCTGCAGAACGGCCAGCACGTCGTGCGCCTCCAGCGCCGGGCCGATGCCGCGTCCGACCGGCTGTCTACCGTCGGTGATGACGGATCGGGTCTTCAAGCCGAATGCCGCGGCAGTCGCTTCCAGCCGGGCAGCCAGGGTTTTCGCCTCCTTGTCACTACGCACCTTGGCCGTGTCGCCGACGGGCAGGTCCAGCACCAGGTGGGTGGCGCCGGCGGCGATCTTTTTCGACAGCACCGAGGCCACCAGCTGGGCTTCGGCATCCAGGTCCATCACGCGCGCGACCCGGATCAGCATGTCGTCGACCGGCGATAGTCGGACCGAACCGCCCCAGACCACGCAGCCGCCTTCGCGTTCGACCACGCGGCGCATGCTGCCCAAGTCCAGGTTCACCGGCGCCAGCATCTCCATGGTATCGGCGGTGCCGGCCGGCGAGGTGATGGCACGCGACGACGTCTTGGGAATCACCAGGCCATTGGCCGCCACTATAGCGACGATAAGCGGGGTGGTGCGGTTGCCGGGCAGGCCGCCGACGCAATGCTTGTCCATGCGCACCGGGCGGTTCCATTCGAGCCGCTCGCCGACCTCCACCATGGCGCCGGTGAGCGAGACCAGCTCCTCGTCGTCCAGTGCCCGCGCGGCGATCGCGGTGAGAAACATCGCCAGTTCGATCTCGTCGTAGCGACCCCTGACGATATCGCCCATGATGGCGTCGAGCGCCGGTTGCGAAAACCGCCGGCCGTAGACCTTGCCGCGCACGTGGTGAACCGACTGAAGCGGGCGCGGGTGCATGGCGTGCACCTGGTCGCCGTCGCGCACCTGCAGCTTTTCCCAGGCCGCCGTCGACAGCCCGACCTGGTCGGCTTCGAGCAATTCCGAGCCTGTCTGGAACAGTTCGACGATCACGTCGCCGTGCGCCGATTCCAGCCGGATGCGGGCGTGCGCGGTGAATCCTTCGGACCGGCACAGCGGGCTGTCCTTGCGCAGGACGGCAATCGGTCGGTCGCGCGTGTCCAGGTCCATGCAGACGGCGCGAAGACGGCTGGGCGAGGTTGAATCGCGTCCGTCGGTCATCGGCCCGGCAGGTCGTAAGGCTGGGCGTACTCCGGCACGCAGGCGTTCCATCCCAGCTCTTCTCCGATTCGATGGCGCAGCGTGTCGGAAGCCTCCGCCTCGCCGTGAACGACAAAGGCCCGGACCGGCGGCGTCTGCATGCCCGAAAGCCAGCCCATGATCTCGTCGGCATCCGCGTGGGCCGACAGCATGTCGAGGTTGTGTACCTCGGCGCGCACCGGCCAGTACTGACCGTGAATCTTGATCTGCTCGGCGCCGGCCACCATGGCTGCGCCGCGCGTGCCCCCGGCCTGGTAGCCGGCGAACAGGATGGTGTGCTCGGGATGCGGCGCGTAAACCTTGAGGTGATGCAGCACCCGTCCGCCGGTGGCCATGCCGGAACCGGCGATGATGATCTTGGGCATCGGATCGTGATCCAGCGATTTCGATTCTTCCGGGTCCTGAACGTAACGGGGCAGACCGCATGCGGCCTCGGCCTCGGCACGGGTCAACCGGTGGTCGTCGGGATGATCGGCGAACACGTTGGTGGCGTTGATGGCCAGCGGGCTGTCCAGGAAGACCGGCAACGGCGGAATGCGCCCGCTGTGCTGCAGCCGGTTGAGGTGATGCAGCAGCAATTGGGTGCGGCCGACCGCGAACGCCGGCACGATGACGGTGCCGCCGCGTGCGGCGGTCTCGCCGACGATCTCGGCCAATGCGTCTTCCGGATCGGTGTGGTTGCGCTTGCGGTTGCCGTAGGTGGATTCCACCAGCAGGTAGTCGGCGGCCGGAATCGGGTCGGGCGGCGGGATGATGGCGCTGTCGGCATGGCCCAGGTCGCCGCTGACCAGCAGCCGCATAGCGTCGACCTCGAACAGCAGGCTGGCCGCGCCCGGGATATGGCCGGCACGGGTGCAGGTGACTTCGATGTCGTCGAACAGGCGGGTGGCCTGGTGGAATTCCAGATCGCGAAACAGTTTCAGGCAGTGCAGCGCATCCTCGCGCGTGTAAAGCGGCCGCGCGGGATGGTGCTTCGAGAATCCCTTGCGATTGGCGAATGCGGCGTCCTTTTCGTGGATGAAGCCCGAATCCGGCAGCAGGTAGCGGCACAGGTCGCGCGTGGCCGAAGTTGCGTACACCGGCCCGTCGAAGCCGTTTTTCGCCAGCAGCGGGAGGTAACCGGAATGGTCGAGATGGGCATGGGTGAGCACCACGCAATCGATGTCCGCGGGACTGACCGGCAGCGGCTTCCAGTTGCGCTCGCGAAGCTGCTTGTAGCCCTGGAACAGACCGCAGTCGATCAGGATCTTTCGACCTTGCACCTCGAGCAGGAATTTCGACCCGGTCACGGTGCCGGTGGCGCCGAGAAAGCGCAGAACGGGTATGTCGGCGTTCGAATTCATCGGTCACCTGCCTTTGATCTGGCCATTTACTTGCTTATAAGCAAAGCCTAAGGCGTTTCGGGCTCGAAGCCATTGGCATGGATCAAATCCGAGTATGCGACAACGCGCGGCAAACCGGCCCGGCCGGAATCGTCCACGGCGGTTACGAATAACACGCCTTCGGCCGGGAATGGCGTCGGCAGCACGACATCGAAGCTGATCTGGTCGGCCGGCACGTTCACCGGGAACACCCGGGTGACGTTCGCGAGGTGTTCTGGAAGGCCGGGCGAGACGCGCAATTCCACTATGTTGGAGACCGGGTCGGCCGGCGGCTCGGTAACGCCGCCGTTAAAGTAGCGCGTGTCGTCTGCCGTGCCGGCAACCCGCATCGCGCCAGTGGAAAACTCGGCTTGAAGCGCGATGATCTCCGGTCCGGACGGTGCCTGGTACGGTCGGCGTGCCGCCTTGGTCGCCAGCAGCAGGGCGTCCCGGTTATCGGGCCACACCGTGGACTCGAAAGTGGCGCAGGATTGGGTGAAGCTGGTCCCGACCTCGAAAGTATAGGCAGCCACGCCGAATTCGCCGTAGGCATAGTCGACCAGTGTGCCGCCGGCCGGGCCCAGAAGCTGCCAGCGACCGACGGCGTAATCGTTGAGGAATCCGAAACGACGTCCCAGGATAGCGAGGCCGTCATGGTTGGGTGCGTTGTTTTCGTTCTGCCCGCCCAGGCCCTCCCACGGAAACAGCACCATTTCGGAAAACGAGTGGAGCGAAATGAACACGCCCTCGGCATCGCCCGGCGCCGGGCTGATCAGGTCGCTTGCCGGTCGCTGGGCGTTGAACACCGAAGCCAGATAGTTCTGCATGGCCTGGGTTTCGGGCTCGGAGGCCGAAACAGGCCCGCGGTAGGTCTGGTCGCATGGATTGCCGGAAGAAAATTCGCCCCACAGAAAACTGCTGTTTCGATTCAAGTCGATGCCGGGCCAGGTGAAGGACAGGTTGCCGAGCGGGCATGCGGATTCGTTGTGGTTCTTGCGCCATAGCGACGCACCGGCCTCAACCTGCCGCCGCCCGTCCGGATTGGCCTGGGCGATGATGTGGATTTCGCGGTGATCCAGCAGCCATGCGATATCCGGATCAGCGTCAGGGTTTTCGAGCAGAAGTTCGGCGAACCGGGTTGCGATTTCCGCGGTGGCCAACTCGCGCGCGTGCTGAGCAGCGATGATCACCAGCGGCGATTTGGCGTAAGGCGAGTTCTTGTTGGTAATCACCAGCGCAAACACCGATCCCCCCGGCTCGCTTCCGGCGCCGGCCTGCCAGGTGTCGCCGATATCGAGCCACGAGGCTCTATCGGGGTAGATCAGCGCCAATCCGGCCAGCGCGGAATGGGTAGTTTGAACGGTCCGGTAGCATGCAAACCCGGGGATGGCGTCCGCGCCGCGCTGGAGCGGGGTGCGATCAACGGCGGCCCGCCAGTCCTCCAGCTCCCGGGTGCGGGCAATATCGGTTGTGACGTGAAACCCGGCCTGTTCCAGCCGCCGGCGCTGGACCGGATCAAGATCGAATACCGCATAGCCTTCGCGCCAGTCGACGCCCCAGAAATCATGGCGGTCGCGAAGCGCGGCCAGTTCGTCCGGGGCCAGGTCGTGTATGCGGACCACATCGCCGCCGGCGATGGCCGGCAGGCAAGCCAGTAGCGCGAGGACGCCCAGCTTCATTGCTGATGCGTGCCGTCGATTGCGGCCAGTGCGAGCTCGGCGAACCGTGCGAGCAAGGGGCGCCCGTTCGGATTCTCGTCCAGCCCGGCAACCAGACAGGCCGGCTCCTGGCCCTCGGCCTCGAGCGCTTCAGCCCGAGCCTCGATGTAGGACTGCATGATGCCGCGATCGAATTCGGGATGAAACTGCACGCCCCAGGTCAGATTGCCGAAGTGGAGCGCGTGGTGTGGATCGTGTGCGGCAGTGCCGATGATGCGAGCATCCGCCGGCGGCGTCAGAACCACTTCCACGTGGCTGAGGTTGAACGCGGACTGAGCTGCGAAAGGGCCGGTCAATGGCTCCTCGGCATTGGAAAACGCCACCGTGACCCGGCCCATTTTCCGGCCGTTCGGATTGGCCCCGACCTGGCCGCCCAGCGCGTGGGCGAGAAGCTGGTGGCCGTAGCAGACACCGAGAATCGGCAGGCCGGCGGCGTGTGCTCCGGCCAGCCATTCCGCAGTTCGTTCCGACCAGTCCAGTCTTTCGCTGACCATGGAAGGCGAACCGGTCACCAGGATGGCCGGCGGATGATCCAGCGTTTCTACTGGCGGCAACACATCGCCATGATCGACCCGCAAGGTGCGGAAGTCGAAAAGGTCGGACCCCAGGCCATCGGCAAACCAGTGTTCGAAATCGCGACCATCTTCACGTGCCTCGGGTACGGCCTGTCCGGTCTTGATGATGATGAGTTCTGGTTTCTGCATAGGGGGCGCTTTGGTCGGTTGTTGGTGGAAAATGCCGGCAAGCGGTACAGGCGCAATTCAATCAGAACACAAAACCTTTCCGTGTGCACCTGCATCAGCCCCGCACCTGCATAATGATCGTCTTATCAAGCAAATGACAGGAGTCGAACCATGCAGACCATAAAAGCCTACGGTGCAGAGTCTGAAACCTCGGGGATTGCCCCTCTTTCGATCGAGAGACGCGCGCCGCGCCCGGACGACGTCGCGATCCGAATCGACTACTGCGGCATCTGCCACAGCGACCTTCATTTTGCTTATAACGACTGGGGGTTTACCGTATATCCGGTGGTGCCCGGTCACGAGATCGTGGGCACGGTGACCGCGGTCGGCGATTCGGTAGAGAACTTCAAACCCGGCGACCGGGTGGGGGTGGGCTGCCTGGTGGATTCGTGTCGCGAGTGTTCGGCCTGCGACGAAGGCCTGGAGCAATACTGCGAAGCCGGGTTCACCGGGACCTACAACGGCGAAGACCGCCACGACGGTTCGGTGACTTTCGGCGGCTATTCCGAAGCCATCGTCGTCAGCGAGCGGTTCGTGCTCAGAATGCCTGAGAAGCTGGATGCGGCCGCGGCGGCGCCGCTGCTGTGCGCCGGCATTACCACCTACTCACCGCTGAAACACTTCGGCGTGGCCGAAGGCGACAAGGTCGCGGTGGTCGGCATGGGCGGCCTGGGGCACATGGGCGTGAAGTTCGCGCGCGCCATGGGGGCTGAGGTCACCCTGTTCACGCGCTCGGAAGGCAAGCGCGAAGAAGCGCTGAAGCAGGGCGCGCATAACGTCGTGATATCGACAGATAACGACCAGATGGAAGCCGTTGCAAGCACGTTCGATTACATTCTCGACACGGTACCGGTTCAGCACGACCTCAATCCGTACGTGAATGCGCTCAAGCACAGCGGCACCCTGATCCTGGTCGGTCTGCTCGAGCCGATCGAACCGCCGCTGAATGCCGCAGCCGTCGTGTTTCGTCGGAGAAGCGTGGCCGGTTCGCTGATCGGGGGCCTGCCCGAAACCCAGGCCATGCTCGATTTCTGCGCCGAACACAACATCGTCTGCGATATCGAAATGCTCGACATCCGCAACATCAACGAGGCCTATGACCGGATGCAGAAGTCCGACGTTCGCTACCGATTCGTCATCGACATGAACACGCTGAGACGATAGCCGGCCGATTTCCGGATTAGAAAACTGTTCAGCATCCGGGTGTCTTGGCTGCCCCGGTGATTTGCGGCGCGGCGCGTCCTGATCATCGGAGTCCTTTCAAGTGAAGGAGGTGTCGGCCGCCACGACGCGGTTGCGTCCGGCATTCTTGGCCAGGTACATCCGGCGGTCGGCACGCTGAATCAGGCGGTCGAGATCGTCGTCTGCGCGCAGGCTTGCGCACCCCAGACTGGCGGTAACCGGCACGCTCGTCCCGTTGCATAAAAAGGTCCGACTTTCCAGCGCCTTGCGTAACCGCTCGGCGACAGCCGCCGCCTCTGCTATTCCGGTTTCCGGGAGAAGAATGAAGAATTCCTCGCCGCCGACGCGTCCGAACACGTCGTGCGCGCGCAGTGCGTCTGCCAGCGTTGGGAGCAGGTGGGCCAGGATCGTGTCGCCGCCCCGGTGGCCATGCGTGTCATTGATCCGCTTGAAGTGATCGAGATCCATGACGATCAGCGAAAGAGGATGGCCGTTGCGCCCGGCGCGCGATAGTTCCGTCCGGGCGCGCTCCATGAAACCCAGGCGATTCAGGCAGCCGGTAAGGCAATCCTTCCGGGCCATGAACGCCATTTCCGCTTCCACGTTTTTGTGCGCGGTGTTGTCGCTGATGAATGCGCTGAAAAGGCGCTTGCCGTTAAGTGTTCCGGGCAGGGCAAAGGCCTTCAGTTCGATCGACACCCTGTTCCCGTTTCGCTGGACCATCTCGAACTCGCGCACGTGACCGAGAATTTGCGACTCGCCCCCGCGCTCCAGAAATTCGCGGATATAGCCTGCATGCGCGGCAGCGAGCCGGGGCGCCATGAGCAGGCTGATCGGTCGTCCAACGAGTTCATCGGGCGCATGACCGCTGAGTTCCGAAGCGGCACTGTTTGCGAACAGGATCGTTTCGGTCTCGTCGATGATCCAGACCGAAACGGTTGCCCGATCCAACAGGGCGTTCAATATATGGGGTTCGAGGACTTTGGACGATACTGTCATTCAAATCGGGTCCCGACGCTGCAGCCACAACGGCATGCGATTACCGCCTGGAACCCTCGAAAAAGGGTCCTGCTCCCGGTTCGGCGCTACGCCTTCTCGTCAATATTAAACCGATTACATATCGAAATGCTAATGCTCTTCTGTTCATCGGCCACTGCAGCGCGGGCCTGCTGACCCCGGCGGGCACCGAAAGGTATACTTGCGGCTTCGCACTTTTTGGGCTCAAACCCGTGAATTTTCAGGATTTCATTCGCGCGCTGGATGACTACTGGGCCGCTCGCGGTTGTGTGTTGACCGCGCCACTGGATCTCGAAGTGGGTGCCGGCACGTTTCATCCGGCCACCTTCCTGCGCTCCATCGGCCCGGAGCCGTGGAATGCCGCGTATCTGCAGCCCTGCCGCAGACCCACTGACGGGCGCTACGGCGAAAACCCGAACCGACTGCAACACTATTACCAGTATCAAGTCGTAATGAAGCCGTCGCCGCTTGATTTCCAGGAACTGTACCTGGGCTCGCTGGAGGCGGTCGGCATCGATCCGAAGATTCACGACATTCGCTTCGTCGAAGACAACTGGGAATCGCCGACCCTCGGGGCATGGGGGCTCGGCTGGGAAGTCTGGCTCAACGGGATGGAAGTCACCCAGTTCACGTATTTCCAGCAGGCAGGCGGGCTGGAATGCCGGCCGGTGATGGGCGAGATCACGTATGGTCTGGAGCGGCTGGCGATGTATATTCAGGGCGTGGAAAGCGTATACGATCTGGTCTGGACCGAAGGCCCGAACGGCGTGGTGACCTACGGCGATGTATTCCACCAGAACGAGGTGGAGCAATCGATCTACAATTTCGAGAAAGCCGATATACGCGCCCTGTTCGACGCGTTCGACAATGCCGAAAAGTCGGCGCGCCGCCTGGTCGAAGACGACCTGCCGTTGCCCGCATACGACCAGGTGCTCAAGGCTTCACACACCTTCAATCTGCTCGACGCACGACAGGCCATATCCGTGACCGAACGACAGCGCTACATTCTGCGCATTCGCGACCTGTCCCGAATGGTTGCGGAAGCCTATTACGCGCGGCGCGAATCGCTTGGTTTTCCGGTCGGCAAAAACAGCGAGGTTACGGCATGAGCGATACCCTGCTCATCGAACTCGGTTGCGAGGAGTTGCCGGCCAGGTCGTTGGTGGGCCAGGCCGAAATGCTGATGACTGGCATGCGCAGACAACTGGCCGACGCCGGCTTGACGGATGCCGGGCGCCGGCTGCAATGGCTGGCCACACCGAGGCGCCTGGCAATTCTGGCCAAAGACGTTGCGCAGCGCCAGCCCGACCGTAAACTGGAACGCAAGGGTCCTGCGGAAAAGGCAGCCTTCGACGTCGAAGGCAATCCGACCCGTGCCGCGGAGGGTTTTGCCCGCAGCGTCGGGCTTGCAGTGGATCAGCTCGACCGGCTGGAAAACGATCAGGGTCGCTGGCTTTACGCCGAAATCGAGGAACCGGGGAAATCGCTCGCCGAGTTGTTGCCCCAAATGCTGGACAAGGTTGTCCGGGACATGGCCGGCGCCCGCAGCATGCGTTGGTCGGACCGCAGCGACCGTTTCCTGCGCCCGGTGCGCTGGCTTGTCGCGTTGCACGGCTCAGAAGTACTGCCCGTCTCTATTTTCGGGCTGGAGGCCGGGCGCCATACGCGGGGTCATAGAATTCATGCCCCCGGCGCTCACGCCATCGAAAAGGCGGACGACTACGAAGCCGTACTTCGGCAAGCGTACGTGGTGGCCGATTACGCTGCACGGCGGAATCAAATAGCAGAGCAGGTCAAGGCCTGCGCCGATTCAGCCGGGCTGCAGACTCTGGCCGAATCCGCGTTGCTGGACGAAGTCACCGGACTTGTCGAGTGGCCGGTGGCCGTTGTCGGTTCATTCGACGAGGCATTCCTCGAAGTGCCCGCCGAGGCGCTGGTCAGCTCGATGCGCGAACACCAGAAGTCATTCCCGCTGTTCACCGGTGATGGGAAGCTGGCGGCACGCTTCATTGCCGTGGCCAATATCGAGAGCGAGCAGCCTGAACTGATGATCCACGGATTCGAACGCGTGATCCGGCCCCGCCTGGCCGATGCCCGATTCTTTTACGAACAGGACCGGCAGCGGCCGCTGGCCGATCGCATGGAGCAGCTCGGCGAAATGCTGTTCCAGGAGCGGCTCGGTTCGCTGGCCGACAAGGCCGGGCGTCTTCAGGCGCTCGCCGCAGGGCTGGCACCGGCATTCGATGCCGATCCGGCCGACTGCGCCCGCGCGGCCCTGCTGTGCAAGTGCGATCTGCTTACCGAGATGGTCGGGGAGTTTCCCGAGCTGCAGGGCATCATGGGCCGTTACTACGCGCAGGCCGATGGCGAGCCGTCGGCGGTGGCCACAGCGATCGAGTCGCACTACCTGCCGCGGCATGCCGGCGA
>Ga0209938_1001412_pt1 | contig 12041 bp, 9 predicted proteins | sample SalPonR2_C_D1_MG_FD_185708 | JGI IMG/M metagenome (GOLD analysis project Ga0209938, IMG submission 185708) | Salt pond soil microbial communities from South San Francisco under conditions of wetland restoration - Salt Pond MetaG R2_C_D1_MG... ... | reverse complement strand
ATATGTGTTTTCTTTTGCGGTAAGATACAGTATAATTTGGTTTTGCCCATTAGGGGCCCGGGGCCGTTATAATAATTGCCCTTTCATCCAGGGGGCGGTGTTGAGAAAGTTAGCATGGGCGCTGCCGGGCGGAACGATGGCATTGCAGGCTTTCCGGAGCTCTGCGGGAAAATGGTCCTGCATGAGGGGGGCGAGATCTTGCAGGTGTGCCATAGTACGCGGCCCAATCAGGGGTGCGGTAATACCTGGTTGATCTTTCACCCAGAGCAGGGCCAGGTGGGCGGGCTGATAGTCGTGCTCGTGAGCCATTTTGGCGAAAGCCTGACCAGCGGCTACAGCCCGGGGGGTGATGCGCTCGGCATAAATGCCACCCCGTTGGTAGCGGGTTGTATTGATCTGGCTGAGATCGGTGCTTTGGTATTTGCCGGTGAGCATGCCCATGGCGAGGGGAGACCAGGGAAAGACGGCCAGCCCAGCCCAATCGCAGGCGGGTAAGATTTCGTTCTCTGCCCGCCGGTCGAGGAGGTTGTAGGGGAGTTGCTCGGAAACGGCGTGGGCATACTGCTTAAATTCGGACAGGAGTTTAGATTCGGCGATCTTCCAGGCGGGAGAGGTGGTAGCTCCGAAGTAGCGAATTTTGCCCTGTTGCCGCAGGTCAGTTAGTGCAGCCAGGATTTCTTCCAGCGGAAAATTAGTGGGCACCCGGTGCATTTGGTAAAGGTCGATATAATCGGTCTGTAGGCGCCGCAGGGAATCTTCGCAGGCGCGAATGATGTGCTTGCGGGAAGTGCCCCGGTCGTTAATGCCGGCACCGGTGGGGTAATAAAATTTGGTGGCGAGGATAACCTCTTCGCGCCGGCCATTCTCACGCAATGCCTGACCGATGATGCGTTCCGATTCCCCTCCGGCATAGCTATTAGCGGTATCGATTAGGTTAATGCCTTGGGCGAGCGCATAGTCGAGCAGGCGTTTGGCATCTGCTTCCGGAGTGGGATTGGCAAAATTGTCGGTTCCCAGCCCCAGCGGGGAAACGTAAAGGCCGGTGCGCCCTAGTGGACGGTAGTATTCGTGTGCAAGCATCTTTTTTAGGGGGAAAATACAAAAAAGATGGGGGCACAGGCTACGGTCCTACTGCTTGACAAAGGGCGTGGTGATGGCCCCTTGTGGATTGCGGTAGGTGAGCCAGTAGTAACCGGGGGGCAACTGCCGAAGGCTGACCGGTCTTCTTCCGGTATGTAGGGTTTGATCTTGCCAGACCAGTTGTCCGGTGGAATTGTGAATAAATAATGATCCCTTAATATTCTGATGAGGACCACTGAGGGTAACCTGCAGCAGGTCACTAACCGGATTGGGGGCCAGCTCCAGCTGCCAACCCAGCTCGGCTAAGGAACCGGTGCTGGTAATGCGGTTACAAAAGGCAATAAGGTCAAGGTTAATATCGGTTACCGTAATAAATTCCTCGGGTACAGTTATGATGGTTTCCGACCAGGAAGGTGGGGCCGGTCGCTCTAAGGCGAGATCGTCGGTTACTAAATCCTGTACGTTAGGCCAATTTTCCACATCAGTGCTCTGCAGATCAGCACACGACGAACTGGCAGAAAGTTGAGTGATCTCGGCAAAGGCAGGCTCATTCATGAACCCAGGAAACGAGCGGCCAACCATCAATATCTGATTGTCGCCCTGAGTAGTGATTTGGTTGACCCATTCGTTTTGGGTAACTCCCTGGCTGTAATCAATATACATTTGCTCCACCGGATTGCCCTGGGTGGTAGCTCTGATGATGCGAATATCGTCGCCGGTATTTACACCTACTGCATCATTTTCATAATCTAATACGTACAAATCACCGGAAGGGGTGTGCGCAAGTTGTTCAACCCCCGGTGAAACGTAATCAGCTTGTAAGAAAGGAGGTTGTTTTGCCCAGCTGACAGCACCCCATTTTCCGATACGCGCCACGATGGAATGTTGTTCTTGAAAACCCATACTGTTTTCTTCCAGGCGATAGCCGGCCACAAAGAAGCCTAATCCGTCCTCATCTGTGGTAATACGTTGTAGCTCGTCGTCTTCAAGATTAGGGAACACAACGGATGCTGCAATACTATTGGTACTCTCTACTGTGAGGTAAAAGCCGTCAATGCGGTTCTCATTTCCGTTCCACAACCGACCGACCATACCTATGGTGCCATCCGATTCCACGGCAGCAGCATGCACGTTAAATACGATATCGTCAGGATGCCGGAATTGAGCACCGTTTTCTAACTCCCCGTTTAGGTCAAACTGCTGCAAGACCACATTGGATTCCTGTACCAGGTTGGAGGGAGAAAAAATATCATAGTTAAAGACAGCGGTATAATGATCGCCAGAACGAAACAAACCTACCGGAGAAGCAAAGGTGTTGTCCTGAGCTTCGTCGAGTAAGCGAAACCAGGCGGGATTGCCGTCTTCGTCGATCTCGGTGAGCAAAATTTGATCGCCATAGGTGCCGAGCAGCACAAAATGGTCATGGTTGGTGGCTACCATTTGTAGGGGATCAATAGCAGCCTCACCAAGCCAGGTTTTGGCCCAGACCTGATTACCGGCAGCATCTAACCGAACCAACATAAGGTCGTTTTCAGTACCGGTGTCATAGTCAAAGATGCCTGCCATGATAAGCCCCCCATCGAGAGTCGGAACAATGGCTTCGCCTACATCGTCCAGCGTAAAATTACCCATGCGCTTGGCGGTCAGCTTAAAATCGTTCTGAGCATAAAGGGGGGAAACCGACCACATAAATAGAATCAGGAAAAGTAGACAGCTATTTTTCATGCTATGGTGTTTTCCGAAAATATGCTGATTTGTTTACCGTCGGCAAATGATGATGGTCATATTATATGGGTGATTTTTAGCGGAGTTTTTTGCCATAGGCAATGGATCGTTTCCCGCAGCAAGTGCGGGACCGGATCGCGTAAGCAGTAGGCAGGTGCAAATTTCTACGTTCAAAACTCCATTCCTACCGTCAGGTAGAACGAGCGTGCCTGCGCGGGAATAATGCCCGGGCCGGGGTAGGACGTTGCCCGGCGGGTAAAGTAGCGTTCATCCAGCAGGTTGTTGATGCCGGTGCTTAGGGTATAGCGTCGCCATTGGTATTTAATGGAGGCATCCATTACCGAATACGAGGGAATGGCTCCCCGGGTAGCATCGGCGACCTGTTCGGCGTTGGTGGCATCGCTATAGTGGCGGGCTATGTAGCTGTAGAGCAGACTGGCCTGCAGGTTGCCCCGGCGAAAGCGCAGGCCGGTGCGTACGCTTAGGGGAGGAATCAATTCGACTTCATTGCCGATAACCTCGCGACCCCCACTGATATAGGTGCCTTGCAGAACGCTGATATTGGTGAAAAGGGCTAAGGAAACCGGCGCCTCCGGACCATAGAAAAATTTCCAGAGATCAGCTTCCAGGTAGCTTTCCAGACCAATGATGCGGGCATCACCAATATTGGTGCGGTAGGCCAGGGCGCGTTCCAGACCCGTGAATTCGTCCTGCACGATGGTTTCGCCCAGGCCGATACGGTTATTGTAGCGTAGGTAGAAGGCGCTCACGTCATAGCGCAGGCGGCCGAGGAGGGCATTCCCCCGCATACCGATATCCGCATTATAGCCCCGTTCGTCGGTCAACTCAGCGTCGATAATCAGATTGGGGTTATTAACGATCAGGTCTGTGAAGTTGATGGAGCGATAGTTTTGGGAAATATTGGCGTAAACTTCCAGGCCTTCGGAAGGGCGGTAGCCGACCCCGAGGCCGGCGAGCAGGAAGGAGCGCTCCCGCTGCTGCGCATCCCGGAAGGTCTGTTCGAAGATGACCTGCCCGCCGGAGCGTACGCGTTCTTTGTAGTAGCCGTCGGAGGCGGTGCGGATGTATTCCAGGCGTAAACCGGGGGTGATGCTCCACTGATCATTGATGTTGAACAGGTTTTCCACAAAAGCGGCAGCGTTGCGGCTGGGGAAGTCAAAGTCAAAGGATTCCAGATCGTCGGGGTTGAGGAAGTTGAAATCGGGTCCGGCACCATCATTACCCAGCCCCTGACGGTTGCGGGTAAAGCCCTGGTAGTAGCGTACCCCGGCCAGAAAGGTAGACACGGACTTGCCGACCTGATAGCTCTGAATATAGCGCAGCTCACTGCCCACATTGCGGTACTCGCCCCGGATAAGATCGCGCTGCCGTAGGGGATCGGGACGGTTGATGGGGCCCAGCTCGCCGAGGGATTGCCTGCCGGCAAAAAGAGCAAAGGTGCGCCAGTTGAGGCGGGCGCGTTCGGTGAGTTTGTAATCGAGGGTCAGGGCCGCCAGGTTCCAGTCGACCCCAAACCAGTTGCGTCCCCGCTTGGATTGCGTAGGGGCCTGGCGAAACTCGAAGTCGACCAGGCCGCCGGGTTGCTGGGCCTGGTAGTTCATGTGGGTGTATTCGATGCCGACGTTAAGGCGGTCAGTAAGGTCAATCTCCGCCTTACCGAAAGCCGTATGCTGGTAGAAGCCGGCGTTGGGGCGCCACCCGTCACCCCGGCGATAGTTGTAGAAGCCGTAATAGTTGACTTTGCCAACGGTACCGCCGACACTATTGAAGGTGGAGAGCAGACCAAAGGAGCCCACGGTATTTTCGGTACGGAAGCGGAAAGGGTCGTCTTCGGGGCCTTTTTTAAAGACAAAGTTGAGCAGGCCGCCAAACTGGGTGCCGTATTGGAGAGAGGCTGCTCCCCGCACAATTTCGATGCGGTCGAGGGCCTGAGTGGGTGGGGTATAGTAGGCTTCTGGGTAGCCCAGGGCATCGGCGCTGATGTCGTAGCCATTCTGCCGGGTATTGAAGCTGGAGGTGCGGTTGGGGTCGAGCCCGCGGGCGCCAATGCCGAGCTGCAGCCCCACGCCGTCGCTTTCCCAGATATTAAGGCCGGCGATACCCTGATAAACTTCACGGGGATTGTTGGCAGCCAGGTTGCCGGCAATAGCTTGTAGGTCGATGACTTCGCTCTTTTTGGCGGCATAAATACCGTAGCCTTCAACATTGCGCAGGCGCCGTACGGCGGTGATTTGTTGGTTCAGGTCGCGTACTTCTACGGCAGCTAAATCGACCTGTACGGGTTGCAGGCGGATGGTCAGCTCTTTTTGCTGGTCGGGCTCCAGCCGGATATCCTGGGTGACCGTACCGTAACCTTCCGCAAACACCGTGAAGGTGTACAGACCCTCAGGGAGAGCCGTAAAGCGAAACTGCCCCTGCGGATTGGTTTCTTCCAGGTCGTTTTGTTCCTCGAGGTAAACCGAAGCGTTGGGCACCGGGGATGCCTGGGCATCATCTAAGATACGCCCAAAGATTTGCCCGTTTTGACTTTTTGCCGTAAGGCTAAAGAGTATACCGAAAATAGCAAGCAGTAGGGTACGCATGGTTCTTTTTTCGTTTGGTTATGGTTGTGTCAGAGGATGTATCCAATCGCGGTGCCGCCAGGTGTTTTTGGAGGAAGCCAGGTCTATGTCGGGGTCAATAAAACGCTGTGAGGGCCGACCGTTGAGCGACACGTAGCTGTCGACGGTTATACGGGCGTTGGTGATGTTGTGTTGGCGCTGGTATTCCCGGCGCAGAAAGCGGGCAAACTGCAGCATGAAATCGGGCTGTATGGCCAACTGTTTAGCCTGGAAATCAGTCAGGTATACCTGGTGGTCTACTTCGGAGCGCCGACCGGTAGCGGGGTCTTCCACGTAAAAGGTGGCGTGGCCGTTTTTTTCCACCACCATCACCCGCCAACTGAAGCGGTAGCCTTCTTCTGTCCACAGCACTGATCCGGGATAGAGCCAATGGCGGAGGGGTAGTAAAAGCTGTACGGCCAGATAGAGTCCCAGAAACGTATAAATCGCTTTTTTGGCGGAAGCAGGAATCTGATATACGTGCTTGTATTCGCCAGCCGCATATCCCAGGTTCCGCAGCCAGCGCTCATGCGATCGCGCCGGGAAGAAAATAAGGGTACTACTAATCATGATCAGCGGAAACAGCCCGATGTTAAACAGAATGCCGGTGAGGGCGTGAAAAACGACTACGGCCGCGTAGGCCAGGGGTCGCGAGGGGCGCCACAGCAGCCAAAAGGGGATAGTGAGGTCGTAAAACGCACCAAACCAGCTAAAGAGAAACGGTAGATCGGGCAGAGCAAACAAGCGGCCCAGCACCGGCAGATTAGCGTGTTCGGGGAGCCAGACGGCCAGGGGCATAGCGCGCAGCAGCCAGTCGGGTTGTAATTTGGCCACGCCGGCATAGAAATAGACGATGGCCAACTGGGCCATTAGCATGTGGATGCACCAGGCCGGTACGTGCGTTTTTTTCCACTGAGGCTTGCGCCAAACATCAAGCGAGAAGCGCCGGTGGGCCGGCAAAAAAATGAGCCATAAACTCAGCAACATGACCAGGTAATAGTGGTTGAGGTAGTTGGTCAGGTCGGTGAGCTCGGCGTAGGTGAAAGTGAGAAAAAATAGTACCGCTCCTACGCGATACCAGAGTCCCAGCATAATGAGCAGAGCCCCGATGGCCATGGCCATGTAAACGGCATACATGCCAGGAGTGTCCAGCACGGGCACCCACTGGAAGCCGGGGTATTTAAAAAAGAAAACGGGCTCTCCGTAGAGCTTTTCTACCCAGCCCTGCAGCATAAAACGGATAGCTCCGAAGGCCATCAGCGCACCGAAGAGGATGCGAAAGGTGACCAGCGGAGCTATGCGTTTGGGTCGCATGACCAGTTGCTGCCCTATGTGGTTAAGTCGTTCGCGCATCAGTCGGAATCACTGGGGTTGTCGACGTAGGTAATGGCCACGCAGAGCATGGAGGGCAGGTCGGTTTTGAGGTTGACGATTTGGCGTTGCAGTTCCGTATAGGCCGTCTGTACATCGTCGCTGTCCTGGTCGACCGCTACCTGCAGGTCACCGTCGATATCATTGAGTTGGGTTTGTGCCAAAGCGTACTGATCGCGGATTAAATCGGCCAATGATTGCCCATCTTTTTCGGCATCCATATAGTTGAGCAGGTCATCGATCCCTTCGCTATTTCCTCCCTGAAAATAGTTGAGGGAGCTTTCCAGTCCGGCTTTCGCCAAATCCAGCGAGAGGCGGGAGTGGGGAGCTTCTACCTTGTCGGGATTGGTGAAGCCCAGGGTGAGTACTCCGGCCGGAATGCCGATTTTATCGCGGCGCAGGTTCTCGTAGTGCAGGTTAAGGCTATTGATGATCAGGCTAAGGCTGGTGCCCGCTGCTGTACCCGTATTGCTGATGAAGGAGGTACGGTAGCCGTTTTCCCATTCGTCGACCACCTGCGTGGTGCGGGTTTGGATATCGGAGACCACAGCGTCGAGGTAGGCCTGGTAGCCCGTAGCCTGAGCCCCGGTGGTGAAGGCAGCGACTACTGCTTCCGGGGTATCGCCCAGTCCGTACAGTAAGTAGTCGAGCGCCGGGAAACCTTTGTCGAAGGTGCTGGGGTTATCGAAGGACCAGCTACCGGCGGCCACGTTGTCTTCCAGAGCCTGTTGGTCGAGTGGGAAGTTGTTGAGGCTGTTCGCCAAAAAGACACTTTCGGCCGGACCAAATTCAAAGGGGGCTACCCGTTGCCATTGCAGCCAGGCGCTCGAAAACTGTTGGCGCAAAGCATCGAGGGTGGCGGTAGAAGGAGCCGCCAGAAAAGCATTGGTGCTGTTGCCCAGTGCATCTACGTCGGTACGGAAGTTGCGGTACTGCGGCAGGATGATATTGTCGGCCACGCTGGTGAATAACATTTCCTGGTCGTAATCATTAGCGCAGGGGTCACCAACGGCGTCTCCGTTTTCGTCGGCGCAGGAGGTCAGGCCAGCACATAAGAATAGAGCAAATGCGAAAAGAACCGTTCTCATGGTGGAGTGATTTTATGTGAATGCGGAAGAGCGTTTATACCGCATCTAACGGCACAAACGCTCTCGCACGCAGTTGTTGTTTAATGAAATAGATATTACAGTTCAGCCATCATATCTTCAAAGCCGAAGGTGGTGCTGATGGCGCTGCGCACGGCTTCCAGGTCGGTATCAGTCACCTGATAGAGGTTCATCTGCTCGACGTCGGCCGAGCCGGCCATCTGGGCAATCCAACCTTGCACCTGTGTGTTCGAGACCGCTTTGATGGGGTTGAACTGCAGGCTGTAGGTGAAGGCAATCGCTTCGGAGATTGCATGATGGCGGCGGGCTACATCGTCGGGGTTGGCGAGGGCTGCGTTGAGATAGTGTACGGCCGTACCGGCAGATACTTTTTGCCAGGTAGCGCTCACCTCTTCAATAGCTTCGTCGCGCGTATCCAGGTCATCGTTGCTGATGGCAGCGCGGCCCTTGATAAACCCGTCCATCATTTCCTGATTAGTGCCGAGCAGGGCATCGCGGCCGTTGGAGTATTTACCCCAGAAGACCACACCGTCGGTCGTAATAGGAAAGTCGGTTGGTACACCGAAGTAACCGAAGGCTTCGTCCCAGTGGTGTTCCATGGCGGTACCTTCGCCTGGTTCTACCGTTTCGTTGTCGACATCCATTTTGCCGTCGCCGAAGTAGACGGCGGTAGCCTGATAGTAGAAACAGGCCCCCATGAGGCCTTTTTCAATTAGCTGCGTGAGCTCTACGCCGTTAGCGTCGAGCAGGTAGCGCTTGGTACCGTCGTTGGAGACGGCCGTGCCGGCTTGTCCTTCGGCTGCCGTTTGGGTAGCCGATTGACTGGCAGTAACTACTTTTTCGAAAAGGCTTTCGTACCAGTCTTGCTCGTTTTCGAAGGTTTTATTTTTCAGTTGCTTGCTGTCGTCGTAGGTACGTCCCCAGTTGGCATTGGCCGCATCGTTAGCGAACATAGCCTGTAGTTGATTAAGGTTGAGTGTGGCCCCATCGTTTTCGGCCGTGACCAGGTAGCTTTTCATCTCCTGCAGTTGACTGAGGCGCTGCAGCTGACCATCGTAGCTGACATTTTCGAAGGTGTACGTATCCGGAATATCGTATCCGGCATTGTCTTCGTTGTCGTCACAGGCGGTAGTCCCCAGGAAGAGGGCTGTTGCCAAAAGCAAAAGGGAAAAACGGTTATTCAAGAACATAAGATTGTTTTTAATAAATCTAAATAAGTATAGCGGCAAAGATAATGGCCGGGGGTGGAGTGGCCAATACCTAAAAGTGGCCAATTTTGCGGGTCGTCCGTACCTAATGTTAGGTAGGAGGCGGTTTACGGTCGACGATGCCCGGATAATGGTTTATGGCCGACGGAGAAATACTGTAGAGATGCGATTTATTGCGTCTAGCCGTAAAAAACCGGTACATTTTTTATAAAAACCAGTTTTATCGTATTATTGCGATAATTAAATAAAAGGTTCATGGGCGTAACAAAGACCGAAAACTTTACAGATGCGCAGAACGAGCTGGCGGTAATAGCCAAGGCGCTGGGGCATCCGGCGCGGATTGCCATTCTACAGCATCTACTACGGGTCAATTCCTGCATTTGTGGGGATATTGTGGAAGAAGTTAAGCTGGCGCAACCGACTATTTCCCGACATCTGAAAGAGCTAAAAGCCGTGGGCATCATCAAGGGTACGATTGAGGGTACGAGCGTGAACTACTGCATTGATGCGGAGCGGTGGCGTCAGATGCAATCGCTACTTAATGGACTGTTCGACACCTACGTAGCCGATCAGGACTGTTCCTGTTAATTTTTTCTTCAATTAATCGTAAAATAGCAATAAATAGATAAAAATGAATAAGCTAAAAATCCTTACTTCTGGCGATAGTTGTGCTACCTCTTTTTAGTGCTGATCTGGTACGTGGCCCTAAGCTAATTAAACAACTGGATAACTATAGCGAAGAAGTGGTTCAGGAGTTCGGTCTTATACCTGAGGAACGCAAACAAGTGCTAATGGATATAGGGCGCTACATTTACGAAGAGCGTACGGCAGGGGAGTCTGTACAGTTGACGGTTATTTGCACCCACAACTCAAGGCGCAGTCATATGGGCCAATTGTGGATGGAAGTAGCTGCCGTCTGGTTTGGAATAGATCAGGTTTCGGCTTTTTCCGGTGGGACAGAGACAACGGCATTTAATTCAAGAGCGGTAGATGCGCTGCAACGGGCAGGCTTCCGGATTAAGAAAGTGAATAACGCGCAGAATCCTACGTACGAGGGGCACTATTTGCGTGGATTTGGGAAAAAAGAGCCCCTCCTTATGTATTCAAAAACATACGACGATCGCCAGAATCTAGCTAGTGATTTCGCGGCGATTATGGTATGCAGTGAAGCTGATGAGTCCTGCCCGGTGGTGCCGGGTGCGGAATTCAGAGCAGCAGTACCCTTTGAGGATCCCCGCTACTATGATGACACAGCATCAGAGGAACTTAAATATGATGAGACTGTGCGTGGGATAGCTAGAGAAATGTTTTATGTCATGCATTACGCGAAGGAGTTGTTGATCCGGGACCAAGAAAAAATGAAATAACGCAAAAGTACCGATAGAACATGAAACATACCGAGGCAACTATACATCCTGCACTAGCCAAATATATTGATGATCTTCTTGGGGAAAGTGATCTGATTGAGCGAGAACGCAAAGAAGTACTCGTCCGACTGGCGAGTTATATTAGCCGGAAAACAGAAGGTGGAGAGACTGCTCACCTGAATTTTATTTGCACCCACAATTCTCGCCGCAGTCAGATGACGCAATTATGGGCGGCTACCGGTGCTGCCTTTTTTGGCCTGACCAATATTCGTACCTACTCGGGCGGCACGGAGGCAACAGCTTTTAACCCGAGAGCGGTGGAGGCAATGCAACGGGCCGGGTTTGTAGTGACTGATCCCGGCGGTAATAACCCAGAATACCGGATAGCCTTTGCCCAAGACCACCCTGCTCTGATATGTTTTTCCAAAACCTACGACGACCCGGTAAATCCGGAGGAGGGCTTTGCGGCCATCATGACCTGCTCAGATGCCGACGAGAACTGCCCGTTTATCCCCGGGGCGGAGCTGCGTCTGCCGTTGACCTACGACGACCCCAAGGCAGCCGATGATACCCCGCAGGAAGCTGCCCGCTACGATGAGCGCCTGCGTCAGATCGGACGGGAGCTATTTTTTGCTTTAAGCTTGCTCAAAATAAAACAAACCAACGCATGAGTGCACGTAAACGCCTTTCTTTTCTCGATCGCTACCTGACCCTCTGGATATTTCTGGCGATGGCCATTGGGGTTGGTCTGGGGTACGCCTTTCCACAAGTGGCCGACACCATCAACTCCTTTACGCGTGGTACCACGAATATTCCGATTGCGGTGGGGCTCATTCTTATGATGTATCCTCCGCTGGCCAAGGTGAATTACCGGATGCTGCCCCGGGTATTTCGCAACGTGAAGATTTTGGGGCTTTCTCTGGTACTCAACTGGATTGTGGGTCCGGTACTGATGTTTGTGTTGGCGATTATATTTCTGCGCGATTATCCGGAATACATGACGGGATTGATTCTGATCGGTCTGGCTCGCTGCATTGCCATGGTCATTGTTTGGAACGACCTGGCCGAGGGCAGTCGGGAGTACGGCGCCGGATTGGTGGCTTTGAACAGTATTTTTCAGGTGTTTTTCTATAGTTTTTACGCCTGGCTTTTCATTACGGTGTTGCCCCCTTATTTCGGATTTGAAGGGGCAATTGTCGATATCTCTGTCACTACGGTAGCGGAGAGTGTGGCTATTTATTTGGGTATTCCTTTTCTGGCGGGCTTTATCAGTCGGGTAGTATTGGTGCGAGTGAAGGGAGAGGAGTGGTACCAAAACACCTTTATTCCTGCTATTTCGCCGATTACGCTCATTGCCCTCCTTTTTACGATTGTGGTGATGTTTAGCCTCAAGGGCGAGTTGATTGTAGAAATTCCGCTAGCTGTGGTGCGTATCGCCCTGCCGTTGTTGATCTATTTCGGGTTGATGTTTTTGATCAGCTTTTTTGTGGGCAAGGCGTTGGGCGCTGATTATCCTCGCAATGCGGCTATTTCCTTTACGGCTGCCGGCAACAACTTTGAGTT
>Ga0209938_1001405_pt1 | contig 12065 bp, 8 predicted proteins | sample SalPonR2_C_D1_MG_FD_185708 | JGI IMG/M metagenome (GOLD analysis project Ga0209938, IMG submission 185708) | Salt pond soil microbial communities from South San Francisco under conditions of wetland restoration - Salt Pond MetaG R2_C_D1_MG... ... | reverse complement strand
ACCGGTAATAACACCAGCCACTTCCACAAAAAACCATTAAACCTAAGGTTTCATGATATCAATTTTTTTATTGTTAAACGATTTAAAAAGGGGCAAAATATTTTAAAAAACAATCCCTCACAGTAGACATTTACAATTTAAACTAAAAAAAGGGCACCAGCCGTAGCTAATGCCCCGGGTGCCTGACGGCACCTTATGAAATTTTAATTGTACGAGGGGGTTTGGGTTTTGCTTCTTCTTTTTTCGGAATGGTGATACGAAGCTCCCCATTTTCGTACTTAGCTGATATTTTATCCGCATCCACAATATTCTCAGGTAATGTGAATGTACGGTTGAATGATTGATAAGAATACTCCCTGCGAGTGTAAGTGTCCTCATCCATGTTCTTCTCATTTTCTTTCTCTGAAGAAATGGTCAACATGTTGTCTTTGAGATCAATATTAAAGTCTTTTTTCTCCATTCCCGGCACAGCTACTTCAACCAGAAATTTGTCTTCTTCGTCTTTAATATTTACCGCAGGCAATGTCGTATTTGTTGGTGAATAATTGCTATTTGTCCAATCTGTAAGCTCTTTGTCAAAGAAGTCACCAAACAATTTTGACATAGTTGGGAACAGTTCATTTCTACGTGCTAACATAGTGGCCTCCTTTCTTTTTTAGTTTAACTTTTTTGCCTTCACCCAACATAAATCAAATGGTATGCCAGCGGTTAAACAAGCCAATGTGTCACCTATAAACCCACCTTAAAATGCCTTTTTGTCACCCTTATTAATGTAAGTTCTTAATCCCGGGCATTTTAATCGGGGGAAAAGAAAAAATGACAGAGCTAACCGAACAAAAAAAGGCTCCGCTGAAAAGCGAAGCCTTGATTTATAATTATAAAAAGTTCATTCGTTGATTACTCCAGTTCATATCCCATGGTTTTGCCTTTTTCAACAGCAGGAATACCTTCACGCATCCATTTAGGTGCAGGTTCTTCTTTGAGATAGTGATCAAAAAATTGCTTCATACGAATACTTAAATCTTTCCGATTAGGGGTTTTACCACGTTCATTGTGGGCACCATCATTATAGTTGAGCAGCCAAACGGGTTTATTGAGACGACGCAACGCAACGAAATACTCTATTCCCTGGTACCAGGGTACTGCACCATCGCCATCATTATGCCGCATGAGTAATGGTGTATGAACCTTTGGAGCATAGAAAACCGGAGAGTTTTCGATATAGTGCAGAGGTTTCTCCCAAAGCGTTCCGCCTATGCGGCTTTGAGTTTCCTCATACTGGAACATTCGGCTCATGCCACTTCCCCAACGAATGCCGCCATAGGCTGAAGTCATGTTAGATACAGGTGCCCCGGCTGAAGCTGCTGCAAACATATCAGTTTTAGTAATAATATATGCAGCCTCATATCCGCCCCAGCTTTGTCCCTGAATCCCAATATGATCTTTATCAATAAAATCATACTTATTCAACAATGCAACCGTTCCGCTTGAAACATAATTGTAGGCACTTTCACCGGGGTAGCCTACTTTATACCGGATATTAGGAATGAAAACAATATAATCGTTACTGGTATAAAATGTAGTGTTGATAATAGAACGGCTTGGCTTTGGTGTCCAGTGCGCATGCAACCTGTCCGAGTAAAGACGATAAAAATATACCATCATTGGGTATTTCTTATTTGGATCGAAGTTCTCTGGTTTGTAAAGCAACCCCTCCTCCTCGGTTCCTTCAGAAGTAATCCACTTCACCAACTCTACACTGCCCCATTTATATTTGTTTTGCTGGGGGTTCGTATTTGAAATTTTCACAGGTTCTGAAATCTTCATGTCGCTGTACCAAACATCCGGATAGTCTTTAAACGAAGCTTTTTGCCAAATGAGCTTATCGGCGTTTTTTGCCTTGCGTGGGGCATAAAAGCGGTAATCATCCATGATAAGTTTTTCCGGATTTTCACCACCACCCAAACTGGTTATATAGTAACCTGACGCCTTTGTTTTTTGGTCAAAAGCAGTAAGCCAGAGGTCCGACTTTGGATCTATGTATTTGGCATCGCGGTCTAATTGCCTGTAACGAAACCTGATGTTATTTTTTCGTCCGTATTCATTGGTAAGGCATACGGGATCTTTACGGCCCGACGGGTCAATTTGCCAAATATCAAATTCATCGTACACCAAAAACCAATCATCATCTTTAGTCCATCCGGCATAATAGTATGGCGAAGGTTCATTGGGATAATCATGGGTTACGCGATAGAACGGCACATCCAGGTTGCCTGTCAAATTTCTGTCTTTTTTGTCTTGAATATCGTACACGTGCCAGGCGCTGTCATTATTATTGTAATAATTTATATATTTTCCTGAAAAGGAGATACTTGTAGCTGACTGAATTTCCTCCAGCACTTTGATTTTTTGGCCTGTAATTACATCTACCACGTATACATCTTTGTAGTAAGGCATCTCCCATGATCCTCGCTTTTCATACGGCTCATAATCGGCTCCGTAGGCTACATCTCCATTACCATCAAGTGTTAACCGTACATTTTGAAGCTTTTCATCTTCCAACTGTACCAGTTTTTCTTCCGATATATGGTATACAGTGAGATAGTTACGATTTTCTTCTCTTTTTTTCTCTTTCAACTGTTCGGGCTGAAGTTTTCCGTCTGTCCAACTCCACAAATCAAGGTTCACTTTTTCTTCGTCAAGCAGGGTATCTTTGGGCTCAGGTTCCGGAGCATCTGCAATTCCAAAAAAGAGTCGTTCATCATTATCTGAAAAATAAATTCTGCCGTGTTCACTAACAGTCCAACCTTCGGGAATTTCGGTTGACAAAGTATCAATCAACCCGATAGTTTCTTTGCCATTCCAGTAATGCAAACTATAAACTCTGGCTTTTATGGTGTCGGCACTATGTATAAAGGCAACATGCTGTTCGTCAATGCCTGGCTCCACCTTTTTAGCCAGCCCGTCGGCTACAAAAACAGTATCTACATGCCGCTTTCGTGTATCGAAGGTGACCACAGCTGATCGGAGTACAGTGTCGTTTTGCTGTTTTATAAACGTAAGCAAACGGCCATTGTCAGAAAAGGCATACTCTGTAACATTCTTGAATCGGTGTGTAATATCTTCTACTGGATTATATACCACTAACTCATAAGCATCGGGTGCATTTTTATCTGCCTTTTGCTTTTTCTTTTTGGTTTTTTCCCTGGCAGAGTCGGCAACTGTACTATCTTTTTTCGTTTTATCTTTTAAAGGTTTCTCATTTTGCCATGCAATCCAGTCACCATCATCTTCAGGGATTTTAAAAGATTTTACACGGGCATATTTTTTCAGTTTTTCAGATTCTGTCAAATATATCCCCAGGGAATCTTTTGGTAGTTTATCTTTTTTCACGCCATCGAGTTTCATTTTCCTGACCGAATCATGCTGAGGTTTAATCGAAAAAGCAAGAAACGCAGAATTAGGGGCAAACTTTGGGTTGCCTCCACGTTGAAAAGTCGTTTTCTCACCAGAAGAAGCCTCCCATATTTTTAGCACGCCATCTCCTTTATAAGGATTTATTTCATAGGCCACAAACATACCATTGGGTGAAATTTTTTCGTTACTCAAATGATTCCAGTGATCGAAATCATCGACCTGGAGTGATTTCTTTTCCTGTGCGCTTAATGAAAAGCTTGCTATAGCGAACAGTACAATTGTAAATGCAAAATATTTAAAATACATAACAGGTTGATTTATATAATAGCACGCAAAATAGTTAATTTCGGTAACATATTAAAAATCGTCCGACAACGAACACTCAATTCAAACCACTTGACAAGCACTCAACAAAACAGTAAATTAGTTAGAAAAAATGCAAAACGTCCTGAAACTCTCAAATAAAATAATTTGGCCAGTAATTGCCTTTGGCATTACAATGGCAATGTTCGAAGCCTCAGTTGTTGTATATCTCCGCGAGCTTTATTATCCTGAAGGCTTTTCTTTTCCGTTAAAACTCACAAGTGACAATGTCGCCATCACTGAATTTTTAAGAGAAGCTGCATCGCTTATCATGATAGGAGCTGTGGCATGGCTGGCCGGCAGAGGCTTCACACAGCGCTTTGCATGGTTCCTGATCATTTTTGCCATCTGGGATATCTTTTACTATGTTTTTCTTAAGGCAATTCTCAATTGGCCCGAATCATTTATGACATGGGATATTCTCTTCCTTATTCCCGTACACTGGACAGGTCCGGTGATTGCCCCGATATTGATATCTCTCATCATGATTGCACTGGGTACATTAATGCTTAAATTTACTGCACTCAAACAAGCTCCTGCTATTATAAACAAGAATGATTGGTGGTTTTTAGGCAGCGGGGCCTTTGTTGTATTTACCGCATTTATACTCGATTATACAATATACCTGATATTGAATTTCGGCAAAGCACTGCAAGGCAGTCTTATTGAAAAATTAACAGCCCTTTCTTTGAAATACAAACCAGACTACTTTCCATGGTGGCTTTTCTTAACGGGTGTAGCATTGCTTGTTTTTATGATCTCCCGCTATTACATACGAAACAAGCAAACAAGCCCAACAGATTAAAATAAAAGGAGATGGTTTAAAGCTCTGCAGATAGCAATTTTTATAACTTTGCCTTTCGGACTAATGCAACGTTTTACCTCATGATCAGAAGCAGGGTTTTAAAAAACTTTTTCAAAATCAAGGTAGCCGTAACAGGTTTAATTATTATATCATTGATATTTATCATTGCTCTTCTGGCTTATGTAATAGCACCAGACAACACTCCATATGCCAATGGTCAGCAAATTACCCTGGGAAATATCAAACCAGGCAAGGTAATAACATTTCTAAATATCAAGCGCAACAAAATAACAGATTCGGAATCCTGGATTTATAAATTCATGCATGGCTTTCCCTCTGCCTACAATCGCATACCCATTAATAACTGTGAGGTTAACGGCGACAGCATTTTTATAGAAGAGTACGGCAGTACAAGTAAAACCAAGTTTCAAAACAGTTTTCATCTGGCCGACATCTTTTATGCCATACAAGGAGAACGAACAATTAAAAAGAAAAGCGGAAATTACATTATCCCAATTGTTAATGGTAAGCATAAAACCGTATCAATCTCAAAGCTTAAAGCGCAAATACCAGAAGAAGCCATAAAGCAGCAAACATTTTGGCTAGGCACCGACCGGTTTGGTCGCGACATGTTAAGCCGTATAATTGTGGGCAGCCGAATTTCTATTTCAGTCGGCTTTATTGCTGTTGGCATATCACTCTTTGTGGGCATTATACTGGGCTTACTCGGTGGTTATTACGGCGGCATTGTAGACAAACTAATTATGTGGCTAATAAATGTAGTGTGGTCCATTCCTACGCTCCTTTTGGTGATCGCCATAAGTATGGTATTAGGGAAGGGATTTTGGCAAATATTTCTGGCTGTAGGGTTAACCATGTGGGTAGAAGTAGCGCGTGTTGTGCGGGGCCAGGTAAAAAGCTTAAAAGAAAAAGACTTTGTGCTATCCGCAAGGGTGCTTGGTATTTCTGGTAGCCGCATCATGTTCCGACATATCTTACCTAACACCACCGGACCATTAATTGTAATTTCAGCAGCTAACTTTGCAACAGCAATACTTTTAGAAGCAGGCTTAAGCTTTCTGGGCATAGGCGTACAGCCACCGATGCCATCCTGGGGCAATATGATACGCGACCATTATGGCTACATTGTGGTGGACCAGGCTTACCTGGCCATTGTCCCCGGAGTTGCCATCATGCTTATGGTGTGGTCGTTCAATGTGCTTGGCTATGGGTTAAGAGATGCTTTCGATGTAAAAAACTAGGTACTAAAACACCCCCTTTTGGTATAAAATCTCACTTTTTCTGAACTTTCTACCCCGGCTTTGCGTTTAAATAATACAAACTGTTAATGAATGAGTTATATTCACAACATAGAACACATATTTCAGTGGAACAGGTTAATATCTGCCCGAATCAATATCCTGTCTGTTAAGTTTGTAGTTAAAATAAACCAGGGCCACTGATAACTTTGCGCAAACAGGTCAACTACATTCCTGTTTATTATTTTCATTCACATAGTTAAAGATCCTCAAAAATAGCAAAGAAGCTATTTTTTGACACCACGCACAAATTATTAAAATCTTAAAAATAAATTTATTATGAGACGAATAATCATTTTCTTATCAACCGCCATTTTCTTATTCACAATGGCATGCAGTAACGAACAGACAAAAGATGAGGCACAAAAGCTTATAGATAAGCAGACAAAAGCCCTTGAAAAGGAACAGGAATCAGTAGAACAGGTTTTTGATAAACTGGATAAAGCCAGGGATTCACTTACACAAGAACAACAAAGGCTTAAAAGCACAAAAGCAACTGTAGAAAAAAATGTCAATGAACTTGAACAGGAGCAAAAAGAGTTCGCAAAAAACTTAAAGCAAGAGGAAAAATCGACGCTTGAGAACAAAAGAAGCGAACTGGAAAAACGCCTAACAGAGCTTGAAGACAGTATTAAAACAGTAGAAAAAGAACTTGGTAGCCTTGATGAAAAGACTGACACTCTTTCAATGCAGGAAAAACAGTTAAAAGACCAGCAAAAGCAGGCAAAAGCAAAGCTCGTTACGGGTATTGAGAAAATTGATGAAAGGCTCGATGAAATTGAGAATCAGCGCAAGATAAAACAGAAAGAAATTGAAATAAACAAACAGAAACAGAAACTGGCGCAACAAAAGATTGATTTACTCAAAGATGAAAAAAGTGTTTACCTGAGAGAAAAAAACGAAGTACTTTCAAGCGACGGAGATGATGCAGAGCTCGAAAAGTATAATCTCAAAATTAAAGACATTGAAAGTAAGATAAATGATGAAGAGAGCAAAGCATTGGTTGCTGAGAAACGCATATCGAGTTTAAAAAAATGGATGCAGGATGTAGAAGAACTTCAAACAAGGCTGAGTACGATGATGGAGGAAGAGTACAGCGAAAATGAAATCATTAATGAATTCACCAATAAAGAAACACAAAGGCTCAAACAAGAGCAAACGAACATTGAGGAGGAAATGAAGTCCCTCAAACAAATGAAAACCGACCTGGCAGACAAGAAAAAAGCTGTAGATGAGCAACTATCAAATGTAGACGAACAAATTGAACTTGTAAAAAGTCAGGAATTGTCTGAAATTCTGGCCAGAAAGTCGGCCATTGAAGAACAGGCAGCCCAGCTTTCGAGCGAAGAGCAGCAACTACATAAAAAACAAAAAATCACGACTCCCGTGCCAAAAGTTGACACAACGGTAGAGGGAACAGATTTACTAAAAAGCATTGAAGAAGACATTAATGCCAAGCGTAAAAACATTGAGAACCTGAAAAATGAAATTGCATTAGAACGGGAAAAGCTGGCTGAAAAGCAAGCAAAAATTGAGGAAAGACGTTCAGAAAACGTCAAAAAAGCAGCCAAAACCACGGTTATTATCATAATTGCAGGCCTTATAGTTGTAGTGCTCCTTTACCTTATTGGACGTAATGCAGCAAGAAAAAAGAAAGCAAAAAAATAATTCAGGGAAACGTCGAATAGATTTTCTAACCATATAAAATCAAATAATTATGACAACAAAGAAAGAACAAGATAAAGCCAAAGAAACTGAAGAAAAAAAAGCACAAAGCACACAAAGTAATGAGCAAAAAAACACCCAGGAAGCAGCAGACAGCGGATTCTGGGATGATGCCAAAGACAATGTTTCTGAGGGCGCCAAAATTGTAGGCGAAGAAGCCAAACGAATAGGCGGGAAAATTTCCTCGTACTCGGAAAAAATTTTTGGTAAAATATCGGAATCGGCTTCAGATGTATATAAAATCAGCTCAGAGTTTACGAAAGATGCGGTAAACTCAGCCCAGGAATTGGCAGAGAAATACAAAGACAAGTATGAAATCAATAAGCTCAATAACCAGAAGAAGCATTACGCCACACAATTGGGCATGAGGTTTTACCTTGACATAAAAAACAATGATAACCGCATCCCGAGAGGCTTCCTTGATGAGAACGACATTAAAGGTCTGATCAGCAAACTCGAAAAAATTGATCAGGAAGTTTTGGAGATCACTAAAGATGAAGAAAAGAAATCAAACTCATAATGACTAAAACAAATATTAAATGATCTTTTTATGAAAAATAATCAGCATAAAATCATTATCGATGTTTTACTGGTAATTTGGACTTTTCTCTGGGTGTATTACATGGCATTTAACTGGGCCATATTTAGCATAGAATTAAAAGTCAACCTTGGTTTCGCTGTTATTTCAGGCTACCCCTTTGTTTTTTTCTTTATACTCGGATTGCTTACATTAATTATTATCAAATACAGTTACCACTTCGCAGCAATAAAGCTATCCAGTAAAGAAAAAGAGGAGCATAATCAAAAAAGCTTACTGGAAAAAGATATAGAGATTCTAAAACTCAAAGAAGTACTCTTTAAAATGCAAACCAAGGATATGAGCGAAAGTAGCACGGCTTTAAGTGCACTTCAGGAAAAACTGGACAACATTTCCAAACAAATATCCAGTGATGAGCAAACGAAGGAACCCCCTGAAAAAAGCCAGGGCGAAAGTAAAGAACAAAAATAGCAAAGCCCCACAATCAAATAAAAATAAGCTGGCGATTGACTCGTCAGCTTATTTTTTTATTCAGCGTATTTTCACCCTTTTAATTCTCACATAAAAGAATTAAATTGTTATTCTTTAAAGCACAAAGCCAGGCACGAAACCATATGACACTAATTACCAATAAAATAAAACCAACTACTAAGAAATATTGCCTTTTACTGCTATTAATAATTTTTTCGCATGGCATACTTTTGAGCAATAACAATGAATTGCCAAAGGTATTAATTCTTCACTCCTACCACCAGCAGTTCAAATGGACGAACGAAATTACCCAGGGTATTGAAACCCAACTCAAAGGGATATGCGACATACAAGTGCAATACATGGACACCAAGCGGCAATTCGACAGCACTTATCAAAAAATTTTATTTGACCTGATTTATCACAAACATAAAAAACACCACTACGATGTAATTATAGTATCCGACAATAACGCTCTGAATTTTCTCAAAAAATATCATGATACCATATTTCAAAACACACCAATTGTATTTTGCGGGATTAATTATGCATCGGAGCAAGATTTCGAGCCATTCCAACAAATAACCGGAGTCAGTGAAGAAGTCGATATTGCGAAAAATTTCAAATTAATAAAAAAACTTCAACCCCGGGTAGATACCCTTGTTATTGTGACCGATGAAACACCAACAGCGTCAAGGATTACTAAAAAACTTTCGGCACATACACAAAAAGCAAACAGGCACTTTGGAGCAGTTAAAATATGGAACCACATTAGCATGCATAAACTGGAGGAAAAACTATCGGACCTCAATGCAAACTACGCTGTACTTTTAGTACTTTTCTTCAGGGATGTGGATGATAAATACTACAGTTACAGGGAGAGCGCCCGTAGAATTGCATTAAGCAGCACAGTACCGGTTTATGTTTTATGGGATTTTAATCTAGGTTATGGTACATTGGGGGGATATATGGTCGATGGCTTTGAACAGGGCAAAGCTGCCGGCGAAATGACTAAAAGAATTTTACAGGGTGAAAAAGCCAGTCAGATACCAATAAAGTGGCAAAGCCCCAACCATTATAAATTCGATTTCGAACAGCTCCAGAAATTCCGCATCGACCTGGATAGGTTACCCCAAAACAGCAAACTTATAAACGAGCCATACTCACTCTACAAGCACGACCGGGAACTTTTCTGGCAAATAATCACTGTAATAATCATACTTCTGGTGCTATCCATATTCCTGATTATTGCAGCATTAAACTATCGCAGGCTGCTACACAAATTAGCTCAAAACCACTACTATTTACGTGCATTGCTTAATGTGGTAGGAGAAGGCATTATCGACGTTGACCTGAACAAAAAAATTAAAAACATGAACTACCTGGCTGTAGCTCTGACAGGCTATAGCGAGACTGAAGCCAGAGGGAAAAAAATCAAAGATGTTTTTGACCCAACACCTGTAAAGACACCTAACGATAAGGTTGCATATTATCTTTTAAGATCAAAAGACGGCACCAGCTATAAAATATCAAAATCTGAAAATCCGGTAAAAAGCAAAACCAAAGAATCCGGGTATGTGGTGGCATTTAGTGATATAACCAGAATTATTGACAACGAGGAGCGATTTAGCAGGCTTGCCGAAAATGCAAAAGACCTAATTTACCGCATTAAAATCCCCGAAGGACAATTTGAATATGTAAGCCCGGCCGCACGTGAAATACTGGGATACAGCCCTGATGAACTTTACCACAAGCCTTCGTTAATAAGGCAATTCATACCTGAACAATGGAAAAAATATGTATTCAGCCGTTGGCTGGAGTTAAAAAACGGCATGATAACCGGGACATACGAGTTGCAGGTTAAGGATAAAGCTGGCAGACTCAAATGGGTTAATCAGCGCAGTGTACTTGTATATGACAACGACGGGCACCCGGTGGCCATGGAAGGAATTGTCACCGACATTTCGAGTCAGAAAGAAGTTGAAGAAAGGCTTAGAGAGAGCAACCTGGCACTGGAAGAAGCAAAAGAAAGGGCAGAAGAGAGTGATCGGCTTAAATCTGCTTTTCTGGCCAACATTGCCCATGAGATTAGAACCCCGATGAATGGTATCATCGGATTTGCTGAGTTGCTGCGCAGTAAAGACACAACCCCGATGTCGCAAAAGAAATACATTAATGTAATACAACGTAGTAGCGAGCGAATGCTCAACATTATTGACGACCTGGTAAATATTGCACAGATTGAGTCGGGAGCAACACGTTCGCGAATGGAAGATGTAGATATTGAGATACTGCTTAATCAAATCAAAGACCATTTTGAACCAATAGCAAACAATAAAGGAATAAACCTCACAATAGAAAAAGACTCTAACAAAAACCTGAATAAAAAAATACACACCGACTTATACAAACTCGATTATTCCATAAGAAGGCTCGTTGACAATGCCATAAAATATACAAACAAGGGGGAGGTAAAAGTGCATTATGTCATCACCAACGATAACCTGGAAATAAGCGTACAAGACACTGGCATAGGCATAAGCAAAGCAAACCAAAAGAAAATTTTTGAACGGTTTGTGCAGGCAGATAACACACCGTTGAAAGCAGAAGAAGGAACGGGGCTGGGCCTGGCCATAACACGTTCGTTTGTGGAAATAATGGGTGGAAAAGTCACAGTAGAATCGGACGTTGGAACAGGTGCTAAATTCACATTTTACATTCCGGTAAAATAGTTACTCCACCAACCTTGTAAAGTCAGCCTCAATTTTTTGTTTACGCTTAAAATTATATAAAGTATAACCACGTATGCGGTAATAATTTTGCCAAAAGTCCCGCAAAGCAGCAATATAATCTCTTCGCGAAACATCCTTTTCCTGTAGTGCCACGTTTAAATCTAAAATACTCACCTTACCAACTTTAAACCGCTGTTTGGTAATATTATAACGAATCTGGGCTATGGTATCTGATTTAGCAGCAATTAAAAGTTGCTCATCCTGCATATTGAACCGGGCAACCTCCAAATAAACTTCCTGATCAAAATCGACCTGCTCCTGTTCTATATTGACAAGACTGAGCTCTCGTTGCGACTTAGCCATTTCATAACGACCTTTCCCTACCCCCCAGTCGAGTATAGGAATAGAAACCCCTACAGAAACCATTTGTGAATTTTCAAGATTATTAAAAGCATTATCGAGCCCTTCGCTAAACTTATTCAACCCGAGTGTGGCATTTAAATTGGCATTAAATAAATTTTCGGCCCTGGCCTCAGCCACATCTCTGTTCGCCTCAATACGTTGTCGCTTTAGCGAAAGCATTTTAGGATGTTGCTCGTGGGCGTAATGCAACGCAGTGTCCACATTTATCTTGAATTTTGGAATTTCGGAAGGTATAACCAGGCTCAGCGATTTTTCATCGGTAAGGCCTAAAA
>Ga0209938_1001404_pt1 | contig 12076 bp, 12 predicted proteins | sample SalPonR2_C_D1_MG_FD_185708 | JGI IMG/M metagenome (GOLD analysis project Ga0209938, IMG submission 185708) | Salt pond soil microbial communities from South San Francisco under conditions of wetland restoration - Salt Pond MetaG R2_C_D1_MG... ... | reverse complement strand
GGTTATTCCAGTCATACAGACTGTGATTTATTTTTCCATAGGAATCCGTTCAGTTGAATTCAAATCGATGCTGTATGATGAAAATGCCTTTCGGATATATCTTCAAATTGAGTCCTTTCTTTTCCCGATTTCTTTGGTTGGATATACTGTTTTTGCTTTACTTTTTTTAAAAGACAAAAATTTTAAAAAATATTTTTGGTCAGAAGATATTAAAAAATGGCTCTTAAGGTTTTCAATAGGAATGTTGTTTATTGCTCTGATGGAATTTGGTTTTTCAATAATAGAATACAATACATCGCCTACTTTTTTGTCGAGTTTCCCATTTTATCTACTGCATACATTTACGCTTTCCGCTTTTGTGTTTTGGATATCAATAAACGCCTTCAAACAATATTATCCCTTACAGATTTTTACTTCAAAACCCAGCCAGCCAGCTGAAATTATTGACGAAAATGAATTATCTGAACTACTGAACAAACTGGAATCGCTTATGACGAAAGACAAGGTATTTCTGAATCCAGACTTGAGTCTTGAACTACTGTCCAAATACCTCGAGGTTTCTGAAAAGCATTGCTCTTACATCCTCAGCAAGGGAATGGAAATGAATTTCAACCAATATGTGAATAACTTTCGAATTGCCGCTTTCAAAGAGAGAATCAAAGAAGGAAAAAACAAGTCCTTTACCTTGACAAGCATTGCGTATGAGTGTGGCTTTAATTCCAAATCCACATTTAACAGAGTATTCAAGTCCACTTGTGGAGTAACACCTTCTGAATTCGTCAAATTGACGGAAAGTACTACAGCATCAGAATAAAAACCACACCTAAAATATGTCCCAAATCTGGATTTGAAGCGTTTAGGTGACTAAACACCCTCATATTTGCTACTCACAAATTAAACTGTAGTAATTATGAACAACAAAATTAAAGCCTTCCTATTTGGTGGCATTCAACAAAACACTATTCCTGAAAACATCGGCTTCTTACTCCTTCGTTTTTTTGTCGGACTTGCACTTTGCACAGTCTTTGAAAAATTCTTTCCAAAAAACGGTATTTGGGGACCACAGGAATGGTTCATTCAAGATACTGCCAATATGGGGTTTCCATTTCCAAGTTTTTTTGCTTGGGTTGCAGTATTGTCTGAATTCTTTGGTGGTATCTTATTAATGCTTGGTTTGTTTACCCGACCTGCTGCTTTACTGAATGTTTTGGTAACTTTTACCGCTACCTTCATTTATCATAACGGAGATATTGGAAACTCAGGATTAATTTCGTTCTTCTTCATGATTATGTGCCTTTGTATCTTACTATTCGGTCCCGGAAAATTCAGTCTGGACTACTTTATCAACCGAGCACTTATCAAAAGAATGGCTAAAATATCGACGATTGTAATACTGCTCTTGACGTTCAACTATCCAACGGCTCAAGCCGCCAATGGCCACCCAATGTCGTATCAATGGGAAGCTATATCAGTAGACACTTCAAAAGTTCAGTTTTATCTAAAAAACAATAGCATATTGCCTAAAAAAGTCACTTTCATAATCTACCAACCTCAACAGGAAGGGAATAACACGCTCGTAAAATGGTTTTTGCCATATCAAAAGGTAAAATTTGAATTACCGGTTAAATCAAAAATCTACATGGCTTCCGATTCGCAAGTTGATACAGTGATGCAGGGGAAACGAATAGATAGCGATAAGCCATTTTTAATTGTGGATAAAAAAATGAATAATGCTACCTTAAAATTGAATAGCCGAGAATGATTTACCATGGAGGGGATTAAAAAACAAGGCATAACATTGTATAAGCATAATGCGGGCTGAATCGCTAAAAGTTAGTATTTTACATCTATTGGATTTTAGTGCGGTTGAACAGGTAATCGCTCAAAATCCCGCACTATGCTTATAATTGACCGTTATGTGGGATAAATAAAAGAAATATCGATTTGCGAATATTACCAAATATTGGTAACTTTGAGTAAAAGTAAATCATGGGAAGAAATACATCAGTTTCTTTGGGCGAGCATTTTGAAGAATTTGTTCAATATAGAATCAAAGAAGGAAGATACAAGAATGCAAGTGAAGTTATTAGAGCTGGACTAAGATTATTAGAAGCAGAAGAGCATAAATTCTATGCTTTGAAATCAGCAATTGAAGAAGGCATAGATAGTGGCATTGCTGTTGACTTTGAACCCAATGAATTCTTGGGGCAAATCAAGAAAGAAAGAAGAATGAATGGCTAATTACAAATTAACCAGGAAGGCGGTTCAAGACCTCAAACAGATTTGGAATTACACGTTTGACAATTGGTCAGAAAAGCAAGCAGATAAATATTACAGGGAGATAATAAAGCACTGTTCAAAAGTTGCCAATAATCCAACAGTAGGAAATCAATATGAAAAGCTTTTGAAAGGTTTGAGAGGGTCAAAAATAAACAAGCATATAATATTTTATAGACAACTGGCTATGGGTGAAATTGAAGTAGAAAGAATACTTCATGAACGAATGGACTTGAAAACAAGATTGTTGGAAGAATGAATACCCCACATAACACGCTGTCACCACGATCATAGCTGCTAATCGCAGCTGCGACGGGTACAGCCGATCCATTACTCCTTCGCAGCCTCCCACCGGTCACCACCAAACAAGTCCGGGCAAGGTAGGCCAAAGATCCCGATCTATATCAATTTGGTCATAAAACGAAGAGCTGGCCTTGCTTTCGCTTTACCCCACTGCCGCTATTCATCTGCACCCTACCCAATCCGAAGAAAATAAACAACAAAAAACCCATACCTCCTGCGATCCGGGGAGCGAGTACCGGCGACGAAAACAACCAACAGCCAATAGCCAGCCGCCTTCGCGTTCCGCTTCGTCGGCCGAGAAAAGCCCATAGTTATTTATTGTTGAATTGTTGGGGTGTTTAATTCTTTACAGATTTGCGATTCTAGTAGATGTCATTTGAGAAAAAAAACATAGGGTTTTAACCACCCATGTTGGAGAAGGTTTAATTTGACCTATAAACGGCTAAACGATTAAATTACTAAACGCCTAAACGCTTAAACAACTAAAAAGTAAGCTAATAGCCAATAGCCAATGGCTAAAAGCTAAAAGCTAAAATCCCCCTACCAGTCCTTCAGCGGTCGCTTTTTATTGGCCTTGCCCTCTCGACGTCGCGATTCCTGAACGCGGGCGTCTTCTCGTTCGACAGCCTGCATCAGGCGCTCCAACTCTTCTTTGCTGAGGGGTCGGTCGCCGTCCATTTGCTCTTCATCAGCTTGAGCGTCTTCATCTGCTTCGCTATCCATCTCGTTGGGCTGTTGGCCTTCCTGCTCCTCCTGTTCCTCATCGGACTCCTCGGAGCTGTCGCCCTGCTGAGGTTGCTCCTGCGGGGGAGGAAGCTGTTGCATGGCCCGCCACAAGTTTTCCCGTGTGGGATCGTGATCGGGATTCAATTTGAGCGCCTCCTGATAATCCGCAATCGCTTTTTCCCATTCTCCGCTTCGAGCATGCGCATTCCCCTTATTATGGTGGGCTTTAAATCGCAAATCTTCGTCCATATCGGGTAAAGAGAGACTCTGCTGGTATTGTTGGATGGCATCCGCATAAGCCTCCTGCTCATACAAGGCATTGCCCCAATTGTAGTGGAGGGCCGGATCAGATTGCTTTTCAGCAGCTGAACTGTATTTTTTCTCAGCCAGATTGTACTCTTCCTTATCGAATAATTTGTCGGCCTGGCGCCACTCCTGGTGCGCAGACTGAGCGCTCACGGCGGAGACCGCGACAAAAGCTAGCATTCCCAAAATTAAACGTATCGATAGTCCCATAATATCCATAAGGTAGCAATTAAAGCAAAGAGTGCGAAAACAGCTGCATAAGTATAATGGTATGAATAGCTGCTAAATTGCATCAGCCGTCGGGCTTTTCCCTCTACCGAGGTGATTTCGGCCGAAAGTTGATCCGCTGTGCTGTATAGTGACTCGTAGGGAAAATATCGCCCGCCACCCGCCTGAGCGAGGGATTGCAAAAAGTCCGGTTGAAGTTGACTCACAACAGCCTCCCCGTCCCGATCGGTAAGGTAGCGCAATCCCCTCTGATCCTGAATGGGAATCCGAGACCCCTCTGCGGTTCCCATTCCCACCGTGTGAATATGAATGCCGGACTGCGCCATACTTTGAGCGATATCCAAAGCATCTGATTCGTGGTTTTCACCATCTGATAGAATAATACAATGTACACTGGAGGGATCCAGATCGCCAATGCTTCGCTGAGCCAGCATAAGAGCCGGCGCGGTCTCAGTGCCTTGAAGCGAAGCCGAGCTCGGATCGGTATTGCGAACAAAGGTCGTAAAAGACTTTCGATCGCGTGTCAGCGGTAAAATCATGTACGGTTCTCCGGCAAAGGCGATCAGCCCCACCCGATCCTGGGCTACGCGCTGACTCACCTCCTCTGCTATGCGTTGGGCGATGGTGATTCGATTGGGGCTGACATCATCGGCCAGCATACTTTTCGAAATGTCGAGTAAAAACACCAGTTGACGCTCTTCCACTTCTTTTTCGATGGCCTGTTCACCCGATCGCGGACCAGCTAATGCGACGATTATAGCCGCCCAGCCGCACAAGGTCCACAAACCGACGAGGCGGTAGCGACGCAGGCGCGTATCCACATGGGAGTCTCCCGGCCAGTCCTGAGATAGTCTGCGGTGCCGGCGGCGCAGAATAAAGTCGAGGCCGAATCCAAGGGGAATCAGCAATACAAGCGACCACAAATACTCGGGGTGCAACCATTCAATCATTAGGGATAGATTTTTAAGATAACAAAATGTGTAATCATAAAAACCAGCCAGCATCCCAAAGCCAGGGCCAGCCAGGGCTGGGGTCTGGGAAGCTCGCGCGACTGGCGCTCTACCTGAATCTCGCTGCGTTCCAACGCATCAATCAAATCATAAATGCGCCCTAATTCCTCAGCATTTTGCGCGCGAAAGTACGTACCTCCGGTAGCTGTTGCCATCTCCTCGAGAAGCTCTTCATCAATATCGACCTGAGCCATTCGATACGAATACGAATCTCCCCGACGCGCATAAGGGACTGGCGCCTCCCCGCGGGTACCCACTCCAATGGTGTAAACTTTTACCCCTTCTTCTACAGCCATTTGAATGGCCGTACGCGGCTGAATGTAACCGCTGTTATTTACCCCGTCTGTCAGCAAAATTACAATCCGGCTTGGAGACTCCACTTCCCGAATGCGCTGGATGGCGGTCGCCAGCCCCATGCCAATGGCGGTTCCATCCTTGATCTGTCCCACTTCCAATTCATGGATAAACTGCTGTAAGCTGGCCGGATCTGTACTCAAGGGTGAAACCGTGTAGGCTTCCCCGGCAAAAGCGGCAATACCAATTTGATCAAATGGCCGTCGCGCAATGAAAGATGCCGCAACATCTTTTGCGACTTCCAGGCGGTTGGGTTCAAAGTCGCGAGCCAGCATAGAAGCGGATACATCGATGCTAAGCATGATTTGAATACCTTCTCCATTGTAAGTTTCCTCCACTTCTTCCTCGTATGGACCCGCCAGACTCACCAATAGAAAGGCACCCGAGAGCCAAAGTAAAATCGGTAAGAATACAGCAAGAACCTGACGCAGGGTTCGGGGGGGTGGAGTCGGAAGGTCTGCGACCGGAATCGCTTGTTCCTCCTTCCGGGATCGTTGCAAAAAATAGATCACCGCCGCGATCGTCCAGGGTAGGATCAGCCATAAGACGTTCGGTGAAGACCATAATATGTCTGTGCTCCCCATCATGAACGGTAGGTATTGGTGGATTCAACAAGTCGATAGGCTCGACTGAGCATGCGTCGGTGAAAATCTCCCGGCGCCTCGGCTCGGGCAAATTTGACGAGGTCGGCCATGGATAGTAACTCCTTGACCGTAGCAACCTGCTCTCGGGGAAAGGGGGTCATTTGGAGCTGAGCTATAATTTCGCGGGTCGTCGACTCCATGGCTGCCATTTCGTATTTGCGAGAGAGAAATTGACGGACAACGCGGCTGAGTTCGAGCTGAAATTCTTCATATTGTTCGGCCTCGAGCAGACCCCGGTCTTCCAGGTCTCGCAATGCCCGGAATGCCTCTTCGTGGGGATCCAGTGGAGGGTCGCCGAGAATCCTCTCTTCTTTACTGACGACAGTCTTTTTGTAATATCTATACAAGAAATAGAGGCCGATAAGAAAAGCGATTGCAAATATATAAAGTCGGTAATCTTCCCAGCGCAGGGGTTCCCTAATGATGGGTTCATTCGGCGCCCAATCCTCGGTGGAGGGTGTAGGCGGGCGAACCACCAGCATGAGGCGATGAACTTGCAATTCCTGCGTTTCTCCCTGCTCTTCCCAGCTCAATTGAACGGTGGGGAGCTCAGCCTGCAACGTGTCAAAAACGGTGAAAGGCAGTCGCTTGACGTATCTGTGGCTTTTGTCCTTTTCTTCATGCACTACCGGGATCTCGTTCAACCAGCTTAGCCCGGAGATTGAATCCCAGGCAGTGGCTCCGATTTGGATGCGCTCTAAAGTGTGGGGGCCGGACCACTCAATGTGCAGTGCATTTTTGTCCCCAATACGCATTTCGTTGGTATCCAAACGGGCACTTACTTCCATACCCGACTGTCCCCACAAACTGGACATCGCGATGCAGAAAAAGCTCAAAATACTTACCCATCGAATCATCGCACGCGTCGATTAAAAAATTGATGTAATAACGGAATATACGAATCCTCCATAAAAAAGCTCAACAGCTCACAGCTGTTCTTTCGGAACAGTTGCTGGGTGTCCTCAGCGTGCTGCTCGAAATGGTTGACCCAGGCTTTGTGATGGGCTTCCGAGCTCATATCGAAAGATTGCATGAGCCCCGTTTCACTATTTCGAAAGCGAAATAACCCCTTCTCCGGGGGCTGCCGCTCCAGATGGTTTCGGGGGTAAACACCGATAAGATCATGACGTCTGCCCGTGATTTGGAGAATGGTCTCGTATGGGGGGCTGAAAAAGTCGCTGAACAGAAAAACGATGCTCTGTTTATGTAAGAGGTTGTTCATGTACTCTAAGGCTCGTTGGATTTGCGTTCCTTTTCCTTGCGGCCGTCGAGCTAAAATTTCCCGGATAATGCGCAAAATGTGTTTCTTTCCCTTGGCCGGCGGCAAAAAGAGCTCTACCTCTTCTGCAAAGAGTAATAAGCCGACCTTATCATTGTTCTTTTGCGCGGAAAATGCCATTACTGCCGCCAGTTCTGCTAATAGTTCGTGTTGCACCTGACCCTGACCGGTAAAAGTGGAGGGGCTGATATCCACCAGCAGCATGACGGTGAGTTCCCGCTCTTCTTCAAATACTTTGACGTGGGGATACCCCATCCGAGCTGTCACATTCCAGTCGATATTCCGGACGTCATCTCCATACTGATAATCCCGTACCTCACTAAAAGACATTCCGCGCCCTTTAAATGCCGACTGATAGTCGCCGGAGAACATCTGATCGGTCAGATGGCGCGTCTTCAGTTCGATAGTTCGCACTTTTTTTAATAATTCAGCTGTCTCCATTTCGGATCATTTCTTATTTGAGGGATCGGAAACTCGAAAACCAACAATAGTGCCCTTTCACCTCATCATGAGGGAGAAATTGCGTTTCGATACCTCCCCCTTTTCGCGCCGGCTGCACGGCAACCGGACCTGCGGGATGAAACACCCAAGCGGCTTTCGGCCCAGCCGTTTCTTCAAAAAAACGAAGTAGTTTTTCGCTGCGTCGAGTTTGATCATCCCAGGTCGTAAAACGTTCTTTATGTGGCAAATAGTGCCAACTTACCACTCGTGTTTTCCCGGTGAAATCCCGACTGTGTAAGGTAAAGGAGAGCAGTTTTTCGTTGTCGCTGTAAATGTCGACAAACGCATATGCTTTCCATTGCCACAGTTGCTCGTAGTCTTCCGTATGTTCGGATACCTGGAGTAAACTGTCTTGCTGCCGGTCGAGCTGACGTTTCCAATTGAGGTGCCAGTCCTCCAGACTGTCCGTAACTTGCGGGTAGGGAAGTTGGGGAAAGCTGATCTCCGTCAAGCTCGTAGGGTCGCAATAGCGATGTACTTGTAAAGGGTAGCCCGTGCGGGCACTGTCGCTATCCTCCCACGACTGCAAAATCGAGCTGATTTCATCAGGTCCGGAGTGCCCCAGGCCGCGAAGCCAATCAAAATCATCCCAAACGCCTGTTTCGGAGTTCCAGTAATGTCCGCGCCACTGACCTCGGGCCACACGGGAAACGCGCAAATCTGATATTTGACCATCGATGGAATCGGCCGATAAATAGTGATAATTCCATTCATCTAAGGGACGCTCTCTCAGAAAGAGAGGGTAGGAGGCAAAGTGAACACGAGATTGCCAGGCGCCGACCCAAATATCGCCCGCGTAGGGTCGAAAGTAAAAATTAGCTGCTATATTGTCGCCCACAGCCATAAATCCGAACAGCGTATCTCCCTGTTCTATGCCTTCCCAGTAAAACGTATCTTGAGGAGACATCCAAAGCCCTTCCCACTGCTGGGGCTTTTCATTGGCCTTGCCAATTATTTTTACCTCGCAACCGCCCTGAATATGACCGTGCAGTTGGAAGCTCTGAGCAGTGATGTTCCACTGACAAAAACCGAAAACGAGACACCAAATGAGACTGCGCCAGATCATGGTACCTCAACTTGCGCTACCAATTGGTCAATTATATCCTCGGACTGAAGCTGCTCGGCTTCCGCTTCAAAGGATAAGCCGATCCGATGTCGAAGTACCGCATAGATGACCGCTTTCACATCATCGGGAGTGACGTAGCCTCTGCGATCCATAAAGGCCGCCGCTTTAGCCGCGAAGGCCATATTGATCGTTGCCCTCGGCGATGCTCCAACCGCAATGTACGGCGCCCATTTTTCCAATCCATATTCAGCGGGCTTTCGGGTGGCAAAAACCAGATCCAGGATATATTGCTCGACTTTAGCATCTAAATAGATTTCGCGCACCACTTCCCGGGCACGGAGCAAAGCGTCCGGTTCAAGCACGGGCTCTACTAACTCTCCACTCGGGTGGAGTGCCCGCTGCATGACGATACGCTCTTCCTCTTTTTTGGGATAGCTCACTTTCACTTTGAGCATAAATCGGTCGACTTGCGCTTCGGGCAAATTATACGTTCCCTCTTGCTCAATCGGATTCTGCGTAGCCAACACTAAAAAGGGCTCCTGTAAAGAGAATGTTTGGGGCCCAATGGTCACCTGGCGCTCCTGCATCGCTTCGAGCAAAGCCGCCTGCACCTTGGCCGGCGCACGGTTGATCTCATCTGCAAGGACAAAGTTGGCAAAAATGGGACCCTTTCGGACGGAAAACGCATTGTCAGCCGGATTGTATATCATCGTTCCCACAATGTCTGCCGGAAGCAAGTCCGGGGTAAACTGAATACGTGAAAAGTCGCCATTGATGGCCTGAGCCAGGGTTTTGATCGCCAGGGTTTTCGCTAAGCCGGGCAAGCCCTCTAAAAGGATGTGACCCCGCGTCAACAAGCCAATGAGTAAGCTGTCTAGCATCTCTTGCTGGCCGACGAGTACTTTTTGACACTCTTGCCGAAGAGGCTCTAAAAACGCACTTTCTGCGTAAATTTTCTCGTTTAACGCCTGAACGTCGATATTTTGCTTCATTTGCCGTTTCTTTGTGTTAAGGATTTGCGCACATAATATAGTACGCATTCCATAAGTTGCAATATTATGTCAGAACAAACTTTTTCAAAAATATTCCTCCCTCTTATTATGGGATTTATTCTCGGTGTTGCGCCTTTTGCTCAAAAAGGGGTAGCTCAGGACCGCAAAGATCAGGAAGCCGCGGTTGAGCATATCAAAGAGATAAAAAACGGCCACATTATCTTTGTTTTACCTTCCCAGCTTAATAAACTCAACGAATTACACCGCCTGCGACAGTCGCCCAAAGCCTCTGCACAGACCCGGCAAAGGTACGATGAAATGTACCGGGAAATTATTGCCGAACGAGAGGAGTATCATACCAATATCAGACAGGCCTTTGACTCTATATGGTCTTTTTGCCCCTATGCGTTTATCTACGACTTTCAATTACGCCATCAGCCGCCGGACACCAACCTCGCTCAGATTGAACCGATCCCTTCAGCGGACTTGCCCGGAAAAGGGTACCGCATCCGGATGGGAAAAACACGTTCTACGGCACATTTCGGCGTAGAGGCCTTAGTCGTAACTGACCCCGAAGGTAACGACCTCAGGCGCCCGTTTCCATTCTACGTCAAACTCAATAAGCGCACCTGGCTCAATGGGCTGGTTTCTATATTTTTTCCCTCAGCTTATAACAAGAAAGACGAATCCGATTTAATTGCCACCCTCCATATGAACTTTGTTAATTACTATGATGGAAATGTTTCAGAGAGCGAAAGCCCTAAGTAAAGCCAACTGTTTTCCTACAATTTGTATAGGGAAAGAATTGATATCTAAAAAGAAAGTCCTAACTTCATTTCCATGAACCCATTTGCTTCACAAGACCGGGTATCCACAAGTCATAAGTCGCGAGAAGAAACTGAGCGCGAACTGCAACTTCGGGAAACACAACTCTCCAGCCTGTTGAATATTACTCAGGCTATTAATGAGAACGTTTCCTCACAAGGGCTCTTCGACATGTATCGGTACTTTCTCTCTTCTGATATGGATGTATCGAAAATGGCCCTTTTCACTAAAGAGGATGAAGAGTGGAAAAGTGTAATTTCTTTCAATGTGGATTTCTCTCTGGATCAGCCCGAGCTCATCGATAATATGCTGCAATACAAGCAGCAACATTACATCACTCAAAATGATACGCGCTTACTGCAGGAGTTTAACCTGATCATACCGGTTTTTCACAAAAACAGCGCCATCGCCTATACCCTCATCGGAGATTGGGTAGGCCCTCACGATCACGAAAGCAGATTGAAGTTTATTACGACCATCACCAATGTGATTGCAGTAGCGATCGAAAATAAACGGCTATTCAAGCAGCAAATTGAGCAGGAGCGCTTAGCCAAAGAGGTGGAACTGGCCGAAGAAGTGCAGCAAATGCTCATTCCCGATGCGCTCCCCAAAGAGCAACGGTTCAATATGGCCAGCATTTACCAGCCTCATTTTAATGTTGGCGGAGACTACTTTGATTACATCCCACTCACTGAGAATCGATTTATCGTTTGTATCGCGGATATCAGTGGAAAAGGGGTGGGCGCTGCCATACTCATGGCAAATTTTCACGCGGTGCTGCGTCTGGCCGTGCGCAAACTCAAGTCCCTGCGCGAGATTGTTATTGAGCTCAACAAAAACATCTACGCCATCACCCAAAGCGATAAGTTCATTACTTTCTTTATCGGACTGGTCGATTTGGAACAACAGGAAATTCAATACATCAATGCCGGACATAATCCGCCCATGCTCTTTGAAGATAATCACATCCGGCGCCTGGAAGTCGGCTCCACTGTTCTGGGAGCAGTACCTTACTTGCCTGTTGTTGAAACCGGACACGAGAGCTACCGGGGCAATGCCATGTTGCTCGCCTACACCGACGGACTCATTGATGTCACCAACGAAAAGGGCGAGCGATTTGAGCACGAACGCATCAAAGACTTTGTACTCCAGCACGGACACTGCCGCGCAGAAATCTTCAACCAGCGCCTGCAAACAGCACTGGACGACTTTCGCGGAAATCAAGAATACCCCGATGATGTAGCGATTCTAAGTTGCCAAATCACGCCCGCCCGTACACTTCACCCTCGACCCGTTCCCATATGAATCAAAAACGGAACAAATGGATCGCTTTCTTGCTCGCCCTGATCTTTGGATATTTGGGCTTGCACCGATTTTATCTGCGCCAAAATGGCCTGGGGATCTTGTATATCGCGTTAGCGCTGACCGGCATTAGCTTCATTCTGGGATTCATTGACGCTATGGTATTTCTGTTCATGTCCTACGATCGCTTTAATCACAAATACAACAAACAGTGGAACGATAAAGACTATCGTCATCCCCGTCGCTTCCCCTTGCGTCGCAAA
>Ga0209938_1001403_pt1 | contig 12081 bp, 6 predicted proteins | sample SalPonR2_C_D1_MG_FD_185708 | JGI IMG/M metagenome (GOLD analysis project Ga0209938, IMG submission 185708) | Salt pond soil microbial communities from South San Francisco under conditions of wetland restoration - Salt Pond MetaG R2_C_D1_MG... ... | reverse complement strand
GGCGAAACACTTTATTCCATTGCCCGTGCATATGGTGTTAAAGCGCGTAAAATAAAGAGAGAAAACAACAATATTGACCCAAATGATTTGCAACCCGGCCAGGTAATTAAAATCGAAAAGGGTGAAGTAAAATACGCGGATCAAAAACCTACAGCGAAAAAGAAGAAATACTATTACCACAATGTTAAACCCGGCGAAACATTATATTCAATTGCCATAAAATATGAAACCACTGATACTAAAATAATTGAGCATAATCCACAACTAACCAGACGAGAACTGCTTTCGGGCGAATACATTAAATTACCAAAAGATGAAATAACCCTACCCGATACCCTTCCATCTCAACCTGACGGAATGATAACTCAAACCTCAGACTCATTGCTGCAGGATACCTGCCAATGCCCGGTTGATGGTGGAAAGGACAGAATGCAGGTTGCATTAATGCTCCCACTCTACAGCTTTACAAATGATACCATTAACCGCAACCTAACTTACCAAAAAATATATAAGCGCAGTCGTATATTTTTGGACTTTTATGAGGGCGTGTTGCTTGCAGTTGAGGATATGAGTAAAAAGGGAATGAATATCGACCTGCATGTTTTTGATACAGAAAACGACACGCTAAAAGTTAAATCCATAACTGAAAGTTCACTTTTTCCCTATTTTGACCTTATTATCGGACCGGTTTACAGCCAAAACTTACCTATTGTGGTAGAGAGAGCCAAACTGTTTGATATTCCCGTGGTTAGTCCGCTAAGTACGGAACCGGACTTTTTGAAAAACTATGTTAAAGGTTTCCAGGTAAGTCCTACGGAGCACATTCTGCATCGAAAAACCATTGCTACTACGAAGGAATTTAAAGCCGATAATTACATCATCATTAAAAATGGCAACCGACCTGAGGAATCGTTTGTAAATGCTTTTAAAGACGAATTTTTCAGGGGTAAAACAGTTAATGAAATTGAACACCTTGGCTATGCCGAAATAACTTACTATGCAGGAGACGAAGAACTCAACCTTGATCCGTTTGTAGACAGTCTGCATAATTTTGTCATACTACCATCGTCTGACAAAGCATTTGTGAGTGACGTGGTTGCCAGGCTCAATACACTTAGCGAAAACCACGACATTACACTTTTTGGCCACCCCCGGATGATCAACTATGAGAACATTGACATACAGTTTTTCCATAATCTGAATACCCATATTTTTAATCTCAATTACATAGATTATGAATCTGAGGCGGTGCTCGATTTTGTATATAAACACCGTAAATTTTTTGAAAAAGAACCTGGCAAGTATGCATTTTACGGGTATGATATAAGTTATTACTTTATGCATGCCTATCAATTATTTGGAGGGCGTTTTTATTGTTGTTTTGACCAGTTTTATCCAGCTTTGCTACAGATGAATTTCAATTTTCAACAGCAAAATAAGGGTAGCGGTTTTATCAATGAAGAAATGCTTCTTTTAAACTTTCAACGTAACTATTTACTTCGCCCCGTAACAGAATCAAATCGATAGTATATGGATGTATTTGGCGGTACGCTGGTCATTATAGCTGTGCTTTTTATTCTATTAAGTCTTTACCTTGAATGGATTGGTCCTGCCTATACATTTTTGGTAGCAGTTGTTTTTTTGGGTATTTTCGGTGTGCTTTCGCCCTCTGAAATATTGGCTGGATTTGCCAACGAGCAACTGGCTGTTATTATACTGCTTATTTTGCTTGGCGACATCATCCGGCGAACTTCCGTCATTGAAATTGCTTTTGAACGAATTTTTAAAAGAGCCAATACCGTCTCGCGATTCCGGAATCGCATGATGATAATGGTGGGGTTTTTCTCGGCCTTTTTAAATAATACACCCCTTGTAGCCATTATGATGCCATTTGTACACAATTGGTCGAAAAAACACAACGAATCACCTTCAAAATTACTCATCCCGCTTTCATATGCAGCCATTTTAGGTGGTTGTGCCACTTTGATTGGAACTTCTACCAACCTTATTGTAAGTGGATTTGTACAGGATCAAAGCATCATACCCAACCTTGAGCCACTCAATATGTTCGATTTTGCTTATGTTGGTGTTCCTATGCTCATATTGGGTTACCTTTATCTGGCGCTATTCAGTGATAAACTATTGCCATGGAATAAAGATGCTTTATCGGACATTTCCCGTTCATCAAGAAAATTCATTCTTGAGGCGCAAATTCGGCCCAAATCTCACCTGATTAATAAACCACTGCATCAGTCGGGACTTATTGGAATTGAAGGGCTGTTTTTGTTTGAAATTATCCGCGACAAACAAACCATCAAGGTAAGTGATGAAGGACTTATATTGAAAGAAAACGATATGCTGCGATTTGCAGCAGAGTCAAACAATGTGGCTGACCTGTTGAGCGATACCAGCGGGCTGACTTTCCCCAAAGTTGGGATGCTCAAGCATAAAAGTAAAACCGAGTTGGTTGAAGTAGTGGTCTCACATAATTCCACACTTATTTCCAAAGAGGTACAGCAGATCAATTTCAGAGCTAAATTTAATGGAGCGCTTATTGCGATACACCGCAATGGTGAGCGTTTAACAGGAGTTATTGATGATGAAAAACTGCGCGCAGGCGATGTCCTTCTGTTGCTGGTAGATGACCTGTTTGCAGAACGCATCACTTATAGTTCCGATGTATACTACATCTCACAAATCAAGGAAGTGCGCAGATTAGGGGTCTTCCGCACTACCCTGTTGCTTGGCGGCACACTTGTAGCTATTATGCTTTCGGCATTTCGTATTATTCCATTGTTTATGGGGATAATGGTGTTATTACTTATACTTTTACCATTGAAAATTACCAGCCCCAAAGATATGCATAAAAGCATAGATTACGACCTGATTCTGATTATAGCCCTGGCCATTGCGCTTGGAAATGCAATGCTCAAAACAGGTGTGGCCGATATGGTGGCAAATCTCTTTATTGAGGCTTTCCTGCCATGGGGACATGTCGCACTGCTTGCAGGTATATATTTTGTAACATCGATTTTGGCTGCTTATATTACCAATAAAGCTGCCGTTGCTTTGATCTTCCCCATTTCATTATCGCTGGCAGCCAACCTGGACCTCAATCCTATGCCTTTCATACTGGTTGTGGCTTTTGCTGCAGCTGCAAACTTCATAACCCCGCATGGTTACCAAACAAACCTCATGGTTTATGGTCCGGGGCGCTATACTTTCAGGAATTTCTTCCGAATAGGTTTTCCGCTTACGCTAATTTATATGGCTGGCACCATTGCTATTTTAAGCCTTATGTATTTTTAGCGCAGGTTTTGTTTTATCCTTCATTTTTTTATCAAGGATGGTAAAAAAGTCAGAATTAAAAGTACCGTCCATGGAAGAAACACAAAATTAAAAGGTTGTAAGCCCGCTACTATAAATCGTGTGATTAAAGCAAAAATGACGAAATACCCAATGACCTGAAATATTGTTTTATTGTTTCTTACCCGGTTTACAAAAAGTAATAGGTATAACGGGTTAATCCACAATAAATTCCAGTTATTCAGAAACTCTGCATGCTCCGAAAAGATCTGAAGTCCCAAAATTAAAATGCCTGGTAATGCGGTAAGCAGCCACATAACTTTTACGAATAGTTCCTTAGATATAAACAGCCACACCATTACGAGCAACAAATAAAAAGTAATGATGTAAAACCAACTCCGGACATTGGGCTGTTGCCGATAGCTAACCACATTTATGCGCCTTTTTACAACTGGCCTGCCATTAGATTTTAAGGTATCGATACCCGCCATTAATTTATGTGGCAAAGCCATTGCTTGTAACGGGTTCAATTCCCGGTCAAGTTTAGTGCCGGTAATTAAGTCAATGCCGACCTTCAAAACGGGTTTTTCGCTGAGGTAATACTCCAGCATTTGCCTGAAGGTTATACCTGCCTGTTTTTGGGTTAATGATATTTTTTTACCTAAAGCTTCAATTATCAAATCGCGAACCTCTGTTGTGCAGTTTTTATCCATAAAATGATAAAGATAGTACCTGTTTTCAGGTCGGTACAAAAACCGGAGTGTATCAACCAGCTGTTTTTTCTGTGCTGTGGGCATATCAATTTCCTGCTCTACAACCGATCGGCCGTGAGAACTGTATTTTGCAAGAAATTCCAGATAGGAATGAATACCCAGGCGGTATTTTAATCTCCCCTGTAGAAATTTCATGTAAAAATTTGTTGTATCAAAATCAAATTGACCGAAGTTATAAACCAAATCATCGCCGGTTTGCCGGTTATGAACTCTTAAGGCCGTATGTCCAAAGGCACTGTACAACTCATCGCCCGCCGAGCAGGTTAATACGCTTATTTTTATTTTATCGTTGGTCCAGGCATTTAGTGATAAAAACAGGATTATGACCAACAGAAATCGTTGCATTTGGTAATGGAATTATTGTCAGTTGCAAAATTGCACAATAAAAGTAAAAAAACAGCTATATGATGCGCTTTTCTTAAATTTGACAATTAATTGTCCTTAACTACCACACTGTATAAAACCGGAACTACCACAAGTGTTAAAAATGTAGATATAAGCAATCCTCCAATGATGGTCCATCCCATTGGTGCCCATAAGTCACCGCCTTGTAAGGTCAGAGGTAATAGTCCGCCGGCAGTGGTCAGTGTGGTCAGAATAATGGGTGTAAACCTGGTTTCACCCGATATGCGCAATGCTTCAAATTTGGAATGGCCCTCTTTACGCAGCCAGTTTGTATAATCCACCAGTATTATTGCATTGTTTATGACAATCCCGACAAGACTTGTAAGACCAATAAATGCGGTAAATGAGAAGGTATTGCCTGTAATCATCAATGCATAGACCGACCCGATCATAGCAAGGGGAATGGTGGCAAAAATAATCAATGGCTGTGTATATGACCTGAATTGTAGCACCAACACGGCAAAAATCATGAGAATTGCAATAAGCACGGCTCGCTGCATACCGCCAAAGCTCTCCTTTCGACTTTCGAGTTCACCTCCAATGTAGTAATCATAGCCTTCAGGGAAATTATAACTTTTCAGCCTGGCAATAACCGGTTCGAGTGCTTCATCAAGGCTGGCTCCTTTTTCCAGATCTGCCGTCAGTAGCGCAGTTCTCTCGTAATTGAAGCGTCTGATTTCATTTGGTGCTTTTTGAAATTTTATTGATGCCAGTTGATTTAGCGGTACAGCATATCCGGCCATTGATTTAATGTATACCTTTCTGAAATCATCAGGACTAAATTCATCACCCTGGGGCATGCGAAGTGTAATTGGGTACTCCTCTCCTTTTTCATCGCGGAATTGATCGACCTGCATACCTGCAACTGCAGTGCGTACTGCTTTGTCGATTGCATGAACAGGGACACCATACATGTTGGCTTTGTCGCGGTTAATATCTACCAGTAAATCGGTACGTACCTTTGAAAGGGAGTTATCCAGATTTATTACGCCTGGTTGCCTGGCAAGCAAATTTTCGAAGGTTTTTGAAATTTTACGCAATCGTTCCAGTTCATTGCCTTTAATGTACACCATTATAGGGGCATCGACAGGTGGACTCTGCTCAAATTCTTTTATTTCAATGCGGGCATCGGGGTACTTATCAAATAAACCACGCAGACGATCCACAAGGGCATCAAATTTATCCACGTCGTAGGATTCCAACTGAACAAAGACCTCACCAAAGCTTTTCTGATAGTTTTTAGACAGTACATTGTAATAAATCCGTGGATTGCCGTGGCCGATATTGCTGGCATAAAATTTAACATCGGGAATAGAATCAAGTACGGTTTCTATGTGCGTTACCACTTCACTCGTATGCTCCAGGCTACTTCCTTGCGGAAGGTTTGCTCGCACCAAAAATTGTCCTTTCTCTGCCTTGGGAAAAAAACTTATACCTAAATACAAATAAGCCATCAACATGGTAATAGAAAAAACACCAATTGCGCCCCATATTACAAGCCACCTGTGCTTTAATGCAAAAACAATAGTATCGCGGTAACTGTGCTCCACCAGGTAGTTAAATAAGCGTTTGATGCCCTTCGCCTGTTTACCATCATTTTTGGTTGTTGCATTACTCCTGTTTTTAAAAAAACGACTGGCTAACAGGGGTGTGAGTGTTAAGGCCAATAATAGCGAAACAGATAATGTTAAAATAATGGTCACCGGCATACTTCTGATAAAAACACCAGCCTTGTCGGGCATGGCTATGATGGGGACAAAAGCCAATACCGTAGTGAGCGTAGCCGCAATAACGGGCCATCCGATTTCTGCAGCAGCAAGCACAGCAGCCTTAGCCGGTTTATTACCCTGATCAATGTAGCGATTAATACCTTCGGTCATTACAATGGAGTTATCGACCAGCAATCCAAGTGCAATTACCAATCCTGCAATGGTCATCTGCTGCATGGCAAAACCTGATATATCGACCCCGAACAGGCCAATAATGATAGAGAGCGGAATGGCAATAATGACCAGAAAGGCTGACCGCACGCCAAGCGCAAGAAAGATTAAAATACCTACCAGGGCAATACCCTGAAAAAGATTACCCTGAAAGTTAGAAATCTTGTTTTCAACCTCACGTGATTGCTTAAACACCCGGTTTAATTCAATATTGGCACTAAATTGACTGTCAATTTTTTGTAAAACCCGGTCTACCTCTTTTGTAGTTTCAAAAACATTACGCCCTTCTTTTTGGTATATGGCCACGAAAACTGATTTGATACCCTTGAAACGACCTTTATATTTTTCGTCTTCATCCCCCATTCGTACGGTTGCCACATCTTTGAGGCGAATTAAATACCCATTTTGTGCATGCACAACCGTAGCAGCTATTTGGTCCAAATTGGTGTATGCACCACTTGTTTTAACCCCAAAACTACGTTGACCCAGCTTCACCGAGCCACCTGGAATATTTGCATTGTTGCTCTTTATGGCTTTTGCCACACGATCGATACCCAGGTTCAGAGCGCCCATTTTTTCCATATCGAGCTCTACAATAACCTCTTGTTCAGGTGCAGCAAGTACTTCTACTTTGCGTATAGCTGGTAACTTTTTAACAGCATCCTGAATTTTTTCGGCTTTCATGCGCAATACATGATAAGGCAGGCTATCTGCAGTGAGGGCTAACTGCATTAAAACCTGATCTGAAACCCGCCATTTTAGGGTTTCCAGACTGTATAAATCATCTGGCAATGCTTCCCGCACGCTATTTATCTCCTGCACTACCTTGTTGTATTTTTCATCGGTATCTACACCAAAATAAAATTCCACATTGACCACCACAAGTCCATCACGAATAGAGGTGGAAACCCGTTTAATATCTTCAAGTTCGCTAATAGCATCTTCAATGGGCTGTGCAATAAGCTGCTCAAGATCAACCGGATTGGCTCCGGGGTAAATGGCAAAAACGGTTGCTGCAGGTACCGTTATTTGTGGATTCTCAGTACGGGGCATATTCAAAAATGAATTCATGCCAATTACAAACAATAGCAGAAAAATAATGGTAGCAAACTTATGATGCTTAAGTACAAGCGATGTAATGCCCATAGAGTCAGTTCTTTTGAATAATTTTCACTTCCTGTCCTGTCGAAACAAAACTTTTACCACTTGTAATAACTTTTTCCCCCTTTTTTAAACCTTTCTGTACGTAAAGATTTGCCCGGTCGACACGTGCTATTTGTATCTGACGCCGTTGGGCCTTAGCCTCTTCTAAGACATACACATACCCCTCATTGCCACTGGCTTCGACCAGAGCATCGATAGGTATTTTAAAGTACTGTTGTGTTGTTCCTGGATAAATTTTAACACGCGTAATCATACCTGTAGTCATTGACAAATCGGTTTTTTCAAAAATTAATTTGACGCGATAAGTACCAGTATATTTTTCAGGTAATGGATTGATTTGTTCTATGCGTGCGTTGAAAGACTTACCTGGGTGCGCATCCATGCTAAGCACAGCGCTGTCACCTTTTTTGATTTGCACCCACTCACGATCTGTTACCTGGGCTACTACACGATATTGCCTGCCGGTAATACCAAGTACAATAAGCGGGTACCCGGCACCAATCATTTCGCCGGGTTGTGCCAGTTGCCTTAAAACAGTTGCTGGCTGGGGTGCTTTAATTGTAGCGTGTTTTTGGTTAAAACGGGCCATTTGCAATTCGGCACGTGCTGCTTCCAGGGCAGTTTTTGTATTTTGCCATTGTTCGAGTGTGGCCACACTATCTTTGTACAAATTGTTTACACGTTCAAAATCACGATTGGCTTTATCAACGGCGAGTTTGGCTTGTTTTACTCTGGAGGATATTTCAACCGTATTTAAACGGGCAAGTGTTTGGTCTTTGGCTACCTGGTCTCCGGGTTCAACATTAATCTGATCAATGATACCGCCAATTTTAAAGCTCAGTTTGAGGTTTTTGTCTGCTTCTATGGTACCTACCGTGTGAATGGGCCATTGCCTGGTAACCCGCTCCACGGTCTCAACAGCAACTTCAGGGTTCGTTGATTCCTTTTTGCCTGGGTTGTCGATCTGGCAACTTACCAAAACCATTAATACAATTATGATAAAAGGACTATTTTTCATACTGATCGTATTTTTGCTCCATATTTATTTGGGCAGCAACTTTCTCAAGCCGTGCCTTTTTTATGTAAAAATCATATCTGGAAATAACCTGTTGTTCCTGCGCTATTCTAAATTCTTCCAGGGCATTAATATGTTCAAGTTGATTTACCATGCCTTGCCGGTATTTTTTATTAATGATTTTCCATGTAGCTTTTGTATGTTTCACCTGTTGTGTTTTGGCCTCATACTTCTTGTAAGCAGCTCTCAGACTGTAATATGCATTAATCAACTGTATATCAATCTGTTTTTGCACTTTTTGTTTTTCCAATTCAGCCTCCTGAAGGCCAATGCGTGCTTTCTCCAGTTTTGAATTCCGTCTCATTCCCCGAAAAAGGGGCCATTGCAACACAAGTGATGCAATGTAAAAGTCATCATCGTGCTCAAACTGATAATGTTTGCCCTGAAAACCATAATCAAAAACAAATGTAAGTTCTGGCCAGTAGTTCGATTTCATGAGTTTTTCATTATATCGGGCAGCCTTAGCCGCTGCATACACCTGTTCCATTTCTTCACGCTGTGAAGCGTTCTGTTGAAAAGTATCAATTTTTTGGATCGGAATGAGCGAGTCAAATTGAGTATCTTTTTCAATCGTATGTCCCAGATCTCTGTTAAGCAAAAAGTTAAACCACAACCTGGCCTTTTGCGTTTTTTCTGTTGCACCGGCATGTGCCTCCTCCCATTCGGCAATGCGGGTTTTGGACTTTAAAACATGGTCGTAGGTCACTTTCTGATTTTCATACATTTTTTTGTTTACATACAGGTTCTCATCTAAAATACGCTTGTTTTTATTTAAAACCTCCAATAAACCAATACTTTTCAGATAATTAAAATATGCCTTTTTAATTTCTGATACCAGTTCCCGGGCATAGGCATTGCGACCCTGTTTTTTTACATTGCTTATGGCCCGGCTCATTTTGGAATTATAATAGATTTCTCCATTTAGTATCGGCTGCGTTAGCCTGATTTTGGTTTCATGCTCCTGCGTACGTAAAAAATCAAATTGCTGGTTCTCTATCTGTGGAAACATTGCAGTACCGGTAAGCTGATTGAGTGTACTGTAAACAGGGTTTAACATATCTCCAACGGGCAAATCAATCGTACGTCCGCCATCTGCCCTCGAAAATCTTGCATTGACAGTTATTTCGGGCCAGTAATAGCTTTTTGCCTGTTTAATTATTTCAACGCTTTTTCGGTAATCAAGCGTTTTCTGTTTTAGTACAATATTATTTTCAAGGCCTTCATTTATATAACCGCCCAATAATGATGATTGACCAAAAGTATTGGTTGACAGCAATAAAGGTCCCAGAAATAAAAAAATACTCAGATATGGCTTCATAAATCTTCAATTGTTAAAGCAAAACGAATTTACAAAGGAATTGGTTTATATTAAAAAGGTAGTCATATAAATGTGGTTCTAATTATAAAAAAAGCCCCGCAAGCAGCGGAGCTTTGTATGCATTAAAATTATTTAATATCTATACAATACCTTGATCAAGCATGGCATCTGCAACTTTTACAAATCCACCAATATTCGAACCTTTAACATAATCAATAGAACCATCATCACGTTTTCCGAATTTTACACATGTAGAATGAATATCCTTCATAATGGTATGTAGTCGTTTATCAACCTCTTCTCTGGTCCAGGCGAGACGCATGCTGTTCTGTGTCATTTCAAGACCTGAAACAGCCACACCACCGGCATTAGCTGCTTTACCAGGGCCATAAAGTACGCGCTTTTCCTGGAAATACTCAACTGCTTCGGGGGTAGTAGGCATATTGGCCCCTTCAGAAACAACATAACAACCATTTTCCACTAAAGTCTTAGCTTCGTCTTCATTGATCTCATTTTGGGTAGCACATGGCATTGCCACATCGCATTTTACAATCCAGGGGCGCTGAGCATCGTGATATTCCACATCATATTTATTTGCATATTCTTTGATGCGGCCGCGTTTCACATTCTTAAGATGCATCACATACTTTAATTTCTCTTCATCAATACCATTAGGATCGTGTATAAAGCCACTACTGTCGGAAAGTGTAATTACTTTTCCACCCATTTCAGTAACTTTTTCTGTGGCAAATTGTGCCACATTACCCGACCCTGAAATTGCGACTACTTTTCCTTTAAAGTCTTCTCCACGGGTTTTGAGCATCTCTTCCGCAAAATATGTAGCTCCATAGCCTGTAGCTTCAGGTCTAATGAGGGAGCCCCCCCACTCTTTAGCTTTTCCGGTAAATACGCCCACAAACTCATTTCTGAGTTTTTTATACATACCAAATAAAAATCCAATTTCGCGTCCACCCACACCTATATCACCTGCCGGAACATCAGTATTTGGACCTAAATGCCTGTGCAACTCGTTCATGAAACTTTGACAAAAACGCATTACCTCATGATCTGATTTGCCTTTGGGGTCGAAATCTGAGCCGCCTTTACCACCGCCCATTGGCAAAGTAGTAAGGGAATTTTTAAATACCTGCTCGAATGCTAAAAATTTAAGAATACTCAGATTCACAGTCGGGTGAAAACGCAATCCTCCTTTATAAGGCCCAATAGCGCTATTCATCTCAATTCGATAGCCGCGGTTCACCTGAATATTGCCTTTATCATCGACCCAGGGTACACGGAACAATATCATGCGTTCCGGTTCTGCAATACGTTCAAGGACTTTTGCTTCCTTGTATTGCGGGTTTTCCTCAATAAATGGAATTAATGATTCGGCTACTTCTTTAACCGCTTGCTGAAATTCCTCTTCACCCGGATTTTTCATTTCAATCCTGGACATGAAGTCATTTAGTGCTTGTTGATGCATGTTTTCCATAAGGTAAAATTTTAGTTAGCACTTTCAATTTACTTCATATATTTCACATAATCAAACATTTTGAAAACTGATTGTTAGTACCTTGCATTTGGTTTTGGATCAAAAGACATATATTTCTGGTTTTAACCTATTAAACTCAATTATTCAGGTTTATTTGTCAAAGAACCTCAAATAATGTAAATTGAAAGAGTAAAATCTTTTCACTTAGTATTAATGCGTAAAAGCATCCAGAATGAGTCAAAACAACCAACAGGATGATACACGGGGTTATGGAGACCTGGAAAAGGATTTGACACGCCAGCAATACGAAAAACTTAAAGCAGAAAATAAGGAACGTCTCAAAGAGTTGGCGTGTATAAACGAAACCACACAAATTCTCAAGCAGGCTAAGAATGTTGAGGAAGCTATGCAAAAAATTACGCAGGCTATTCCTCGCGGCATGCAATATCCCGAAGATACAACTGCACGTATAACATATGATGGAAAAGTTTTTACAAGCGTAAATTTCAGAGGGTCGCAATGGGTGCTAAGGCAAACATTCGATACCATTGATAAACGGGTTGGTGCCATTGAAATTTTTTATACCCGTAAACACCCTGATCTGGACG